>Ga0256830_1000138_pt1 | contig 63654 bp, 53 predicted proteins | sample 128326metaG_FD_190537 | JGI IMG/M metagenome (GOLD analysis project Ga0256830, IMG submission 190537) | Hydrothermal vent microbial communities from Lau Basin, Pacific Ocean - 128-326 | ecosystem: Environmental > Aquatic > Marine > Hydrothermal vents | place: Pacific Ocean: Lau Basin | collected... | reverse complement strand
CCTAGCCCGCATTATTCATGAGCGTTCGTCGCGAAACCGTCGAGTGTGCGTCAGATCGGGGCAAGCGCAGCGCCGAGGGGCGCAGGCGTACGGGACGGTACGTCGAGCCCCGAGGCGCGAGCACGCCCCGAGATGGCGTGCAATCGGCGGTTGCAGCAGAAGGCTTCATGAATAATGCGGGCTAGCTTTCCAGCCTTCCAGCCTCGCCAGGAGCCGTGCCATGTCCCAGACCGATACCCGCAGCAATTTGGAACGCGTGCTCGAGTCCGGATCGTTCGCGGTCACGGCCGAGCTGGGGCCGCCCAAGGGGGCGGATCCGGTCGTGATCCGGCGCAAGGCCGACCTCCTCCGGGGGGCAGCCGACGCCGTGAACATCACCGACAACCAGACCGCGGTGGTGCGCATGTCGTCGATCGCCGCGGCCCTGCTGGCCCAGCAGGCCGGCGTGGAGCCGGTGGTGCAGATGACCTGCCGCGACCGGAACCGCCTGGCGATCCAGGCGGATCTGCTGGGCGCCTGGGCCCTGGGGCTCCGGAACCTGCTGTGCCTGTCGGGCGACCACCAGACGTTCGGCAACCACCCGGGCGCCAAGAACGTGTGGGACATCGACTCGATCCAGCTGCTCAAGATCATGGCCGACATGGGGGACCGAGGAGTGTTCGCCAACGGCGAGGATGTGGAGGGCGAGCCCCCCCGGTTCTTCCTGGGGGCGGCCGAGAACCCGTTCGCCGAGCCGTACCCCTACCGCCCGTTCCGGGTGGCCAAGAAGGTGAAGGCCGGGGCCCGGTTCATCCAGACCCAGTGCATCTACAACATGGACCGGTTCCGGGAGTTCATGGCCCGGCTGGGCGACCTGGGGCTCCTGGACAAGGTGTACGTGCTGGCCGGCCTGAGCCCCCTCAAGGGGCCGGGCATGGCCAAGTACATGCGCGACCAGGTGCCGGGCATGGACGTGCCCGACGAGATCGTGGATCGCATGGTGGCCGCGGGCAAGGGTATCGACGACAAGGCCGAGCGGTCCAAGGCGTTCCGGGCCGAGGGCATCCGGATCTGCATCGAGCAGATCCAGGAGGTCCGTGAGATCCCGGGCGTGGCCGGGGTGCACATCATGGCCATCGAGTGGGAGGAGGCGGTGCGGCCCATCGTGGAGGGCGCGGGCCTCCTGCCCCGGCCCCAACCCCTGCCCGGCGCGGCCGAGGCGGGGTGAGGAACGAAGCCTGCAGCCGGAGTGTTCCCATGACCGTGACCCAAACCCGTGAGTCCGTGGCCCGCCGGGTCGAGCAGACCACCGGAGAGAACGCGTACCTGTGCTATCAGTGCCAGCGGTGCTCGGCCGGGTGCCCCATGGCCGAGCACTTCGACCTGCTGCCCAGCGAGGTGCTCCGGGCCATCCAGGACGGCGACGCCTCGGTGGCCCGCAGCCGCACGGTGTGGCTGTGCGCCTCGTGCCAGACCTGCGTGACCCGGTGCCCCCAGGGCATCGACCTGCCGGCCATCCTGGACCGGTTCCGGCAGGAAACCCTGGACTCCCCGTCCGTGCCCGAGGTGGCCCGGTTCTACAAGGTGTTCATGCGGCAGGTGAAGCTGCTGGGCCGGGTGTACGAGCTGGGGCTCATGGGCGAGCTGAACCTGCGGGAGAGGCAGCCGTTCCGCGACCTCCCCATGGGGTTGCGGATGATCCGCAAGGGCAAGATTCGGCTGCTGCCCGAGGTGGTCCGGCCGCCCCGGAGGGTGTCGTGGGTGGGACCCGCCCCGAACCGGGTGGCCTACTACCCGGGGTGCTCCCTCCACGCCACGGGCAGGGCCTACGACGTTTCGTTCCGGGCGGCAGCCGGGGCCCTGGGGGTGGACCTGGTGGAACCGAAGGGCTGGACCTGCTGCGGCACCACGCCGGCCCACGGCACGGACGCGTTCCTGGCGGTGGGCCTGCCCCTGCGCAACCTGGCCCTGGTGGAGCGGATGGGCCTGGATCGGGTGGTGGCCCCCTGCGCGGCCTGCTACGGCCGGTTCAAGGCCGCCCTGGCCGAGTACCGGGGGGACGGGGGGCTGGCCGTGCGTGTGGACGACTGGATGGGGTACGAGTACCGCGACACGGTAACCGTGGCCAACGCCCTGGACCTGCTGGAGGGCCGGTGCACGGACGACGGCTTCGAGCCCCGCCGGCCGCTCCACGGCCTCAAGGTAGCCTGCTACTACGGGTGCCTGCTCACCCGCCCGGCCCGGATCACCGGCGCTCCCGATCCCGAGAACCCCACCGCCATGGAGCGGATCGTGCGGGCGCTGGGGGCCGAGCCCGTGGACTGGTCCCGCAAGACGGACTGCTGCGGGGGCAGCCTCTCGGTGCCCCAGGTGGAGCGGGCCAAGGAGATGACGGCCAAGGTGCTGGCCGACGCCAAGGCCCGGGGCGCGGACGTGGTGGCCGTGGCATGCCCCCTGTGCCAGGTGAACCTGGACGAACGCCAGCCCGAGATGGCCGGGGACCTGGGGTCCACCCTGCCGGTGGTGTACGTGACCCAGCTCCTCACGCTGGCGCAGGGCCTGCCCCTGGCCGCGGCCGCCCTCGACCAGTCGGCGGTGGATCCCCGGCCGGCCCTGGCCCGCGCGGGCCACGCGTGACTGGGGGGGCCTTCGGCCCCTTTTAATCTCCCTCTTATTCGGTTTGTCTGGCCGGTGTGGTACCCTCCCGGGCCGAACCTGTCTCGTTTCCTCGAACCCGGGAGAACACCGTGAACACGCCCCGACTCTTCCTGGCCGCGGGCCTCGCCCTCCTCGTCGGCTGCACCCAGTCCCAACCCGTTGCCACCCAGGAGCCTGCCAGCGCGCCCGCGCCCCAGGCCGAACCCCAGCCGGAACCGGCCACCGCGCCCGCCCCGGCCGGCCCCATGGCCGGACCGGTGCTCGAGACCATGGACGCCGGCGGCTACACCTACGTCAAGGTGAAAACGGCCCAGGGCGAGACCTGGGCTGCCGCGCCCAAGGTGACGGTGAAGGTGGGCGACGAGGTGGTGGTGCAGAACCCCATGCCCATGCCCGGCTACCACAGCAAGACCCTGGACCGCACCTTCGAGATGCTCTACTTCGCCACGGCCATCCTGCCGGCCGACCAGGCGGCCGCCGCCCCCACCGCTGTCAAAGGGGAGACCCCCCCGACGGGCGCGGCCTCCCGGAACCGGGCCGCGGCCCAGGTGGACCTGAGCGGCATCCAGAAGGCCGAGGGGGGCCACACCGTGGAGGAGCTGTTCGCCAAGAAGGCAGACCTGGCCGGCCAGGAGGTGGTGGTGCGGGGCCGGGTGGTCAAGTTCAACGCCGGCATCATGGGCCGCAACTGGGTCCACCTCCGGGACGGCACCGGCGCCGAGGGCACCAACGACCTCACCGTGACCACCCAGGCCCAGGTGGGCGTGGGCGACACGGTGCTCGTCCGGGGCAAGGTGGTCACCGACAAGGACTTCGGGTTCGGCTACCGCTACGCCCTGCTCCTGGAGGACGCCCAGGTGACGAAGGAGTAACGAAAACGGCCCGGATGCCGTCCGGGGCATCCGGGCCCAGCCTCCATGGAACTTCGGTCGTTGGTTGTCAGTCGTTGGTCCTCGGTCGAAAGCTCGCCTCGACATCGGAGTCGAGGGGCGAGGGGCCTGGTGGAGCGCCGGGCGTGGCTCCTACAGTCGCTGCATCCGGTGCTCAGCCGATGTTCGTTTCCCCGAGAACCCCGGAAAACGTTCTCGTGGATCCATCCGCCACCGAACCTTTGCAACCCGGGCTGGGCGCCGGATGCAGCGTGGGTCGGATACTGCACTCACGCACGGCCGGAGCCAGGCCCCTCGCCTTCCGGCCTTCCAGCCTCCTAGCCTTCCAGCCTCCTCGGCACCCGCTTTCCCACGTTGCAGGTGATCTCGTAGGGGATGGTGCCGGTGAGCCGGGCGAGCTCGTCGGCCGGGATCTCCTCGCCCGCCTGGCGGCCCAGAAGTACGACCTCGTCGCCGACATCCGCCTCCGGCACGTGGGTCACGTCCACCAGGGTCATGTCCATGCACACCCGGCCCTTCACCGGCGCCCGTCGGCCCCGCACCAGCACCGAGCCCCGGTTCGACAGGAGCCGGGGGTATCCGTCGCCGTAGCCGACCGGTAGGGTGGCGATCCGGCGGGGGCCTGGGGTCACGTAGGTGCGGCCGTACGAAAGGGGGGTACCGCCGGGCACGGTCTTCACGAACGCGATCCGGGTCGCCCAGGTGAGCACGGGCTCCAGCCGCACGGGCCGGGCCACCTCGTCCGAGGGGTAGATGCCGTAGAGACCGATGCCGGCCCGGACCAGGTCCAGGTGGGACTCGGGCAGGGCCAGGATGCCCGCGGTGTTCGCGGCGTGGACGAGCCGCGGCCGCAGCCCCCGGTCGGTCAGCACCGGCAGGCACTCCCGGAACCGGCCGAGCTGCTCCCGCGCGAACCCCAGGTCGGCCTCGTCGGCCGTGGCGAGGTGGGTGAACGCGCCCTCCACCTCGATCCCCTGCAGGCCCGCCACCCCTTCCACGAACTCGGCGAGCCGATCCGGCCGCACCCCCACCCGGCCCATTCCGGTGTCGATCTTGAGATGGACCCGGGCCGTCTGGCCCAGGTCCCGGGCGGCCGTGTCCAGGGCTTGCGCCAGGTCGGGGTCGAACAGGGCGAGCCGCACGTCCGCCGCCACCGCGGCCCGGGCCGCGGCCGGGTCCGTGGGCCCGAGCACCAGGATCGGCTCCGAGAGCCCTGCCTGCCGCAGCTCCAGCGCCTCCTCCACCAGGGCCACCCCGAACCACGACGCGCCCGCCTCCCGCGCCGCCCGGGCCACGGCCACGGCCCCGTGGCCGTACGCGTCGGCCTTGACCACGGCCATGAACGCCGTGGCCACGGGCGTGAGGGAGCCCAGCGCCCGCACGTTGTGGGCCGCGGCAGAGAGGTCGATACGGGCCTCGGTGGGGCGAAAGACAGGAGCGTTGGGGGCCATCCGGCAAACCTCGGGTCCGAAGAGCACGGGAACGAACGGTACCAGCCCAGCGTCGCCCGGGCAAACGGCAGCGCTTGACGGCGCCCTGCACCGCGGCTACCGTTCGGTTCGGCGGTGATGCCGTTCACCACATGGAGGCCGAGCATGAAGATCGAAGAAGCGTTGACCACGGCGCTCGCGTTCGAGCGAAAGGTGCAGGCCCACTACGCCGAGGCCGCCGAGGCGGCCCGGGAGGACGCGGCCCGGGAGTTCTTCGGGCTGATGGCCCGGGAAGAGGGCCGCCACGTGGAGTACCTGGAGCACAAACTGGAGCAGTGGCGCTCCCAGGGGGTGCTCGGTCCGGCCGAGATCGCCACGGCGATTCCCCAGAAGGGATGGATGGAGGAGGGGGAGCGCAAGATGGAAGGGGAGGGCCGGGCCGGTGACCGGGCCTACGGGTTCGCCCATCTGGAGACCGCGCTCCACCTGGAGGAGGAGGTGAGCGCCCACTACCGGACGCTGGTGGACGCCGTGGACCACCCCGAGGCCAAGGCCCTGTTCCGGCGGTTCCTCGAGATCGAGGACGGCCACACCGCCCTGGTCCGCGCCGAGCTGGACTACCTGACCGGAACCGGTCACTTCCTGGGCGTGCGAGAGTTCACGCTGGACTGATCCCCCCGCCCCCCGGGCCGGACCGGCCCTCCAGCAGGCCCCATGCCTCGGGTCTGCAAAAGGCGGTGAGGCCAACGCGGGTCGTGTTTCGAAATTTCGCGGTTTTTCCAGGCGGTGGGGCTGGGGGGCCCTCCTTCGCCGAACGGCCGCGCAGGGGCCGCCTCGGCGCGGTCCGTCGGAGCCCCCAGCCCCACCGCCGCAATCCGCATGCTTTCTTGCGAAACGGAACACTGGGTGAAACGCTAGGAGAGAAAGAAGGTTTTTCTGGCCTACCGTCCTTCCAGCTTTCTAGCTTTCCAGCCTTCGAGCGGGCCGAAGGCCCTGACCACCGACCGAAGTCACGAGGAGGATCCGTTCCAGATGCCGAGCCAGGAGGACCTGCGAAGGATGCTGCTGCGGCTCGACAACGGGCCGTACCCCGCCTACAAGGACATCAAGGGTTCCTACGACTTCCCCGGCTTCCGACTGATCGTGGACCACGTGCAGGGCGACCCGTTCGCCGCCCCCAGCCGGATGCGGGTGCGCGTGCCCCTGGACGTGGCCGGGTTTCCCCCCGACCTGCTGGCCGGCGAGGCCCGCGTGGTGGGGGTGTGCTCGTTCCTGGCGCGGCGGTTCCACCGGGAGGCCCGGCGGGCGTCCCGGCCGTCGGGGTCGGGCAAGAGCGGTCGGATCGACATCGATGCGCCCGGGCAGGAGGTGCTGCCCACCACCGCCGCCCTGGTGCGGGAGGGGGCCGTGGAGCTCCGGTTCACCGTGGGGCTCCCGGCCCGCGGCCGGCGCATCCTGGGCCGGGCCGCCGCCGAGATCCTGTGCGATCGGGTGCCCGAGCTGGTCTCGCGCGCGCTCCGCTACCGGAACCTGAACCCGGCCGAGGTGCGGGCCGCGGCCGAGACCAACGAGGACGCCGAGGCCCTTCGGTCCCGGCTCCCGGAGCTGGGCCTGGTGGCGTTCGTGGCCGACGGCGCCGTCCTTCCCCGGCTGAGCGGCGTGGATCCCCGGCCCCTGGGGGCCGGGGCCGTGCCGTTCGAGAGCCCCCCGAGCCTGCGGGTGGAGGTGGACCTCCCCAACCGGGGCCGGGTCGCGGGCATGGGAATCCCCCGGGGCATCACCCTGATCGTGGGCGGAGGGTTCCACGGCAAGTCCACGCTGCTCGAGGCGTTGGAGCTGGGGGTGTACAACCACCGGCCGGCCGACGGAAGGGAGCTGGTGGTCACCGACCCCACGGCCGTGAAGATCCGGTCCGAGGACGGCCGGGCCGTGGCCGGCGTAGACATCCGTCCGTTCATCTCGAACCTGCCCGGCGGGGTGGACACGGCCGCGTTCTCCACCCAGGACGCATCGGGTTCCACCTCCCAGGCGTCGAACATCGTGGAGGCCCTGGAGGCGGGGAGCCGGGTTCTGCTGGTGGACGAGGACACCTCGGCCACCAACTTCATGATCCGCGACCACCGGATGCAGGAGCTGATCGCCAAGGACAAGGAGCCGATCACCCCGTTCGTGGACAAGGTGCGCCAGCTCTGGGAGGAGCGCGGGGTGTCCACGGTGCTGGTGATGGGCGGCAGCGGCGACTACTTCGACGTGGCCGACACCGTGATCGCCATGGATGCGTTTCGGCCGAGGGACGTGACCCGGCAGGCCAAGGCGATCGCCGAGCGGTACCGGGCCGAGCGCCGGCCCGAAGGGGGACCGGCCTTCGGAGCGGTGACGCCCCGCCGGCCCCTGGGCGGGAGCCTGGACCCGCGCCGGGGCCGGCGCGAGGAGAGCGTGAGGAGCCGGGGGGTGAAGACCGTGCTGTTCGGCACCGAGGAGATCGACGTGTCGGCCGTGGAGCAGATCGTCCACCCGGGGCAGCTCCGGGCCGTGGGCGCGGCGCTCCTGCGGGTGCGGGCCCTGGCCGACGGCCGCCGCACCCTGGCCGAGATCCTGGACCGGATCGAAGAGGAGGTCCGGCAGGGGGGCCTCGACGCCCTCACCGACCGCCCCGTGGGCGACCTGGCCGGGTTCCGGCGCTTCGAGCTGGCCGCGGCCCTGAACCGGCTGCGCACCCTGCGGGTCCGAAGCGAAGCCGGGCGGGACTGACCCGCCCCGCCTCTACCTCACACCCCGCGGTCTCCCGCCTTCCTCCTCAGCCGATCCCGGCGGTGCTCCAGGGCCGCCCGGTCCGCCGGGGGCCAGTGGGGCAGGCCCAGGGCTCTCTCGACCCACGCCAGGGCCCGGCCCGGATCCCGGAGCCGGTGCTCCAGGGCCTTGGCCGCCTCCTCCACCGGCTCGAGCCGGTGGGGCTCGAGCCCCGCCCATTCCTGCCAGACCGCGAGGGCCGCGTGCCAGTCGCCCCGGGCCTTGTGGGCCCGGCCCAGCTCCCGCAGGGCCCGGATCCGGTCCCCTCGGCTGGGGGCGTGGTCCAGCCCGGCCGCGAGGGCCCGGTGGGCCCGGTCCGGCCGCCGTGCCTGGGCGTGCAGCAGCCCCACGCCCAGGGCCTGGGGCCCTACGGGCCGGCGGGCGGCCCGGCCCGCGGCCCAGAGGAGCCCGGCCAGGCTCAGAATGTCGATGCGGTTGTGGGAGAACACCCGTCCCAGCCGCTCCTCGGCGCCGTGGCGCAGGTAGCGGCCGTATAGGGCCGGGATCTCGGCCCCGGGCACGTCGCCGGTGCGCCGGACCGCCAGCACCCCGGCCTCCAGGGTGACGAGGCGGCAGTTGGAGAGGGTGGGCCGCCACAGCGCCCGCGCCGGCGGCAGCAGGTCCAGGTGGGGCGCCCCCTCCAGGGGCCAGGCCATGCGGTTCAGCACGTGGCGGTTCTCCAGGAGCGGCACGTCGAACCGGTGGCCGTTGAAGGTGACGAGGCACGACACCCCTTCGAGCTCCCGGGCCAGGGCGTGGAGCAGGGCGGGTTCCCGGTCCAGGTCCTCCAGAAAGAGCTGCACCACCCGGAACCCCCGGCCTCCGGGATCCCACCGCCCCACCCCCACCAGGAACGCCACCGTGCCCGCGCCGCCGGCCAGGCCCGTGGTCTCGGTGTCGAGGAACGCGATCTCCGGGGGGGCTCCCACGCGACCGAGCTCCCGGGGGAAGAGGTCCCGGAGCCCCTCGCAGGGCAGCCGGCCCAGCTCGCCCACGGGCAGGCGGCCGTGGGCCTTGGATGCCGGCGCGGTGCGCACTACCCGGAACACCGGCCCGGCCGGGGTGTCCACCCGGTCGCCGACCACGAACCGGTCGATGGGGGCCCGGCGGGAGGAGGAGGCGGCCCGATCCATCCGCTCGAGCCGCTCCCGCAGGGCCGAGCCGGCCGGGGGCCGGCTCCGGTCCAGGCGGCGCAGCCGTGCGGCGAGCCCCTTCATCATGCCGCCCGCAGCAGCAGCAGGCCCAACAGGCGCTGGGCCGCCGCCTTGGCCTCGGGGCCCACGTCGCCGGGCGGGCCCACGCACGAGGGGCAGCCGCTCTCGCACCGGCAGGCGGCCAGGAGCTCCAGGGCGCCCTCCAGGAGCTCGCGGGTGCGGCCGTGGATCCCCTCGGCCAGGCCGCACCCGCCCGGGTACCGCTCGTACAGGAACAGGGTGGGCTCGATCCCCGGCGGGGCGGCGGCCGGGTCCACCGGGCCGGGGCCCGCGTCCCACCGGCCCTCCCGGTCGCCCAGGGCCCGTCCCAGGTCGGAGGGGTCGCACAGGCAGTGGAGCGAGGCCAGGTGGTGGAGCGCGTGGCCCAGCCCGGCGATGCCGTCCAGGAACGCGGCGTCGGTGAGCCCCAGGGCCTCGGCCAGGATCAGGGGGAACACCCACCAGACCGCGGTGGTGTGCATCTCCTGGTCGGGCAGGTCCACCTCGCCGTAGCCCACGTTCTCCGAGGTGTAGAACTTGATCTTTTTGTAGCCCGGCACCCGGGCGAGCACGTGCACCTCGCCCCACTCGGCCCGCCCTCGGCCCAGGTCGTGGCCGGCGAACGCGTCGAGGATGCGCACCTTGGCGTAGGAGATGGCCTGGGTGTAGTAGTCGGGGTCCACCGGCCGCACGTAGGCCTTGCGGCCGTCCCAGTCCAGGCGCTCCACCTGGTGGGCCTGGCCCTCCACCATGTAGACGGCACCGGGGTGGATGGTGGTGGGCGCGCTCTCCAGGTCCACCTGGGCGAGAACCCGGGGCCGGGGCCCCGAGGTGTCGATCACCGCGAAGTTGTCGGGGTCGGCCGTGCGCAGGGCCACCTGCTCGGCCGGGTAGGCGTCCTCGATCCAGTGCCATCGCCGGCCGGACCGGCGCAGCACCCCCTTCTCCTCGAGGAAGGCCAGGATCTCCTCGAGGGGTTCGGACCCGAACTCCTCTCCCTCCTCGAACGGCAGCTCGAAGGCGGCGCACCGGATGTGGCTGACCAGCACGTGGAGGTTGTCGGGGTCGATCAGCCCGAGCTCCGGCGGGGTGCCCACCACCGTTTCGGGGTGGGTGATCACGTACTGGTCCAGGGGCTGGCTCGAGGCCACCAGCACGGCGGCGCTCACCCCGGTGCGCCGGCCGGCCCGGCCCGCTTGCTGCCAGGTGCTCGCCACGCTGCCCGGGTACCCGGTGAGCACGGCCGCCTGGAGCTGGCCGATGTCGATGCCCAGCTCCAGGGCGTTGGTGGCCACCACGCCCCGGATGGTGCCGTCCCTCAGCCCCCGCTCGATCTGACGCCGCAGGTCCGGCAGGTACCCGCCCCGGTACCCGCGCACCCAGCCCCTGCGGTCCGGCCGGCGCTCGAACCGGTCCTTGAGGTACCGGGTGAGAATCTCCACCTGGAGCCGGGTGCGCACGAACGCGATGGTGGACACCCCCTCCCGCAGGAACCGGGTGGCGATCCTCCGGGCCACGCCCACGGCCGAGGCCCGCAGCCCCAGCGCCGGGTCGATCACCGGCGGGTTCACGAACAGCAGGTGTTTCCTCGCGCGCGGAGCGCCGGAGTCGGTGATCTCGACGAGGTCCTCCACGCCGGTGAGCCGTCGGGCCAGGTCCCCCGGGTTGCGGATGGTGGCGGAGGAGAGGAGGAACACGGGCTCGGACCCGTGGAACCGGCACACCCGCCGCAACCGGCGCAGCACGTTGGCCACGTGGGAGCCGAAGATGCCCCGGTACACGTGCATCTCGTCGATCACCACGTACCGGAGGCTCCCGAAGAACCGGGCCCAGCGGGGGTGGTGGGGCAGGATGCCCTGGTGGAGCATGTCGGGGTTGGTGAGCACGATCCGGGCCTGGTTGCGCACGCGCCGCCGGACGTCCTGGGGGGTGTCGCCGTCGTAGGTGAACGCCGGAAGGTCCCGGCCCATGGCCCGGGCCAGCTCCTGGAGCTCGGCCAGCTGGTCCTGGGCCAGGGCCTTGGTGGGGAACAGGTACAGGGCCCGGGCTTCCGGCTCCTGGAGCAGGGTGGTCAACACCGGCAGGTTGTAGCACAGGGTCTTGCCCGATGCGGTGGGGGTCACGGCCACGAAGGCCCGGCCCCCCAGGGCGGCCTCGGCGGCCCGGGCCTGGTGGGTGTAGGGGCGCTCGATGCCCCGGGTGCCGAGGGCCTGCACGAGATCCGGGTGCACGCCGTCGGGGAACGGCTCGGTGCGGGCCGGCGCCGGCTCGATCACCTGGTGGTGGGTGACGCACGGCCCCAGGTTCCGGTCCCGCAGCATGGCCTGGACGATCTGCTCCACGTCGGCTCGCATGGGCCCCGAGGATAGCAGAACGGGGGCGGCCGAGGAACGGGGCTCAGTGCGACGCCGCGCCACGGCCAAGCAGGGGCCGGGGACGGCACACCCCGCTAGGGGCACCCCGAGGGGGCATCGGGCACGGCGAAAGGGAGCGGGTCCTTCGAGCGGCAGGAGGGGAACAGGGGGCCTTTTTGTGAAAAACCCAAAAAAAGAGAGAAATCAGGGTAACCCCCCGCCGTGGGGGGCATCTAAACAAAAGAACAACGGAAGCGCTTCCGTCTCCCATCCGCAATCTTGGACTTGGAGAGGAGGTGTGCCATGAACCGCGCCGTGATTTCTATGCTGACCGCTGCCTTCGTGATCTCGGGTGTGGCGGCCTTTGCGGGCACCACGAAGCCCTCCCAGAAGACGGAGGTCCGCGCGCCCGCGTGCCAGGTCTGCGTCCCCGGTCTGGAGCTCATTGACATCGTTCGGTAACGGACAACAGAGCCGGTGACGCAGCATCCTCGGGGCAGGGGCCCCAGGGCCGAGCAAGCCCGGGGCCTCTGCCCGTGTTCGTCGTGGGGCGACGATCGGATGCGGGGCTCGCGCCCGGCCAGAGGCAGGGCCCTTGCCTCGGCTCCCGATGAACCGCGCCCGTCTTGGTGCCGGCTCTGGGGGCAGAGAGGCCTTTCGTCTCCCAGCCTCCTCTGCGGGGCCAACCGTTCCACCCAGCCGGGAGACCTCTCACGCCTTGAGGTCGAGCACGTGGCCCTCGGTCACCTCGGGGGGAGGGTCGGCCGTCTCTTCTTCCTCGGGAGGAGGCCGGCGCTCGGGCTGTCGGTGGGGGTGGCGACGCCCCTCACGGGCGTCGTTCCGAACCCGGGTCTCGTCGGCCCGATCCGCCGCGGTCACGTCCCGGTGGACCTCCTTCACCCGGTGCACCGCGGCCTGGGTGGCCAGCCGGTTGGCGAGCACCTTCTGCTCGGGGTCGAGGCGTTTGAACTCCTCCAGGCCCCGGCTCAGCGCCGCCAGGTCCATCATGCGCACGCCGTCGGGCATCGTCGGGCCTCCGCGACAGGGTTCTCCTTTCGTTTCGGACGGTTGGAATGTGGACTTGAGGTGGTGGCTTTCGGGGGGGAGAGCCCTGGGGCCAGGAGGCGGGCGGGTAGCGGCCCGTGCGGCAGGAGCGATACCAAGTCGCGTTCGACCAGAGATCCCTCCGGGGGGCGGGGCAAGGGGCCTGGTTCCGGCCGTGCGTGAGTGCAGCATCCGACTCACGCTGCCCCCGGCACTCAGCCCGGATGCTCCATGAACGCTGGAAAAGCGAACGTTGACAACGCATTTAGGGTCACCGGCAGAACGGGCATCGGCTGAGTGCCGGAGGCAGCGACTGTAGGAGCCACGCCCGGCTCTCCACCAGGCCCCTTGCCCCGCCGGTTCAGGGGGTCCGATAGCTTTGAACGCGACTTGCGTGGGAGCCGGGTCAGCCCAGCTCCTCGGGGGTGAACGTCACCACCTCGTCGATGCTCTCGGCCTCGGTGAGCAGCATGACCAGCCGGTCCACGCCCAGGGCGATGCCGGCGCAGGGGGGGAGCCGGGAGAGGTCCTGCAGAAACCGCTCGGGCATGGGGTCGGTCCGGGCGCCCCGGCGGCGGCGGGCCTCCTGCTCCGCTTCGAACCGGGCGCGCTGCTCGACCGGGTCGGTCAGCTCGGTGAAGGCGTTGGCCAGCTCCAGCCCGCCGGCGTAGAGCTCGAACCTCTCGGCCCGGTCCGGTCGGTCGGGCCGGCGGCGCGCAAGGGCGGCCTGGCCCAGGGGGTAGTCGTACAGGAACGCGGGCTTGCCCAGGCGGGCCAGGGCGGGCTCGATCCGGGTCACCACCAGCTCGTCGAACGAGCCGTCGGCCAGGGCGCGGTCCGGATCGGTGCCGGCCCACCGCTCGAACGCCTCGTCCACCGAGATCCGGGGCCAGGGCGGGCGCAGGTCCACGCGGATCCCCTGGCGGTGGACCTCGGGCCCCCTGCCCGCGGCCCGGGCGGCGTGCAGGAGGAGCTCCTCGCACTCGGTCATGAGGGCCGTGTAGTCCACGCCGGTCCGGTACCACTCCAGCAGGGTGAACTCGGGCAGGTGGAGCCGGCCCCGTTCCCCCGCCCTCCAGCACCGGCAGATCTGGAAGATCCGGTCCCACCCCCGGGCCAGGAGCCGCTTCATGCACAGCTCGGGGCTCGGGTGGAGCACCCCTCCGTCGGCCCGGACCGGATCGATGTGGGCCTCGGGCAGGGGGGCGGGGATCCGGTGGGGGGTCTCCACCTCCACGTACCCCCGGTCCACGAAAAAGGCCCGGACCGCTGCGACGATCCGGGCCCGGGCCCGCAGAACCGGCTCCCTGGGATCGGGCACGCCTACTCCTTCACCCGGGTCACGTACTGGCCGGTCCGGGTGTCGATCTGGATCCTGTCCCCTTCCTCCACGAAGGCCGGGGCCTGGAGCTCGTACCCGGTCTCCACCAGCACGGGCTTGGTCACGTTGGTGGCGGTGTCGCCCCGGGCGGCCGGATCGGCCCGGGTCACGGTGAGCACCACGAAGTTGGGCAGGGTCACGCCGATGGCCTTGTCCTGCCACAGCACCACGTCCACCTCCAGGTTGTCGGTGAGGAAGTACCGGCTGTCGCCCAGCTGCTCGGCCGACACCTGGTACTGCTCGTAGGTCTTCTGGTCCATGAAGGTGTAGAACTGGCCGTCCGTGTAGAGGTAGGTCATCTTGCGCTCCTCCACGTCGGCCGGCTTGAAGGTGTCGCCCGAGCGGTAGGTCCGGTCGAACTGGATGCCGGTGAGCATGTTCTTGAGCCGGCACCGGTACAGGGCCTGGCCCTTACCGGGTTTCGAGAACTCGAAATCCACGATGACGTACGGCTCGCCGTCCAGTTCCAGTTTGAGGCCTTTGCGCAGGTCACCCGCCTTGTACATCGCGAAAGCTCCTTGGCCGGGGGTTGGAAAGCGCGTATTTTTACCGCCCCCGGGGGGCTTGTGTCAAAGCCGAAAGGAGCCCGAGCTGAACACGTTTCCCGTGCGCTGGCCCAGGGAATACCGCAGGCTGGCCGAGGCCCTGGGCCGGGGGAGCCCGCTGCTGGCCATGGGCGAGCCGGATCCGGCCGGCGAGGGCCCCGATCCCGACGCCCTGGCCGACCCCACCGGCGAGCAGGGACTCATGCCGGTGCCGTTCCTGGTGCGCAAGCATCCCGACCGGGTGGTGGTGCTGGCGGCGTCCCGGTGCTTCTTGTACTGCCGGTTCTGCTTCCGGCGGGGGGGGGAGGCGCACCGGGGCGGGCCGGGGCCGGAGGACTGGGGCCGGATCTACGACTGGCTGGAACGCCACCCCGAGGTTGGGGAGGTGATCCTGTCCGGGGGGGACCCCCTCACCCTGCCCGACCGGGTGCTGGCCGGGATCGGCCGGCGGCTGGGCCGGATCCCGCACGTTCGGCAGTGGCGGGTCCACACCCGGGCGCCGGTGGTGGTGCCCCGGCGGGTGGGGGCCAGGTTCGTGGAGGCCCTGGCGTCGGGGCCGCCGTGCCGGGTGGTGATCCACGCGAACCACCCGGCCGAGGTCCGTCCCGCCCTGGAGGGGGCGGTGGAACGGCTCCGGACCGCCGGCGTGCCCGTGGAGAACCAGGCCGTGCTCCTGCGGAGGGTCAATGCCTCGGCTCCGGTCCTGGCCGACCTGGTACGGCGGTTGGAGGGGATCGGGGTCGGGCTGCGTTATCTCCACCACCCCGACCGGGCTCCGGGCACGGGCCGGTTCTGGGTGAGCCTGCGGGAGGGCCTGGGGGTGGTCCGGGAGGCCGAGGCACTCGCGGGCCGAGCGATCCGGTACGTGGTGGACCTGCCCACCGGCCACGGCAAGGTGCCGGTGTCCGGCTTGGCACCGGTGGCGGAGGAGCGCAGGGGCCGGCGCAGGCGGGTGTGCTACCGGTGGGCGAGACCGCAGGGCTGGCCCGGGGTGGCTCCGGGCCAGGCGGTCGAGTGGTGGGACGTGTGGGAGCCTCGGGAGCCGGGGCCGAGTTGACCGTTTTTCGCGGCCGTTGCTAGGATCTCTCGATCCTTGGCGCGATTCCGGGCCCCCCCGAGCCAGCCGTTTCGGCGGAGGGCACGGGGCCTGCTTCCGGCCAGGCCAGAGACCAGAAACCAGAGACTAGAAACTAGAGGGATTCCGGCTAGCTCGGCCCGTTAGACGGGTGGGCGCTCCAGCAGGTGCCTTGCCCCAGAGCTTTGGCGCGGTTCGAGAGCCGCCCGGCTGCCTAGCCGCCCAGGGGGCCGAAGGCCCCAGACCGACGACCGTTGACCGTAGACCAACGACCGAAGTTAGTGGGAAGGAGCCTCGTGCCATGATACCGGTGCTCGACGCGGTGGAGATCATTTTGGGCGCGGTGGGGCCCATGCCCCCGGAGAAGGTCTCGATCCTCGAGGCCCACGGGCGGGTGCTGGCCGAGGAGCTCACGGCGCCCCGGGACCTTCCGCCCCACGACAACTCGGCCATGGACGGCTACGCCGTGCGCCACGCCGACCTGTGGCCCGGGGCCGTGCTCCGGGTGGTCGAGGCGATTCCGGCCGGCACCGACCCGAGCCGGGGCCTGGAGCCGGGCCAGGCGGCCAAGATCATGACGGGCGCTCCCATCCCGGCCGGCGCCGACACCGTGGTGCCGGTGGAGGACACCCGGGAAGTGGACGGCGGGGTGGAGATCGTGTCGGTGCCGGCCGCCGGGGCCAACATCCGGCCCCAGGGCGAGGACGTGCGGCAGGGAACCCGGGTGCTGCCCCGGGGCACCCGGGTTCGGCCGGCCGAGGTGGGCATGATGGCCAGCCTGGGTCGGGCGTTCGTGCTGGTCCACCAGCGGCCCCGGGTGGCGGTGCTGGCCACCGGCGACGAGATCGTGGACCTGGACTCCCCGGCCCAGGGGTCCAAGATCATCAACTCCAACTCGTACGGGGTGGCCGCCCAGGTGGCCGAGGCCGGGGGGGTCCCGATGGTGCTGGGCATCGGCCGGGACGACCCCGAGGGTCTGCTGGAGATGTTCGAACGGGCCGCGACGTGCGACGCGGTCATCACCACCGGCGGGGTGTCGATGGGGGACTATGACTTCGTGCGGCCGGTGCTGGCCCGGGCAGGGGTGGCGGTCCAGTTCTGGAAGGTGGCCATGAAGCCCGGAAAGCCCGTGGTGTTCGGCATGAAGGGTCGGGTTCCGGTGTTCGGGCTTCCGGGAAACCCGGTCTCGGCCATGGTGGCGTTCGAGCAGTTCGTGCGGCCGGCCCTGCGCAAGATGCTGGGGCACCGGGACCTGTTCCGGCCCGTGGTTGAGGCCGTCCTCGGCGAGGAGGCCGGCTCGGTGAGGACCAAGGCGGGTCGGACCGATTTCGTGCGGTGCCGGGTTGAGCGAGGCCCGGAAGGCTTCCGGGTGGTGAGCGTCAAGAAGAGGGGTTCCGGCGTTCTGAGCACCCTGGTCCAGGCGAACGGGTTGCTGGTGATCCCGGCGGAGTCCAGGGGGGTGGACCCGGGGGGCCGCGTTCGGGTGCAGATCTACGACCCGGGCATCCTGGACCAGGACGAGCCAGGGATCGGCCCGTGACCCCACCCGTGTGCCTCGTGGTCGGCCCATCGGGCAGCGGCAAGACCACCCTGCTCGAGTCCCTGGTGCGCGAGCTCACGGCTCGGGGCCGGCGGGTGGCCACGGTGAAGCACCACCGGGGCCGGGTCGAGGTGGATCGGCCCGGCAAGGACACGTGGCGTCACCGTCGGGCCGGGGCCGTGGCCACCTTCTTCGTCACCGCGGACGAGGTGGTGGTGTTCCGGGACCGGCCGCCGGACGTCTCGCCCGGCACCTTGGCCAGGTGGTGCCCTCCGGGCACCGATCTGGTGCTGGTCGAGGGGTTCAAGGGGTTGGGGGGGTATCCGAGGATCGAGGTGGTGCGGCGGGGGCTCGAGCGGGAGGTTCCATGGACCGAGGACGTGCTCTGCGTCGTCACCGATCTCGGCGATTTCGAGGCTCCCTGCCCGGTGCTCCCCCTGGGGGACGCCGGCGCCGTGGCCGACCTCTTGGAGCGACGGCTGTTGTCCGTCGGTACCTGAGGACCGACCGGCTCCCCAGAGCCGAGGAGCTCTGGGGCTACGACGGGCTGGCCCTGGGTGCCGAGTTCTGCGTTCACCGGCTGCCTCCCCGGGGGGCCGTGGACGAGGCGGCCGGGCTGTGCCGGTCCCAGGGCGCTGGGCTCCAGCTCGTGACCCCGGCGGTTCGGGAGGGCACGGCCGACGCCGCATGGGCGTGGCTCGTGGCCGCGCTGGAGTCCTCGCCCGGGGCGGAGGTGACCTTCAACGACTGGGGCCTGTGGGCTCGGGCCCGGGAGGCCGGCCTGCCGCTGCGGGGGGTGGCCGGGCGGCTCCTCTCCCGCCAGCGCCGGGGGCCCCGGGTGGCCGCGATGCTGGACTCGGCCTCGGCGTCCGGGGCGGAGGAACTCCGGGCGAGCCTGTGGGACGGGCCCGTGGGCCTGGCCTTGCTCTCGGAGCACGGGGCCGTGGGGGTGGAGCTGGACCTCACGCCGGCCGGGATCCAGGTGCCCGACCTGCCCGAGGGGGTGACCCTGCGGGTGCACGCGCCCTGGGTGCCGGTGACCGTGAGCCTGGCCTGCCCCTGGACCGAGGACCCGGTGCGGTGCGGCCGGCCCTGCCTCGACCACCCCGAGGCCCGCCTGCGCAACGAGGAGGAGCCCACCCCCCTGTGGTCCCGGGGCAACGCCCTGTTCCTTCGCCGGGACGACGAGCCCACGGCCCGGTACCTGGTCCGGCTGGGGGCCGACCGGCTCCTGTGGTCCCCGGAGATCCCCGGCTAGCCCGCATTATTCATGAGCGTTCGTCGCGAAACCGTCGAGTGTGCGTCAGATCGGGGCAAGCGCAGCGCCGAGGGGCGCAGGCGTACTGGACGGTACGTCGAGCCCCGATGCGCGAGCACGCCCCGAGATGGTGTGCAATCGGCGGTTGCAGCAGAAGGCTTCATGAATAATGCGGGCTAGCGTCGGGTTTCGGAAATTTCGCGGTGTTCCCAGGGGGTGGGGCTGGGGGCCCCTCCTTCGCTGAACGGCCTCGCAGGGGCCGCCTCGGCGCGGTCCGCTGCGGCGCGTGAGAGCACGCGCCGCGGCCGCTCCCCTGGCGCCGGGCGGCCCGGGCTGCTCGGCCGTCGCGCTTCGTCGGAGCCCCCAGCCCCACCGCCGTAATCCGCATATTTTTTGCGAAACGGAACACGCATCGGTCAGGCCATCGGTCCCCCAAGTGGCTGGAAAGCTAGAAAGCTGGAATGCTAGGAGGCTTGAAAACCTCCCGGATTCCCACGCGTTCTACTCATTACTACGCCCCTCCGCCTCCTCTTCACGATTTCGGGGGGCGAGGGACCTGCCGGAGCGCCGGGCGTGGCCGTATCAGGGGGCAGAGTTCAGAGGATACTAAGGCCTACGAAGGTATTGCCGGACGCGGGTGGGGGGCTGGCTCCGGCCGGGCGCGAGTGCGGCACCCTCTTCGCTGCGCCTTCGCATGCCGTTGTCAGCCCGGTAGGCCGGGGCGCCGGTGGCGGAAGTTCCGGAACTTCCAAGGCGATTCAGGCTTGGTGAGGGCGCGGCGACGTGAGGGGCCGCGCCCGGCTCTCCACCAGCCCCCACCCGCTGGTTCCCTTGTGAGCGCCAGGGATCTGGCAATACTTCCGTTGGTATTAATAATAGACAGGAGAACTGCAGGAGCGGTTCTCCCCTGTCTTCTGTCCACCGACTCCCGGTTCCTGAGATGCAGGTCCCTTGTATAAGGGCCCCAATGGTTAATTTTGTTATCTCGGTAGGGCGTGGCAGACCGACGTCCCTCCGAGCAGGGAGCGATAGCGCCTGTTTATCCGCCGGGTTAATAGCCTCTCCTAGCCTTCCAGCCTCCTAGCAGGCCGAAGGCCCGAACTCTCTCATTCCGGGGGCGCTTTCCGCAGCTCCGGCCGGCGCAGGGCCAGCTCCACCTTCGACAGGATGCCCCGGAGGATCCGCACGTCCCGGGGGCTCGGGAGCCGCCGGGAAAAGATCCGGCGGATCTGGTTCATCATGCGCTCCGGGCTCTCCTCCTCGATGAACCCGATCTCCCACAGCACCCGCTCGAAGTGGGCGTACATGCCCTCCATCTCGGCCACCGTGGCCGGCCGGTACGGCACCGACTCGGGCGCTACGGCCAACCGGGCCATGCGCACCTCGTAGCAGAACAGGCCCACGGCCTGGGCCAGGTTGAGGCTGGGCAGCCCCCGGTCCGTGGGGATCCGCACCAGCCAGTGGCACAGGTCCATCTCGGCCGTGGTGAGGCCCGCGTCCTCCCGGCCGAACACGGCCGCGACGCGGGCGTCAGGCGCAAGCTCCCGGGCCGCCTGCTCCACGGCCTGCCGGAGCCCGAGGCCGTCGTTGCGGCGGCGGCCCAGCCGGGTGGTGAACCCCAGCGCCAGCTCCGCCTCGGCCAGGGCCTCGGCCAGGGTGCCCACGATCCTCGCGCCCCGCACCAGAGCCACGGCCTTTCTCGCCATGGGCTCCAGGCGCGGATCCTCCAGGACGTCCGGGGCCGGGTTCACGAGCACCAGATCCCAGAGCCCGAAGTTGGCCATGACCCGGGCCACGCTACCCAGGTTTCCGCCGTACAGGGGCTCGACGAGGACGATGGTGGGGTGGAGAATGCGGTTGTCGGTCACCGCAGTATCAGTCCGCCCCCAAGGCCTCCAGCTCCTTGCGGGCCTCGTCGACGCCGGGGAAGTTCTTGGCGAGCTTCAGGGCTTTCTTCAGGGCGGACCGGGCTTTTTTCTTCTCGCCCAGGCGGGCGTAGGCCACCCCCAGGTGGTACTGGACCACCGGGTTGTCGGGCAGGCCCTCGGCCGCGGCCTCCAGGTGCCGCGCTCCCTTCAGGGGCACCCCCTTCTTCACGTAGATCCAACCCAGGGTGTCGTTCAGGGGCGGGGAGTCCGGGGCCAGCTCCACGGCGCGCTCGGCGAACTTCAGGGCCTCGTCGATGTTGCCCCCGTGCTCCGAGAGGTTCCAGGCCAGGTTGTTGAGCGCGGGGATGAAATCAGGGTTGCGGTCGAGCACCTTGCGGTAGGCCTCGTTGGCCGCGTCGTACTCGCCCCGAAGGTCGTGGAGCGAGCCCTTGAGCACCCAGGCGGGCAGGTAGTCGGGCCGCTTCTCCACGGCCTTCTCCAGATCGGCCAGGGCCTTGTCACCGGCGTCCGGCCCGCTTTGGAGCCGGGCCAGCAGGAGGTAGGCCTCGGCCGCGTTCTCGTCGAGCTCGATGGCCTTCTCCAGGTCCTTGCGGGCCCCGTCCTTGTCTTTGGCGGCGAGCCGAGCCTTTGCCAGCAGGATCCGGGCGGGGGCCGAGTCGTTGCCGGCCCGGACGTGACCCTCAACCAGCTTCACGGCGTCGCCGGTCTTCTTCTGGGCCGTGAGCAGGGCCGTGGCCAGGATCACCGGCCGCAGGTTCGTTGGATCGGTCTCCATGGCCTTGCGGAACGCCTTGAGGGCCTGGTCGGGCTTCTTGAGAGTGACGTAGCACACTCCGAGCCGCTCCCACGCCCGGCCGTGGCCGGGCACGGCCTCGACCAGGGCCTCCAGGAGCTTCCGGGCCTCCTTTGGCTTGTCGAGGCCCATGAGGGCGGTGGCCCGGATCAGCACCGCTTCGGTGTGGACCTTAGGCGTCGAGACCAGGGGATCGGTGGCCTTGAGCGCGCCTTCGAAGTCCCGGCGGTCCAGGAGCACCTGGGCCAGGAGCATCCGGGCCTTGTAAAAGCCGGGGTTGACCTGCACGGCCTTCTCCAGCTCGGCCTGGGCCAGCTCCAGGCTGCCGCTCCCGTACCGGGCCAGGCCCTGGAAGTAGTGGGCCTCGGGGTGCTCTGGGTACTGCTGGAGCACCTGGGCGAGCCGGGCGGAGGCCTCGTCGAACTTGCGCTGCTGGAGAAAGATCCGGCCCTCGTAGTACAGGGCCACCGCGCTCTTGGGGTTCTTCTCCCGGATCTTGGCCACGGCCTCCCGGGCCAGGTCCAGGTCCCGGCGGGCCAAGGCGACCTCGGCCACCTTCTCCCATCCCCGGGTGGTGCGCTTCTCCTTCTCGCCGGCCTTGCGAAAGGCGTCCACCGCCTTGTCCACATCGCCTTTGGTCATCCAGTAGTTGCCGTAGCTCAACCACACGGCAGGGTCGTCGGGCGAGGTGTTGAGCGCCTTGGTGAAGGCCCGGTCCACGGCCTCAGGGTCCTTCTGGAGATCGGCCACCTGGGCGAGCAGCAGCAGGCCGTCCCGGCTGTCGGGCTTGATCTCCAGGGCCCGGTCGATCTCGTTGCGGGCTTCCTCCAGCCGCTTGACTCCCAGGAGCACCGTGGCCTTGACCAGGCGGTACTCGACCTTCTGCGGCTCGAGCTCGATGGCCTTGTCGAACTGGGCCAGGGCCTCCTCCAGCTTGCGCTCGCGCAGGTACGCCTTGCCGAGCAGGATGTGAGCGTCGGCCCGGTTCGGCGCGTCGGCCAGAACCTTCTCGGCGCGGCTCCGGGACTCGGCGGCCATGTTGGCCAGCAGCTCCAGGTTGCCGAGCCGGATCTGCACGTCGAGGTTGTCGGGCTCCAGCTCCGAGACTTTACGAAACGTCTGGTAGGCCTCGCGGATCCGTCCTTTCTTCAGGAGCGCCTCGCCGAGGTCGAACAGCACCTCGGGCGAGTCGGGCTTGATCTGCAGGGCGCCCCGGAGCTCCAGGACCGCCTCGTCAGTCTTGCCTTCCTCCAGGAAGGCGTGGCCCCGGGCCTTGTGGAGGGCGAACTTCTCCTCGGGACTCTTGGAGCAGGCACCGAGGAGCACCAGGGCCGTGAGGACCGGGACGAGCACGGCAAGGCGAACACGCATGGATTTCCCCCTTCTCAGGGTGTGGGTGGGACAGAGTCTCACTCTCATGCCAATTTGCGATCAAGATGAGCTCATAGAGGGGCGATTTGGGGGCCGTTGGTCCTCCGCCGGAAAAGACGACCGCGCCGAAGCCACTACGGCTCGGTCCGCTGCGGCGCGTGAGAGCACGCGCCGCGGGCGCTCCCCTGCGCCGAGCGGCTGGAACGGCCCGGCCGTAACGCTCCGGGCCAACGGCCCCCAAATCGCTGGCTTCGAACGCAACTTGGTCTCAGTCGTCGAAGTCCCCCCCCGGGCCCTCCTCCTTCTGAAGGGCCTTGGCCCGTTCGCGGACCTTCTCTTCGGTCCATTCGGCCGGGTTCTCCAGACGCTCCGCCTTGGGGCCCAGGTCGTGGGACTCGGCCCGAAGGATCGCCTCGATGGCCAAGGGTGCGGTGTCGGCCGTGTTGAACACGCGCGTGAGCAGGTGGTACACGAACTCCTCCACCCCCCGCACCATGCGCTCGCGGATCTCGGCTGGCTGGGCCCAGAGCTTGTTCTCGAAGGGTAGGTTGAGCTTCTTGTAGTCGCCCTTCTTCCAGCCCCGCTCGTCGGCGTAGGCCACCATCTCGGCCCACAGCTCGTCGGAGACCCCGGCCCCGGGCTCACGCACAAACCGTCCCCGGTCGTCCAAAATGGCGTTGCCGTACTCGTTCACCTTCACCCCCCAAGAGATCATCTGCAGGGCCGTGGCCACGTTGGCCTTGGTGGTGCGGGTCTCGGCCGCGATGCGCCGCAGCCTGTCGAAGCTGTTCCCCGAGGTTCCGTGCTGGGCCCCGGACACGCCGTAAGGCTCGAGGGCCTCGTGGATCTCGGCGGTGAGCTCCACCTGGATGCCGGCGTCCGAGGCCTGGATGCCGTGGGTGGTGCCGTTGTTCAGGGCGATCCAGTCGGGGAACACCCCGTTCGCGTTAAGCCCCTGGATCAGGAAGCGGGCCTCATCCACAGTGGACAGACCTGCCGCACCCTTGATCTCGCCCACCTCGGTCTCAAGCCCCGCCCAGGCCGGCACGTACCGGTACAGGTCCAGGTTCGCCAGCAGGTTCTCGTCGTCGGGAAGATGGGATGCGTCGATGGCGATCGATGTGATGCCCGCATCGAACATGCTGGGAATCTGGGTGCGGGCCGCCTCGATGTCTCGAGGCTCCTTGAGGGTGTAGTGGTCGGCGTGGACCGCCACCGGGACGGTGAGCCCCAGCTCGTTGGCCGCCTGGTCCACGTAGGTGGCCATGTTCCAGTAGTTCACAGCGCAGTAGGCGTCCGCACCTCCTTCGCTCTTCGCGATCTCGATGATCACCGCGGCGTTGGCCCTCTGGGCCGCCCGGAGCACCCCGTGGATCACGAATCGGTTCCGGGCGTTGGCCGCGATGGCCATGGCCCCGCCCTTGGCCAGCATGGCCCGGTCGATCACCTTTCCGCTCACGATCAGGGCCCGGGAGTGGGGGAACAGCCTGCGGACGTTGGGCGGGCGGCCCAGCTCGAGGGCTTTGTCGAACTGCTGGGACTGGGACGACACGATCTGGCTCATAGGGTACCCCTCCGTGCTGAGAGAACGGGTTTGGGTCGGTGATGATCGCCTGCGGTGTTGTACGGCCAAGACAGGGGGTCTCGCGACGCGTTCGTTCGAGCCGGACGACCACCCTCCGGTACTTGTACGGGAACCTCTGGGTGCCGGTCAACCGGTCGTGGGGTCAATGGGCCAGGGCAAGCCAGAGGGGCAGGGTGGCGGCACTCGCCAGGGTGCTCAGGCTGATGGCGGTGGAGGCGAACGCCGGGTCGCCCCCGAGCTCCCGGGCCATCACCAGGGTTAGGGTGGCAGTGGGCGCGGCCAGAAGCACCACAGCCGCGGCTCGCTCCGTGGTGCCGGCCCCGGCCAGCCCCAGGAGCACCATACCCAGGGCGGGGAGGAGGAGGTTTTTGAGGCCAAGGGAGGCCGCGGCCGGCAAGGGCCTGCGCAGGGCGTCCAGCCCCAGGTCGGCGCCGATCAGCAACAGGGCCAGGGGGAGGCCCATGCTGCCGAGGATCCGGATGGTCTCCCGAGCCAGGCCGGGCAGGGGCAGCTGGAAGAAGCTCCAGACCAACCCCAACAGGCTTCCCACGATCACCGGCTGGAGCCCGATCCGGGCTGTGAGCCGCGCCACGCCGGGGCGTCGGCCCGAGGCCGCCGTGAGGGCCACGACCGACAGGAAGTTGTTGGCTAGCATGAAGAAGGCGGCGTACACCCCGGCGAACTGAAGACCCCGGTCCCCCAAGGCGTAGTAGGCGACGGCAAGGCCGATGTAGCCCAGGTTCGCGTGGACCGACGCCTGAACGAACGTGCCCTGGGTCCCCCCTTTGAGCCCCAACGCCCGGGCTGCGGCCTGGGCCGCCACCCACACCGTCACCACGGCCGCCAGAGCCGCCAGGATCCCCCCCGGCCGGAACACCTCGCGGAAGGGGGCCGCAGAGATCTTGAGGAAGATGAGGCACGGCACGGCCAGGTAGTAGGCCACCCGGTTGGCCGGAGCCTGGAACCCCGGAGGGATCAGCCCCACCCGGCGGCCGACCCAGCCCACCAGGATCACGAGAAAGACGGGAACGACGCGGACGAGTGGTTCCACGTGGATACGGTTGTTGGTGGTTGGCTGTGGGCCTTCGGCCTACAGAAGATCGTACTTCTTCATCCGGTAGCGCAGGGCGTCGCGGGTGAGCCCCAGCATCTTGGCGGCACGGGTCTGGTTGTTGCCGGTCTTCTCCAGGGCCTGAACGATCAGCTCCCGCTCGACCTCCTCGATGTCCACCCCGTGATCGGGGAGAACCACCACACCCGGTGGCGGCCCCCGGTCGGGGCCCCCGGGGCCGCGTGCCCGCTCGCCGCCCCTGATCTTCCACGGCAGGGCCTCCACCCCGATCTCGTCGCCGGTCGAGAGGATCACGGCCCGCTCCACCGCGTTGCGTAGCTCTCGGATGTTGCCGGGCCAGTCGTAGCGGGTCAGGAACGCCTCGACCTCGGCCGTAAACCCCCGGAACGAGGTCTTGAACTCCCGGTTGTAAATATCGAGGAAGTGGTAGGCCAGGGGCAGGATGTCCTCCTGGCGCTCCCGAAGGGGGGGGAGCACGATCGGAACCACGCTCAACCGGTAGAACAGGTCCTCCCGGAACCGCTTCTCCTCGATGGCCCGCTCCAGGTCGGCGTTGGTGGCGGCGATGATCCGCACGTCCACCTCGATGTCCTCCTTGCCGCCGATCCTCTTGAACGACCGGTCCTCCAGGAACCGCAGCAGCTTGGACTGGAGGCCCGGCTTCATATCCCCGATCTCGTCCAGGAAGATGGTGCCGCCGTCGGCCAGCTCGAACAGGCCCTTTTTGGTCTTCTTGGCATCCGTGAAGGCCCCCTTCTCGTAGCCCATGAGCTCGCTCTCGAGCAGCTCCTCGGGCAGGGCCGTGCAGTTGATGGGCATGAACGGCCGCTCGGCCCGGGGGCTCTCGCAGTGGATGGCTCGGGCGAGCACGTCCTTGCCCGTGCCGCTCTCCCCCGTGAGCAGCACGGTGGTGGACGATGACCGGGCCACCCGGCGTGCCACGGACAGCACCTCCTGCATCCGGGGGCAGCCCGCGATGATCCCGTCGAACCCCTGGCGGTGGGCCTGCTGGCTGCGGAAGTAGGCCACCTCCTGCCGCAGCTGGGTGGTCTCGAGGGCGTGCTGGACCTTGGTCTGGATCTCGGTGAGGTCGAAGGGCTTGGCCACGTAGTCGTAGGCCCCGAGCTTCATGGCCTTGACCGCCACCTCCACCTGGGTCGTGGCCGTGATCATCATGACCGGGGTGTCCGGGTCGGCCTCCTTGATCTGCTGGAGCACCTGGATCCCGTCGATGCCCGGCAGCTTGATGTCGAGCAGGACAAGGTCCGGCGCCTCGGCCCGGAACAGGTCGAGCGCCTCCTCCCCGGTCTCGGCGGACACGCACCGATACCCCTCCTTCTGGAGGTTCTCCGACAGGGACCACCGGATCAGATACTCGTCGTCCACGATCAGGATCTTCGGCTTGGGCATGGTCTCTTCCGCGGCCCTGGGGCAGTTGCTTCGGGCCTTCGGCCCGCGATAGACGGCCAGACAGCTGGGCAGCTTCTGGGCCGTCATCCACGCTTCGGGGGCATGGGGTCTGCGAATCAGGGGGCAGAAGACAGATTTCAGTGGACAGGTTGTGACCGCACGCTGTCGGACACCGGATCAAGCCTGTCGTTCCTTCCCTCCCTGTCTTCTGTCCGCTGAACTCCGGTTCCTGAAACCCGTGCCCCTGCCACCGAAACAGCTTGGGAATCGGTGCAACTCACTTTGTCGTCCGAGACGAAGCTGCGGCATTTTACGCACCCCCGCTCCGGGGAGTCAAAGCCTCCGCAGCAGGGTGAGGCTCTCCAGATGGGCCGTCTGGGGGAACATGTCCGCGGCCCGGATCCATTCGATTTGGTACCCCCGGCCGAGCAGGATTCCCAGGTCCCGCACCAGGGTGGACGGCGAGCACGACACGTACAGGATGTGCTCCGGCGCCAGGCTGGCCAGGCCCTCCATCGCCTCCGAGGCGCCCTCCCGCGGGGGGTCCAGCAGGGCGAACTGGGGCCGGAACCCCTGGCGGGCCAGGCGGTCGAGGGCTCGAGCGGCCGACTCGGGCCGGGCCTCCACATGGGTCCATCCCAGGAGGGCCTGGGTGTTTCGGGCCAGGTCCTCTGCGGCCGGCGGATACCCCTCCACAGCCACCACCCGCCGGGCCTCGAGCCCCAAGGCCAGGGTGAAGTTGCCCGCGCCGGCGTAGAGCTCCAGCACCTCACCCCCCCGGTACAGGGCCGCCAAGGCCGCCACCTCGTCCACCAGGGTCTGGTTCACCCAGGGGTTGGCCTGCACGAAGCCCCCGGGTCTCACGCCCACCGGCAGGTCGCGGCCGGCGGCCCGTACCGAGAACGGCATCGGTCCGAGGTCCTGGGCCAGGGGCTCGAGGGTGTGCTTGCGACCGGCCTGCACCGCCGCCCCCCGGAGCCCCGCCCGGCCGCAGAACTCGAGGAGCTCGCGCCGCTCGGCCGGCTCCAGGGCGCGCAGCGTGTGGAACACCGCCCACACCCCGCCCTCCCCGTCCACCTGGAGGTCCACTTGGGGGAGATGCCCCCGGGCCGGCCGGAACCCCTGCAGGAACCGGGTCAGGGGCTCCAGAAGGCCCTCCAGAGCGGGATGGGCCACGGGGCATTCCGATACCGGCACGAGCCGGTGGGTGCCCTCCCCGAAGTACCCTACCCCGACGCGCTCCCCCAGCTGGCGCACCTTCCAGCCCACCCGGTTTCGGTACCCGAGCTCCTTTGGGGAGGCGATGGGGTCCCGAAACCGGCCCGTGGCCCCCACACCGAGCCGGCTCCGAACAAACCCCTGGAAGCTGCGGGCCTTGGCCGCCAGCTGCTCGGGGTAGGGCAGGTGCTGCCAGTGGCACCCGCCGCACCGGCCGAAGTGGGGACAAGCAGGGGGGCGCCGAAGGGGAGAGGGGGCCACCACCCGCACGAGCCGACACGTGACGTATCGGCGCTTCTCCCGGACCACCTCCACCTCCACAGTGTCGCCCGGGGCGGCCCGGGGCACGAACGCCACCTTGCCGTCCAGGTGGGCCATGCCCATGCCCCGGTCGGCCAGGGCGAAGACCCGGACCTGGCGGCGGGGCCGGGGGGTTTCGGGTGGTGTGCTGGGGGAGGGCATGGTAGACTCGTCTCCCACGAACTCGGCTGGTGTTGTCTCGTGGCGCGCTAGCCTACACCCCGGTCCCCCGGCGGGTCCACGCCGCCGGGCCCGGAGAGGCGCATGGGCCTTCCGGGCTGAAACGGAACGCTTCTGGATTGTCTGTCTCCCCCCCCCTGTCACTTCCCCGGATCCGCGTTCGCCCGAGCGGTCTGCGCCGCACGCGGCGCGTGCTCGAGGACCTCGGCATCCCCACGGTGTGCGAGGGGGCCCTGTGCCCCAACCGGCCCGAGTGCTACGATGCCGGCCATGTCACCGTGCTGATCCTGGGCCGGCGCTGCACCCGGGCCTGCGGCTTCTGCGCCGTGGAGCCCGGGGAGCCGGAGCCGGTGGACCCGGACGAGCCGGCCCGGGTGGCGGAGCTGGCCGCACGGCTGGGCATGGACCACGTGGTGGTCACCAGCGTCACCCGCGACGATCTTCCGGACGGTGGGGCCGGCCAGTACGCGGCCGTGGCTCGGGCCGTGGCAGCCCTGCCTAGGCCGGTCACGGCCGAGGCCCTGGTGCCCGATTTCAAGGGGGACCCGCAGGCCCTGGCCGCTGTGGCCGGCGCCCCGTACCAGGTGCTGGCCCATAACCTGGAGACCGTGCCCCGGCTGTACCCGTGGGTGCGGCCGGGGGCCGACTACGCCCGGAGCCTGGGTGTGCTGCGGACGCTGGCGGGGCTCGCCCGCGGCCGAACCGTGAAGAGCGGGCTCATGCTCGGGTTGGGCGAGACCGCCGGCGAGGTGCGACGGGTGCTGGCCGACCTGCGGGACGCCGGAGTGGACGCCGTGTGCCTGGGTCAGTATCTCCGCCCGGGCCCGGGCCGGGTGCCGGTGGCTCGCTACCTGGACGAGACCGAGTTCGACCGCTGGGCCGACGTGGCCCGGACGCTTGGGTTCGCAGCCGTTTCGAGCGGACCCCGGGTTCGCAGTTCGTACCGTGTGTCATCCCGAGGGTGCCCTGGGGCGCCCGAAACCCAACGAAGAAGGAGCATGTGATGAAGCGAGTGGTAGCCGGACTGGTCTTGGCGGGCCTCGCCTTGGGCGGCCCTGCCTTGGCGGGGGACGATGCAGCGAAACCGAGAGCCGAGAAGGGGGCCGCCCTGTCCCCCGACGCGCCCGTCGCGGTGGTGAACGGTCAAGCCGTGACCAAGGCCGAGTTCGACCGGGCCATGGCGGCCTACCTGCGGCGGTTCCAGCAGCTCACCGGCGGTATGCACGGCGGAGTGAGCCAGCCCAACGCCAAGATGAAGGAGGACGTTCTGCGTCAGCTGGTGGACCGCACGCTCCTGTACCAGGAGGCCAAGAAGAAGCCGGTGGACGGCCTGGAGGCCAAGGTGGACGAGGAGCTCAAGGGCATCAAGGGCCGGTTCCCGGACGAGGCCACCTACCAGAAGGCCTTGGCGGGCGAGCAGCTCACCGAGGACAGCCTGAAGGACCTGATCGCTCAGCAGGTGCTGGTGCGTCACTACGTGGAGACCGAGATCCAGCCGAACGTGAAGGTCTCGGACGACGAGGTGAAAAAGTTTTACGACGACAACCAGGACAAGTTCGCCACGCCCGAGCAGGTGCGGGCGAGCCACATCCTGATCCGCACCGATCCCTCAGCCTCCGAGGCCGACCGGAAAGCCGCCCGGGAGAAGGCCGAGGCCCTCCAGAAGCGGGCCGCTGCAGGTGAGGACTTCGCCACGCTGGCCAAGGAGAACTCGGAGGACCCGGGTAGCGCCTCCAACGGAGGGGATCTGGGGTTCTTCACCCGGGACCGCATGGTCAAGCCGTTCGCGGACGCGGCCTTTGCCCTGGAGAAAGGCAAGGTGAGCGACGTGGTGGAGACCCGGTTCGGGTACCACGTGATCAAGGTGACCGACCGCAAGGATGCCGCCGAGAAGAAGTTCGACGAGGTGAAGGACTCCATCGCCCAGTACCTCCAGGCCCGGGCGTTAGACCAGGCGGTGCAGGCCAAGCTGGCGGAGCTGCGAAAGTCGGCCAAGGTAGACGTGGTGGCCCCCAACCCTTAGAGAAACCCGTACGGTTCATGGGCGTCCGTCGCGAAACCGCCGAGTGTGCGTCAGATCGGGGCAAGCACGAGCGCACGAGGGGTGCAGGCGTGCTGGACGGTACGTCGAGCCCCGAGGCGCGAGCACGCCCCGAGATGGCGTGCAATCGGCGGTTGTAGTAGAAGGCTTCATGACTTCATGAATAGTGCGGGCTAGGCGTGGTCCCCGGCCCTGGACGCACAAATCGGGCGGCCCCGAGGGGCCGCCCGATTTGTGCGTGGGAGGCCGGAAGGATCCCACAAGCTACCTCACGGCGTCCTTGAAGCTCTTGCCGGCCGTGAACCGAGGGGTCTTGCTCGCGGGGATGTCGATCGTCTGACCGGTCTGGGGGTTGCGGCCCTTGCGGGCCGCCCGTTCGGTCACCGCAAAGGTGCCGAACCCGGTGATTGAGACCTTGTCGCCCTTGGCCAGGGTCTCTTCGGTGGTGGCGATGAACGCCTCAAGCAGGGCCTCGGCCTCCTTTGCCCGGAGTCCCGCCTTGACGCTGATTTCCTGGAGCAGTTCGGCTTTGTTCATGAGATCCTCCTTGTTTTCGGGAAAAGGGGGGCGCACACCCTTCGGAAGCCGCAACGCGCCGACTTTACCCGCGTTGGTGTCGGAACTCAAGGGGGTTGCTGGTAAAAACAGCGTTTTCGCGACCCGGGGGCCGCAGCAGGCCGTCGGGCACGCTCTGGCGCCGGAGCTCGGTGGCGAGACGCTCCTCCACCTCTGCCGCCCCTTGTGCTGCAAGCAGGGAAGGGGCCAGCGCCCGAAGACCTTCTTTGTGCACGGTCTGGATGAGCCGACGGACCCGCGGCAGCGATCCGGGGCTGACCGACAGCTCCTCGATCCCCAGGGCGAGCAGGGCGGCCGCGCCCAGGGGGCGGCTTGCCATCTCCCCGCATACCGACACGGGCTTGCCCTCTCGTCGGCCCACCTGGGCCACCCGGTGGAGCAGCTCGAGAACGGCCGGGTGTAGGGGGGTGTACAGGTGGGCCACCCTGGGGTTGGCCCGGTCCACCGCCAGCACGTACTGCACGAGGTCGTTGGTGCCCACCGAGAAGAAGTCCGCCAAGGGTGCCAGCCGGTCCAGGGACAGCGCGGCCGAGGGCACCTCCACCATAATACCCACGGCCACCGCCGGCACCTCGATCCCCCGGCGAGCCAGCCTGGCGCGCTCGTTCTCCACAATGGCGCGTGCCTGGGTGAGCTCCTCCACCGTGGAGATCATGGGAAACACGATCCGCAGGGGGCCGTGGAGACTGGCCCGCAGAAGGGCCCGGATCTGGATCCGGAACGGCTCGTCCATCTCGAGGCTGACCCGGATCGACCGCCACCCCAGGTGGGGGTTCTCCTCCCGGGGCAGGCGCAGGTACGGGAGGCTCTTGTCCCCGCCGACATCGAGCGTGCGCAGGGTGGCCGCCCGGCCGTCCAGGGCCTCAAGGATGCGGCGGTAGATCTCCACCTGCTCGTCCTCGTCAGGGAACCGGTCCCGTACCAGGAACGGGAACTCGGTGCGGTACAGCCCCACCCCCTCGCCGCCGGCATCGAGGATGCGGGGTACGTCGCTCAGAAGCGCCGCGTTCCCCAGCAGCCTCACCCGCGCCCCGTCGCGGGTGACCGAGGGCTCGGCCAGGTGGGCCCGGAGGTCCGACTCCACGGCCGCGGCGTCGGCCTCGAGCCGAGCGTACTCCTGCACCACCGGCCCGGGGGGCTCGAAGTAGACCACGCCCGCGTTCCCGTCCACAATGGTCTCGGCTCCGGGCTCCACGTGGGGCAGGTCCCCCATCCCCATCACGGCTGGGATCCCGGCCGAGCGGCACAGGATGGCGGTGTGGGAGTTGCGGCCGCCCTTGGCCAGCACCACCCCGGCCAGATTGGGCTGGAGAAGCTGGACGAACCGGGACGGGGTGAGGTCCTCGGCGACCACCACCGTGGCTCGGGAAAACCGGATGGCCCTGCCCGAGGGCTGGCCCTCCCGCAGGTGGTCCAGAACCCTCAGGGCCACGTCGCGCACGTCGGCGGCCCGCTCCCGCAGGTAGGGGTCCTCGACCCGCAGGAACGCACCGATGTACTCCCGGGCGACGGCCACCACGGCCTGGCCGGCCGACGCGCCGGCCAGGACACGCTCGCGGATCTTGGCCCGGAGCGACCGGTCCTCCAGGATCAGCAGGTGGGCGTGGAAGATCGCCCCCTCCTCGGGGGACAGGGCCTGGGTCACCTGGTCCCGCAGCCCTTCCACGTCGGCCACGCTGGCCTCCACCGCGGCCTCCAGGCGGTCCAGCTCGGCCCGGGGATCCTCGGGCGCCGGCTCGGCCGGTGGCTCCAGCCCCAGCTCCTCGGTTAGGGGGTAGGCACGCCCCCGCGCGAACCCGGATGACACCGCCATGCCGCGCAGGAACGCCGGTGCGGGGGGATGGGGCGGCTCGGGCTCTTCAGTCCGTGCCTGGGCGTCCAGCAGCCGCGCCTGAGCGATCAGGGGAGCCACCTGGCTGGCCGCGGTGACCAGCAGCCGAACCTCATCCGGAGTGAACCGCCGGGCCTCGGTGGTCTGGACCGCCAGCACGCCGATGGGTCGCCGGCGGTGGATCAGGGGCACCCCCAAGTACGACCGGAACCGCTCCTCGCCGATGCCCGGGAAGAACTTGAACCGCGGGTGCGCGTCGGCCCGCTCCTCGTTGACGGGCTCGCCCGTCGTGAACGCCAGACCGGTCAGCCCCTCGGACGGAGCCATACGGATGCGGCCCACGGCCTCGGCGTTCAGCCCCCGGGTGGCCCGGAGCACCAGGTCCCCCCCCTCGTGCAGGTAGACCGAGCACACCTCCACTCCCAGGCGCTCCCGCAGCAGCCCGGTGATCTGGTTGAGGGTCTCCCCCAGGTTGTGGGAGGAGACCACGATCCGGGAGATGTCTTCCAGGAGGATCAGCTTCTCGCTTTCGGATGCCACGGCGTTCGCTCGTCTCTCGGGTGGTCGTTGGGGCTGCGCCCCCGCAACATCGGGCCCGCCCGCCCCGGCAGCCCGGGGCCTTCGAATTTCGGGCGGCACGTCAACGGGTTTTCGCCGGATCGCGGCGGGGTGACCCTGCCGTCGGCGCGGAAGAGTGGGACCTTTCGCTCACGCGGAGCCCCAGGGCCCGGGCCGTGTGGGGCGCGAGGCCGGGCCGCTTCCCCAGGCGGCCGACCAGGCGCCGGAGGTCGGCCGGTTCGTCCACGTCGGGAACGGCCGGCAGCACCTGCACCCGGGACCCGGCCGCCTCGAGGGCCCCCAGGGTGTGAACGAGCACCCCCCCGGTGGACCACGGGACCCCCCGAAACGCGGCCGGGCAGGGGGCGCCCAGGGCAAGGCCTGTGTAACCGCCGTCGTCGGCCGGGATCACCGCCGCCTCAGCCGGGCCGCCCACCGCCCCCAGAAGCGCGTCCAGGTGCCCGGGGACCAGCAGGGGGCTGTCCGACCCGACCACCGCCACGGGGCCCAGGCCTTCGGAGAAGGCCCAGGCGAAGGCCTCTTCCAGCCGGTGCCCCAGGTCGCCCTCGGCTTGAGCCCGGACCTCGCGGCCCCGGAACGAGGGGTGGGCCGGGTCTCCGTCCACGAGCCAGGTGACCCGGCCCCCGCCCCAGCGGTCGAGCATGACCCCCAGATCCTCCAGGAACGCCTCGTAGAGCCGGGCCGCCCCGACCGCACCCAGGACCGGGATGAGCCGGGTCTTCACCCTGCCGGCCACGGGCTCCTTGGCGAACACCAGAAGATGGGGAGAGTCAGTCGTCGGTCTTCGGTCGTCGGTCAACGCTCTTCGGTCGGGTGGCCAATCGGAGGAGCCGTAGTGGTATCCTACCCGCTCTCTCCCAGACCCGCCAGCAGGAGGAGCCATGGGCGGCACGAACGAACCGGCCGCAGGCGAAGGACACCGCATCGCTCGGGCTGCCGGTGTGGTCTCGGCAGCCACGGGCCTGTCTCGGGTGCTGGGGGTGGTACGCGACGTGGTCCTGGCCTGGGCGTTCGGAGCCGGGGGCGCGTTGGACGCCTTCTTCGTGGCGTTTCGGCTTCCCAACACCCTGCGTCGGCTGTTCGCCGAAGGCAGCCTCACCGTGGCGTTTGTGCCGGTGTTCGTGGAGGTCACCGAGCGAGAGGGCCGGGGCTCGGCCATGCGGTTGGGACGGCGGGTGCTGACCCTGCTGGCCGCGGTGCTCACGGGGGTGAGTGCCCTGGGCGTGGTCGGGGCCCCGTGGATCGTGCGGGCCATTGCGGCCGGCTTCGGCCGGGACCCGGCCAAGTTCGCCCTGACCGTGGAGCTCACCCGATGGGTGTTCCCCTACATCGCTCTGATCGGTCTCACGGCGCTGGCTGGCGGCATGTTGAACGCCTGGAACGTGTTCGGGCCGCCCGCGCTCGCGCCGGTGGTGCTGAACGTGTGCCTCATCGTCGCCGCCTTGGGACTGGCTCCCTTCGTGGATCCCCCGATCCTGGCGCTGGCTGCCGGTGTCCTGGCCGGCGGGGTGTGGCAGCTGGCCCTTCAGATCCGGGCGCTGGGAGCCTTGGGGTTCCGGTTTCGGCCCGACTGGGCCCCGGCAGATCGGTACATCCGGAGGATCCTCGGTCTCATGGGGCCGGCAGTGTTCGGTGTGGCGGTGTACCAGGTGAACATCCTGGTGAGCACGTTCCTGGCCTCGTGGCTCCCGGACGGAAGCGTGTCGTACCTGTACTACGCCGAGCGCCTGTTCCAGCTGCCCCTCGGGCTGTTCGCGGTGGCCGTGGGCACGGCTGCGCTACCGAGCCTGAGTCGGCTGAGGGCCCGGGGGGATCACGAGGGGTTTCGCCGCACCCTGGAGGACGCCCTGGCCATGACTGGACTGGTGGTGCTGCCGGCTGCGGCCGGGCTGGCCGTGCTGGCCGGGCCCGTCGTGGGCGCCCTGTTCGGGCGGGGTGCCTTCGGGCCGGCCGCCGTGGACGCCACGGCCCGGGCCCTGGTCGCCTACGCTGGGGCCCTGGCCCCGGTGGCCGGGGTGCGGGTGCTGGCTCCGGCGTTCTACAGCCTGGGCGACACCCGCACCCCGGTGAAGGCCTCGTGGTGGGCGTTCTGGGTGAACCTGGGGGCGAGCCTGGCCCTGATGGTACCCCTGAAGCATGTGGGGCTGGCCCTGGCCACGGGGGTCTCCAGCGCGTTCAATCTGGCCTACTTGGCCTGGGCCCTGGGCCGGCGGGGTGAGTCCCTCCGGCTGCGGGCCCTGGGCCGGCGGTTGGCTCCCATGGCAGCAGGGTCGGTCGGTATGGCCGCGGCCGTGGCGGCCGCCCGGCCCTGGCTCCCCGGCGGGGGCGGGGTGGGGGCCCTACTGGCCGTGCTGGGGCTCGTGGCCGCCGGGGCAGTGCTGTATGTCGGTTTGGCCCGGGTGCTCGGGGCCCGGGAGGTCGGGCAGCTGCTCGCCGTGGCGAGCCGGCGTCTCGGCCGCGGTTGAGCCGCTTTTGGCCGCCTGCCACAGGGCTTCAAGCTCGTCCAGCCCCACCTGGTCCGGTCGGAGACCACGGCCGGCCAGGGCCGTCTCGACTCGGGCGAACCGCCGCAGGAACTTCTCCACCGTGCCGTGCAGGGCCTGCTCGGCGTCCACCCCCAGGTGGCGGCCCAGGTTGACCAGGGCGAACAGGAGGTCTCCCAGCTCCTCGGACGCCCCCTCCTGGTCGCCTCGGCGCACGGCGGCGCGCAGCTCGGAGAGCTCCTCATCCACCTTCTCGAGCACCGCCTCGGCCCGATCCCAGTCGAACCCCACCCCGGCCGCCTTCTCCGAGACCCGTCGGGCCCGGTGCAGCGCCGGCAGGCGGCGGGGCACCCCTTCGACGACACCCCGGCCCTCCTTCTCCCGGGCCTTGATCTGGGCCCAGGAGACGGCCACCTCGTCCGGGGTGTCGGCCCGGGCATCGCCGAACACGTGGGGGTGACGCCGCACCAGCTTGTCGCAGATGTCCCGAAGGCTGTCGGTCACGGTGAACGCCCCCTGCTCCCGGGCCATCTGGGCCAGCAGCACCACCTCCAGCAGCACATCGCCCAGCTCCTCGCGCAGCTCGGCCGGCTCGCCCCGCTCCACGGCCTCCTGGACCTCGTAGGCCTCCTCCACCAGATAGGGGGCGATGGTTGCCGGGGTCTGCTCCCGGTCCCAAGGGCACCCGTCGGGCCCCCGCAGCCGTTCCACGATCTCCAGGAGCCGCACGAACAGGCTGGCCGTCTCCTCGGGCAAGGGTAGGGACATCGTGGCCCTCCATGAGGTAAAGTGGAGCCGTAGTGTAACGGCTGGGAGGCTGGGAGGCCAGGAGGCCGTCTCCCGTCCCAAGGTCCCAATGTATCCTCGGAGGACTGGAATATGGCGGACTTTTCGCAGACCGGGCCCATCACCACGATCCAGGCGCTCACCGGCCACGACCCGGCCGAGTGGGAGCGCCGGGTGGGGCAGGCCGTGACCGAGGCACCGCTGGCGCTCGTGCTGCCGTGCCTGTACTCCGAGCTGGCTGGTCCGGCCCTGCCCCGCATCCTGGACCGGCTGGCGTCGGTGGGATACCTGGCCGAGACCGTGGTCACCCTGGGGGTAGCGGGCGAGGCCGAGTTCCGACACGCCCGGGAGGTGTTCGGCCGGCTGCCAGGGCGGGTTCGCGTGGTGTGGAACGACGGGCCGAGGATCTCGGCGGTGAAGGACCGGATCCGGGCGGCCGGGTTCGCCCTGGGGGAGCCGGGCAAGGGCTTGGCCGCCTGGATGGCCTACGGGTACCTGCTGGTCTCCGACCGGCCTCCGGCAGCGATCGCGCTTCACGACACTGACATCGTGACCTACGAGCGGGAGCTGCTCGACCGGCTCGTGCTGCCGGTGGTGCACCCCGGCCTGGGGTACGGGTTCGCCAAGGGGTACTACGCACGGGTCACCGACCGGCTCCATGGCCGGGTGTGTCGCCTGTTCGTGGGGCCGGTGCTCGAGGCCCTGGCGCGGTGCCTGGGGCCCCACCCGCTGCTCGGCTATCTGTCCTCGTTCCGGTACCCCCTGGCCGGGGAGTTCGCCATGGGAGCCCGGCTGGCCCGGGAGGCCCGGATCCCGGCCGACTGGGGCCTGGAGATCGGCACCCTGGTCGAGGCCTGGCGGATCTGCAGCCCCCGGGCCGTGTGCCAGGTGGACCTGGCCGTGGCCTACGACCACAAGCACCAGGCCACGGGAGAAGGGGCAGGGGAGCCCCGGGGCCTGGTGCGGATGGCCCGGGAGATCGCCCTGGCCCTGTTCCGGGCCCTGGCCGAGGAGGGGGCGGTGCTCGATCGGGACCTGCTGCAGACCCTGCCGGTGGCCTACCGGCGGGAGGCCCGGGAGGCGGTGCGGCGCTATGGCCACCTGGCCGCGGCCAACGGCCTGGGCCACGATCTCGGGGGCGAGCTGGGGCTGGTCGAGACGTTCGCGCAGGCCCTGGCCGGGGCGGCCGAGGCGTTCCGCGAGGACCCGGGGGGTACCCCTCCGATCCCGTCGTGGGCCGAGGTGCTCGCGGCCGACCCGGACGCGGGCGAGGCCCTGCGGGCCGCGGTGGAGGCGGACTGGGAGGGCTGAGCCGGCCGGATCACCCCCCGGTGCGGAACCCGGAGAGCTCGGCCTGGAGTTCGTCGGCCGCGTCCCGAAGCCCCTCCACCTGGGCGCGGGCTGCGGTCAGGTCGCCTCGGGTTGCCTCTAGGGCCTCGGCGAGCGAGTCCAGCAGTTGGGGGATCTGGGGAGCGGCGCGGCTCTGTTCATCGATCGCCCGGGAGATCTCCAACAGCCTCCCGGCGCTGGCCCCTGCGGCCTCCAGGATCCGGCCCAGGGCGACCTCGGTCTGCCGGGACGTCTCGATGGAGGCGGCCGCCCGGAGGCGGGCCTGCTCGGCCCTTCGGGTCACCTCGGCGAACGCGGACCGGACCGTTGCTGCCAAGGTCTGGATCTCCCGGGTTGCCTTGCCGGTCTGGTCGGCCAGTTTCTTGACCTCAGACGCCACCACCGCGAACCCCCGGCCATGTTCCCCTGCCCGGGCGGCCTCGATAGCCGCGTTCAGGGCAAGGAGGTTGGTTCGGTCCGCGACGTCTTCCACGGTGCCCGCCACCTCGGAGATCTTTTCGAGGGGCTGGCGTAAGGCCCCGAGGGCCTCGGTGACCGCGCCCGTGGCCTTGGCCCCCTCGGCAGCGGTTTCCAGGGTGGCCTCCACCTGGGATCGGCCGTCTTCGGCGGCGGAGCGGGTGTCCGCGGCCAATCGTTCCAAGTCCTCGCAATGGGCCGCCAACCGGCGAAGGGTGGCGGCCATGTTCTGGCTTGCCTCGGACGCCGACCGGCTCGCCTCGGCGAGGCGGCCCTGGCGGCGATCGTAGGCGTGAAACGCCTCGTTCACCGATGAACTGGCCGCTGCCACGGCCTCGGCGGTGCGGCCCGCCCGCGGCAACACTCGGCGCAGGGTCTCCACAGTGTGGTTGAACGCGTCGAACACCCCGGCGAGGGTGGGATCCCGGGGCGGGGGGAGAGACGCGGGCAGGGTGCCTTGCCCCAGCACCTCCACAGCCCTGGCGAGCCGGCGCAAGGGCGCGGTCATCTGGGATGCCGTCGCCTGGAGCGCCAGGAGGAGCAGAGCCGCCACCGCGGCCGAGGCCCCGAGCACCACCACGGCCAGCCGGCGCCGGAACTGCCGCACCGGCGCAAGGGCGGCCTTCCGGTCCCGGACCACGACGACCCTCCACTCGCCGCCCCCGGGCACGCCCTCGGCCAGCACCGGGGCCGCCGCCGCCAGGTGGGGAGCGCCCTCCAAAACGATGGTCTGAACCCCGGCACCGTCCGTGCCGACCTCTCCCAAGGCGGAAAGGTCCGGGGGGGGGGGCCCTCCGGCTGGGAGGCCAATCACCTTGCCGTCCGGGCCGATCACCGCAGCAAACCCTCGAAGGCCGCCCTCTTCGGTGCGGAGGGCCAGCCGTTCCAGGTACGCCTCGAACCAGCCCCAGTCCAGACACGATACCCACACCCCGGCCAGGTCGTCCATCAGGTCGAGCACGGGCCGGGCGAGCAGGACCACCCGCATCCCCCGTGGAGCCCCGGGGACCGCCCGCAGGAGCTCCCCGGGGACCAGGGGGCCGGCAAAGGCTCCTGCCGCACCCCCCGCCACGGCCCGAAACCACCGGCTCCGTGCCACCGAGGCCCGGGGAAGGGGGTGGGAGGCCCAGGACGTCCCACCCGGACCGGTCTCGTTCACGGCGAACACGGCGCCGTCGGGCCGAATGAGGGCTTGGAGGGCGTAGGCGGGTTTTCGGGCGACAGCCGCATCCGCGAACTGGGCGAAGAACTTCGGGTCCCCGTTGTCCAGGCTCATGGGGGCCGCGTCCAGGCTGGACCACACGGCCAGGTCGGCCCAGGAGTCCTCCAGCACCTCGGCTACCCGCCGGGCCGCGGCCGCGGCCTCCCGCAAAATCCGCGCCTCCACCTCTGCGAGGATGGCGTCCCTGCCTCGGCGAAGGGCGTACCCCCCTGTCACCGCGGCTGCGGCGGCCACCGCTGCGAGCCCGATGGCGAATAGTTTGACCCGGAGGCCGACGTTGGGGAGCACAGGGTTGGCCTCTGGCCCTACGGGCGCGCCTGCTCCAGCAGGAAGTAGAGGAGCCGGACGAGCTCCCGGGCCGTCTTCTTGTCGATGCCGGAGTCGGGCTTGCGCATCATCTTGATGCCGTACATTTTGGCGGCCTTCTTGTCGAAGGGGGTGTGGGAGATCGGAGCGATGCCTGTGGTGACGGCCTCGACCACCCTGCCCAGGCTATGGCAGCCTTCGGCCGGGTTGGCGCACTTGACCTCCATGAGTGCGTAGCGTTTCTGCATATCGGGTGGGAACCCCGAGGGGTCGAACCGCCGGGCCTCTCCCTGACCGACTACGGCCAGCCCTGCGAGGGCCGCGGCGGGAAGACTGCACAGGCATGCGGCCAAAACCATCTTGCGGATCATGGGGAGCCTCCCACTCATACCAATTTGCGATCCAGGTGAGCTCATAGAGGGGCGATTTGAGGGCCGTCGGTCCTCCGCCGGAAAAGACGGCCTCGCCGAAGCCGCTACGGCTCGGTCTGCTGCGGCGCGTGAGACCACGCGCCGCGGGCGCTCCCCTGCGCCGAGCGGCTTGAACGGCTCGGCCGTAGCGCTCCGGGCCAACGGCCCCCAAATCGCTGGCTTCGAATGCGACTTGGTATCAGAAGCTGTACAGGAGCCGCATCAGGGTCGTGTTGTCCACCTCGGGGGCGGCCTTCTCCCAGCGGTGCTCCAGGCTCAGACGGACGCTGGGAACCGGTGTCCATCCCACGGCCGGGATGAACCGATTGATCACCCCGCTCCCGTCTCCCTCTTCGTCCTTGTACTCGTACCGGGCCAGGATGAAGTATTTGCCCCGGCACACGTACTGGGCCTCGGCCGCGTACACCCAGGTGTCGGCGTCGTCCGCGCCGGCGACCTCGTCCCTGCCGTTGAGCCCGGACACCAGCAGGGTGACCCCCTTGTACACCACCTCGGCCTCGGCCCCGACCCGGGACCAGCTCTGGGTGTCGGTGTCCCCGCGCCGGCCGACGTATCCGTAGGCGCTGAGGGTTACGGCCAGGTCGTCCCAGACGCTCGGATCCGCCTCCAGGTCGATCTCGGGTTCGTTGCCGTCGAGGTCGGTGCCGCCGAACTTGTAGGCCACGTGGCCGTAGAACTCGTACCCGTCCTGTTCCTCCCGGTCCACCGCGCCGACGGCGGCGAACAGTCGGCCGCCGAACACGCCGTTCATCTCGACCCCGTCCCTGGCGCTCTTGAGCTTTTCGCCGTGGATCTTGTCCAAGGGCGCCCAGGTGGCCGCGGTTAGGCGGTCGTTGTGCTTCCACAGGGTGAGGTCGGGCCGGAAGAGGCCGTACTTCACGTTGAGCGGGGTGCCGAGCACGCGGCGGAACATCACGAACGCCTCCTCCATCTCGGTGCCCTCGCGTTCGTTGTCCTCCACCTCTTCCAGCCGGTACTCCATCCAGAAAGTCACCCGGTCACGAAGGCTTCCCCCTGCCATGAGCTCGAACTCGTGTGGCTCCAGGTCCAGCTTGTCCCCGCTTTCGGCCTCGCGGTCGTACCGGGCGTCGTGCATGCCGAGCAGGGAGACGGGCACGGCCTCCAAAGCCCCGGATCTCCACAGGGCTTCCATCCCCTTGGCAGGCTTGCGAGCGCCCTCGGCCCCGGGCCACACGTAGCCGTTGCGCCGGAACGCCTCCCCAAAGGCGTTGCGGTGGGGGATCACCGTGTGGCAGGTGGCGCACTCGGTCTTGTAGGTTCGGCTGAAAGCCGGGATGGCTTGGGCGCGGGGCACGGCGAACGTTGCCAGCCCAAGGAGCGTTACCACGGACATTACCTTGTTCATGGGACTTCCTCCTAGGCAAAAGGGAACGAATGTTCGCCCCCGCCGGTGCGGCTTTCGCATCGGCCTGTGGAGCGAAGGACTTGAGCGGATGAGTCGGGAAAGCGGGGCGCTGGCATGGGGGCGAAGAGCGGGAGGGAGGGCGGTCCCTACGCGCTGCCCTTTGGAGGGGCGATCTCGGTCGGTTCGTCGGGAAGCTGGTAGGCACCCACCTGTCGGGACAGTTGATTGGCCGTGGCTGCCAGCGTCTCGCCGGCCGCCTCCAGGTTGCCGGCCCGCTCCAGATCCTCGGCCGCCCGCTCCGACAGGGCGGCCAGGTTCTCCGCCAGGGCCTCGGCCGACTCGTCCAACCGGCCGGCGCCCGCCTCCAGTTCCTCGCCCACCCGGGTCACCTCCATGGCCCCCCGGGTGATCAGCTCGGTACCCTGGGTCTGCTCGTCCGCGGCGCGGACCGTCTGGCGGGCCACCCGCACCATGGCCTCGATGTGCTCGTGCACGGCGTGCACCTCGCGCTCCTGGGTGCGCACCGCCTCCACGATGCCCTCGACCCCCTGGATCACCTGCAGGATCTCCCGGGCCACCTGTTCCGCCTCGCGGGCCTGGGCGGTGCCGGCCTCCTCGATGGCGGCCAGGTGCTCCGCGGCCAGGCGGGCCGCCTCGTGGATGGCGTCCAGGACCCGGGCCGTGGCGAGCACCCGCTGCTGGCCCTCGGCCACCCGCTCGGACCCCCGGGCGATCGCCTCGGCCGTGTCGCGGCCGCTGGCCACCAGCCCGTCCACGATGCCTCGGATCTCCCGGGTGCCCACGCTCACCTGCTCGGCCAGGGCCCGGATCTCGCCGGCCACCACGCCGAACGAGCGGCCCTTCTCACCGGCCTGGGCCGCGATGATGGCCGCGTTGAGCGAGAGCAGGTTGGTGCGGCCGGCCACCTCGTCGATCACCTGGAGCACCCGCCCCACCCGGGCCAGGCCGGCGTCGAGGCGGTCGAACCGGTCCACGGCTGCGGCCACGGCCTGGCCGATCCGGTCCATGGCGGCCCGGGCCTCCTCCATGGCCACCAGCCCCTCGTCGGCCCGGTCCAGCACGGCCGCCGTGAGGGAGCGGCCCTCGACCGCGCCCTGCCGCAGGGTGGCGGCGACGTTCTCGATGGAGGCGGCCGAGGCGCCCACGGTCTGGGCCGCAGCGCCCACCTGCTCGGCGAACGCGGCCACCTGGGAGGCCGCCCGACCCAGCTCCTCGACGGCCCGGTCCGACTCCTCGGCCCTCTGGCACAGGCCCTCCATCTCGGCCCGCACCTCCTCGGTCATGGCCAGGATCTGCTGGACCCCCGACGCGGTCTCCTCGGCCCGCTTCCGCAGGCTCTCGGCCGCCTGGCGCAGTGCCCGGGTCTCGCCGGCCACCCTGCCGGCCGCGGCGCCGCCTTCGCGCACCCGCCCCAGGGTCTCCTCGGCCCGGGCCCGGCCCGCCTGGGCCTCCTCCTCCAGGGCGTGGCTCTGGGCCGCCAGCGAGGCGGCCGCCTGCCTCAGCCGGCTCAGACCGGCCACCAGGTTCTGCCGCAGGGTTGCCGCGGCGCGGGCCAGCTCTCCCAGTTCGTTTCGCTCGCCCACCTCCAGGGGCACGGTCAGGTCCCGTTGGGATGCACCCTGGAGGAATGCCAGAACCTGGCGGAACGGGGCCTGGATCGACCGGATGCTCACCACGGCCGCGGCAAGGAGCACGAGCCATCCGGCCGCGGCCGTGGCCCCGATGAACAACCGGAGCGAGGCGGACTCGCCCACCGCGGTCTCGGCCCGGGCCGCGGAGGCCCGGCGGAGCTTCTCCAGGCCGCGGCCCACCTCCTGCTTCACTGCGTCGGCCCGGGCGGCGAGGGCCTGGAACTGGCGGTCGAGCTCCTCGAACACCTCCGGGTCCTCCGCCATGTCCACCAGAACGCTGGCCCCGTCGCGCAGCTGCGCCAGGGCCGGGGCCAGCCGGGCCCGGCGGGGTTCGGGCAGGCGCTCCAGGGCCGCTTCGGCCGCATCCAGGGCCTTCTCGGCCCGGGAGAGGTCGGGGTCAATGTACTCCATGAACCGGAGGATCGCGATCTCGAACTCGGCCACCGCCTCCTGGAGCGCGGCCATGGCCGAGAGGTCCTCCACGGCCACCTCCCGCAGGGACCGGATGATGTGGGTATGGCGGTCGAGCCCCCAGAGGGCGGCGGCTCCCAGGGCGAGCAGGCACAGCAGACCCACGACCAGGGCCCGGCGAAGGCTTCGAAATGCTTGGGTCGGTCGGTCGATCAAGGCAGGAAGATTCCCGGCTGTAGGGGGTTGAGGGGTCGATACACCGGTCCGTCGCCCCGGGCACCACGGATCGGCCGATATTGGGGGAGACTTGAGAAAAAAAGAACGAGGAGGTTTACGCGCGTCGGTCCAGCAGAAGGCCCAGCCGGGTGCGCAGCCGGGCGAACCAGGCGGGCAGGTCACCCGGGTCCAGGGCCTCGGGCAGGGGGGGGAGGTTCGCCCCGGGCGGGAGCCCGGTCACCTCGAGGCCCAGGCCTGCCTCCTCCTCCACCAAGCGGAACCGGGTGGCCAGTCCTTCCGCCTCGAGGGCCCGGTTCAGCTCCTCCACAGCCACGGCCAGGGCTTCCCGCCAGGCGGCCCATCGGTCCTCGGCAGATCCCCGGTCCTCTTGCTCGCCCCCTTCTTCGCCCCGCCGGGGACGGCGTCGGAACACCCGGATCCGGGTGCCGCCCGGCTCCACCGGCCGCGGGCCGGCCGCACCGTACACATAAGGGTAGTCGGGCATGGGGTCACCACACGGCGTTGGGAAAGGTGCGGGTGCGGAAGTCGCGGCCCACGAACTTGTACATCTGGGGAGCCATCCACCGTCGTCCCAACACGGCGTCGTGGATGGCCCAAGAGCGGCCGCGCACGGTGTCGGACATCCAGGGCATGCGGAACGGCCGCGACCCGTCCATGCGTGCCCGCAGCACCCCGCCGGGCTGGAACTCGCGATGGATCCACTCCATCTGCTCCTGGCCGGACGAGTACGTGAACCCGTACTGCTCGTACTTGATGGCGTTGTGGTAGGCCAGGGGCGCCACGTACAGGATCTCCACGCCCAGGGTCCGGGCGAACGCCTCCACCCCCCGGATCAGGGGGCGGAACATGCGCAGCCCCGGCCGAACCTGGTTGGGGGCCAGCCCCGCGGCCAGGGCCCGGATCTCCTCGCGCAGGTTGCGCACGGTCGAGCCCAAGGGGATGGGGTTGCCCTGGGGGTCCCGGTCCACGTGGAACCGGGGGCCGTGGATGTCGTTGATCACGATCCACGACGCCTCCAAGTGGCCCAGGTAGGTATCGGTGATCTCCAGCACCAGGGCCGGGTCCTCGCCGGCCGGGTCGGGCCACACCTCCAAGCGAACGGCGTCCTCGCCCGGAACCTCGAGGCAGCGGAATACCCCCTGCGCCCCTTCGGACCATGATCGGGGCGGGCCCAGGCCGTAGTGCTCCAGGAGCGGCACCGGGATCAAGCGGGCCAGGAGCCGATGACGTACGGGTGGCCCGGCATCCCACAGGTCCCGTACGCTCCGGGGGGCCGAAAGGTCCACAAGGGGTTCGGTGCTGGGGTCGCTCATGCCCCACCTTGCCGGTGATTCCCGCTGGAAGGCCGGGAAGCTAGAAGGCTGGAACGCTGGAAAGCTAAAGACCTTTTCGCCCCCGTCGGTTGCAACGACACCCGGCCAGCATCCGGGGGTTCGGGGCGCTCAAGCGCCCCCTGTCCGCCACGGCCGATGGCCCCGGGTCCGACCCGTTCCCTCCCCCCCTTGCCCGGCCCTTCTCCCTTGGAGGAAGGGCCTGGGGTGACCGGAGAGGGGGAGGAGACGGGAAGACCGGGGCATCATCCCCTGGCGGACTGGAACCACACCTCGAACGCGGTGCCCAAGCCGGGCGCGGATCGTACCTCCACCCGGGCGCCGCAGGCCTGGGCCAGTCGGTGAGTCAGGGCCAGGCCCAGACCCATCCCCGGCGTCCTGGCCGCGGCCTTGCCCCGGCGAAACGGCTCGAACAGGTGGGGCAGGTCCTCCGGCTCGATCCCCAGGCCGTTGTCGCTCACCCGCAGCACCACCCGATCGTTGGCGTGCCGGAACTCCAGCCGCACCCACCGGTCGTCCTTGGACGGGTCGGCGTACCGGATCCCGTTGGAGAGCAGGTTCTGGACGATCTGAAACAGCTTGGCCCGGGCGCACAGCAGCCGGGGCGCGTCGGACGGGAGCTCCAGCTTCACCCCGGCCTGGACCGCCCTCTCTGCCAGGTTCTCGGCAGCCAACCGTACCACCGGAATCGGGTCCATTTCGTGGAGCTCGGCCACCGGCCGGCTCGCCTGGGACAGCTCCCTGAGACCGTCCACCATCTCGTTGAGAAGATCGGCCGAGGTGCGGATCCTCTCCAAAAACATACGGTTGCGCTCGTCCAGGTCCGGGCCGGCCGTGCGGGTCAGCAGGTCGGCAAAGCCCTTCAGGCTGACCAGGGGGGTTTTGAGGTCGTGGGCGAGGCGCGAGGCGAACGCGTCGAGTTCCCGGTTGCTCTCCTCCAGCAGCCTCTGGCGCTCCACCGCTCCGGTCTCGTCGATGTACACCTCGATACACCCCAAGTATCGGCCCCCAGGGCCCCGCACCGGCCCGACCACCCGCATCAGGTGCCGGGGCTGGGGATGCCGGACCTCCATGGTCTGCTCCCAGGTCTCCACCGCACAGGCCTCGGGATCGGCAGGGTGCTCCAGCAGCCCCGCAGGGTCAGCCAAGGCGACGGTCATCTCCCGGGCGAGCTCGGCGTAGGCCCGGCCGACGAACTGCCGGGGATCCACCCCGAAAAAGGTCTCGATCCAGCGGTTTGCGAACCGGACCCGGCCTTCCACGTCCACGAACACGATCCCGGCCGGTGACGCGTTCAGCAAGCTCGCCAGCACCGCAGCGTACTCGTCCCGCTCCCTCCGGGCCGTCTCGGCCTGGGTGACGTCCTGAATCATCACGCACAGGTACGACTCGTCAGGGCCGACCGTGGCCGGGAACGCCACCCCGCTCAGTATCCGCGCGGGCCCTTCCAGCCCGACCCGGGCCGGGTCCCAAGGGAACGGCGGGAGCTCCACCCACTCTCCGGCCCGGGCGCGCTCCAACAGGGCGATCACGCCGGCCTCCTGCAGCTGAGGATCCTCGAACGGCCGATACTCCTGGAAGCGCTTCAGATTCCCCGGTTGGGCCTCCATGCGCTCCAGGGCGCGGTTCCAGCGCACGGGTCGCCCGGCCTCGTCCAGGATCAGGATGGCAAAGGGGTTGTTGGCGAGAAAGCTCTCCAGGAGCACCTCGGCTCGGTGTCGCTCCTCGGCCAGACGGGCTTTGTCGGCGGCCCGGCGGATCCGGCGCACCAGATCGGCGGGGTTGCGGAGTGCCACCTCCTTGGTGGTGTAGTCGGCCACCCCTTCCATGAACGACTGCCGGGCGAGCTCCTCGCTGCCGTGATTCGTGACCAAAACGAACGGCACGGGGCAGCCCTCGTCTCGGGCCCGGCGCAGGAGGTCCAGCCCCGTCTCGCCACCGAGCCAGAAGTCGCACAGGACCACGTCGATCCCGCCGGCCCGAAGCCGTTCCCGCGCCTCGTCCACCCCCTGAGCCTCGTCCACCCGAAGCTCGGGGTCCTGATCCTGGAGGTTGGCCGACAGGAGCAGCCGGTGGTCGACCTGGTCGTCGACCAGAAGCACGCACAGAGTCTTACTCATGGCTCGTCGATCCGCACGAGGAAGGGACGAAGGCCCAGCTTCCGAAGCCGCGCCAGGGCCTTTCGGGCCGCCCTTCGGTCGGGGAACGGGCCCACCCGCACCCTCAGGAACACCACATCCCCCCGATCGAACCGCTCGATCCAGGCCCTTCCAAACCGCCTGTCGAGACGCGCCCGAACCCGTTCGGCGTTCTCGCCCACGGTGAACGCCCCGACCTGCCAAGCGAAGGGGCCGGTCTCATCGGTCACCCCGTCCAGTGCCTCGACCCGCACCCGGGCCAACCCCGCCTCGACCATGCCCAGCTTCCGGGCCAGACCGTACGAAAGGTCAAGGATCCGGCCCTCCACGAACGGCCCCCGATCGTTGATCCGGGCCACGGCCGACCGGCCGTTCTCCAGGTTGGTGACCCGGACCCGGGTCCCCAGGGGCAGGGTTCGGTGGGCCGCAGTGTCGGCGTGCATGTCAAAGGGTTCGCCGCTGGCCGTGGGGCGGCCGTGGAATCCAGGACCATACCACGAGGCCAGCCCCTCGGCCACGTAGCCCCGGGCCGAGGGTAACGGCCGGTAGATCCGGCCCTTGACCCGGTACGTTCCTGGCGGCGGAGGGCCGGCACAGGCGGCCACGAGGGCGAGCAGGAGCACGAGCCCCCTACTCGCCGTGGAACCGGAAACCCACCTCGAGGGTCTCATCGCGCACCTCGTCCGGAAAGGGGGGCAGGGGCTGGGCCCTTTCCAGGGCCATCAGAGCGGCGGTGTCGAACGCCTCGCTGCCCGAGGGCTCCTCCACCAACCGGCGCAGGATCCTCCCCTGCCGGTCGAGAACCACGGAGACGATCACAGACAGGTCCCGGCCCTTCAGGCCGGGGGGGATGGACCAGTGGTTCTTGACGCGTTCCCACAGGCGGTTGTAGTAGGCACGGAGCCGCACCTCCTCGATGGCCGAGCGGCTGCCCGAGATGCCAGCGGCGCCCGACCCGCCAGGGCCGCCAGCCGATGCCTGGTCGATGCGGCGGCGGATCGCCTCGATGGCCTGTCCCACCCGCCGCGCACCCAGGTCCGATCGGTCACCGGCCGACGCAGGGCCCGGCCCGGGGGGCTTTGCGTGCTTGGCGCGTAGCGCCGCGATTCGCTCGGCGACCTTTCGTTCCAGCGCCTCGGGGCTGGGTTCCGGCGCTGGGGTCGGTGCGGCGGAGCCCTGGGTGGGGGCCGCCCGATCCGGTGCGGGTTTGGGTCGGATCGCGGTGGGGCGGGGGGGGGGTGCCTTGGGTTTCGGCTTGGGAGGGCGGGAGGCGGCCTTCGCCTTGGGCTTGCTCTTCGCCTTGGGCTTCACCTTCGGGGCCGGGGGGGAGGCCCGGTGGGGCTTGCCCGCGACGCCCTCCGGTTTGGGCCGGCCGGAGGGCGGCACCAGGTTCACCACCTGGATCGGGGCATAGAAGGTACGATCGACGGGGCGGATGTGGAACCGCCCGAACGCCAGGAACAGGGCCGCGTGGAGCACCGCGGAAAACCCCAGGGCCTTCCAGACGCGGTGGTCGCGGCGGTCGCCGTACAGACCGTGGTATCGGTCGACTCTCACGGCTCCTCAGGGGGCTCGGTGATCATGCCGAGCCGTTCGATGCCAGCACGTTTGGCCTCGGCCATGACCCGCACGACCACCCCGTAAGGGACGTCCCGGTCGGCCCGAAGGAACGCCTCCTTGGCCCCCTTGCGGCGGTAGATCGCGCTGAGCTTCTCGGCCAAGGCTCTCATGGGGATGGGGGTGTTGCCCAGGAACACCCTGCCGGAACGGTCCACCGAGATGACCATCAGATCGGTCTGGGCGGGCAGCTCGGTAGCCACCACCTCAGGCAGGTTCACATCGACACCCTGCTGGATCATGGGGGCCGCCACCATGAAGATGATCAGGAGCACGAGCATCACGTCCACCAAGGGCGTGACGTTGATCTCGGCCAGATGGGTGCGGGCCGTGCGGCCGCCCGCCGGGCCCGGTGCGTTCATGGGGCACGCCTCGTGGCGTCGTGGTGGGTCACGATGTTCAGGAACTCGCTCGAGAACGCCTCCATCTCGGTGGCGAGCACCTTAATGGCGTTGTTGAAGTAGTTGTACGCCACCACGGCCGGGATGGCCGCGGCCAGACCGGTGGCCGTGGCGATCAGGGCCTCGGAGATGCCGGGGGCCACGACCGCCAGATTGGCCGTGCCCATGGCACCGATCTGGCGGAACGAGTCCATGATGCCCCACACCGTACCGAACAGACCCACGAACGGGCCGGCGCTGGCCACCGTGGCCAGGAACACCAGCATCCGTTCCAGGCGGGTGATCTCGGCGTCGGCCACCAGCCGGAGGGTACGTTGGACCGCCTCGACCCGCCCCAGCTGGGGGGACAGGTCCTCGGCGTCCTCCTGGCCTGTGGGACGGGCGCGTCGGCAGCGCCACTCCCGGTACCCCGCCCGGAACAGTTGGGCGAGGGGGCTCTCCGTCAGGTCTTGGGACGCCGCCAGGATGGCCTCGAACCGGTTGCCGCCCCAGAACACCTCGAGGAAGTCCCGGCTCTGACGGGCGGCCTGGCGGATCACCCAGAACTTGTAGAGGATGATGCCCCAGCACAGCACCGAGGCGAACACGAGCAGGAGGAGCACGCCCCCCACCACGGGCCCGGAGCCGAAGGCCATGGCCAAGATGCTGGAGGAACCGTTCCAGGGATGCACCGTCGTTCGTCCTTCGCGTTGGTGGGAGACGGGGATGTGGAAACGATGAAGATAGGCGCCTGGGGCATGGGGTGTCAACGCGGCCTGGTCAGGCCCCGGGGCCCTGGGAACGGGGGGCGGGTCCGTGGTACTAGTAGGTGCCCGCGTGAACGCTGGCCTACGGGTCCGGGAGGGGCCTGCGTCGGACGAACGGCGGGGGGCTGGGTCTCAGAGGTCGGATTTCAGAGGACAGAAGACAGGAGATCCTGGATTAAGGCGGTTTGTCGGATTGCCCGCGGGAAGGGACGCGCCCGAAACGCCGAGGAGGCTTCCCCCTGTCCTCCGATTTCTGAATTCTGGCCCCTGAAACCCATGCCCCCCCCGAGACTTCGGCGTCTGCGCGGGGCTCAGTGGGCTTTCGACCGGCGACCGAGGGCGAAAACCGAAGAGGAGAACCTTGGAACCGTGGTACGGGATCGGACTGTCCGCGGCGGCCGTGCTGGGGGCCGTGGTGGGCAGCTTCCTCAATGTGGTGATCCACCGCCTCCCCCGCGGCGAGTCGCTGGTGCGGCCTCCGAGCCACTGCCCGGGGTGCGGCCGGCCGGTGCGGCCCTGGGACAACGTGCCGGTGGTGAGCTACCTGTTGCTCCGGGGCCGGTGCCGGGACTGCGGGATGCGCATCCCCCTGCGATACCCCCTGGTCGAGGCGCTCACCGCGGCGTTGAGCGGCCTGCTGTGGGCCCGGTTTGGGCCCTCGCCCGCATTCGTCGTCTACCTGGTGTTCGTGGCCGGGCTGGTGGCGGTGACCTTCATCGACCTGGACCACCGGATCATCCCCGACTCCCTGAGCCTGGGGGGGATGCCGGCCGGGTTGGCCGCCTCGTTCCTGACCGGGTTGGGGCCCGTGCAGAGCCTGGTGGGGATCGCCCTGGGGTCGGGCCTCTTGTTGGCCGTAGCCCTGGGCTACCGGGCCGTGACCGGCCGAGAGGGCATGGGGCTGGGCGACGTCAAGCTGCTGGGGGCGGTGGGAGCCTTCCTGGGATGGCAGGCCGTGCTGTTCACGGTGTTCGTCTCGTCGCTGGTTGGGGCGGCCGTGGGGGTGGCCTGGGGGATCGCCAAGGGCGGGGGGCTACGGCTCGAGGTGCCCTACGGCCCGTTCCTGGCCCTGGGCGCGGCGCTGTACGTGTACGCCGGACCCCAGCTCGTGACCTGGTACCTGGGGCTGTTGGGATAAGGGGAGGGTAGGGGCTGAAGCCGACCGACCGCGCTCGGGCCCCGGCCGCAAAAACGGAGGTGACCGCGTGAAGGATCATTCCCTTCTGATCGTGGACGACGAAGAGATTGTACGGGAGACCCTGGCCTCGATCCTGGCCGAGGAGGGGTACCGGGTCACGGAGGCTAGCGACGGGCAGGAGGCCCTGGATCTCCTGGACGAGCACGGGGGTGACGCCTTCGACTTCATCCTGTGCGACATCAAGATGCCGCGGGTGGACGGCTTGGAGTTCCTCCGGAAGGCCCGGGCCCGTGGATGCGCGGCCACCATCGTGATGATGTCGGCCTACGGCACGGTGGACACGGCCCTGGAGGCCCTGAAGCTGGGTGCCTACGACTACATCTCGAAGCCGTTCAAGACCGACGAGGTGCTTCTCACCCTGCGCAAGGCCGAGGAGCGCGAGCGTCTGATCCGAGAGAACCGGGCCCTTCGCGAGGCGATTCGCCGGGAGTACCAGTTCGAAAACCTGGTGGCCCGTAGCGCCCGCATGCGGGCCGTGCTGGACCTTCTGACCAAGGTGGCCGACTACCGCACCAGCGTGCTCCTGGTGGGGGAGGCGGGTACCGGCAAGGAGATGCTGGCCCGGGCCCTCCACTACAGCTCCCGGCGCGGCGACAGGCCGTTGCTGAAGGTGAACTGCCGGGCCATGCCCGACGCGGTGCTGGAGAGCGAGCTGTTCGGTCACGAGCCCGGGGCCGTGTCCGACGCCCCACGGGCGCGGGCCGGCCTGTTCGAGCAGGCGCAGGGCGGCACGGTGTTCCTGGAGGACGTGGACGGCCTGCCGGCGTTCCTTCAGGTTCGGCTGCTGCGGGTGCTCCAGGAGGGCGTGGTGCGCCGGGCCGGCGGCACGGCCGACCTGCCCGTGGACGTGCGGGTGGTCAGCTCGTGCCGGGTGGATCTTAAGAAAGCCGTGTCCGAGGGGGCCTTCCGTGAGGACCTGTATTACCGCCTCAGCGTGATCCCGGTGCTGGTCCCGCCCCTCCGGGAGCGACGGGAGGACATTCCCCTGCTGGTGAACCGGTTCCTGGATCGGTTCTCCCGGGAGACCAGCAAGCCGGTGACCGGTGTGAGCGCCGAGGGTATGGAGATGCTCCTGCGCTACGGGTGGCCCGGCAACGTGCGGGAGCTGGAGAGCGTGATCGAGCGGGCCGTGGTCATGGCCGAGGGGCCTGGGATCGACGAGGGCCACCTGAGCCCTTGGATCCAGGAGGGGCAGGAGGGGGTGTTCCCGGGCATCGGTCCCGACGAATACTCCATCAAGAAGGTGGTGGCCCGGGTGGAGGAGGAGCTGATCCGGCGGGCCCTGCGCAAGACCCGGGGCAACCGGAGCCGGGCGAGCCGGCTCCTGGAGATCAGCCACCGGACCCTCCTGTACAAGATCAAGGACTACGAGATCGACCTGTGACCGGCTTCCCGGCCCCTCCCAGGCCCAGGGCGATGCCCCCCAGGATCAGCGCCCCGCCGGCCACCGTGCTGACCGAGGGTACCTCGTCCAGCACGAGGTAGGCCAGCAGGGTCGAGCCCACCGGTTCGCCCAGGATGGCCAGGGCCACGGCCGGTGCCGTCAGATGGGCCAGGGCCGCGTTGATGGCCGTGTGGCCCAGGATCTGGGGCCCCAGGGCCAGAAGCACCAGCCAGCCGTAGGTGGCGGCCGGGTACGGCCCCACCGACGTGCCCGTGACCCCCACGGCAGCGGCCAGCAGCACTGCGGCCACGGCGTACACCCAGGTGGAGTAGGTCCGGGTGTCCAGCCCTGCCCGGGCCCGGCGGCCCACCGTGAGGTAGGCGGACATGGCCAGTGCCCCGATCAGGGCGAGCCCGTCCCCCAACAGCGGCGCCGGTCCTCCCCCGAAGTCCCCCCACCCGATCAGCACCGCGCCTCCCAGCCCCAGGGAGATCCCGGCCAGGGTCCGTCGGGCCGGGGGCTCGCCCAGGCACCAGGCGAACAGAGCCACGAACAGGGGGTTGGTGGTCACCAGCACCACCGAGCTGGCCACGGTGGTGTAGCGCAGGCTCGCGATCCAGGCGGCGAAATGGAGGGCCAGGAACAGCCCGGCCGAGACGAACCAAGGCCAGGACCGGACCGGGGGAAGCCGCCGACGGCGCGCGAGATCGTACCCCACCAGCAGGGCGGCCGCGATCCCGAGCCGGTAGGCCGCGATGGCCAGGGTTGGGGCTTGGCACAGCCGGATCAGGACGGCCGCGCTGGAGATGACCGCCACGCCCCCCGCGAGGAGGAACGCCGGCCCCCTGGGATGCGGGCCCATGGAAGCCTCTGCCCCCCGGGGCCTTACCCCTCCCGAGCGGGCCGGATCACGCAGTGCTTTTTCTTCCCCGCACGCAGGAGGATCACCCCGTCCTTCAGGTCCGTGACGGTGATCCGCTGGTCGAACGACCGGATCGGCTCGCCGTGGAGGTAGGCCCCGCCCTGGCCGATCAGCCGGCGGGCCTCCCCCCGGCTCTTGGTCAGCCCGGCCTCGTGAAGGAGGACGAACGCCTCGATCCCCTCCACCAGCCGGGCCGGGTCCACCTCGTGGGTGGGCGCCTTGTCCAGCCTGCCGCCCCCCCCGAACAGGGCGAGACTGGCGTCGCGGGCCCTGCGGGCCTCGGCCTCCCCGTGGACCAAGCGGGTGACCTCGAAGGCAAGCACCTCCTTGGCCTCGCGGATCGCCGCGCCTTCGAGCCGGCCCAGCTCCCGCACCCGGTCCATGGGGAGGAACGTGAACAGGCCCAGAAACCGCTCCACATCCGGATCCTCGGTGTTGATCCAGTACTGGTAAAAGTCGTACGGGCTGGTGAGCGCGGGGTCGAGCCAGATCGCCCCCTGAGCGGTCTTGCCCATCTTGGCGCCCGAGGCGGTCGTGATCAGCGGGAACGTGATCGCGTGGGCGGCCTGGCCCTCGGTGCGCCGGATCAGCTCCACGCCGGCCACGATGTTGCCCCACTGGTCGTTGCCGCCCATCTGCACCCGGCAGCCGAAGTGGCGGAACAGATGCAGAAAGTCGTAGGCCTGGAGCAGCATGTAGTTGAACTCGATGAAGTTGAGCCCCGTTTCCAGACGCTGGCGGTACGACTCCGCCGCGAGCATCCGGTTCACCGAGAAGTGGACCCCCACGTCGCGCAGAAACTCGATGTAGTTGAGCCCCAGCAGCCAATCGGCGTTGTTGAGCAGCAACGCGCCGTCGTCGAAGTCGAGGAACCGCGCGAGCTGGACCTTGAGGCCCTGGGCGTTGGCCTCGATCTGGTCCCGGGTCAAGAGCCTGCGCATCTCGGTCTTGCCCGACGGGTCTCCGATCATGGCCGTGCCTCCGCCCACCAGGGCGATGGGCCGGTGGCCGGCCCGTTGCATGTGGGCCAGGGCCATGATCGGAACCAAGCTCCCCACGTGGAAGCTGGACGCCGTGGGGTCGAACCCGATGTAGCAGGTGGTGGGGCTTCGCAGGAGCTCCCGCAGATTCGCCTCGTCGGTGGTCTGCTCCACAAACCCCCGATCCCTGAGCACGTCGAGCACGTGGATCATCGCCGCTCCCTCCGCTTCCATGGGGAAAGGCCGGCGATGGTAACAACGCCCCAACCCCGGGTCAACGAGCGGCCCCACGGGCGGCGGCTTTGAGCGGTTTCCCGGAGCTCTCCCAAAGGCCGCCGTCGGACCTTTGGGACGAACCCGGACGCTGCAACCCCTCCGCCTCCAGCCCCACCGCGACGTCTGGCCCTCCGTTCCGATTTTAGCTGCCCCCTAACCCGCATGATCCATGAGCGTCCGTCGCGAAACCGTCGAGTGTGCGTCAGATCGGGGCAAGCGCAGCAACGAGGGGCGCAGGCGTACGGGACGGTACGTCGAGCCCCGAGGCGCGAGCACGCCCCGAGATGGCGTGCAATCGGCGGTTGCAGCAGAAGGCCTCATGAATCATGCGGGCTAACCCGAAAATGAATTTTTATTAACCCGACGGTGAAACAGACGCTGTCGCCCCCTGTCGGAAGACCAGGGGACCTGCCGGAGAGCCGGGTGCGGCTCCTTGGCTCGCTACGCAGCACCTCTGACGCTTGGGCCGTGAAAGGGTCCGGATTCCGGGAGTTGCTCTTCTGTCCCGTGCCTGCGCGGGGGGGCTCAATGCCTGGCTTCGCGACGGTAGGAGCCACGCCCGCAGCGGCGCAACGAAGTTCGGGGCCTGAGGATCCCGTGGCCCTCGTTGCGTTCGTTGCGCGAGCCCACGGAAGTTCACGCCAGGACCTCAGACCACGTCGGGGAGGCCCGAGGGCCTCCCCGACGGTGGGGGCTACTTCCTTTCGGGGGGCTTGATGCCCAGGCGTTTGGCCGTGTGGTCCCGGCCCAGGTAGAAGTTCAGCCACGACGAGGTGAACCGCAGGTCGTAGTTCACGGGCGGAACCATGTAGGCGCCCAGGGTGTCCTCGGCCCCGTGGCTCTTGAGCCGCGGATAGGCGCGCACGTAGATGCACTGCTTCGTGTTGGGGTATACCTCGCACCACCCCTCGAACGAGCCACCGCAGGGGCCGTTGCGCTGGCCCTTGGGGCACTGGCTCATGGGGCACAGGTACGCGATGTCGAACAGGGCGCAGTCCCCGCAGTGCATGCACTCGTTGGTCATCACCTTCATGAAGTGTTCGACCCGAGTGAAGAGGTGCTCCATGCCGGTGCCGTCCACGGCCTTGGCCAGGGACCGCATGGGCTTGAACAGGAAACCCTTGGTCTCGAACATGGCGTTGTGGAGCACCCGGAACATCTTGTAGCCCACCGGCGCCGCGGGCCGGTCCTTGGAGCGGTCGGCTGGCTCCTCCTTGTTGAGGCCGGTCTCCGGGTCCTTCTCGAAGTAGTACCAGCCGCCGGGCTGGGGGAACTCGAACTCCCGCACCAGGTCCTGCCAGTTGGGCGCGAGCTCCTCGCCCTTCTCAATGATGAACTCCACGTCCTCGAACTTCATGCCGTGGCCACCAATGTGCACGCCGGAGAACCCCATGCCCTTCATGAAGGCATACATCTTGGCGGCCCGCAGCAGCCGCTCGGTCTTTCCCTTGTCCTTGGACCGCTCCACCTCGGCCGCGATCTCCTTGACCAGCTTGTCGGTGACCACGCACCCAGGGATGCCGTTGCGGTTCATCAGCCGCGCCGCACCCAGGGGCAGCACGTACACGTTGCCGACCACTGGGATGTTGCCGTAGCCCAGGTGCCGGACCATCAGCAGGGCCTCGTGGAACTTGCGGGCGTCGTATCCGAGCTGGGTCACGATGAACTGGGCGCCGGACTCCAGTTTCTTCTTGAGCTTGTAGTACTGGCCCATCTGCTCGGACTCGATCTTCTTAAAGGGGCTCACGGCGGCGCCGGCGAAGAAATGGGTGGGCTTCAGGGTGGTGGAGCCCTTGAAGGTGGGGATCTCCAAACCCTGGTTCAGGTCCGAGATGAGCTCCAGGAGCTGGGCCGGGTCCAGGTCGAACACGGGCTTGGCGCGGCCTCCGAACCCGCTGACCGGGTAGTCGCCGGTCATGATCAGCAGGTTGCGGACGTTCTCCCGCTCCAGGCCGTAGAGGAGCCCCTCGAGCTGATTGCGGTTCTTGTCCTTGCAGGTGAAATGGACCAGCGGCTCGATGCCGAGCTTGTTGATCTCGGCCCCGAGCATCTCGGCCGAGATCGCGGGGTTGCCGCCCGGGTTGTCGGTGATGGTGAGGGCGTGGACCTTGCCGCTCTTGGCGGCCTGCTCCGCGGATGCCATCACCACCTCCTGGGCCTTTTCGAAGGCCCCACGGCCGGGAACGAGCTCCCAGGTTACGCTGAAGGTGTTCTGGTCGAGGAGGGACTCCTGAAATCTGCTCACGAACTCGGCCACCGGTCTACCTCCTCCCCCTCCCAGGGGAAATGGGGATCGAAACACGGGAAAACAAGCGGCGCGGATTATAGGGGACCGATTTCGGAGAAGTCAACGAAGGGGCGGGAAAACCTGGGAAAATGAAGCCCGGTGATCGGGCGGCGTGGTTGGGGGAAGGCGGGGCGCTGGGGCGCCTCGTTTCGGGTCATTCGCGGGCGAAGCGGGCCAGATCCTCGGCCACGGCCCCCACGAGCCCGGCCGCGGCCCGGTCTGCCGCGGTCGTGAACCCCTGGAGCGTGGTCGGGTCCACCGGAACCTCCCACCGCCCCCACCGAAACGATCTGAGTTCGCCGTCGGGGCCGATCAGGCCCCAGGTGGCCTCGAGGACCGCCACCCGCCGGCCCCGGTCCCAGTACAGGGCATCCACCACCCCCGTGCACCGCAGGTCCGGCGGAACCGGGGCCGGGGCTGCGAACGCGGCTTGGGCCGCGCCGGAGCCTATGAGCCCCCGGCGCAGGGCGTCGGCCACCAGGGATCCGGGCTCGGCCCCCCACCGCACCCGGGTGAGGAACCGGTATCCGGCGCCGCCCTCGGCGACGGCCACCCGGTCGGTGCGGAACGCCGGGGCCGTGGCGAACGCGGCGATCTCCACCACCGCGTCCGTCGGGGCCAGGGACCGAACGGTCACGTCGGCCGAGAGCCCCACGCGGACCACCGGCACGGCCGGCCGACGCCATCCGGCGCAGCCGGACGCGAGGACGGCCAGGGCCAGGGGCAAGGCGAGCAGGGCCCTCATGGCAGGTCTTCCTCCAGTGGGGTCTCCCACACGATGCGGGAGGGATCCTCCCCCAGGTCCCGGGCCACGGTCTCCAGCCGGCCGGCCGCGGCCTCGATCCGGGCCAGGGCCCGGAGGGCGGCCGCGGCGGTTCGGCCGGCGTCGTCCTCGGCCGTCCGGGCCGCCGCGGCGACCTGGTCCGCAGCCCTGCCCATCCGGTCCGTCGCCCCGGCCAGGCGGGTCTCCAACCGACCGAGGCGGGCCTTCAGATCCAGCGCCGCCACCTGCTCCTGCAGGGCCTGGGCGGTGAGCCTCACCTGCCGGGCCGCCTCGGACAGGTCCGCCATGGTCTGGGGCAGGGCCGGGTCGTCCAGCAGGGCGTCCACCCGCCCGGCCGCCCGTTTCCAGGCGCCCACGGTTTGCTCCGTGCCGGCCAGGATCCGGTCGACCCTGGGGCTGGCCAGCACCCCCTCCAGGCGGTCGGCCGCCCGCCCCAGGGCGGCGGCCGCGGCGGCCGCTTGCCGGGCGGCCTGGGGGATGCCCGATCCGTTCACCAGCCGCCGCAGATCGGTCGCCAGCCCCGGCAGGTCTGCCGAACGAAGGTCCCCCACCAGGCCGGCCACGTCCGAGGCCAGGTGGGTCAGGAACGACGGGGCCGAAGGGATGTAGTCCGGCGGCGGAGAAAACGGGAGCTGCGGTTTCGGCGAGTCCAGGAGCTCCAAGTCCACGAACGCCGCGCCGGTGATGCCTACCGTGCCCAGGCGGGCCCGCATGCCAGGGCGAACCCGGAAGGTGGGGTTGATCTCCAAGCGCACCTCCACATGCTCTCCGTCCGGGGCCACCCGGATCGCGCTCACACGGCCCAAAGGGACCCCCCGGAACTTCACCGGCGAGCCCACGTCGAGCCCCTGCACGCTCTCGGCGAAGTAGGTCACGTACGTGCGGTACTCCTTCCACACCCGGGTGGCGCCCAGCCACAGCAGGGCACCCGCCAGGAGCAGGAACCCCACGATCAGGAACAGCCCCACCTTGAACCGGGTGGACTCACTGGCCACCGGGGCCTCCTTTCTCCAGACCGTCGGGCCGGGGCGGTTGCCGCCGGAAAAAGGCGCGCACCGCGGGATCCGGGTGCTCGTCGCGCAGCCGGGCGGGAACCCCTTCGGCCCGGATGCCGGCCACCTCGCGGTCGATCAGGATGCACCGGTCCGCCACCGCGAAGGTGCTGGCCAGGTCGTGGGTGACCAGGAGCACGGTGATGCCCAGGTCCCGCCGCAGGCCCAACACCAGCTCGTCCAGCTCCGCTGCCGTCACGGGATCGAGCCCGGAGGACGGCTCGTCGAGCACGAGGATCGGCGGGTCCAGGGCCATGGCCCGGGCCACCCCGGCCCGCTTACGCATGCCCCCCGAGATCTCGTTGGGGAACCGGGACTCCGCCTCGGCCAGCCCCACCTGCGAGAGCTTGAGGCAGGCCAGGATCCGGGCCGTAGGCTCGGGCAGGTCCGTCTGGGCCCGGACGGGCAGCATCACGTTCTCGGCCAGGGTGAGGTCGGCCAGCAGGGCCCCGGTCTGGAACAGGACCCCGAGTTTTCGTGACACCTGGGCCCATCGCTCCGCTGAGCTGCGGGTCATCGACACCCCCGCGATCTCCAGCTCGCCGGCTAGGGGCGGCAGGATGCCGATCAGGGTCTTCAGGATCGTGGTCTTGCCGGACCCACTCCCCCCCAGGATCGCAAAGATCTCCCGGGGCCGCACCTCGAAGCTGACTCCGTGAAGCACGGGCTCGCCGTCGTACCCCACGCTCAGGTTCGTCGCTTTCAGGACCGGGGCCGGCTTCATGGTTAGAACGGAAGGTACGCCAGGACCACGGCGAAAAGGGAGTCGAGGAGGATCACCAGGAAGATGCCGGTCACCACGGCCGAAGTGGCGGCGCGGCCCACCGCGTTGGCACCGCCACGCACCCCGAGCCCCTTGAAGCAGCCCACGGCCGCTGTCACCGTGCCGAACACGCACCCTTTGCCCACCCCGACGATCAGGTGCCGCAGGGTCAGCACGGCCCGGGTCTCTTCCAGGTACTGGGCGGCCGTGAGGTCCATGGCGAGCACCCCCACGGCGAGCCCGCCGAGCACCCCGGCCAGGTCCGAGATCAGAATCAGCACCGGCATCGACACCGCCACGGCCGCCACCCGAGGCACCGCCAGAAACTCCACCGGGTCGAACCCCATGGTGGTCAGGGCGTCCACCTCCTCGTCCACCACCATGGCTCCCAGCTCGGCCGCATACCCGCTTCCGGAGCGGCCGGCCACCAGGATCGAGGTGATCACCGGGCCCAGCTCCCGCACGATGGCCAGGGCCACCATGTCGGCCACCAGCAGCTGGGCTCCGTAGGGCTTGAGCTGGAGCGAGCCCAGGAACCCCAGGATCAACCCGAGCAGGGTGGCGCTCAGGGCCACGATGGGCACCGCGTCCACCCCGGCCCGGTCCACGAACCGCAGCATCTCCGCGAGCCGAAGCCGCGAGCGCAGCAGGCACGCGAACGAGCACAGGAACAGCCCACCGGCAAAGGAGAACAGCCGGCGCATCTCTGTCAGGAGGTACAGGGCGTTTGTGCCCACCTGGAGCACCAGCCCGGGCTGGGGGGGGCGGCCGGGCAGCCTGCGGCAGGCCAGGTCCTCCCAGTCCACGGCCGAGACCATGGCGGCCACAGGGCCCCGGGCTCCGGTGATCCTGAGCCGTCGTCCCTGCGGCCGCAGCTCCCGGTCCACCTCCACGAGCACGGCCAGGGCTGCCGTCCCCAGATGGGTCACGGCGGCCAGGTCGAGGGGCAGGTCGCCGGAGCCCTTTCGGACCCGTGCCATGAGCGCCGCGCGCAGCTCGGCCGCACGCTCAGCCGTGAGCCGGCCTTCGATTGCCAGGGGAGCGGCATCACCTTGCACCGCCGTGGGGGTGCCGAATCGGCCCATGGGTCGTCTCCGCAGTCGGCCTGGCAGTGTAGCAGAAACCCACGGCTCGGACAGGGGTTGAGAAGGGAGCGGGCCCAGGCTTCGCGCAGCGGGGCCGAAACCGTGTACAATCACCGTGTCAGGTACGCACAAGCAGCGAGGTCCGAACCAAGATCCGACGACCCACATCCAACCACCGGAGTTCCCATGCTCGCCCGGCTCGTTCTCTTGTTCACATTCGTGCCGGCCCTCGAGATCTACCTGCTGATCAAGGTGGGTGCAGGGATCGGGGCCATGAATACGATTCTCCTGATCATCGCCACCGGGGTGGTGGGGGCCCACTATGCCCGGCTTCAGGGGCTCTACGTGCTGCGCCGGCTGGAGGCCAGCCTGGCCGGGGGCCGGCTGCCCACGGCCGAGATTCTGGACGGGGCTATGCTGCTCGTCGGGGGCGCGCTCCTCATCACCCCCGGGTTCCTCACCGATATCGCAGGGTTCAGCCTGGTGTTTCCTCTCACTCGGGAGTGGTGGCGTCGGCGCTTGGTGGAGTGGCTTCGCCAGAGGCTGGAGCGCGGCGAGATCGTGATCGTGCGCCGTCGGGGTCCGTGGGACGGGGGCCCGTGAGGATTTCGACCGATCCGGGAGTCAAGTCTTTTGCCTTTCAGCCTTCCAGCCTCCCAGCGTTCCAGCCGTTGCGACCGCGTGTTCGTGTACGGCACTCTGAAGCAGGGGGGGATCTACCACTCCCTCATCGCTCCCCACGTGCTCGAGGTGTGGGAAGGGTGGGTGCCCGGCGTTCTCGTGGACCTGGACGCCTACCCCGGCTGGGTGCCCGGCCCGGGCCGGGTGTGGGGCGAGGTGTTTGGGCTGGACCGCGTGGACGAGGCCCTGGCCGAGCTGGACGACCTGGAGGACTACCACGGCCCGGGTCACCCGCAGAACCTCTATGAGCGCGTACGGGTGCGGGTGGAGACGGCGGACGGACCCGTGGACGCCTGGGCCTACCGCTACCTGGGCCCTACCGGGGGCCACCCCGTAGTGCCAGGGGGGCGGTGGCCGGTGGGGAAGGAGTAGGCCGTCGGCGGGGTTCGCCCGGCTTGTGCGACCGGCCCTGACCCGTTTGCTCCTGGAGCCTGTCCTAGGTGTTCCGGCCGCCCGGAGTCTGGTTGTCCGTCGATATCGGTTCCCGTATCATCGTGAACCATCGTTCAGAGAGGGGGAGGGAACCGATGTCGCTTCACGGGACGGGACGGAACCGTAACGGCCACCCAAGGCGCTCCCGGGCGCGGAGTGGCCGTTTTCCTCCAGGGCCCTCCTTGTGAACCCCATCACCGGAGAACGCGGGTGAGCGAATCCGAAGTTCCGAACCACAACCACAGGAACCGGGTGGCGAGCGTGGTCTCGTGGGCCGTGACCCTGTTCCTGGTGGGGTTGGTCGCGCTGGTGGTGGTGTACGGGGTGACCCGGCCCAAGCCGCCCGCGCCCAAGCCCGTGGCCCAAGTGACCAACGTGGAGGTGCGCACCGTCCGGCCGCAGCCCTACCGGGAGCGGCTGAACCTGCCCGCCCGGCTGATGGCCCGACGGGAGGCCGCGGTGGCGTCTGAGCTCCGCGGTCGTCTCCGGCGTTGGCTGGTGGCCGAGGGCGCCCAGGTGGCCCAGGGCCAGGTGGTGGCCGAGCTGGACACCAAGGCCCTGGAGGCCCAGCGGGCCGAGCTGGAGGCTCGGCGGGCCACGGCCGAGGCCACCGTGGCCCGGGCCGCATCCGCCCTGAAGGTCGCCCGGGTGGCTCGGGACCAGGCCGGGCGCCAGGCGGCCCAGGCAAGGCTGGCGGTGGAGGCGGCCCGGTCGGCGGCAGACCTGGCCGACAAGGAGTGGACCCGGGCTGACCAGCTCGTCCGGGCCGGAGTCCTGGACCAGGCCCGGCTCGACCAGGCGGAGAACGCCCGCACCCAGGCCCGGGTGGCGGTGGATCAGGCCGAGCAGGCCTCGGCCTCGGCCTGGCTCGACGTGGCCCGGGCCGAGGCCGCGATCGCCGAGGCCCAGAAGGCCCTGGAGGCGGCCCGGGCCGGCGTGGTGGAGGCGGACCGGGCGCTGGACTCGGTCCGGGTGCGGCTCGACAAGACCCGGATCCGGGCCCCGATCCCGGGCCGGCTCGACGCCCACCTGGTCGAGCCGGGCGAGGTGATCGGGTCGGGGCAAGAGATCGCCCGGATCTACGACCTCTCGTCCCTGAAGGCCGTGGTGGACGTGCCCGAGCGGTACGTGGCGTTCCTGGACCCGGCCAACCCGGCCCTGGCTGCCTATGTCTCGTCGGCCCGGCCGGGCGCGGTAGCGGTGGTCCGGGCCCGGGTGGTGGTGCCGGGGCTTCCCAAGCTCACCGGCGGGGAGGAGGAGGGGCTCGCGCTGGCCGCCGAGATCGTGCGGGTGGGCCAGGCGGCCGACCCGGTCAGCAACACGTTTCCGGTGGAGCTGCGGGTGCCCAACCCCTCGGACACCCTGCGGCAGGGCCTGATCGCCCGGGCCGAGATCGAGTACCTGAGCTATCCGGAGGCGATCGTGATCCCTTCGTCCGCGATCCAGGTCACGGAGCAGGGCCCCCGGGTGCTGGTGGTCGAAGAGGAGGGAGGCCGGCCCGTGGCCCGGGTGCGCGACATCGTGCCGGCCTCGATCCGGGGCGACGAGGTGCTGGTGCTCTCGGGCCTCGCGGTGGGGGACCGGCTGATCGTGGCCGGCTGGAAGGGGGTGGTCTCCGGCCAGGCCGTGCGGATCGTGGTAGAGGACGGGGCGGTGGTGGCCTCGGACGGGGGAGGGAAGGCCGAGTGATCCTCACCCGGTTCTCGGTCCGCCACTTCATGGCGGTGCTGGTGGCGTGCGTGGGCATCGTGGTGCTGGGTACGGCGGCGTACCTCTCGATGCCCCGGGAGGCCTTTCCCGACGTCAAGGTGCCCGTGATCACGGTGACCACCGTGCTCGACGGGGCCAACCCCACCGACATCGAGACCTCGGTCACGGTGCCCCTGGAGACCGAG
>Ga0256830_1000137_pt1 | contig 64131 bp, 53 predicted proteins | sample 128326metaG_FD_190537 | JGI IMG/M metagenome (GOLD analysis project Ga0256830, IMG submission 190537) | Hydrothermal vent microbial communities from Lau Basin, Pacific Ocean - 128-326 | ecosystem: Environmental > Aquatic > Marine > Hydrothermal vents | place: Pacific Ocean: Lau Basin | collected... | reverse complement strand
AAGGGGCCGCGCCCGGCTCTCAGGCAGGTCCCTTGCCCCTCTGAGCAGGGGGCCGATAGCTTTGAATGCAACTTGGGGATGAGAGGTTCTCGTCATGGTTCGGAGGGGAGTTGCCGGTCTGGCCGCGGTCCTGGTCTGGACGGCCGTTGCCGCCGGGTTCAGCAAGAAGCCGGTGTACATCGACCCGGCCCTGGGCGGGTGGGTGGCCCCGCTCCAGACCCTGTGCTTCCAGGCGGGGTGCGGGGAGCTGTATTATGTGGCCGGGGTGTGGCTGGAGCCGGGGGGCGACCTGGTGGTCCTGAGCCGGGCCAAGGTCACCTTCCGGCGGTTCGACCGACGCAGCCTGGGGCGGTTCGCCCAGCGGCTGGCCCGGGCCCTGGGCCCCACCGTGGCGGCCATCCACCGGCAGGGCCGGCTCCGCGATGTGGTCCTGATCTTCTACTGCCCCCAGCTCAAGGGCAACGTGATCACCCTGGAGGTGTACGAGTCGCGGCTGCCGGCCTCGGCGTTCGAGGGGGCCGGCCCGGTGCCCCTCAAGGTGGTGGAGCGCCGCTCGTGGGTGCTGCCCCCGCCGTGACGGTCCCCTGGACACAGGAGGAGTTCCCCCCGATGGCGAGCACAACAAAGGTATGGTTGGCGGCCGGCCTCTTGGGGCTGGCCGGCTGCATCCCGGCTGGATACGTGAAGGACCCCACCCCCTGGGTCCAGGAGGCGAACTGGGCCGAGGCCCAGACCCTGCGGCTCGAGCTGGCCGAGTATCGCCTCTCGCCGCAGGTGCTGGTGCTCCGGGAAGGCCGGCCCTACGTCCTGGAGATCGTGAACACCGGCCGGGAGACCCATTCCTTCTCCGCTCCGGAGTTCCTCAAGGCCGTGGCGGCCCGGAAGGCCGAGGTGCCCGAGGTGGCCGAGGTCCGGGCCTGGCGGTTCACCGCGTTCCAGCTCGCACCGGGGCGGTCGGTGCGCCTGTCGTTCGTGGCCGTGAGGCCCGGCACCTACCCCGTGGCCTGCACCCGGCCCGGCCACGCCGACCGGGGCATGCGCGGGGCGGTCCAGATCGAGAAGACGCCGGCCGGGAGCGACTGATCACCCCTCCAACGAGGGCTCCTCAGGGCTCGTGCCTCCCTCCCCGGGGAGTGCGGGGTGGGGGTCTGGCGAAGCGCCGGGTGCGGCCCCTCGGCTCGCCGCGCCCCCGAATGTCGGGACCGCCACCGGCTTCCGGGGGTTCCGCTATCGCCGACTGAATCGACGGACAGACAACGGCATGAGAAGGCGCGGCGATCGGATGCTGCACTCGCGCCCGGCCGGAGCCAGGCCCCCACCACCCCGCACTACGGCAACACTTTCGAAGAGTTTAGGAAGAGGCTACTCCAGGATCTGCCCCAGGTCCCACAGGATGCCCCGGTGGGAGGGGTGGCGGGCGCAGTAGGTGAACCGGATGCGGGTGCCGCCCTCGCAGCTCTCGATCCGGTCCACCCGGGTGGGCCACTGGGCGCTCTCGAGGACCGCTTCGAGGCGGGCCAGGGCCACGGGCCGGTCTGGCCCCAGCTCCACCTCCACCGTGCGCATGTCGCACGGCCCCATGAGGCGTTTTTCCACCCGGCCCAGGGCCACCAGGGTGGCCACCGTCATCACGGCGGTGATCAGGCCGATGAGCCAGTACCCCATCCCCACCATCACCCCGATGGCCGCCACGAGCCAGATCGTGGCCGCCGTGGTCAGCCCCACCACCCCCCTGCCGCTCCGCAGGATCGCCCCGGCCCCGATGAACCCCACCCCGCTCACGATCTGGGCCGCGATCCGGGTGGACTCCTGGGGAGCGTGGGCCACGAACTTGGCCATGAACTCCGAGCCCATGGTGAACAGGGCGGCTCCCAGACAGATCAGGATGTTAGTGCGCAGCCCCGCGGGCTTCCCCTTCCACTCCCGCTCCGCCCCCACCAACGCCCCGCACAGGAACGCCACCGCCATGCGGCCGGCCACGGGCAGCAGGATCATCTGGAACTCGGGTCTCAGCAGGGGCATAGGATCCATGGGGCGCCTCCGGTTCGAGGGGTTCCCGGCTCGTTCCTCCCCTTGGAATCTTAGCGTGGGATCGTGTAGTTTGGAAATTGTCGGGCGAGCGGTTCCCATCCGAACCCACACTCCTTCTTCGATGTTCCGACGGAGGCTCCGGAGGTCACCATGGAGACACGAATCCACGGCAGAGGGCCGGTGCTCGTGCTGGTCCCCGGCCTGGGCTGCGACGACCGGCTCTGGCTTCCGGTGGGGGAGCGCCTTGCCGGGGAGTTCCGAGTGGTGTACCCGAGCGTGTGGGGCCGCGGGTCCCTGGCCCGGGCCGCCGACGAGCTGGCGGGCGTCCTCGACCACATCGAGGCGTCCCACGCCTTCGTGGTCGGACTGTCCATGGGCGGCTACATCACCTTCGAGCTCCTTCGGCGCCGACCCGACCGGATCGCCGCGGCCGCCCTGGTGGACACCACCGCCTTCGGCGACACCCCGGAGCGTAGGGTCAAGAGGGACCAGGTGCTCGACCTGATCCGGCGGGGCGGGTTCGAACAGGTGCTCGAGACCTTCGCGGCCAGCGTGCTGGCCCCCTACCACCGGGACGGCCCGCTCCGGGACCTGGTGGTCGAGATGGGCCGCGCCGTGGGGCCGGAGGCGTTCGCTGCCGATGTGGCGGCCATCCGGGACCGGGGCTCGTACGAGGACGTGGTGGAGCAGACGGATCTGCCGCTCCTGTTCGCCGCGGGCGAGGACGACCCCCTCACTCCGCCCGAGGTGGCCGAACGGATGAGCCGCCTGGCCCGGCAGGCCCGGCAGGCCGTGATCCCCCGGGCGGGGCACCTGAGCCCCCTGGAGAACCCCGAGGCCACGGCCCGGGTGCTCCAGGAGTTCTTCGGCCGGGGGGAATGGCCATGAAGGACTACTACGCGGTCCTGGGTGTCCCGCCGGGCGCCACGGCCGAGGAGATCCGTAGGGCCTATCGCCGCAGGGCGTTCGAGCTTCATCCGGACCGCAACGGCGGCAGCCCCGAGGCCGAGGAGGCGTTCAAGGAGCTCACCGAGGCCTACATGGTGCTCGCCGACCCGACCCGTCGCCGAAGCTACGACGCGGCCCGGGACGGCCGGTCGTCGCCGGAAGGAGCCGACTTCCGACCCGAGGACCTCTTCGCCGACCTGTTCCGGCACCCGGTGTTCGGGACGTTCCTGCGGCAGATGGCCGAGGAGTTCCGGCGCCAGGGCCTCCGGTTCGACGAAGGGTACCTCCGCAGGGTGTTCCACGCGCCCGGCGGCGGGGTGTTCTTCGGCGGGTTCGTGTTCGTGGGGCCCCTGGGGGGCTGGTTTCGTGCCTTCGAGCGAACCCAACAGACCATCTCCGGCCGGGGCAGCCGCCTCAGGGCCCTGCCGAAGCGGCCCGGGATCCTGGGCCGAATCCTCCGGAAAGCCCTTCCCCGTCCGGCCTTCCCCGGCCACGTGGAGTATCGGTTACCGGTGCCGCCGGAGGTGCGGCGTGCCGGGGGAACCGTGGAGGTGGCCGTGCCAGGGCCGGACGGCATGGAACGGCTCCGAGTTCGCATCCCGACCGGGGCCCGGCCGGGCCTGAGGCTCCGGATCCGAGGCAAGGGGCCCGGCCGGGCCGACAGCAGAGGGGACCTCTTCCTCAGGATATCCGCCCCCCCCTCCTGCTGCTGAAGGACAGGTTCCATGCGCATCTCGCTCACCGCTGCCGTGCAGCCCCGCGAGGTTCCGTGCCGGGTTCCCGGGTGCCGGAACACCTGGACCCAGACTGCGGAGGACATCCTCCACGCGCTCCGTCGGGGCGAGAGGGAGCCGCCCAAACGAATGTGCGCCCGGTGCGAGGCCCTGTACCGGGACATCGCCGAGCAGGAGGTCCCTTGCGGACGGCCCGGGTGCGGGGGAACGGTCCGCCTGGGACGGTTCCAGCAGCTGGTGTGGCAGGTGCGGGGCCGCCGGCCCCGGGAGCTCCTGTGCGAGGAATGCCGGTCCGAGGCCGGGGCCCAGGAACCGGTGGAGGTGCCCTGCCGGGTCCGCGGCTGCTCGGGCCGATGGCTGTGGAAGCCCGAGGAGCGCCTCGCCTGGGGTAGGAACGAGCCGCCGGCCCGCATGTGCCCGGACTGCTACCGCACCTACCGGGAGCTGAAGGACGTGCCCCGGCCGTGCAAGGTCCCCGGGTGCTCGGCCACGGTGGTGTACCGACGGTTCGACCAGCTGGCAGACCGCAAGGCCGGCCGGCGCCCTCCCCAGCGGATGTGCCCGGCGTGCGCCCAGCGGCTGCGGCAGCTCCAGGACCGGCCGGTTCCGTGCTCCGTGCGAGGATGCGACGGCAGCTGGACCTGGACCCGGTTCTCCCAGCTCGCCGCCGAGAGGAGGGGGCTCGGCCCCGAGCCTCCCCGCCGGCGCTGCGCCCGGTGCCAGGAGGAGCTCCAACGGCTCCAGGACCGCACCATGCCGTGCCGGGTGAACGCGTGCGACGGCACCTGGGTGTACACCGCGGTCCAACAGCTCTCGGACCTGCGCCGCGGCCGCAAGCCGCCCCGGCGGCTCTGCCCCGATTGCCTGGAGCGGGTGAGGAGCCTAGAGGACCGGCGGGTACCCTGCCGACAGGAGGGGTGCGACGGCACCTGGATCTTCACCCGGTTCGATCGGCTCCTCCATGAGCGCACCGGCCGACCCGAGCCCCGAAGGCTGTGCCCCCGGTGCGAGACTTTCCTGAAGGATCATCCCCCCGTGGACGTGCCGTGCCGGATCTGCGGCACGCCGGTGCTCTGGACCAGCGAGGCCCAGCTCATGGCCGAGCTGGGCCTGTGGGTGAGACCCGAGCTGTGCGGGGAGTGCAAGGCCCGGGAGGTCCGGCAGGGCGCCGGATAGCCGAGGGCCCGATCAATCCCCGCCGGAGAGGTTTGCCTGGCGCCATGCCGCGGCGAACCGGTCCAGCACCTCCCGGGCCAAGTAGATCGGTTCTCCGATCCCCCGGTCCGTGGCCACCTCCATCCAGGTGGCCTGCTCGGCGCACAGCAGGGGATCCCGCTCCAGGCACATGGGCTGGATGAGAACCAGCCCGGCAGACCATCCCTCGTCGGCCGGGGTCAGATCCAGCCGAAGCCGCTCCCGGGCGGAGGGATCCGGCCGGACGCCCAGACCCCGGAGGGTGCGAAGCAGCTCCACCTCGGCCTCCACCGGGTCTGGTGCCGTGGGGGCGACCACCTCCACGCTCACGGCCGAGAGCCCGCCGAGCCCCCAGGCCCGGGCCTGCCCCGCGCCGGCCACTGCCACCGCCAGAACCACCCCCAAGCTCCAAGCTCTGCGCACCGTCTGCCTCCTCTTCCGGGTTGACCGCGGGAGAACGTTCTCCCCTCGGATCGGCAGATCGGGCCGGGCGCTTGATACCGAGTCGCGTTCGAGTCAAAAGCTCTTGGGGGGCGGGGCAAGGGGCCTACCTCCGGTCGGGCGTGGGCCCCCTCACGCCTCTGCGTACAGCCCCTTTCGGTGCTCCAGCTCCCGGGTGTACCGGGCCAGGACCGACCGCCGGGACAGCATGTACAGGACCCGCCCCGGATCGTCCGGGTCCACCACGGGGAGCTCCTCGAGCCCCCTGCTGGAGAGCTTCCGAAGCACGTGGGAGAGGGGCTCGTCGGGCGTGGCCGTGACGACCCGGGGCACGGCGATGTCCCGGGCGATCACCAGGTTGGGGGGCAGGTCCTCGTTCAGGATGCGGCGGATGTCGTTGACCGAGAAGATCCCGGTCATCCGCCCCTGGTGGTCCACCACCGGGTAGTAGGCCGTGTCGGCCGCGGCGATGCACTCGAGGATCCGGGGCAGGGGCATGTCCTCGGCCACCAGGGTGGGGGGCCGGCCCTGGTCCCCCAGGTCGCGGACCCGGATCCCCTCCAGCACGTCCACCACCAGGTCTCCCAGGTGGGCCGGGGAGTCCACCCTTCCGGGCACCTGCTTCTCGTAAATGGTGGTGGCCCGGGCCGTGAGCATGGCCACCACCGACACGAGCATCAGCGGGGCCAGCAGCCCGTAGTCGCCCGTGAGCTCGCTGACCATAATGAGGGTGGCTACCGGCGTGTTCGACACCCCGGCGAAGAACCCGGCCATGCCCACCAGCACGTAGGCCCGGGGGTCCTGAACCAAAGCGGGAAACAGGGCCTCGGCCGTGGCGCCGAAGGCCCCCCCCAGCATGGCCCCGATCACCAGGCTCGGAGCGAACACCCCGCCGGAACCTCCGGACGAGATGGTGAGGCTCGTGGCCACTACCTTGGCCAGACACACCACCAGCATCACCCACAGGGCCATGTGCCCCCGTAGCGCCGCCTGGATCCACCCGTATCCCGAGCCCAGAACCTGGGGAACCGCCAGGGCCAGGGCGCCCAGGATCAGCCCGCCGAGCACCGGCTTCCACATGGCTGGCACCGGGACCCGGTGAAACAGGTCCCTCGTGGCGTAAAACACCCGGACGTACGCCATGCCCAGCAGGGCGCAGGCCACGGCCAGCCCCAGGAAGACCAGGAGCTCCGGGGGGTAGGTGAACCGAAACCTGGGGGTCTGGAGGAGCGGCTCCCACCCGGTCACGGCCCCGAACAGGGAGTACGCCACGATCGACGAGATGATCGCCGGGATGAGCCCTTCGTGCTCGAACTCGGGGTTCTGGTACAGCACCTCCACGGCGAACAGCGCCCCGCCCAGGGGGGCCCGGAAGGTCGCCCCGATGCCGCCGGCCATGCCGGCCACCAGGAGCACCCGCCGGTCGGCCGGGGTGAGCCCCAGGCGGGTGGCCAGGAACGAGCCGAACCCCGCCCCGATCTGGGCGATGGGCCCCTCCCGGCCGGCCGAGCCGCCGGTGCCGATGGTGGCGGCCGAGGCCAGGGTCTTCACGATCGGCACCCGGGCCCGGATGAGCCCCCCCTTGTTGTGGAAGGCATCGATGGCGCCGTCGGTGCCGTGGCCCTCGGCCTCGGGCGCAAACGTGTAGACCAGCCACCCGGACACCAGCCCTCCCAGCGCCGGAACGAACGCCAGGAACCACCGAAACGACATGGACAGGGACTCGACCCGGGGTCCGTGGGACACACCCTCCTCCGGGGGCACGTAGCCGGCCAGGTCGCGCAGGAAGAACGCCCCTGCATAGTTGGTAGCATAGTAGAACACGATGGCGCCGGCCCCGGCCACCACCCCCACCAGAGCGCTCAGGGCCACCCACCGCCCCAGGGTCGGCAGGGCCAGGCGCTTCGGGAGGGCCCGCAGGAGCCTCACGGCCGTCCCCCCGAGGCGTGGCAGTGGGGGTCGTGGGGAAGTGGAAGCCGGCCCGAGCTCTCCAAGAGGCTCCTCACCAGCACCGGTCCCAGGAACCGAAACCGCTGCCGGAACGCCCGGACCACCCCGGCCTCCCCTTCCGAGGCGATCAGCCGATCCACCCATACCCCAAACCCTGGCCCCTCGGCCGCGGCCTGCCGGAAGGCCCGGGCGTTGAACACCACCGCCTCCAGCTTCTTCCGGTTGCGGATCATGCCGGGGGCAGCCAGGGCCTCTTCGATCCGGTCGGCGTCCCAACGGACCAGGGCCTCGGGCTCGAACCCCTCCAGGGCCCGGCGCAGGGCTTCCCTCCGGTGGAGGACCAGCCGCCAGGACAGCCCGGCCTGGAACACCTCGAGGCAAAGGAGCTCGAACCACGCCCGGTCGTCCCCGGGGTCGCGGCCCCACTCCTCGTCGTGGAACCTCCGGGCCAGGGCGTCGTCACCAACCCAGTCGCAGTAGGCGGCCGGCGTCACGGTCCCACCCGGAACGTTCCGATGAACTCCCCCACCCCGGCGTACCCCTTCTCCCCGAGATATCGTGCGATGCCGTCCGCGATCTCCAGGGCGGCCCAGGGTCGTACGAAGTTCACCGTGCCCACCTGAACGGCCCGGCACCCCAGGCACAGGAACTCCAGGGCGTCCTGGGCGTCCCAGATGCCGCCCACACCGATCACGGGCACGTCCACGGCCTGGAGCACCTCCCAAGCCAGGCGCAGGGCCACCGGCTTGATGGCCGGCCCTGACAGCCCACCCGTGACGTTGGCCAGGGCCGGTCGCCGGTTCTCCAGGTCCACGGCCATCGCGGGGATCGTGTTGATCAGGCTCAGGATGTCGGCCCCGGCTGCCACGGCGGCCTCGGCCAGGGGACGGATGTCCGCCACGTTGGGGCTCAGCTTCACGATCAGGGGGAGGCCCGTGGCCCGGCGGACGCCCTCCACCACCCGGCCCAACAGGCCCGGGTCGGTGCCGAAGGCGATGCCGCCGGCCTTCACGTTAGGGCACGACACGTTCACCTCCAGCGCCGCGACCCCTTCCACCCGGTTCAGCTCGGACGCGCAGGCCTCATACTCCTCCACGGTGTTGCCGAAGAAGTTAACGAGGACGGGGGTCCCCAGATCCCGTAAGAACGGCATCTTCTCCCGGGCGAAGGCGGCGACCCCCACGTTTTGCAGGCCGATGGCGTTGATCATGCCGGCCCGGGTCTCCACGATGCGCGGAGGAGGGTTGCCGTCGCGGGGTCGCAGGCTCAGGCCCTTGACCACGATGGCCCCGAGACGCCCGAGATCCGCGAACGAAGCGAACTCCTCCCCGTACCCAAACGTGCCCGAGGCCGTGATCACGGGGTTCCGGAGCTCCAGGGGGCCTACTCGGACGGACAGATCGACGCGGGAAGGGATGGCAGGCATGGCAGACCGTTTGCGCACGAGGACAAGGGAGGGACGGCGGATTCTAGACAGGGGCGTCCCCAGGGGTCAAGGAGCCCACGGCGTCTTTGACCGCGTCAGAGGCTGCCACTATACTTTCGGTGGCCGAACGCCATGCACCAACGACTCCCCGGCCCGGCCCTGCGCCGGGGCACGGACACACCCCATGATGAGAGCAAGCCGGATCCTGGCCGTTGCTGTGGCCCTGGTCCTGTTGATCCCTGCCGCGGCCCTGGCATGGGGCCCGGCCACCCATCTCGAGATCGGAACGAGGGTCCTCGAGAACCTGCCCCTCCTGCCTGCCGCCCTGCAGGCCCTGCTGCGGGGGCATCCCCTGGACTTCCTGTACGGGTCCATCGCGGCGGACATCGTGGTGGCCAAGCGGCTCACCCACTACCTGCGCCACTGCCACCGCTGGACGGTGGGGCTCGAGGTTCTGTCCCGCGCCAGACATCCCAGTCAGGAGGCGTTCGCCTGGGGCTACCTGGCCCACCTGGCCGCGGACGTGGTGGCCCACAACTACTTCGTGCCGTTCAAGACGATCCTGAGCTTTCCCACCCGGGCCATGAACCACGCCTACTGGGAGGTACGGTTCGACACCCATGCCCCCCGGGAGGTGTGGCAGATCCCTTACCGGATCAGCCGGGAGATGCACCAGGACAACGACGAGCTTTTAAAGTCGGTGCTGAGCCGGACGCTCCTGTCGTTCCAGACCAACAAAGTGATCTTCAACAGCGTGGTCCTGATGGGCCGGTTTCGTGGCTGGCACGAGATCATCCGCCAGTCCATGGACCAGTCCCGGGTGGTCCTGGATCCGGAGCGGGTGGCCCGGTACAAGGATCTCTCCCTGAACGCGGTCCTGGCCTATCTCATCGACCGGGAGGAGGCGTGGTGTTTTCGGGCCGATCCCACCGGCCACCAGAGCCTCAAGGCCGCAGGCCTGATCCGGGCCCATCTGCGGCGGCTGTACCGCCGCGGGCGGCTCTCCCGGCAGGCATTCCGCGACGTGCTCGAACGGTATCGGCCGCACCTGGAGGCGAGCATCTATGCCGAGCCCTCGGCTGCAGACCTGGTGGAGACGGCCCTGAGCTACGTGGCCGCGGCAGGAGATGCGGTGGAGCCGGCCGGAGGGGAACCCGCCCTGCCCCCGGGGCTGTAGAGGGGCGGGTCAGGTGCCCGACTCCAGGGCCTGCCGGCAGATGGTTCCGGCAGACGAGGTGCCGAGCCGGTCCGCCCCCGCAGCCAGGAGATCCGATGCATGCTCCAGGGAGCGGATTCCACCCGAAGCCTTCACGCCGCAGCGGCCTCCGGCCACCTGCCGAAGGGTGCGCACGTCCTCGACGGTGGCTCCGCGGGGGCCGAATCCCGTGGAGGTCTTCAGGAAGTCCGCCCCGGCCCCCAGGGCCAGGGCGGCCGCCTCCCGGAGCTTCGGGGGCGTGAGGTGGCCGGTCTCCAGGATGACCTTGAGGGTCCGGTCCCCCGCGGCCCTGCGGAGACCCCTCAGCTCGGCGACCACCGCTCGGTAACGGCCCTCGAGGAACCAGCCCAGGTTCCACACGGCGTCCACCTCGTGGGCCCCGGCGGCCACGGCCTCGTCCACCTCGGCCGCCTTGCACCGGGGGGTCTGGGTGCCCAGCGGAAACCCCACCACGGTGACGACCCGGACACCGGTCCCCGCCAACCACCGCGAGGCCTCCCCCACGCGGCACGGGCTCACGCACACCCCGTGGAGGCCGAGCTCCGCCGCCTCCCGGCACAGGGCCTCCACCTCGGCGGCACCGGCCACCGGGGACAGGAGGGTGGACTCCAAAGCTCGGCGAAGACGGTCCGGCTCCATGGGAACTCCGGCAACGGACAGGCGGATCGCGGACCCAAGAACGGTATCATCCCACCCCGCTGGACTCAACCACGGCCCGGCCCGTCTGGCGCCGGCCGGGCCAAATCCGGTAGCCTGAGGTAGGGGCACGATCCCGACGGAAGCCTCCGCCGGCCCTTGGGGGGCCGTCTAGAGACTAGAAACTAGACTATGCCCCCCGAGACCGTGAGGTGACGCCAAGGAGGCGGGATCATTCTTGGAACGACTGGAAAGCACTTAGGTTTTCAAGCCTTCTAGCCTTCCGGCCTCCTGGCGTCCTAGCGGAAGTTACTGGGAAGGAGATTGCCGCGAACCCATGAAGGTTCTGGATCGATACCTCCTGCGATCGGCGCTCCCCGCCCTGGGGGTGAGCCTGGTGGTGCTCGCCTTCGTGCTGGTCATGCACCGCATGTTTCTCCTGTCGGACCTGATCGTGACCCGGGGGGTTCCGTTGTCCACGGTGGCCCGGATCATGGCCCTGGCCCTGCCCGCACTCCTTCCGATCCTCCTGCCCGTGAGCCTGCTCGTGGCCGTGCTCCTGACGACGGGACGCCTGAGCCTGGACCACGAGGCCGTGGCCATGCGGGCCTCCGGGGTGAGCCTGGCCCAGAACCTGCGCCCCCTCGTCTGGCTGAGCGCCGGGGTCACGGCGGTGGCGGCAGCGGTGAGCCTATGGGGTCAGCCCGCCGCGGCCCGAGCCTTCCGTCAGGAGCTCTACGACGCGGTCAAGAACCGGGTGGGGCTCACCGCCGAGGCCGGTACCTTCACCGAGGTGGCGCCCGGCATCACCCTGTTCGCCGGCGACACCCGAGGCGGCGGCAGGGAGCTGGCCGACCTGTTTCTGGTGGTGGACCGCGGGGGAAAGGGACCCCTATGGGTCACGGCCCAGCAGGGCCGGCTGTGGACCGAGGGCCGACGCCTGTTTCTGGACCTGGAACGGGGGGAGGTTCACGAGTACGAGGGGCCCGGCACCCCGTATCGGAGGGTAGGCTTTCGGCGATACCGGGTCGTCCTTCCGATCCCCGGCGTCTCCCCCGACCTGGACGTGGAGGAGCTCCCCACGGCCGAGGTTTGGGGGGCCGCAGCCAACGGCGACCGGAGCGCCCGCCTCGAGATGCACCGCCGGCTCGCCCTCCCGGCCGGATGCCTCGTCCTGGGGGTGCTGGGGGCGTGTCTCGGGTTCCACCACTCCCGCTTCGGCCAGGGCCGGGGCTACGTGCTGGGGCTGGGGGTGCTGCTCCTGTACTACGGGCTCCTCACGGTGTCCCGAGCGCTGGGGAAGGCCTCCTCCGTGCCCCCGGAGGCGGCGGTCTGGGCGCCCCAGGTCCTTCTGTGGGGGCTCGCAGCGTTCGCCTTCGCCCGCAAGAACCAGGAGCGGCCACTCCCGTTGGAGGAGGGACTGGGCGCGGCCTGGGACGGCCTGGTGCGCCGGCTCCGGGGTCGCGAGGACCGGCCGTGACCGTGGTGAGCCGGTACCTGGCCCAGCGGTTCTGGGGCCTGTGGTGGCCGGTGGTAGTCGGGTTCCTGGGGCTGTTTCTAGTGGTGGAGGCGTTCGAGAAGCTCCGCCTGATCCTCAAGTACTCCCCCCGGGCGGCCGACATGGCCCTGTTCTTCGCGGCCCGGGTTCCCTGGATGCTGACCCAGATTCTCCCCATGAGCGGGCTTCTGGCCGCCGCCTTTGCCGTGGCCGGGCTCATCCGCCGGGGAGAGCTGGCTGCCCTGCGGGCAGGGGGGCTCTCGTTGGCCCGGCTGAGCGTCCCGTTCGTGGCGTCGGGGCTCCTGCTCGCGGTCGGTCACCTCGGGCTTCAGGAGCTCGTGGCCCCTCGTGGGTTCGCCCTGGCCCGGCAGATCAAGAACGTCCGGATCAAGGGCCGATCCGAGGCCTCGCTCGTGCGCACCACCGACCTGTGGCTGCGGGTACCGGGGGGCTTCGTCCACGTGGACCGCTTGGACCCGAGGACCGGAACGTTGACCGGGGTTCAGATCGCTAGGGTCAAGGGGGGGCGCGTGTACGAGCGGGTGAGCGCCCGGACGAGCCGGTGGGACGGCAGGGGGTGGGTGCTCGAGTCCGTGGAGGTGTGGCGGTTCCGGCCCGACGGCACGCTCGAGACCGACCGGATAAAGCGGACCCGGTGGGACCTGGGCCTCACCCCCCAGGACCTCACCGTGGAGAAGGTGCCCACGGACGCGATCTCGTGGGGGGAGCTCCGGCGCCGCATCGAGCGGAGCCGGCGACGCGGGTTCGACACCCTGGACCTGGAGGTGGGCCTGTGGGCCAAGACCGCCTTCCCCGCCGCCACGGCCCTTCTGCCGTTTCTGGCCTTCTCCCTGGGGGTCGGAGGCCCTCCCCGGGGCACGGGGGTCCGCGGGGTGCTGACGGCCCTGGCAGCTGCGGTGGCGTTCGGCCTGGCCCAGGCGGTGAGCTTATCCCTTGGCCGGACCGGCGCTCTGCCCCCTCCCCTGGCGGCATGGGCTCCGCCCCTGGGGTTCGCCCTGCTCGCCCGGTGGGCCCTGCGCCGGGCCGAGGCCTCCTGAAACCCGCTGGGAAGCGGGTCTCCTGCCCCTCCGAGCAGAGGACAGCAGCCCCTATTCAACCGCCGGCTTGACGGCGCGGGTCTCGGAGGGGCCTGGAGAGCTTCCCTCGAACTTCAGAGCCGCCTGTACCCAGAAGGGGGTGCCCATCGCATGAAACGGAATCACCAGGACCGGCTGGTCGCTCTGATACAGGATCTGGTGGCGGGGCCCCACGGCCAGGGTTGGAACGCTCAGCTGAAACGAGATTCCCAGGTTTGCGTACTCCCGCTTGACCCCCCCGGTTACGATGTTGGCCAGCTCCCCCACCGCATCGGGGATGGCGGGGTCGTCGTCCAGCACGGTCTCCCCCACCAGGGCCTCGCACAGGGTTCGGGCCAGCGACAGGGGGAACGACAAAGCCACGGCTCCCTTCACGTCCCCGGTGATCCCGATCAGGCCGCTCACGTCGGCCCGGGCCATGAACTGACGTTCCAGGGTGGGCCTCCCCCGCACCACCTCGAGCCCTGCCATCGTCCGCAAAGCCTCCACCGTGGCCGATACGAACGGGTTGATGAACCGGACATCCACGCTACTCCTCCTTTACCTTCCCCAAGAGGCGATCCACGCACCCGAGAAGCTGGGCTCGACGGAACGGCTTTCGCAATGTCTCTACGCGACCCAACGCTTGGGCGGTGCTCAAAAAGTTGAGGTTCCCGCTCTTGCCCCCCCCAGAGATCGCGAGCACCGGGGCCGAGGGATCGATCTTCCGGATCTCCACGATCAACGACAGCCCCCCTCGGGCCGGCATGAGAATGTCGGTCACCGTCAGGTCCGGCCGAGTCTCCCGGAACCGCGCAACCCCCTCGTTGCCGTCGGCCGCCTCCACCACCTCGTATCCCGCCCGCCGAAGGACCTGGCTCAGCATCCCCCGGACCTCCACCTCGTCGTCCACCACGAGTATCCTCTCCATGGTTCCTCTTCCATGCAACTTCCGCTAGGACGCTGGGACGCTGGGAGGCTTGAAAACCTCCCGGATTCCCACACGTTCTAGGCATTACCACGCCTCTTCGCCTCCACCTCATGGTCCGGAGGGCATGGGGTCTGCCGGAGCGCCGGGCGTGGCCATACCAGCCGTCAGAATTCAGAGGACGGTAGACAGGGGAAAGCCTCCCACCTCATAGAGCTTCGCGCATCGTGGGAGGCGCCCTACGCTTCTGTCTTCTGTCCTCTGTCCTCCGGCCCCTGGCTCCTGAACAGCAGGCCCCATGCCCCCGGCAACGCCCCGGACCCCACACGCCTCATGAGGGGGCTTTTCCCGTCACCCCCTGCAGAGTCCGTTCCAACTCTGCCCCGGTCACCGGTTTCGTCAACCGGGCGTCCGCCACGCTCCGCTCCTCGCCGGAGGACACCCGGCCCGTCACCAGGATCACCGCCACACCAGGGTGCTCCCGCTTCACCCGCTCGGCCAGGGCCGTGCCGCCCATGCCGGGCATCAGGTCGTCCGTGATCACCACGTCGAACTCGTCCGTCCGGAGCCGCTCCAAGGCCTCCTCTCCGGACGTCGCCACCTCCACCCGGTGCCCCCGGAGAAGCAGGGTCTCCACGAGGGCTTCTCCCACCGCTGGGTCATCCTCCACCACCAGCACCCGCACGGCCGCAGCCTCGGCCTCCGGCACGCCACAGGGCCCAGGCTCCCCCCTTCCCGCCCGACGGGGCAACGTCATGCGGAAGCAGGTCCCCGACTGAGGTGAGGACGTTACGGCCACCTCACCCCCGTGGCGCTCCACAATCGCCCGAACCATGGCCAGTCCCAAGCCGGTGCCTTGGCCCGGGGCCTTCGTGGTGAAGAAGGGGTCGAAGATCCGCCCCCCCACCTCCGGCGGGATTCCCGGGCCGTCGTCGTGGACCCAGATCTCCACCTTCCCGTCCGAGCACCCCACCCCCACCTCGATCGTGCCTGTCTCGCCCACGGCCTGGACCGCGTTCACCACCAGGTTCATGAGGGCCTGGTTCAGCTCGGAGGCGTCCCCCTCCACCACGGCATCGCTTGCGTCCCCGACCTCACGGAGCACCACCCCCGGCGGGGCACCCGACCGGACCAACCCCACCACCTCTCGGATCACCATGGCGACGTCCACCGGCCCCTCATGCCTGGGCTGCCTCCCGCTGAACGTCAGGATCCGCCGCACCAGGTCCCGGGCGCGCATCACGGCCCGCTCCATGCGGTCCACCACCCTGGCGAGCCGTTCGTCCCCGACGGTGCGCGCCTTCAGGATCTCCAGGTTCCCAAGAAACGCCATCAACAGGTTGTTGAAGTCGTGGGCCACCCCCCCTGCCAGCACCCCTAGGGCCTCCATCTTCTGGGCCTGGGCCAGCTGGGTCTCCATCTCCACATGCTGGGTGATGTCCCGTCGCACCACCACGCGACACCGCTCCCCCGGCCGAACCTCCACGTCTCCCACGGTCACGTGGTGCACGGCCACGGTGCCGTCGGGGCGCTCCCACTCCAACCGACCTTGCCACACCGATCCGTCCGCCAGCGCAGCCTCCACCTCGGCCGGGTCCGGCCCGCCCCCCTGGGGAACCTCCCAGTACGGCGCGCCCAGCGCCTCCGCCCGGGGCACCCCGCACAGCCTCTCGTACGCCGGGTTCAGATAGATCAGGTTTCCCAGCGGGGTGGCCAAGGCCAGCCCCTCGTGGGACTGTTCCACGGCTGCCGACAGCATGGCCCGCTCCCGCTCCCTGTAGATCCGCTGTGTCACGTCACGGTAGGTGAGCAAGAAGCCGCCGTCCGGCAGCCGGGCGGCGAACGCCTCCACCTCACGGCCGTCCCGGCGGGGGGTATGGATCGGCACAGCCGGGCCCGGCCGCGACAGGTCCTCGAGCCGACGCCGAACGAGGGCGTCGGCTGCAAGGGGGTCGTACAGCCCCTTCCGAGCCACCTCCCGGATCGTCTCTTCCACGGTCGGCCTCCGCTCCAGGAAGGAGGGCTCCAGCCCCCACAGATCCACAAAGGGCTCGTTAAAGTATCGGACCCTCCGCTGCGCATCGAGGATCAGGACCGCCTCGTCCAGGTGATCCAGCACCCACCGCAGGAAGGCCTCCCGCCGCCTCACCTCCTGTTCGGCCCCCACCCGATCGGACACGTCCCGTCCCTGGAGGAGAATCACCTCCGCTCCCCCGAACCGGGTAGCCCGGCTCCGCACATCCAGGTGCCGCGGCGGATCCCTCTGGATGTGGACCGTGATGGGGGAAGGGTCCCCTTGCTTGGCTCGCTCCAACAACGTGGACACCGCCGGAGGCGGCAGGTACGAGCGCAGGTCCCTGCCCTTCGGGATCTCCCCCAAAACCCGCTGTGACTCCCGGTTCAGGGCCAGAATCCGACCGGCCCGGTCCACGAGCAGCATGGGGTCGGCAGCCAGCTCGAACACCTCCCGGAACCGCGCCCGCTCCCGGCTTTCGTCCACCGCTGCCACCATGGCCCGCAGCGCTTTTCGTACCTCCGCCAGCTCGGCATAGGGGGCGTCCTCGGTCACGGCACCCAAGGTCGGGTCCTCGGCCACCCCTGCGGCCTCGGCCGCCAACGCCGCCAGCGGGTCAGCCACCCGGCGGGACACCATCGAGGCGGCCACCCAGGCCAGCCCCAAGGCCGCCGCCAGCCCGGCCGCCACCACCGTGGCGAGATTCCGGCGACGGCGCGTCAAGGCGTCGGGATCGGTGGCCCGAACCACCGCAGGCATGCCGGGAACGGGCCGGGGGGGGCCGGGCCTGCCGCACACCCACTGCACCCGGCCGCCGATGCGCACCCCGAGCCCCGCCCCGCCCCCCACCACCTCCCCGCAGATGGCGGTGTCCTTCGTCAGGTCGTAAATCGCCCACGCCTCACCCAGGGTCTGCTCGCCCCTTCGGATCGGCTCGCGGAACATCCACCGGGGGGGCGACACCGGACCGGCCAGAGCCTCCCTCTCGCCCCAGGGCAGGGCCCCTGCCGCCAGCACCCGGCCCTCGGCCGTGCGTACCCCGAACACGGCACCCCTGGACGGCGGCGCTTCCCGACGCAGCACCTCCTTCAGCCGGGCCTCCGGACCGATCAGCAGCCCTACCCGGACGCCGTTGTTTTGGGCCAGCCGCCGCACCCGGTCCCGAACCGAGCCGATCCGGGCCCGAACCACGGCCTCGGTGCGGGCCAGCTCGGCAGCCTGGCGCTCCTCGAACTCGGCACGCAACGCCCCGGCCAACGGGACGTACACAGCCAGCCCCAGGGTGACCGCGGATAGGGCCGCCATGCACAGGAACCACCGGATCAGGACCCGCCGTACCGGCGGCCTGGGGTCCCCTGCCTGGATCATTGCTTCTGGGCCTCCTCCCACCCGATGACCTCGTCAGCGGCCAGCAGCACATCCTCCGGGATCCGGATACCCAGCTCCCGGGCACGGGCCAGGTTGAACACGAGCCGGACCCGCTTCGCTTCCTCCAACGGGATCTCCCCCGGCGGGGTGCCGCGGAGAACCCTCGCCACCATCCGCCCCGCCTGGGCACCCATGGCCGCGAAGTCCACCGAGGCTCCGCCGAACAGGCCGGCCTGCAGGAACCCAACGTTGATCGGGATGCTGGGGTGGCGGGCCTCCCGCGCCGTCCAGGGTAGGATCTCGGCCGCGCTCCGCACCACCCCGTCCGCCCCGGGCAGGCGCAGCGCCGCCGGATACAGGACCAACCGGACGGGTGAGCGGTTTAGCCGCCTCACCAGCTCCTGGTACGCCTCCCAGGTGTCCACCACATACAGCTCCAGGGGCACGGGCAGCACCTCGTCCTCCAGCTCCTGGAGGACCTGGGCCCGGATCGCCTCTCCCGTGGGCGATCGGTCTCCCAGGAACACCACCCGGGCGGTGTCCGGCACCAGCCGGCAGTGGGTGCGTACCGCGTCCACGAAGTGGAGCTTCTCGTAGACCCCCGTGACGTTGGCCCCGGGCCGAGAGGCCGTGGCAAAGAACCGCATGGTCCGGTTCAGGCGGTCCAGGGGGGTGTTAACCCCGGAGAACACCACCGGGACCTCCGTGCCCACCAGGGCCGCCCCCACGGTGCGAAACGCGTTGTCGTCCAGGGTGACCACCACATCCGGCCGGAACGCCCGAAGCGCCTCCAGGGCCTTCCTCCCCCGCTCCTCGATCGCCTCCGGGGTCGTGTAGCGGCGCTTGGTCTCCATGTAGAACACGCCCACCTCCAGGTTCCGCCCCGGCACAAACCCCTGCTTCTCCAAGGCCTGGAGCACTCCGTCGTGCTGGGGCTGACCGCACACGTGTCCGGCGCTGTAGCTGTGGACCACGAACACCCGCGCCGCCTCCGCCGACCCCGCTCCGAGTAGGGCCACAAACACCACAGCCGCCGTCCACCTCATCGCTCACCTCCTTCTGCTGCGGGGGGCTCCTGCCGCCGAGCGTTCAACGCGGCCGCCAACGTCCGAGCCAGCTCGCCGGCCGTGAAGGGCTTGAGCATCACCTGCACGTCTCCGAGCCGTTCAGCCGCCCGGCGGGTCTCCTCCCGCTCGAACCCCGTGCACACCACCGCCGGGATGCCGGGCCGCACGGCTCGCACCCGTTCCAAGAGCTCCATCCCGTCCATTCCCGGCATGGCCTGGTCCGTCACCACCGCATCGAACCCTCCGGGGTCGGCCTCGAGCGCCTCGAGTGCCTCGGCAGGGTGGCCGAACACGTCGGGCCGGTACCCCTTGGCCGTGAGCACCTCGGCCATGATCTCGGCCACGGCAGGGTCGTCGTCCACCACCAGGATCCGCTCCCCCTCTCCCTCGGGCCCGGGGGTCCCGGCCCTCCGCTCCGCGGCCTGCCTTGGCACGAACACGTGGAACGTGGTGCCCTGCCCCGGCTCGCTACGGACCTCCACGGCCCCACCCCACGAGGCTACGATCCCGTGGACCATGGCCAGGCCGAGCCCGGTGCCCTGGCCCACCTCCTTGGTGGTGAAGAAGGGGTCGAAGATCCGGGGGAGCACCTCCGGTGGGATGCCGCACCCGTTGTCCGACACCGTGATCCGAAGGTACGCCCCGGGCACCAGTCCCGGCCGGCCCCGGGCGAGGGCCTCGTCCACCTCGGCGTCCCGAACCGACACCTCCACCCTTCCGCCCTCGTCCCCCAGGGCCTGGGCCGCGTTGGTCACCAGGTTCATCACCACCTGCTGGACCTGCACCGGGTCCACCACCACCCGGTCGTCCTGCGCGGCCCACCAGCACACCAGCTCCACCTCGGGCCCCAGGCCGGAACGCAGCAGGTCCATGGCCTCGTCCAGCACGCGGCACAGCCGCACCGGTCGGGGGTCTCCCTCGGCCTCGCGGCCGAAGGCCAACATCCTGGCCACGAGAGAGGCGGCCCGGTCCACTGCCGCGAGAACCCGGTTCAGGTTCTGCCGGGCGGTGGGGGACCGCACATCGTCCAAGGCGAGCTCCAGGTAGCCGGTGACCGCCGTGAGGATGTTGTTGAAGTCGTGAGCGATGCCGCTGGCCAGTGTGCCCAGGGACTCCAGCTTCTGGGCCTGTCGGACCTGGCGCTCCAGCAGCACCTCCTGGGTCACGTCCCGCGCCACCACCACGGCCCCGCCCTCTCCCCCCCGCAGCGGCGTCACGGACAGGTCCAGCTCCCGGGGGCTGGCGCCTTGGGGTACCGCGCCCAGGCAGCACCGAAAGCGTTTGGGCGCCTCGTGGGGCCCCGGCACGCCGCCGATGATGTCGGAGACACAGGTGCCGTTTCCGATGATCCTCCGAAACGCGGGGTTCGCGTGTCGGACCTGCCCCTCCGAGTCCACCACGGCGATCCCCTCGGCCGCCTGCTCCACGGCCGCGTCCAGCCGGGCCCGGCCCGCCTCGGCCTCCTTCAGATCGGTGAGGTCCTGCAGGGTCTCCAACACCGCCCGGATGCGGCCCCGGCCGTCGCGGATCGGCACGGCGTCGAACACCAGAAACCGACGGCGTCCGTTCATCTCGTCGAACCAGCCCTCGGCCCGAAGCCCATCCGGGCTCAACGGCGACGGCCCCCAGCTCCCGTAGTACCGTCCGGCCTCGCTGCCCCGCCCCCTCAGGACCAGGTCGGCGAGGGTCGGCCGGGGGTGAGGGTAGAACGGAAACCACGCATCCCGGGTGCCCACCATCCGGGATGCAGACACCCCGGTGAGCAGCTCGGCGGCCCGGTTCCACACCCGGATGCTGCCGTCCGCGTCCAGCACGAACGCGCCCACCGCGAGCGACGCCACCAAGCTCTCCGCAAACTCCTTCTCGGCCCGCAGGCGCTCCCCTGCTGTGCGCTCCACCGTCACGTCCCGCAGGATCCCCATCCGGCGGGACCCGTCCCCCCCGGCCACCCGGGCGAGGGTCACCCGGTAGTACCGGCCGTCGCGGGGGCTGCGCCACTCGCCGGTCCACGGCTCGGGCCCCGGGTCCCGGCACCACGAGCACGGGCCGGCCAGGCCGTGGATCACAGCGTAACAGGGCCTGCCCCGGGGGTCGCGGCCGCAACGGGCCACCATGGCCGGGTTGGCGTACTCCACCCCCCCCTCCGGCCCGCGGATGTACACCGGGTCGGGGAGCGCCTCGAGCATGCCCCGGAACCGTTCCTCCTGCTCCCGCAGCTCCGCGAGCACCCGCTCCCTCGCGGTCACGTCCCGGTAGGAGACCAGAACCCCCCCGTCGGGAAGCCCCACGGCCACCGCCTCCACGATGCGGCCGTCCCGGCGGGGGGCGAGATACTCCACCCGCTTGCCCTGCCGGGCCTGCTCCATCTGGCGCATGCGCTCCCGCACGAGATCCTCCACCTCGTCCGGCGGATAGATCCCGTGGTTGCACACCCACCGCACCATGTCCTCCAGGGTGGGCCCGGGCCACAGCACGTCCTCGGGCACCCCCCAGAGCTCCCGCACCTTTTGATTGTAGTACCGGATCCGGTGGTCCGGGCCCAGGAGCACGAGCCCGTTGTCCGAGTGCTCGAGCACGGTCTCCAGGATTCGGGCCGTGTCCCGGGCCTGCCTCGCCTGCTCCGCCACGGCGGTCACGTCCCGAAGGGCCACCAGGAGCGCCCGACGGCCACGGAACCCGATGCCGACGCGGGACACCTGGAGCCAGGCCGGCCCGCCGGAGACCTCCAGGCAGACCACCTCCCCCTCCTCCCGGCCGGACAGCAGGTCCCACAGCTGCTCCCCCGCCTTCCCGTCCAGCAGGTCCGCCACCGGCGCGTCCTCGAGACCCTCCGGGGCGCAGCCGAGCAGCATGCCGGCACGACGGTTGGCCCAAAGCACCCTCCGCTCCGCCGGGTCTACCACCACCACGGGGTCGGGCGCCGCATCGAGGACCCTCTTCAACCGCCCCTCGAACCGTGCCCTCTCGTCCCGATGCACCCTCCGGCGCTCCCAGAACGAGAACCCGGCGGCCGCCAAGGCCACGGCCGCCAGGGTAAGGGCCATGCCCAGGCCGCGGGCCCGGGCTCTGGAGCCGGCCCAAGGCGGCACTCGCACCGTCACCCCCAGCCCGTCCACCGGGTGGCGGACCCCCTCTCCCTCCCCGATCCGGTAGCCCCCGGCAGGAAGCAGACGGCACGCCACAACCCGACCGAGTTCCGCCCCGAACGCATCTCGAACCGGCGCCGCCGCGCACACCCGATCCTCGGCGGTCCATGCGCCCCGCGCCGTGGGCGGTGTGCGCCTGGGAGGGACCGGCCCTACCAGCCGCCTCCCCGCGGAGTCGAACAGGGTCCAAGGCCCGTTCGGCGGCAGCCCCGGGTCCCCCCCCACCCCCAGGGCGGCCCGGACCTCTGGCCTGCCTGCCACGGCCTCAGCCTCGGCCTGCACCGCCCGGGCCTGGGCCGCGGCAGCCGAGGCCCAGGCCCGGGCGAGCTGCCGGGCCTGGGCGTCCGCCCGCGCGCTCTCCCACCGCCCCAAGGTCTCGGTCCCGACCCAGCCCAACGCCGTCAACACCACCAAGGCCGCGGCAGCCGCCCGGGACGCTGCGGGCCGGCCCTCGGCCCGGGCCAAGGCGTGCCCCCGCACCCACACCCCGGCGGCCATCACCCCGGCGAAAACGCCCCGCACTCCCCACACCGGCACCCCGCACCACGCCGCGAACGCCTCCTCGTTCCAAACCGCGGCGGGGATCCAGGGCGCCCCGGGCCCCACCAGCCCCGAGGCCAGGGCGAACCCGGTCAGCCCCACCGCCAGAAGCCCCAGCCCTTGGTGGTGGTCGGACCGGGCCCAGGTGCGCGCCGTGGACCAGGCAGCCACCGCGCCCACGGGCAGCGCCAGCGTATACGTCCAAACAGCCTCGGGCACGGCGCGGGGGCCCACGACCGTCCCGGCGAGAAGGCCGCCCCCCACGAGCGCGGCCCACCGCCCCCACCGGGCCGGGGCCCCGCACACGGCCAAGGCGACCCACGAGGCCACCCACAGGCCCACGGACAACGTCTCCCACCCCCCCTGTGCGGGGAACAGCTCCACCCACTCGTGCAGGCCATGGAGCACCCCGAACGCCGCCAACCAGGCCCAGCGAACGCCGGCCCGGTCCCTTCCGTACACCACGGTGCACCCCAGGGCGGTCAGCCCCAGCAAGAGACCATACACGAACCGGAGATAGTCGGCCTGAGCCATGAGCCAAGTCATGGTCGAAACGCCTCCGGCGAGGGGGTTGTCGACCCAGCGGCAGGACAAGCATGGTGCCGTGGCGCCGGGCGCGGGGCCTGCGGTTCGGGGGCCGGAGTTCAGGAGGCAGAAGTCAGGAAAAGCCCGAAAAGCAACCAGCCCCCAGACGACGTGCTTGGTTCGAAGGAGTCGGGCCGCCCCTTTCCAGTAACTTTGGTCGACGGTCGTCAGTCGTTGGTCGAAAGGCCACGAATCCCAGGGGGTGAGACGGTTCCCCTGCCGCCGCCAAAGCCCCGGGGTGGCCTGGGGCCTGCTGGGGCGCCGGGCGCGGCCCCTGTGCTCGCCGGGTTATGGATCGGTTCTCACGTAGTAGACATGTCGCAGGTGTCTTCGGGCCGTGAAGCGCTGGGTCACCCCGGTGAGGAACTCCGACGCCCCGATCAGGAGCGCTCCCCAAGGCTCCAGGGAGTCGGCCAACCGTTCGTAAAGGTTTTTGCGGTCTTCCGGCTTGAAGTAGATGGCCACGTTGCGGCACAGGATGATGTCGAACCGGCCCAGGAACCCGAACGGCTCCAGCAGGTTGAGCTTCTTGAACTGACACATGGCCCGGATCTCGTCCGAGATCTTCCAGGTGGAGTGCCCCACCTTTTGGAAGTACCGCTCCCGGATATTGGGGGGCAGTCCACGCTCCACCTCGAACGCGCTGTACTTTCCGGCGCTCGCCCGACCCACCGCCGCGCTGGAGATGTCGGTTCCCAGGATCTTCACGGACACCCCCGGCGCGTGCTGGAGCACCTCGTGGCACACGATGGCCACGCTGTACACCTCCTGCCCGAACGAGCACGCGGCGCTCCAGATCCGGATGGTGGGTCGCAGCCCTGTCACCGCGCCGGAGGTCTTTCGGTCGATCAGGTCGGGCAGCAGCTTGTAGCGCAGAAGGTCGAACGGCCCGGTGTCCCGAAAGAAGAGCGTCTCGTTCGTGGTCATCGCGTCCACGAAGCGATGGACCAGGCTCTTGCTTCGGTCCTGCCTGAGGCGGTACAGGAACTCGCTGTATGAGGCGCACCCGAGCTCCTCGAGCATGTGGCCGAGGCGGGTCTCGACCAAGTAGGCCTTCCCCGGGTCGAGGTGGATGCCGGACACCTCGTAGAGGTACTGGGCCAGCACCTGAAACTCCGACGGGGTCAGGCGGGGCTTCGACGCCTTTGCGGCCTCGGCCCCTGTCATGCCGTCTCTCCGGCAGCCCAGCGGACCTCTCCGGGCTGGGCCGCCGCCACGATCGCATCGGCCAGCCGGTCCAGGGGCACCACTCGGTCCACCACGCCGGCCTCCACCGCGCACCCCGGCATGCCCCACACCACCGAGGTCGCTTCGTCCTGGACGAGGGTGCGGCATCCGTTCCGCTTCATCTGTTCCAACCCCTCGGTTCCGTCCCGGCCCATGCCGGTCATGATCACCCCCACGGCCCGCCCGGCAAAGAGGTGAGCCACCGATCGGAACAGGTAGTCCACGCTGGGCCGCACGGCGTGCTCCGGCGGATCCCGGGTCAGGCGGACGATCCGGCTGAGGCCGTCCACACCGGCCACCACCTTCATGTGGAGCCCGCCCGGAGCGATCAGGATCCGTCCGGGCTCCAGGCGCTCGCCGTCGCGGGCCTCCCTCACCTCCAACGGGCACTTCCGGTCCAGGCTTTCGGCCAGCGACGCGGTGAACATCGCGGGCATGTGCTGGACCACCAGGACCGGCGCCCGAAACCCCTTCGGGATCCCCGGAAGCAGCCGGCCCAGGGCGTTCGGGCCGCCGGTCGAGACGCCGACGGCCACCACATCCGCCCCCTCCCAACGGGCGGGAGCCCGGGCAGGGGCCACCCGGCGCGACACCCGTCTCGCCGCCCGGGGGGCGGGGCGCGTCCGGAGGGCGCGGCGGGCCCGGAACGCCTCGATCTTACGCTTCAGCTCCTGGACGAGCACCGCCCGGTTGACCTTGGCCGAAGCCTCCTGGGGCTTGGGCACGAAGTCGAAGGCCCCCAGCTCCAGGGCCTGCATGGTGAGAGCGCCCCCCCGTTGGGTGAGGGTGCTCACCATGATCGCGGCCGTATCGGGGCAGACCTCGGGCAGCCGCCGCAGCACCTCGAGCCCGTCCACGACCGGCATCTCCAGGTCGAGGGTCATGAGATCGGGCCGCAGGTTCTGGGCCTTTGCGAGGGCGATCTTTCCGTTGGCCGCCGTGCCCACCACCTCGACCCCCGGGATCGCCTCGAGGGCCTCGGTCACCAGCTTGCGGTAGACGATCGTGTCGTCCACCACCAGGACCCGGATCGGCGGCTCGGTCGCGCTCACGCCTCCTCTCCGAGCACGGCGTCCACGTCCAGGATGCCCACGAGGGACCCCTCCGTGCGCAGCACCCCCTGGAACGCCGTGCCCCGGATCCCCCCCAGGTTCGCCGGGGCGGGCTCCACCGCTCCGGGGTCCACGTCCACCACGTCGGCGATCCGATCGACCAGCAGCCCCACCGGCTCCTCCTGGGAGTGGACGATCACGTTCCGGGTCTCGTCCGTGAACCGGGTGCGCCCGAGCCCCAGCTTGGCCGCCAGATCCACCACGGTGACCACCCGGCCCCGCAGGTTCATCACCCCCAGCACGTGGGGAGGCGACAGGGGCACGGGGGTGGCGTCCACCTGCCGGTTGATCTCCTGCACACAACGGATGTCCACCCCGCACAGGGCATCCCCGATCCAGAAGGTGCACATCTGATCCGGTGCTCTCCGCTGCTGTTTCGCCATCGATGTGGCCTCCTCACCCATCGCGTCACACCTTGAACCGGCCCATCATCTCCTGCAGGCTGCCCGCCAGGCGGCTCAGGTCCTCTGCCGCGGCCTGGACCTGGCTCGTGGAGTTCGACATCTCGCTGGCCGCCTGGTTCACGTCGGCGATCTCCCGCGCGATGTCCCGGCTCACCTCCGAGGTCTGCGCCACGTTCGTGTTCACCTCTTCCACGCCCTGGGCCGCCTGGGTCACGTTGTCCGCGATCTCGCGGGTGGTGGACGACTGCTCCTCCACCGCTGCCGCGATCGTGGTCACGATCTCGTTCACCTCCTCGATCACCCGCGTGATCTCCGCGATCTCGGTGACCGTGGCCGAGGTGGAGCCCTGGATCCCCTCCACCCGCTCCCGGATCTCGCCGGTGGCGGCCGCGGTCTGGCGGGCCAGCTCCTTGATCTCGGTGGCCACCACCGCGAACCCCTTGCCGGCCTCCCCGGCCCGGGCCGCCTCGATCGTGGCGTTCAGTGCCAGCAGCTTCGTCTGCTCGCTGATCTCGTTGATCGTCTCGGTCACCTTGCCGATCAGCTGGGCCGCCTTGCCCAGCTCGTCCACCTTCTCGGTGGCGCTCCGGGCCACCGTGACCGCCTGCGAGGTAACATTGCTCGCCTTCTCGGTGTTCTGGGCGATCTCCCGAATCGTGGAGGTCATCTGCTCCACCGCCGTGGAGATCACCCCCAGGTTGGTGGTGGCCTGCTCCATGGCTGCGGCCACGTTGGTCATGTTGGAGCTCATCTCCTCGGCCGCGGCCGCCACGGTGTTGGACCGGCCGAACATGTCGTCCGCGCCCTGGGACATGTGGGCCGCCAGCTCGTTGAGCCCCTGGGACGAGCGGCCCACCACCTCGGCGTTCTCCTTCACCTCCCGGATCATCTCCTGCATCCTTCCGACGAAGGTGTTGAACCACCGGGACATCTCGCCCAGCTCGTCCTGGCTCTGCACCTCGAGCCGCTTGGTGAGGTCGCCCTCCCCCTCGGCCACGTCCTTGAGCATGGCCGTGGTGGTCCGGATGGGCTGGGAGAACCTCCGGGCCAGCACAAAGGTCAGCACCCCTGCGATCACGGTCACGAGCGCGATGGCCCCCACCTGGGTCCAGATCGACCTGTGGATCCGGCCCTCGATCCGGCTGCTCACGGCAGCCACCTCGTTCTCCACGTCGTCCAGGTACACCCCGGTCCCGATGACCCACCCCCAGGGCTTGAACAGCTTCACGTACGAGAGCTTTTGCACGGGCTCGTCCTCACCCGGCTTGGGCCAGAGGTAGGGCACGTACCCTTCGCCCTTCTCCTTGCAGACCCTCACGAACTCGCGGAAGATGTACGTCCCCTCCTTGTCCTGGAGCCCGGACAGGTCCTTTCCGTTCAGTGAGGGCTTGATCGGGTGCATCAGCACCACCGAGTTCATGTCGTTGACCCAAAAGTAGTCGGTGCCCTCCTTCCCGTACCGCATCTCCCCGATGATCTGGAGAACGGTCTGCTGGATCTCCTTCTCGGCCGACTCCAGGTAGACGCCGGTTCCGATGATCCAGCCCCAGGGCTTGAACAGCTTCACGTACGACAGCTTCGGCACCGGCTGGTCGCTCCCCGGCTTGGGCCACATGTAGTCCACGAACCCGGCCCCATCCGGCGAGGACTGGCACGTCTTCACGAACTCGACGAACAGCTTCTTGCCGTTGGGGTCTTTAAACCCCGACAGGTCCTTGCCGTCGAGCTGGGGTTTGATCGGGTGCATCACCATGGACGGCTGGGTGTCGTTGATCCAGAAGTACCCCGACTTCCCGTACCGAAGCCCCTTGACCACCTGCTTGGCCTCTTCCTTCTTCTGGGCCTCGTCCAGGCTCGGGTCGTTGTACACGGCCTCGATGGCCGCGTACGCCGTGTCCACGAGCTCCTGGAGCCGATCGCGATATCGGTCCTTGATCTTCTCGGGGTCCCTCGCCTCTTGGTACTCCCTGCTGGCGATGGCCTCCACGCCCCTCACCAGGTCCTTGAGCTTCTCCTTTTTCGCCTCCATCATCCGGGCCCGGAGCTCACGGATCTCGGTCCGGCCGCTCTCTCGAATGGCCAGGGAGGTCGTGATCGCCGTGATGGCCCCCAGCGCCACCACCCCTGAAACCGCCAGCAATGTCATCTTTCCCGCGATGTTCATGACGTCTCTCCTGGTTGTGTCGTTTCCGTGGGCCTGGGTCTACACCTGAAACCGGGCCACGAGCCGCGACAGGCCCCTGGCCGTCTCCACCAGCTGCTCCATCTGCTGCCGCACGGTGTCCGCCTCTCGGCTGGCACCTCCCACGGCCTCGGCCACCCCGGCCAGGTCCTGGGACACCTGGCGGGAGCGGTCCGTGACGTCCGTCACCTGCCGGGCCGATGCGTCCAGCTCGCCGGCCGCGTCGCCCACCCCGTCCGCGATGTGCTTGGTGGTCACCGACTGCTCCTCCACCGCGGCGGCGATCCCCGACACCACCTCCTCAACCTGGGCGATGCCCCGAGCCACGGACTCGATGTCCGAGCTGGTGGCCTGGGTGGAGCCCACGATGGCATCGATCCGCTCGCGGATCTGCTCGGTGGCCTCGGCGGTCTGCCGGGCCAGCTCCTTGATCTCGTTGGCCACCACCGCGAACCCCTTGCCCGACTCCCCGGCCCGGGCCGCCTCAATGGTGGCGTTCAGGGCGAGCAGCCGCGTCTGCTCGCTGATCTCGTTGATCGTCTGGGTCACCGCGGCGATCCGGTCGGCCGCCTCGGTCAGATTGGCCACCCGCTCCGTGGCCTGGCGGGCCTGGGCCACCGCTCCTCCCGTGGTCTGCCGGGCGGTCTCGGTGCTCTTGGCGATCTCCCCGATGGTGTCCGCCATCTGTCGGGCGGCATCGGCGACCTCGGCAAGGGTCGAGTTTGCCGAGGCCACCCGGCCGTCCACGTCTTCCAGCGCCGTGGCCAGCTGCCCCGTGCCCTCGGCCATGGCGCCCGTGTCGTTCGCCGACCGCCCCACCGCGTCCGCGATCTGGCCGACGGCGCCCGAGGCCCCCTCCGAGACCCGGGCCACCTGCTGGGAGGCGGTCTTCACTCCCTCCACCACCACCCTGACCTTGTCGAGGAACAGGTTGAACCAGTGGGCCATGCGGTCGAACTCATCCACCTCGTACGAGCGGGCCTTGGCGTACACCGGGCACTCGCGGCAGTCGGAGACCTTGCCGTCCAGCACCTCCCGGCACCGCACGTTCCCCTCGAGGGGCTGCATGGTGCCCGAGTGGCTCCAGCAGGGGTCGTCCACCCCGTAAGAGGGGCAGTCCTCGGCGCCGCAGTCCCACACCTCGGAGCACACCGGGACCCGGTAAGGCAGCCGCCGGGTGAGATCCCCCTCGCCCTCGGCCATGTCCTTCAAGATGTCCACGGTCCGGTTCAAGGCCCGGATGGTGCCCGTGCCCAACCACAGGAGGACGCCTAGGAGCACCGACCCGACGACCACCGCCCCACCTGCCGTGCTCACCCGGGTGCGGCGCGCCGACCTCTCGGCCTCGGCCCGGGCCGTCGTCACGAGGCTCGCCACCGCCTCCTTGGCCTCCCGAGCCCTGCTCTTCACCTCTTCCAGGGACCGCCCGATCGCATCCTCGGCCTTCCACACGGCCACCGCCTCGCTCGCCAACCGGTCGAACGCCGCCCGGTACCGCGCCACCGTCTCACCGAGGGTCTCGGGAGCGTTGCCTTTGTAGTCCTCCATCTTCTGGTCCCGGAGCTTGCCCACCAGAACGTCGAGGTCGTCGGCAAACTTCTGGATCAGCCCGGGATCCCGGTGCAGGAACAGGTTCTTTGCGGCCTCGCGGCACGGCACGAGGGCCTCTCGCAGGTACGAGAACCACCGGGTCCTCTCGGCCAGCTCCTCCTCCACGGCCGTGAACTCCTGACGAGTACCCTCCTCGGGGCTGAAGCCGAGCTGCTCCATCCCGTCGGCCCAGCCGGTGAGGTCGCCGGTCAGCTGCCCCACGGCATCGGACAGCCCCGCAAGAGCCGCTGCGAGCTGCCCGTCGGCTCCCTCGGCCACCGAGTCGAGCTTGGAGCGGACCTCCCCCCTCACCTCCTCCACGCCCGTCCGAAAGGCTTGGATCCTCTCGGAGGTCATGTGGGTGACCTCCGAGGCGATCCGGAGCGCCGCGATCTCCGCGTCTGCCACCGCTCCGAGGGCCCCGGTCGCCCCCCCCACCTGGCGTACCCGGGACTCCACCGCCGTGAGCCCCGCCGAGGCCAGCGCCGTGATTCCCGCCATGCCCGCCACCGCAGCCCCCACCGAGACCCACACCTTCTTCCGGAACGACAGGCGCCACCTCATGCGTCTTCCTCCGTGCGCAAGAGCCGGGTCACGCTGGCCAGCAGCTCCTCCCGGTCCAGCTTCACCTGATAGTCCGTCACCCCGGCCTCCCGCCCCCGCTCGATGTCCTCGTCCTCGGCCAACGTGGTGAGCGCGACCACCGGGAGGTGCCGGAATCGTTCGTCGGCCCGGATCTTCCGGGTCAGGGCCAGGCCGTCCATGTGGGGCATCTCGATGTCCGTGACCACGGCATTGATCTTCTCTCCCTCGCGGCATAGGATGTCCCATGCTTCCCGGCCGTCCTCTGCCTCAAGCACCGCATACCCGGCCTCGCGGAAGAACCCGGCCACCTGCCCGCGGAAGAAGGCGGAGTCCTCCGCCAGCAGCAGGGTGGCGCCCTCCCGTGCCTCGGTCTCGCCGGCCTCATACTCCTGGAACCAGTCCGGGTAGGAACGGCGGGCCACGTCAACCACATCCACCACCAGCACGGTCTCCCCGTCGATCACCGTGGACCCTGCGATGCCCGGCTGGGCCAGGGTCTCCCGGTCCACCTCGAGGCGCCCCTGATACGCGTCGACCGGCCCGGTGGCCAGAAGGCCCGCCGAACGGCCCGGAAGCCTCACGACGAGGACCACCGGCTCGGCGTCTTCATCGGGCACCCCCACCTGGGCCACGTCGTCCAGCGCCAACAGGGGCAGGACGCTCCCCTTGTACTGCAGCACCCGGCGGCCGCCCACCGTGACGATGTCCTTGCGTCCCACCCGCTCGATCCGCTGCACCATGTCCAAGGGCAAAGCGAAGCGCTCGGTGGGGGCGTACCGGAACAGGAGCAGGTGCTCCTCCCCCACGGCCCGACGCAAGGCCTGCTGCTTCACCTCTGCCGCCCGGGCCGAGCCCTCCACGCTGGTGAGCCGGGCCAGCCGGGCCACCCCCGGAACGTCCAGGATCAGGGCGACGCGGCCACTTCCCATGATGGTTGCGCCGGCATAACAGCCGCACCCTTTCAGGTGCCTGCCCAGCGGCTTCACCACGATCTCCTCGGCATCCAGGAGCTCGTCCACGACCAGGCCGTACTGGAACGCTCCCGCATTGGCCACCACGATGCTCACGGCGCTCGCGGTTCGGCGGTCGGGACCCCCGCGCCGGTCCTCGTGCTGGGACGCCGTCGGGTCCGGATCCGTCCCCGGATCGTCCAGCGTCAGGCGCCGCCCCCTGCGGTCGGCCAGGGATCGGCGCCGGTCCTCCCGCTCCTGGCCCGTGGCCGGGTCCCGGTACTTGGCAGACAGCCCGAGCACGTCCGCCAGCCGCACCAAAGGGAGCAGCCGGTCCCGCAGCCGCACCACCTCCGCGTCCCCCACGATCTCGATGCGCTCCTTCACCTGGGAGGCCGGGATGCGCAGCAGCTCGTCCATGTTGACCTGGGGAATCGCGAAGGCCTGGCCGCCCGAGGCCACGATCTGGCTGGGGATGATGGCCAGGGTCAGGGGCAGCTTGATCCGGACCGTGGTGCCCCGACCCCGGCTCGACTCGATGTCCACGACCCCCCCGAGCTTGTCCAGGTTGGTCTTCACCACGTCCATTCCCACTCCGCGGCCCGACACGTCCGTGACCCGATCGGCCGTGGAGAGTCCGGGTAGGAAGATGAGCGCAACCTTCTCCTTGTCGGACATGGCCCGGGCCTGCTCCGCTCCCACCAGGCCCCTTTCGATCGCCTTGGCGACGATCTTCTCGGGATCGATCCCCCGGCCGTCGTCCGAGATCTCGATGTTCACGTGGCCGGCCTCGTGGAAGGCCCGTAGGGAGACCCGGCCCTTGGCCGGCTTTCCGGCCGCCAGGCGTTCGCTGGGGGTCTCCACGCCGTGGTCCACCGCGTTTCGCACCAGGTGGGTCAGGGGGTCGTTGAGGCCCTCGATGATGGTCTTGTCCAGCTCCACCTCGTTGCCCTCTAGCTCCAGCTCGACCTTTTTGCCCAGCTTCTGAGCCAGGTCGCGCACCACCCGGGGAAACTTCCCGAAGATCTTGCCCACCGGCTGCATCCGGGTGAGCATGATCGTCTCCTGGAGCTCCGAGGTGATCAGATCGATGCGCTGGGCGATCCGGTCGACACCGGCGGCGCCGGAGGTGACGGCCTGGAGGAGCTGGTTGCGGCTCAGCACAAGCTCGCCGGCCAGGGTCATCAAGCTTTCGAGCAGGCTTACGTGGACCCGGATGCTGGTCTCAGCCGGCTTGCCGGGGTCCTTGGGTCGGCTCGATCTGGCCGGGGCGCGTGACTCCGGATCGGCGGCAGGGGGTCGGGGCGGAGGGGCGGCCGAAGGACCGGAATCGGGCGGGGCCGACGACGCCGATGCCGGGGCGGCCACCACCACGGCGGGCTTCTCCTCGGGTGCCACGGGATCGGGGGGCGCGTCTCGGAGGTTCGCTTCTCCCAGCACATGGATCCGTTCGTCGGGCAGGTCGAACACCCCTGAGGCGATGTCCGTTCCCACGATGGTGGCATACAGCACCAGGAACGGGATCGACCGGGGGAGGGCCTCCGAGTCCAGACCGCCGACGACCCCAAGCTCCACCTTGGCGTCGAGGATCACCCCGCCGTCCTCCAGCTCCTGCAGCACGACGAGGGGGGAGCGGCCCCGGCGGTGAACGTCGTGGATCAGGTCGTACTCGAACACGTAGAGGCTCTTCCCCCCCTCGAGCGCCTGATCCAGCTCGAACCGGCTGACCGTAAACACCGGGCCCCGGCCGTCGAGGACCACCTGCACCCGCTCGGACACGGAGGGCTTGCGCTCCTCGGGCACGTTGGCCGTGGTCAGCCCCTCCAGAGCGACCACCAGCTCCGACACGTCCGCGTCGCGGCCCGCGTCCACATCCTGCAGCAGGTCCCGCAGGCGGTCGAACCCCTGGAGCAAAAGGTTGATCACATCGGGGTTGGGAACCAGCTCTCTGCTTCGAAACAGCCCCAGGATGTTCTCCAGCTTGTGGGCCAACTGGTTGATGGCCGTGAGCCCCAGGAACCCGGCACCACCTTTGATCGAGTGGGCCGCTCGAAACACCTTGTTCACCAGCTCCTCGTCGGCGCCGGCACCGGCCTGCTCGATGGCCAGGAGGTCGGACTCGATGTCCTCCAGGTGGTCTAGGGACTCCTCCACGTACATCTGCAAGGTTTCGTCGTCGAGGATCGTCATCGCTCGCTCCCCTGGTTGGTGGAAGCCCTCAACCGGAACCGTCCGGCCCCGGCTCCAGCGCCAAGTGTCGATCGAGCCGCATCGATCTCAGAAGCCGCACCACCTCCGGGCTCGGGCCCACCACCCTCACCCGGCCCCCTTGGGAGGTGACGGTGTTGTGGGTGGCGATCAGCAGGCCGATCCCCAACGAGTCGATCTGCTGGATTCCTTCCAGGTCGAACACCACCTCCACCGCCCCCGACCGGACGGCCTCGAGCAGGCGGGGCCTCAGCTCCTCGGCCGCCGAGGCCACCAGCCCCGGCTCCGGCCGCACCCTCACCGCATTTCCTCCCTGTTCGATCACGCTCATACCCTCACCTCCGTTGTAGGTCCGCCGGCTTGGGCCGACAGACGATCCGAATCTCGTTCCCGCACCCGTTGAACTCCACCTCGTCGCCGTAGAGCCGGATCATGGCGAGCCCCCGGCCCGCGGACGCGGTGGGCACCGGCACCTTCTCCAGGTGGGGCCTCCAGTCGAACCCCGGTCCGTTGTCCGCCACCCGGGCCTCCCACTTCCCCGGGCCCACAGTGACCTCCACCTCGACCCTGGAGCCTCCGCCCCGCTTGCAGCCGTGGCGGACGGCGTTGACCAGGGCCTCACGCAGGGCCAACTGAAACCCGAAGCTGACCCTCCGGCATGCTTGCGGTGCCAGCAGGGCCTCCACCGCTTCCACCACCCGGTCCACGGCCCGGTAGTCGGGGTCGATCCGCGCGCGGAACCGACGGGTCCCCCCCCGCTCGGCCATGTCTACACCTCCACGCCCAGCAGCACGATGTCGTCCGCTTGCCCCCTCCCCTCCCCAACCAGCCGCGACGCGATCTCGGCCACGGCCAGCTCCACCGGGTAGGGCCTCACCTCCTCGGCCACCGCTTCCAAGATGCCCGCCACCCGCGGCCGTTCCCCCACGGACTGGGCCACCGCCTCCAACAGCCCGTCGCTGAAGGCGTACAACCGCGACCCCGGAGGGGCCGGCACCCGGATCTCCGGGGTGTCGATTCGGGGGTACACCCCCAGCACGTCGCCCTGGGCCTCGAGGAAGCGGGGCGATCCGCCCAACGGGACCCACAGGGGAGAGGGGTGTCCGGCGGAGGCCAGGGTGAGAACCCCCCGCACCACGTCCACCCGGGCGAACAGGGCCGTCACGTAGCGTCCCCCGCCCAGCACCGGCCGGAGCCCCTCGTTGAGAACCTCCAGAACCGAGGTGGGGTGGGCGTCCCGGCTGACCGACAGCGCTGTCAAGCTCTTCAGGGACCCGGTTACGTACGAGGCACCCAGGTCGTGCCCCACGGTGTCCGCCACCAGCACCCCGAACGATCCGTGGGCCAAGGGGATCACGTCGTAGAAGTCGCCCCCGGCCTCGAGGGCCGGCGCGTACACCACCCCGAACCGCACCCCGGGCACCTCGCCGGGTCTGGGAAGCAGCCGCTGCTGGGCCGCGGTGAGGGAACGGGTCTTACGGCTCTCGACCTGCCGGTGGGCCGACCACCTGCGACGGTAAGCCACGTGGAGACGGATCCGATCCGCCAGGACGTCCATGTCGGCGTCGGCCGGCACCGAGTCGTCCACACCGTCGGCCGAGCAGCCCAGGCACACCCACGCCGCCCCGTCCACGTCTCCCGAGAGCTCCGGCAAGGGGGTTTCGGTGAGCACCACGTCGACCCCCTCGGACTCCGCGAGGTACTGGGCCTCCTCCGGCGAGGCCGTGAGCACCGAGAACCCCCGCGACGCCAGGTCGCGCCGGATCCGCTCCCGGACCCCGGTGTCCGCGTGGGCTACCAGCACCGTCGCTTCGGCACGAGAATCGCTGACCACCGGTCGTTCCCCGCTCTCCAAAAAAAGAAGGGCCTCGCCCCCCTCCCCGGCCCCCGTGCAGCATGCCCCTCGCGCAACAAACATCGGATCGGCGTAGCGAGGGAAAACTTGAGCACTCCGCGCAAAAAAGAAGTCCTCCGCAAAACATCTGCATATCCCCCCTGTGGGGAGCTTTTGGACCTCTCGAGGAAAAAGGCCGGGGAGGACCCCGGCCTTATCGGAAAAAACCGCCAAGAAGGTGTCAATGGGAACCCGGTTCCAAGGCCCCCCACCGCCCGCCGGCGAGACGACGCGACAGGCCGCAGGAAGCCTGCGACCACCAAAACAATGTTTTTGCTTGAGCATTTTCCAGCAGAGGCATTGCTCAATCCGGCTCCTCTCCGCTGGGGAGGGAGCTGTGAGCCGGGAGCCGACACCCCACCTCCCCATCAGGTGCGGAACCGGCTTGTGAGGTGGCGCAGCTCGTCGGCCTTCTTCGCCACAGTCTCGGCCGTCCGGGCGATCTCCTCTCCGGCACGGGTGTTCTCCCCCACCCCCTGGGCGATCTGATCCAGGTTCATGGCCAGGTGATGAATCGTGGCGGTAAGCTCCTCGGTGGCCGCTGCGATCTGCTCCACTTGGGTGGCGGCCCCGCTCGCCTCGGCCTCCACCTCGGCCATGGCTCCGGCCGCCTTCCGCCCCATCTCCCTTCCCTCGTCCACTGCTGCCACACCTTCCCCCATCGCGCTCACCGCCCGGCGGGCCTCGGTGCGGATCCCTTCGACCGTGCGGGCGATCTCCTGGGTGGCCTTCACGGTATCCGCCGCGAGCTTGCGCACCTCGTCCGCCACCACCGCGAAGCCCCGGCCTTGCTCGCCAGCCCGCGCCGCCTCGATCGTTGCGTTCAGGGCCAGGAGCTTCGTCTGGTCCGCGATCTCCTTGATCGTGCGGATCACCACGTCCACCTTCTCGGCCTCGGCGCCCAGCCCCTCCACCACCTGCCCCGCCCCGGTCACCACCTCTGCGATCCGCTCGAGCGACTCGCCGGTGTCCCGCACCAGGCGGGCGGCTTCCACAGCCTGGCCCCGCGCCCGGTCCGCGGCCTGGGTCACGGCTGCCGCGTTCTGACTCACCTCTTGAACCGTTGCCCCCATCTCTTCACCGCTCGCAGCCAACGCCTGGGTCTGCTGCGACACCTCCTCGGTGCTCGCCGCGATCTGGGTCGTGGTGGCCGAGAGCTCCTCGCTCACGGCAGCCATCTCCCCGGCCGACGCCTTCACCTGCTCAACCATGTAGCGGATCTTGTTGGTGAAGATGTTGACCCAGTTGGCCAGCTGATCGAACTCGTCCCGCTCGGCCGCCTGGAACACCTCACAGGTGGCACAGTCGGCGATCTTGCCGGAGAGCACAGAGGGGCACTGGATCTTCTCCGGGATGAGCTGCATGGAGCCCACGTGGCTCCAGCACGCCTCCTGCTTTCCAAAGCACACGCACTCGTCGTGACCGCAGCTCTTGACCCCGGAGCAGCTTACGTACTCCAGGGGGATGCTCTTCGTGAGGTCGCCGTCGCCCTCCGCCATCTCTTTCAGCCTCCCCACGAACCCCCGCATGCGGCGGGTCACCAACCGATCCTGCAGGAGCCAGGTACCGGCGGTGGCGATCAGGAGCCCCGCGAGCCCCGCCCCGATCCCTGTCCACAGGCTTGCGCGACGGGCCGAGGCAACGAAACCACGCGTGTCTGCCTCCATCCGAGCGGTGTCGGCGAGCGTGTACCGAACGTACAGGGAGCCAGCCAGCGCACCCGGCGAGGCCCCCTCGTGACACTGGGTGCACTTCTGCCGGAACCGCTGGGCCCTCACTACGGTGACCTCAGCGCCCCGCGCCACCACCACGGCCTGGTCGGATCCCACCGCCCGGCGGATCACCTCCGAATCGAGCTGCCCGCCGGTCGAGGCGTTTTGGCTCGCGTACACGACCGTGCCAGCCGGGTCCGTGAGACCGATCTCGATCACTCCCTCCACCCCCCCCAGCTCGGCCAGAAGGCTCTGAAAGCCCTCCATCTCCCCCTTCTCCAACGACTCTTTCGTGCCGATCTCCAGGCTGGAGAACACGTTGCGAGCCTGGGCGATCGCCGAGGTCCGCAACGCCTTGGCGCTGCGCTCCCCCAGCTCCTCCAGGGCCGCCGTGGACGCAACCGTGGATACCCAGGTACTCCCACCAAACGTCAGCACCAGAACCCCCGCCAAGAAACCGCAGACCTTCCCTTGGATTCCGACGCGCATGGCACACTCCTTTCCAGTATTGACCCAGCGAATATAGAGGCGCTCAGGTGGTCGCAGGGGCGTGGGGCCTCGGGCCCCACGCCCCAGAGCGCATCCGTTTAGCCGCCGGAGTAATAACTTCGGTCGACGGTCGTCAGTCGTTGGTCGTCGGTGCCCCCTGCCTGCGCGGCGAATCTCAATGCCCGGCTTCGCGCGCGGCCGGAAGCAGACCCCATGGCTCCGCCACCAACGATGGCCCCGGGCCCACGCAAGTTACCCTTCTCCGTTGCCCAGCCCGCGGGGGCCTGCCTGGGCCGCCGAGAAAAAAACGATGACGGAAACCGACGGAGGGTGAAACCAGGGGGAGCCGAGGGGGGGGAACCCGCAAAGGAAATTTCAGAACAGACCTCTCTCCGGCTTGGGGGCCCGGATGGCCCAATTCCTGCGAACCTTCCGGGTCATAATCGGAGGAGGGAATTTCGGACTTTAGAACTCTTTAAAAAATTTCCGCGGGGGAGTGGGACGGGGAGAAGAAGGATCCCCGGCGGGGGCCTCTTTCGCTCAGGTGTCGACACCCCAGAGCTCTGCCATGGCTCTCACCCAGGGAGGGCATGCTCCCTCTTCCAGAAACCCCTCCCAGGTTGGGTAGCCACCGCGCACCACGTACTCGAGCAGCGCCCGGAACTGGGTGGCGGAGAACTCGTAGGGCCCGACGGTCGCCAGGTCCTGAGCAGGGCCCCACGCGACCGGAATCGCGGCTTTCCGGGCCCACCGGGCCAGCAGCCGCTCCACCTCGGGCCGATTCCGATGCCCCTCGAGCTTTTGGCGAAACCCTGTGGGGTCCTCCGGAAACGGCCACATCCGGTACACCTCGCCCAGGTACCCCACGAGCCGATCCCCCCGGATGGCTCCCATCAGGTCACCGATCGCCCGTCGGGAGGCGAACCGGTACCCCGGCAGCCGAACCGCCCCGCCCGAGGTGGGAGAGATCTCCGCGAGGGCCCCGCAGAAGTCCGTACAGAAGAAGCTCAGGTCTTCGAGCAGCAGGCTGTCGGTCTCGACGTTGTAGAAACCGAACACAACCGTACCGTGGGATCGGGACGGGAACGCAAGCGGCATCGTCAGATCCCCCTCCCCCGGTTCAAGGCTGCCGCCGGCACGGCCACGCCGGTTGCCGCCTCCACCCACTCCGCCCCCCTTCGCCGGAACGGCAGCAGTACCAACGCTGCCCGGCGCACCCGAAGGCGAGCCGTGAGAACGGCAGCCCGCTTCCGGTGTTGGGCTCCGGCCAGCTCGGCCAGCACGGGCTTGAGGCTCTGGGCGGCCTCGCCGAGGGGCAGCCGTGCCGGCTCCACCTCGGTGCCCGCCGGGGGGAGGCGGTCGAGACCGCCGGCAGGCAGGTCGGCGAGCGTCAGGTTCCGGCCGATCCGGAGGAACAGCCGGGGATGGGCCTTGAACGCGGGGATCCGCACCACCGACGGCCGTCGGGCATCGGCGGCCGGGCTCCTCCAGTACGGAACCGCCCACCGCACCAGGGCGGCACGGCTCTGAAGCGGCAAGCCCCTCGCCGAGACCTCCAGCTCCCAAAACGGCAGGTAGCGCACGTCTCGCCCCCGGGCCGGCCGGACCGTGAACGGCAGCGGCATGAGCCTGGGCCCCCGGGGCCACCACCCCCGGCCGCACCGGCCGCACCAGAACCCCACCGCGTGGGCTGCCGCGGGCAGGTCGTTCCCGCACTCCGGGCACCGGAGGGCCAGGAAAGTGGGCCTCCATTCCCTGAAGGCCTCGTCCAGCCCCTTGCGCAGGCTGAGTGCCTCGGCCCGGCCGAGGGGGCCGTCCGGCCCCTCGGGGAATAGAGAGGAGAGCCCCCACCCCCTGTCCATCCTCTCCAAAGCGAACGGTACCAGAAGAACCGCGGCTACCTCGCCCACCAGACGTCGCACCGGGGCCGGCTCGGCCGATCCCCCCTCCAGCCGCGCCTCTGACACGGCCACGGCGTCGCCAAGGGACAGGTCGGGCCACAGGACCCGGCCCGCGGCCGGAGGGCCCATGCGAAACGGCACCACCTGGGGCCGGATACCCAGGTGCGACTCCGCCCTCACCCCCCGGCGGGCGCTCACGGTGGAATCCAGAAGGACCCCCTCGGTGGCCCGTTCCCCTACCCGGTACCACAGACCCCGGAACCGCCAGTAGGGGATCCACACGAGACCCGGCGGCGAGGGGTCCGCCAGAGGCCAGTGGTAGACCAAGGAGCCGGGAGCGCGAACGTAGAGACCCGTTCGGCAGAAGGAGCACCGTACCACCGGGTCGCCCACCCCCAGGGTTACGGGGGCTGCGCATCGCGGGCAGGGGATCTCAGCCCCCGGCCAGGGGCCTACCCGGTCAGGCGGGTTCCGCATGCGTTGCAGAACACGGCCTCCGGCCGGTTCTCGGCGCCACAGGCCCCGCAGGTCCGCCCCGCCGGCCGGGCATCGGTGGGGGCGCCACACGCGGGGCAGAACCTCGCCCGGGCCGTCAGGTTCTTGCCGCACCGGGCGCAGCGGCGTGTCACCAGAATCTGGTGCCCACAGTGGGGGCAGAACCGGGCGTTACCGCCCACGGGCAGGCCGCACTCCGGGCACGGGGCGATCCCCTCGGCCGGCGCCCTGTCGAGGGATCCCATGCCGGACAGGAGTCCGGGCAGGATCATCCCCAGGCCCAGCCCCATGGCGCCCTCGGCCGGCCCGCCGGCGTCGGCCGCCCGCTCCAGCGCCTCGGCCACTTTGAGCTTCATGAGCTCGTCCAACCGGTCGCCCACGGCGCCCAGCCGGGTGCGGTCGTCGATGGCCTGCTGCACCTCGTCCGGCGGGGTGATGGCGTTGATGTACAAAGCGTCCAACGCCAGCCCATACCCGGCCAGGTCCTGCGCCAGCCGTTCGTGAAGCCCCCCGGCCAGCTCCTCGTACCGGGTGGGCAGCTCGAGGAGCGAGTCCAGGTTTTCTCCTAGATGATCGTTCAGCCGGGAGACGATCACCTCCCCCAGGTAGGCCTCCAGGGCGTCCACGGTGTACGAGGCCTCGGTGCCCACCAAGGTGTTCACGAACAGCACCGGCTGGACCACCCGGACGTTGCACATGCCGTGGGCCCGGAGCCGGACCAGGCCGAGCTCCCGGTCCCGGAACGCTACCGGGTCGCGGGTGCCCCACCTCAGGTTCGCGAACACCTTGAGGTTGACAAAGTACACCTCGGCCCGAAACGGGCTGGTGAAGCCCCAGGGCAGGGCCAGGGCCTTGGTGAGCAGCGGCACGTTCTTGGTGACCAAGGTGTGGCGCCCCGGCCCCAGGGCGTCACAGGCCACCCCGCCCGAGTAGAACACGGCCGCCTGGCTGTCGCGCACGATCACCTGGGCCCCCACCTTGAACTCGCCGGAGCCTCCCTCGGGGATCCGGTGAGCCACCTCCCGGCCGGTGGGGTCGAACCACTCGATGACCTCGAGGAACACCACGTTGTCCTTGCCCATGGCTGCCTTCCACGTAACTTCGTAACTTCGGTCGTCGGTCTACGGTCAACGGTCGCCGGTCTGGGGCCTTCGGCCCGCTAGGCGGCTGGACAGCTGGGCGGCCGGGCGGCTCTCGAACCGCACCAAAGTCGGGGGGCATGGGTTTCAGGGACCAGGATTCAGCGGGCCGAAGACAGGAAAAGACCACGGGCACGCTCCTGCATCCGACGTTGCAACCTGTCCTCTGAATTCTGTCTTCTGGTTCCTGAACCGCAGGCCCCATGCCCGCCGCCGACAACGGCCCGAGCCAACGCACGTTACCCTTCTCCGTTGTAGGGGCCCCCAGCGCCGAAGGGGCTTCCCTGTAACTTCGGCCCACGGTCTTCGGTCTTCGGCCTCCTGGCCCCCAGGGCGAGGGGCTCTCGCCAACTCGGCGGCGGGGGGCCTGGTGGAGCGCCCGCCCCACCTCACGGGCCGAGGCCCCTAAGATTTTCTCTAGGCTCTCTAGTCTCCAGAAAAAGACGGCCCGGATCGGGGGACTCGATCCGGGCCGTGTCTGGGTCGTTCCCGATAGCTACTCCTCCTGTTGCGCCTTGCGCTTGGCCGCCCGGGCGGCCCGGGCCTCGACCAGCTTCTCCGCCAGGCCCAACTCGGCAGCCATGCGCTTGCGCTGCTCCGAGTACTCCTGGGACACCAGCGGGGTGTTCGTGGGCAGCCCGAACTTGGTCAGATAGGCCTTCGGATCGAGCCCATGGGCGGTGTGGAGATGACGTTTCAGGGTCTTCATCCCCTTGCCGCAGATCATGCAGTAGATCTTGTCCTTGCCGAAGGCCACATCCGGCGGCACCACGGGCTGCGCCGGCGCCTCCTCGCCGGTCTCCTCGGCCTCCGCCGCCTCCGCCGCCTTCTCGGCCACCTCCTCACCGGCCAGGGTGGCCAGCTTTCGATACACCTTGTCGATCTCGGAGAGCAGATCCTCCTGCCCCATTTCGTTCATGGAGACATGAGAGGCCACAATGTCGGCGGTGAGCTGGAGCAGCAAACGTTTGTCCATGGGGGTCCTCCTAACGTGAGCGTTGTGAACGGCACGAGTTATATAACGGACCCATCCAACTTATGCAAGCCCTTCAGAAAAAATTCTCGATACGAGCTCAAGACAGTCTTTCAAGACGGTGGGAAACCGAAGAACCAAGCGTACACGAGACAGTGAGAGCGTGGTTCCCGTCGATCAGAGGCTCGAGCACACATTCGCGCCGGTTTTTCGGACGGACGCCCCCGGTCCTCACGACAACGGAGGAACAAAGCAGCTACTGGTCGTTCGTGGTTCGTTGTTGGGGCGAGCCTCATCGGATCGGACCGAACGGCTATTCATCCGGAAGGGTCCAGGAAGGGGACGGGGGTGCCCAGCCGGTAGGCCAGGGCCTGGGCCGTGGCCACCACCTCGCCGCTGTCGCGGGTCACCCGGATGTGGTAGGAGGCCGTGCGGCGGGTCAGGGCCACCTCGTGCGCCTCCGCAACCAGCCGCTCCCCGGGCTTGGCAGAGCTCACGTAGGTGACCGACAGGTTCAGGGCGAAGGCGGTGACGCCGTGGGAGTTGCAGGCGATCTGGAACGCCTCGTCCAGCAGGCTGAACAGGGCTCCGCCGTGGACCGTGCCGAACAGGTTGGTCATGTCCTCGCCGGGCACCATCTCCACCCGGCAGGCCCCGGGCTCCACCTCCAGGAGGCGCAGCCCCATCCGGTTGGCGAAGGCCTCCCGCTCGGCCGCTTGGGCGATGGCGCGGCAGGCGGTGGCTGCGTCCGGACCTTTGTGACTCATGGTTCGGTTCCTCTCCGCAGACCCCTGAGGGCATCCTTACGGACCTTGCCCAGCTCGGTGCGGGGCAGCCGGGCCACGAAGCTCACGTCCCGGGGGCATTTGAACCGGGCCAGGCGCCGGGAGCACCACACCCGAAGATCCTCTGCCGAGGCCTCCGCACCGGGCCGGAGCTCCACGAAGGCGTGGCCGGCCTCGCCCCACCGGGGATCGGGCACGCCGATCACGGCCGCGTCGGCCACGGCCGGGTGGGCACGGAGCACCGCCTCCACCTCGGCCGGGTACACGTTCTCCCCGCCCGAGATGTACATCTCCTTGGCCCGGCCGGCCAGGTACCAGTACCCCCCCTCGTCCATCCGGCCCAGGTCGCCCGTGCGGAACCACCCCCGAACGAAGGACCTCCGCGTGAGCTCCGGATCGTTCCAGTACTCCAACATGAGTGCGGGCCCCCGGACCCGGATCTCGCCCACCCCCGACCGGATGGGCCCCAGCCGCAGCTCGGCGTGGCGTACCGGCCGGCCCACCGTGCCCGGCCGGTCCCGGAGATCGTCGGCCGAGGCCCACAGCACGATCGAGGTCTCGGTCTGGCCCAGGAGCTGGCGCACCTCAACCCCGGCCTCGAGGCACGAGGCGATCATCTCCGGCGGCACCGGCTCCCCGCCCACCCCGCACACCCGAAGGCCCCGCAGATGCTGCGCACTGCCCGCATCCAGGACCCTCCGGAGCACCGTGGGCACGGCCAGGAAGTGGGTGATCCGGTCCTCCATGAGGGTGCGGGCCACCCGCTCGGGATCGAACCGGGAATGCAGCACCACCGTGGCGCCGGCGTAGAGGGCCGGCACCACCTGGATGAACAGGGCGCCCGAGTGGAACAGGGGCAACACCACCAGCATTCGGTCCCCGACACCGACCTCGAGGAACTCCTGGGCGTTCAGGGCGTTGAAGAACCCCTTTCGCACGGGGAGAAGCGCCCCCTTGGGCCGGCCCGTGGTGCCCGAGGTGTAGAGGAGCGCCTGGGGCGCGTCCGGCCCCCCGCGGCCTGCGGCGGGGGCGGGCGCAGCATCTCCCGCCGGGGCCCCCTGGAGGAACGAGACCACCCGGCCGGACCGCTCCACCTCGGCAGCGAGCCGGTCGCGCAACCCCGGCTCCACCACCACGCACCGGGGATCGGCGTCGCGGAGCCGGTACGCGGTCTCCTCGGGCGCCAAACGGGCGTTCCAGGGGTTGAACACCGCTCCGAGACGGCTCGCGGCCAGGAACAGGAACACCACGTGGGCGTGGTTCCGGTGCAGGCAAGCCACCCGCTCGCCCGGCCCCACCCCCAGCGACCGAAGCCACCGGGCGGTCCGCTCCACCTCCTGGTCCAACCCCGCCCAGGTCCACACCCGTCCCTCGAACTCGAGGCCGGGCTCCTCCGGCCGGCGCGCCGCCCACGTGGCGACCCACCGGTCGGGGGCCATGGCCCGGGCCAGGTCGGCCCCGCCCCTCCTCACGCCTCTGCCTCCACCAGCTCCAGCAGCCCGCCGGAGACCGGGTCCTCCACGAACGCGATCCGGCCGTGGAGCCCCGGCCGGGGGAACCCCTGGAGCACGCCCACCCCGTCCTGCGCCAGCGAGGCCAGGCAGCCGCTCAGGTTCTGGACCCGAACGGCCAGGTGGTGCACTCCGGGCCTCGGCCGGGTGGCCCGGGGGTCGATCCCCTCCACCTCGCCCGCGAAACGCAGCACCTCCACCCCTCCCCCCAGGTACACCCGCGCCTCAAGCCCGATCTCCGGGATCGAGCGGATCATCGGGGGACCGAGGAGCGCGTCGAAGGCGCGGGCCGCTGCTTCCAGGTCCTCCACCACGAACCCCAGGTGATCGAACCGGGCGGACGGGGGGACCGCCCGGTTCGATCGGGCCGCCGGGTTCAGAGCGGGCTCTCCACGAGCTTGCCGTCGCGGATGCCCAGCCACCCGCTAACCGGAACGAACCGGCCGCCCTGCACCTCCACCATGAACCCCTGGTCCTGGGCCTGATGGTCCCCCGGGCCGAACGACACCGCCGGGATGATGCCGTTCTCCCAGTTCTGGATCGACTCCAGGGCCTGGATCAGCTTCTCCCGGGTCAGGTCCTTGCCGGCCCGCTTGAGCCCCTCGCAGAACAGCTTGGTGTAGAAGTAGCCGTACAGGTTGTAACGGTTGGGCTCGTGGCCCGGGCGGTACTTCTTGAGGATCTTGCGGTACTCCTGCATGGCCGGGGAGTCGTCCCGCACCGGGTCGGGCCACAGGGACAGGCCCCAGACCCCCTCGCCCACGCCGCCCGACAGGATCAGGAACTTCTCGTCGGTGAGCGGCCCCGACGAGATCAGCTTGGTCTTCTTGAGCCCGATCTTGGCGGCCTCCTTGAGCACCTGGGCCCCAGGGCCCGGCACCAGGGCAAGCAGGCAGGCGTCCAGGCCGGCCTGGGCGATCTTGGCCACCTGGGGCGCCACGTCGGTGGCCCCGCGCTTCACGGACTCGGCCGCCGCGATCTTCAGCCCCTTGGCCTCGAGCTCCTTCTTCAGGGTGTTCAGGAAGAACTTCCCGTAGGCGTCGTCCTGGTAGATGATGCCGATCCGCTTGAACCCCTTCTTCTCGACCAGCCACCGGGTCACGATCTGGGTCTGGGTGTCGTAGTACGTGAACGAGGTGAACACGTACTTCTTGCCGTGGAGCCTCGAGCTGCCCTGGAACGGAAACATCAGGGGAACCTTCTTCTGCTCCAGGTACGGCACCACCGCCATCACCGGGGACGTACCCTGGTTGATCAGGATGCAGAACACCTGGTCCTGCTCCACCAACCGCTTCATGTTGGCCACGGCGTCCTGGGGCTTGTACCCGTCGTCGTACCACTTCCACTCGATTTTGCGGCCATGGATGCCGCCGCTTTGGTTCACGTACTCCAGGTACGCCTCGATGCCGGCGATCTCCTCGGTGCCCGGGAACACCAGGGGCCCCGAGAACGACTGGGACGTGCCGATCAGGATCCGGTCGGCCGTCACCCCCACCTCGGCCGCCGCCGGCGCCGCCACGCCCAGGAGAACCGCCGCCAGGGTTGCCAGCCACCACGTCGTTCGCCTCATGAGTGCACCTCCTTTTTTCCCCGCCCGCTTGGTTGAGGGTTCAGCCCCGGAACCGCTCCAGGGCCGCTTTCCACGCCGCGCTGACTCCTCCCGGCATCAAGATCATGCAGACCACCACGGCGAGCCCGAAGATCAGGGCCTTGAAGTCCTGGAGCACCGCCAGGTACTGGTTGAGCACGGTCAGCAGGGCGGCCCCCACGATCGAACCGCCGATGCTCCCCATGCCCCCCAGGATCACCATGGCCACGAAGTCGATCGATAGCTCGATGGAGAACGCGTCGGGCGAGATGTACGAGACCACGTAGGCGAACAGCCCGCCCGCCACCCCCGTGTAGAACGCGCTGAGGGCGAAGGCCAGGGTCCGGTAGGCGGCCGTGGAGATGCCCAGCGTCTCGGTCGCCACGTCGCTCTCGCGCAGCGCCAGGAACGCCCGCCCCACCTTGGACCCTGCCAGGTTCTGGGCGGTCCACACGGCCAGCACCGCCGTCCCCAGAACCAGCCAGAACTTCTGGGTGTCCGAGTCCAGGGGAAAGCCGAACAGCGAGGGCGCCAGCACGTACATGCCGTCGGCCCCGCCGGTCCAGACGTCCATCTGGAGGATCGCCTCGGTCACCACCACCCCGAACGCCAGGGTGGCCATGGCGATGTAGAACCCGGCCAGCCGAAGCGCCGGCAACCCGATCGCCACCCCCAACAGGGCGGCCGCCGCGCCCGCCGCGATCAGGGCGCCCACCGCCCCGACCTGGGGTGCGTGCGTGCCCACCAGGGCCGCCACGTAGGCCCCCACCGCCAGGAACCCGGCGTGGCCGGCGCTGATCTGGCCCGTGAACCCCATGAGCAGGTTGAGCCCCACGGCCACGATCACGTAGACCAGGAGCAGGTTCACCACGAACAGCCCCAGGCTCGCCTTCACCACCCAGAGCACTGCCGCGGCCCCGGCCCACATCGCGATTTTTCGGACCGTCCTCATACCTTCCGGACCTCCCGCTCCCCCAACAGACCTTGGGGCCGGGCCACCAGCACGGCCAGCACCACCAGGAACGGCACCATGTTCTTGATCTGGGCGGCCAGATACCCGCCGGCCAGGTTCTCGATCACCCCCAGGGCCATGCCGCCGGCGATGGCCCCTGGAAACGATCCCCAGCCACCCAGGATGGCCGCGGCAAACGCCGGGATCACCACGGCGCCCATGTGGGTCGAGAGGTTCAGCACCGGCGCGATCAGGGCCCCGGCCAGGGCGCTCAGCCCTGCCGACAGGATCCAGGCGAACGCGTACACCCGCCGCACCTCCACCCCCATGAGCTGGGCCGCCTCCGGGTTCTCGCACACCGCCCGCATGGCCACGCCGTGGCGGGTGTACCGGAAGAACGCGAACAGCCCCACCATGATCCCCAGGGCCACAGCAATGGTGCCCAGGTTGAGCGGCGTGACCACCACCGAGCCCAGCCGCACCCCTCGGGGCGAGAACAGCGGCGGGAACGGGAACTCGTCGTGGGACCACACCATGCCGGCGAGGCTCTTGAGCACGATGCTGAGCCCCAGGGTGATGATGAACACGTTGACGTGGGGCTGGCCCTCCGCGGGTCGGATCACGGCCAGCTCGCACACCCACCCGACCGCCCCACCCAGCACCGCCCCGCCCAGCACCGCGGCCCACACCGGCAGCTGAAGGTGCACGTGGAGGGTGAACCCCAGGAACGCCCCCACCATGGCCAGCTCGCCCTGGGCGAAGTTCACGTGCTCCGTGGCCCGGTAGATCAGAGTGAGGCCCAGGGCCACCAGGGCGTACACGCACCCCGTGGCCAGCCCGCTCACGACCAGCTGCCAGAACATGGCGGCTAAGCCGCTAGGCGGCTAGGCCGCCGGGCAGCACGGCGGCTGGGCGGCTGGGCCGCCCGCGGAACCGTGACGAGGGGGGGGATACCTACGGTTTGCAAGGGTCTCATTCTCTCTCTGGCCTCCTGGTCACTTCGGTCGTCGGTCGTCGGTCAACGGTCGTCGGTCGGGGCCTTCGGCCCGCTGGGCGGCCGGGCCGCTTCCCCGGGCCACCGCCAAAGCTCGGGGGCAAGGGACCTGCCGGAGAGCCGGGCGCGGCCCCTTAGCTCGCCGCGCAGCGCCTCTGACGCTCGGACCGCGAAATGGTTCGGATTCCGCCGAGTTGTCATGAAAGCAGCCCTTCGGTCCCGTGCCTGCGCGGCGAATCTCGATGCCCGGCTTCGCGCCCGGCCGGAGGCAGGTCCCTTGCCCCGCCGCCGACTGGCCCCGCCAGGGATCGCGACCGAGAGGTCGCTCCTACACCGTGAGCCAGGGCACGTTGCCACCCCTCTCGGGGGCCTCAGGGACGTCCCACCGTCCCACCGTCCCACCGTCCCACCGTCCTAACGTCCTAACGTCCTAACGTCCCAACGTCCCAACGTCCCAACGTCCTAACGTCCTAACGTCCCAACGTCCCCCCCTCACCCCCCCAGGTACGCCGCGCGCACGCTGGGGTCCTCCATGAGCTCCCGGGCGGCGCCCTCGCGCACCACCCTGCCGGTCTCCAGCACGTAGGCCCGAGCGGCCACCGACAGGGCCATGCGGGCGTTCTGCTCCACCAGGAGCACGGTGGTTCCCTCCTGGTGGATCTTGCCGATCACCTCGAAGATCTCCCGCACCAGCAGCGGTGCGAGCCCCAGGCTGGGCTCGTCCAGGAGGAGCAGCCGGGGCCGGGCCATGAGAGCCCGGCCGATGGCCAGCATCTGCTGCTCGCCCCCGGACAGCGTGCCGGCCCGCTGGCGCAGCCGCTCGGCCAGCACCGGGAACAGCGACAGCACCCACTCCCGGTCCGACCGGACCCCGGCCGGGTCCCGGCGGGCATAGGCGCCCATGACCAGGTTCTCGTCCACGGTGAGGTGACCGAAGATCTGCCGGCCCTCCGGCACCAGGCCCACGCCCCGGCGCACGATCCGGGCGGGCCGCTGGCCGCCGAGGTCCTGGCCGTCGAACACCACCGATCCGCTCCACGGCTTGAGGAACCCCATCACCGTGCGCATGATCGTGGTCTTGCCCGCGCCGTTCGCGCCCAGCAGGGCCACCACCTCGCCCCTGGGCACCTCCAGGCTCACCTCCCGGAGCACCGGGGTCTTCCCGTACCCGACCGTGACCCCCCGCAGGCTCAACACGGCTCTTCTCCCAGGTACGCCTCGACCACCCGGGGGTTCGAGCGCACCTCGTCCGGCCGGCCCTGGGCCAGGATGCTGCCGTAGTTGAGCACGCACACCCGGTCGGACAGCCCCATCACGAACCGCATGTTGTGCTCCACCAGGACGACCGTGATGCCGCGCTCGTCCCGGATGCGGCGAACCGTCTCCATCAAATCCTCGGTCTCTGCGTCGTTCAGCCCGGCCGCGGGCTCGTCCAGGAGCAGGAGCACCGGGTCCGTGGCCAGGGCCCGGGCCACCTCGACCTTCTTCTGGACCCCGTACGGCAGGTCGTCCACGGCCACGTCGGCGAACTCCGCTGCCCCCAGGAACCCGAGCAGGTCCCGGGCCCGGTCGAGGCCCCGGGCCTCGCGCCGCCGCACGCCCGGGTCCCCCCAGAGGGCCCGGAAGAACCCGTACCCCAGGTGCCGATGCCCCCCCACCAGCACGTTCTCCGCCGCCGTGAGGCCCTTGAACAGCTCCAGGTTCTGGAAGCTCCGGGCCATGCCCATGCGGCCCACCCGGTTGGGCCGCATCCGGTCCACCCGCACCCCCCGGAAGTACACCTGCCCCTGCGTGGGCCGGTACAGGCCGGTGATCACGTTGAACAGGGTGGACTTGCCCGCCCCGTTGGGCCCGATCACGGCGAAGATCTCGCCCGGCTCCACCACGAATGAACAGTCGTTTAGCGCGCGGAGCCCGTCGAAATCCATGGTCACGTGCTCCACGCGCAAGATCGGCGTGCTTTCGCTCTGTTCTCTCATCGTCTCATTCAAACACTATTTGTCTTCGTTGGCAACCGAACCGAACCCTCCGCCGCCCCCGGCCACCTGGCACAGCACCGTGCCCTCGGGCAGCCCTTCGAGCAGATCCAGGGAGCGCGGCCGAAGCCGCCGGCCGTCGGGCAGGTCCAGGAACAGGTGGTTCCGGGACCCCGGCTGCCCCCCGGCCAGGCCGAACGCCCGGGTCTCCTCGGCCAGGCCGTCGCCGAACACCACCACCCGGTCCACCGGCGCGCCGAACCGAATCCGGGTCACCACCCCCTGGCCGCCCCGCCAGCAGCCCCGGCCCGCCGTGCCCGGCGCGTACTCGTGCCGCTCCAGGCGGTGGGGCACGGCCCTCTCGAACATCTCGGGGTCCTGGGCCAGGATGCCGCCGGCGCAGTTGATCAGCCCGATGTGGTCGTAGCCGTGGCACCCCTCCATGGCCCCGCTCCCGCCCTTGAGGGCGTTGAACAGGATGTCCACGTAGGGCGCGCCGCCGCTGCGGGGATCCCGGCCGGCGAGCACCACGGCCAGCATCCGGTTCCACCCGGCCGTGACCCGGTCGGGCCTCGCCTGAAAGAACGCCTTGAACAGGGCGTCGGCGTGGGCGCCGGTCAGGGTGTTCCCGAACCCGGTGGCGGCCGGGGGCCGGGCCGCGAGGATCGTCCCCTCGGGCAGCCGGATCCGCAGGGGCCGGAGCATGCCCTCGTTGTGGGGGATGTCGGGCGCCAGGATCATGAGGAGCGTGAGCACCGCCGCGGACAGCGAGGCCGAGGCCGGGGCGTTGAGGAACCCCTCGGTCTGGGCCGAGGTGCCGTCGTACCGGATGAGCACCTCTCCGTCCCCCACCTCCACCTGGCACCGGATCCACAGGAGGTGCCCCCGTTCCTCGGCGCCGGCTCCCACCGGCGCCTCCCCCTCGTACCGGCCCGGCGGGAACTCCCGGATCGCGGCCCGCATCCGGCGCTCGGTGGCGTCCATCAGAGCCTCCACGGTCTCCAGGTACGCCGGCAGGCCCATGCGGTCCACGATCCGGCGCATCCCCCTCTCGCCCACCACGCACGCCCCCATGGCCGCCTCCAGATCCTCGGCCACCACGGGATACCGGATGTTGGCCAGGATCAGGTCCCACACGTCCCGGAGCCTCCGGCCCCGGCGCACCACCCGCACCGGCGGGATCCGCAGCCCCTCCTGCCACACCTCGGTGGCCCGGGGGTTGTACCCGCCCCCCACCGCGCCGCCGATGTCGGCCTGGTGGCCCTTGACCGCGGCCCAGGCCACCAGGCGGTTCCCGACGAACACCGGCCGGAACACGCACACATCGGCGAGCTGGTTGCCGCCCCGGAACACGTCGTTGTGGAGGAACACGTCCCCCGGGCCCACGTCGTCCCCAAAGGTCTCGATCAGGTCCTGGAGCGCCGGCTGCACCGCGAACGCGAGCACCGGGATGTACTCGGTCTGCTCCAACATCCGGCCCCGGGCGTCGTACAGGCCGGTCACGAAGTCCCGGGCCTCGGCCAGGATCGGGGACCGGGCCGTGTGCAGCAGCGCCAGGCCCATCTCCCGGGTCAGGCTCTTGAGCCGGTGCCGGAGGATGGCCACCTCCGCGGCCGGGGACGCGGGGCTCATCCGTCTCCCTCCACCTCGACCCACCGGGCCTTGTGGGTGGGCCGGGGCAGCGTTCCCGGGTCCACCCACTCCACGGCGGGCCGGACCCGCAGCCGGTCCCGCATGGCGGACACCAGCTCGGCCTCCAGCCGGGCCAGAGCCTCCCCCTCCACCCCGCTTCCCCGCTCCACCCGGAGCCGCAGGGGCGGGTCCACCCGGGGGCCGGGCCGTGCCAGCACGATGCGGAAGTGGCCCGTGACCCGGGGCACGAACTCCTCCAGGACCGCCCGCACCGCACCGGGGAACAGGTTCACGCCCTTGACGATCAGCATGTCGTCGGCCCGGCCCACGATGCTCAGCTTGAGGCCCGGCAGTCCGCACCCGCACGGGCCCGTCCACACCCGAACCACGTCGCCGAAGCTCGCCCGCACGAACGGGGTGCCCTCCCAGGCCAGGAACGTCACCACCAGCTCCCCCTCGGCCCCGTCGCCCACCGGCACCGGCCGGCCGGTGCCGGGCTCCACCAGCTCCAGCACGCAGTGGTCGGCCGAGACGAAGTGCATGCCCGCGTGCTCGGGGCAGGTGATGGCGTGGAACGCGTGCCCGCCGCCGGTGTGGTCGAACACCCGGGCGCCGAACCCCTGCTCCAGCCGGCTGCGGATCGCCGGGTCCGACCCGCCCGGCTCGCCCGCCGCAAAAAACCACCGGATACCCAGATCCCGGAGGTCGCATCCCAGCACGGCCGGGCACCGCTCCACCAGGTGCAGCCCGAAGCTGGGGGTGGCCACGACGGCCTGGGGCCGAGTGAGCCGGGCGAACTCCAGCACCCGCCGGCTGCCGCCGTCCACGCCCACCGGAACCACGGCCGCGCCCAGGTGCATGATGCCCTGGGACAGGGGCAGCCCGCCGGTGAACATGGAGAGGCTCAGGGCCTGGAGCATCACGTGGCCCGGCCGCAGCCCTGCCCGCCAGTACTTGCGGGCGTGCATCTCGTTGACCACGGCCACGTCGTGGGCCGTGAGCAGGTACAGCGTGGGGGTTCCGGTGGTGCCGGAGGTGGCGTTCACCCGGACCACCCGGTCCCGGGGCGCGCAGCAGATGCCGCCGAACGGGTCGCCCCGCTCGGCCAGGCTCTCGGCCTGGGCCCGGCGCAGGTCGTCCTTGGTCAGGATCGGCAGGCGGGTGAAGGCGTCCCACGAGTCCACGTCCTCCGGCCTCGCCCCGGCCTCGTCGAACCAACGGCGGTAGAAGGCGGAGCTTTGGTACACGTAGGCCAGCTGCCGCTGCAGCCGCTCCCACTGCAGCCGGCGCATCCGGTCCGTCGGCAGGGCCTCCACCCCAGGGTTCCAAAGCGCCTCCCCGGGGTCGGGTCGCCCCGTGCGCAGGGTGGACCGGTCCGCGATCACCCTCTTCTCTCCTCGAACCGGCACGTGTCGGCCCCACAGGCCACGCATCCGGTCTCGTCGAACGCGACCGTAGGTCCGAACACCTCTTCCCAGATCCCCTCGAGCACCCCCCTCACCAGGTGGCAGACGGGTCCGGCGGCCCGACCCGCGGCCTCTGCGAACGGGGAGCCGGCCAGCCGGACCTCGGCACCCCCCGGCCCCCACACCACGCGGAACCGGCCCCACCCGATGAGCGCACCGAACGCCAGGATCTCCTCCACCGCTCCCTTCCCTTCCCCGCCCCGATCCAGCACCGCCCGGGCCGCCAGCCGGCCGCCGGCCCGGCCTCCCTCGATCAGGGCCGCCCGGACCTCGTCGGACGCGGACGAGACCAGGGGCCCCAGGGTCTCCGGCCGAATCAAGAGGTACCGGCCGGTGCCGACAAAGAGCGATCCCCGGTCCGGATCCACGGTGAGAGGAAGCGTCTGGCTCATGGATCGGTTGCCTTTGGAACTTCGGTCGACGGTCGACGGTCTGGGGCCTTCGGCCCGGTGGGCGGCTAGGCGGCTGGGAGGCTGAAAGGCCTGATCCTAGTTTCTAGTCTCTGGTTTCTAGCCTCTAGCCCGCCGGACCTGTCATCCGTCCACCGATACCTGTAACGGGCACACCCCCTGGCACAGGCCGCAGCTCTCGCCCCGCTCCACCCAGAACCGAAGGCAGGCCTCGCCGTCCACGGGCCACTTGAGGGACCCCGGCCGGTTGCACGGGTGGGGCGCCTCCGCCGTGGGCTCGCCCTCGGGAATGGCCCCGGCCGGGCAGGCCCGGGCGCAGATTCCGCAGTCGTGGCAGAGCCCGGCCAGAGGTTCCTCCGGCGGCTTCGCGGGCTCCAGGGGCATGTCGGTCAGCACCTTGGCGATCCGCACGGCGGTCCCCCACCCCTGCGCGGCCAGCATGCCGTGGCGGCCGGCCACTCCCAGGCCCGCGGCCACGGCCACGGGCACGGACAGGGCGGTGTCGTTCATGCACGGGATTGCGGTGAACCCCGCGGCCCGCAGGGCCCCGGCCACCGACACGGCGAGCTCGGCCATGCGCGAGTAGCCCAGGTTCGTCTCGATGCTCGCCTCGTACGGCCGCTTCGACACCAGGCGCCGCCGGTCCATGGGCGCCAGGAGCACCACGGCCCGGTTCACGGTCTCGGGAAGGACGAACTGGTCCTGGGTCTCGGCCGGCTCGGCCGCCGGTCGGATCACGATGGGCTTCGTCTCCGGCTCCCCCGAGGCGTAGGGGTTGGTCTGGACCCGGCCGTACACCCACTCCGGCTCCAACGGGGCCACGCCCGCGTCCAGGGCCCCCAACCGTCGGGCCAGCCCGCAGACCCAGCGGGCGTTCTCGGCCGGGTCCTCCACCGGCCAGGGCAGCCCGGCCAGGCCGGGGGGCCCGCCCTGGGGGGTCCACGACAGGAGCCCCCGGTTCTCGCGGCCCTCGCCGTAGGGGCCCACGAGAAAGTTCAGGGTCCGGGCGCCGGAGAGCTCTGCCAGCGCCCTTCGCGCCTCCGGATCGGTGCGCGCCCGGGCCGCGGCCCGCTCCATGTACGCCTCGACCCACGGCCGTCCCAGCCGCCGGGAGAGGCTGTGAAACGCGATCCGGGACCCGTCGAACCGGTCGGGGCCGGGGGATCTTTGCCCTTGTGAAACCATGTTTTCTGCCATGGACCTTTTTCCTCCAGCCGAATCCGACGGCCCCCGTCCAGGCACCCGGGCATCGTCGAACGGCGTCTCGCCTCTTCTCCGGGGCAAAAAAAAGAAGGTCGGTCTTCGGTCAACGGTCTACGGTCGAGGCGGCTCCCGAGCCGCCGCCCCCTCGGGGGGCATGGCCTTCTCCCACGCCTCCCAACACGCCTCGGGCTCGGCCAGCCTGGCCACCACCACCCTTTCGAACCGTCCTCCGGCCGCCAGCACGGCCCCGGCGATCCCCCGGGCCGCGGCCCATCGCCGGGGGTCGTCGGCCTGGTTCAGCACCGCCACGGCCCGGGCCCCGGGCGGGCACCCCTTTGCGGCGCCCTCGGGGTGCACGAACAGCCGTGCCAGGGCCTCGGCCGAGATGGGCTCCCCCCCGCCCAGGCCCGTGACGGCGGCGAACCGTTCGGTCCGGAAGGCCACGTCCGGCCCCAGGGGGCGCCCCAGGCAGGATAGCCCCGCCACCGCCACGAACACCGTGGTCTCGGCCGGCACCACCGGCTCCCACGACTCCGGCGCCTTCACGGGTCGGCGGGCCGACCCGTCCCCTTCGAGCACCAGCGCCTCCAGAAGGTCGTCCCGCAGCAACCCGACGGCCCAGGCCGGGTCGATGCCGTCCACCTTGCCCGGGTGGATCCGGGTCCGGCCGAGCACCGGAAACCCGGGGTCGGCCCAATCCCACCGCGCCACCGCCTCCTGCAGGGCCTCCGGGCCCTCCCCCAGGACCAGCCTGCCTCCTCCCTCCGGATCCGGCGGAAAGATCTTGGTGGTGGTGCCGGCAGCCGCCCGGACCCCCTGCTCCCGAAGCTCCCGGACCAGCCGGTACATCAGGGTGGTCTTGCCCCCGGCCCCCACCACGGTGACCAGGTCGCCCCGGCCCACCCCCAGGGCGTCGGCCAGCCGTTGGGGCTTCGTGAACCTCACCCCCGCACCTCGATCCAGAGCCCGCCCCGCTCCACCACCCGGGCCCGGTCCGCCAACCCGGCCTCCCGGACGAGCGTTCTCGCCTCGTCCGCCGAGACCCAACGCTTCCCGAGGCGGGCATTCAGTTCCCGGGACACGTCCGCGATCGGCCGGATCACCTCGTCTGGCGTGTCGGGGCCGTACCCTCCCCCGACCCAACCGAACCCGCCTTCCGCAAGCACCCGCGCGACCTCCGCGAGGAGCCCCGGGGTGAGAAAGAAGAACGCGCCCCGCACCACCACCGCGTCGAACGACCGGTCCGCCAGGGCCAGGGGCTCCAGCGGGCCCACCTGCGCCTCCAGGCGGGCGGCCACGCCGGCCGTTCGGGCCAGGTCGCCGGCCCAGCCGGGCACCCCAGGGGACTCGTCGTACACCACCGCCTCCAGCCCATCGCGCTGCCGCAGGGCCTCCACCGCGATGCCCCCGGCGAACGGCCCCAGATCCAGGAGCCGTCCCGTCCGGCCGCCGCACCGCCCCAGCAGGTACCGGGCCATGTGCGGGTACACCGGCTCCCACAACCGGTTGATTTCGAGAACGAGATCGATGTCCATGTCAGAGGACAGAGGACAGAAGACAGAGGACAGTGGAAGCCTGTCCGCTGATTTCTCCGCCTCCCAGCTTTCCAGTAACCTCGGTCTACGGTCGTCGGTCTACGGTTTTCGGTCGGGGCCTTCGGCCCGCTGGGCGGCTAGGCAGCCGAGCGGCTCCTGAGCCAGCGCCCAAGCTCGGGGGGCGTGGGGTCTGCTGGAGCGCCGGGCGCGGCTCCTTGGCTCGCCGCGCCCCCCAACCATCCGTAGCTTCGCCGAATTCCAAGGTCCTCCGCTGTCGCCGCCCGAACAGGCTGCTCCGGTAACGGCATGCGAAGGCGCGGCGATCGGATGCTGCACTCGCGCCCGGCCGGAAGCAGGCCCCATGCCCCGCCGCCGCCGATGGCCCCAGCACCACCAAGCGTTACCTTTCCTCGTTGCCGGGCCCCGCACAGGGCCTGATCGGGCTTTCCAGCCCCCTAGCCGTTAAACCTCATCAGGATGGCTTCCAAGGCCGAGCCGCCCAGGGCTCGGGCCTTCTCCGAGATGGTGAAGCAGTACCTGCGGTCGCCCCGGGGGTCGATGTCCCCGGCCTTCACGCCCTTCCACACCCGCAGCCCCGGCCGCAGGAGCCCCCGCACCACCCCGCCGATCCGGGCCCGGACCTCTCGGCCGGCCACCCGGGCCACCACCTGATCCGGCTCCACCGGGTCCCCGATGTCCACCGTGGGCTCGAACACGCCGTCGCACGGGGCCCGGAGCACCCGCTCCGTGGTGTAGCCCAGGGTGGCGCCGGGAACGCCGGTGTTGGGCTGGGCCTCGCCCTCAAAGATCAGGCGGCCCAGGTCGTGGCCGCGATTCGTCTCGACCACCACGTCCACGTCGTGCCCGGCTCGGAACCCGGGGCCGAACCCGATCACCAGATCGGCCATGTCCCGGTGGGTGCCCAGGTTGCGCTTGGCAATGGTGGCGTCGATCAGCACCTGGGGCTGCCAGGCCTCCAGGCACTCCAGCTCCGGGTCCACCACCACGGGGATCGCCCCCGCATCCAGGACCGCGTCGAACTCCGCGGCCGCCTCCACCCGACGGGCCTCCACCCCCTCCACCTCGGTCCGGCCGTCCCACACGGCCTCGCAGAAGCTGACCTTGCGGCGCACGGCCAACGGCTCGGGCACCTCGGTCAGGGCCACCCGCAGATGGCTCCGGAACAGCCGGTGGGCGATGCCCGAGGCCATCTCCCCGGCGCCCCGAACGAGCACCCGAAGGTCGGTCAGGCTGGAATGAAGGCGCATGGGATCAGGTCGGTCATCGGTCGTCGGTTGGGGGCCTTCGGCCCGCTGGGACGCTAGGAGGCTGGGACGCTAGGAGGCTTGAAAGCATCCATGATTTCCCAGCGTTCTAATCATCAGCACGTCTCTTTATCGCCTTACGGTCGGGGGGCGCGGGCCCCCTGGCGGATCCGCTCGTACTCCTCCGGGGTGTCCACGTCGGCGGTCACCCCGGGGTCCTCCACCGCTACCTCTAGCACCTCCTCGGGGTGTCGGCGGAGGATCGATCGGGCGCCCTCGTCTCCGGCAAGGGCCAGGAGCTCACCCCGGTATCGCCGGAGATCCAGAAGCACGGGGTGCCCCCTTCGGCCCTCGTGGACCGGAACCACGATGCCTTGGGCGGCATCATGAAACGCCGCCACCAGGCGCCGAACCACCGGGGCCCGAAGGTCCGGGAGATCCCCCAGCGCGATCGCCACCGCCTCCACGTCGCTCCCGAGGGCTTCGACGCCCTTCCGCAGCGACCCGGCCATGCCCTCCGAGAAATCCGGGTTCTCGGCAAAGAGGACGGGGAGCCCCTCCAGGGCCTGCCGCACGGCCTCGGCGTCCCGGCCCACCACCACGACCACGGGTCTCAGGCCCGCCTCCAACAGCGCCCGGGCCGGCCGCCGGACCAGGGGCTCCCCTTCCACCGGCAGGAGGAGCTTGTTGGGCCCGCCCATCCGGGCCGACGCCCCGGCGGCCAGCAGCAGCCCGGCGAGGCTTCCACGTAACTTCGGTCGTGGGTCGTCGGTCGTTGGTCGTCGGTCGGGGGCCTTCGGCCCGCTGGGCAGCTGGGCGGCCGGGCGGCTCTTGAGCCCCGACGCCAGGGCTTCGGGGGGCATGGGTTTCAGGGGCCAGGATTCAGCGGGCCGAAGACAGGAAAAGACCACGGGCACGCTCCTGCATCCGACGTTGCAACCTGTCCTCTGAATTCTGTCTTCTGGCTCCTGACCGGCAGGCTCCGTGCCCCACCGCCGGCAATGGTTCCGGACCAACGAAAGCTACCCTTCCCGTTGTAGGGCCCCGCAGGGGCCTGATGGGGCTTCCCGTTCTTTGAGCGCCCGGAGCACCCGTTCGGGCTTCAGGGGCAGGCGGTTCAGCCGCACGCCCACGGCGTCGTAGATGGCGTTGGCGATGGCCGGGGCCGAGGGCACCAGGCCGGGCTCGCCGATCCCCTTGGCCCCGAACGGGCCGGCCGGGTCCTCGGTCTCCACGATCACCGGCTCCACCTTCACGGCGTCCTTGGCCGTGAGGATCTTGTAGTCCCGGAAGTTGGGGTTCCGGAGCCGGCCCTGCTCGAAGATCATCTCCTCGGACAGGGCGTACCCGATGCCCATCATCACCGCGCCTTGCACCTGGCCCCGCAGGAGCATCGGGTTGATCGCCCGGCCCACGTCGTGGGCCGCCACGTACTTGACGATCTCCACGTGGCCGGTGGCGGTGTCCACCTCCACCTCCACGCCGTGGCAGCCCCAGGCGTAGGTGCACGAGTAGTTGCCCTTGAACTCCCCCTCCAGCATGTCGGTGTCGGGCTCGTAGAAGTGGGCCGCCATGAACATGGTGTTGCCGATCTTGGCGAAGTGGGCCCGCCGGAGCACCTTGGCCAGGGGCAGGTTCTTCGAGGGATCCTCCCGGCACACCACCTGGCCGTTCTCCAGGGCCAGGATCTCGGGCGGGGCCTCCAGCATCTGGCCCGAGAACTCCAGGATCTGGTCGCGCACCATGCGGGCGGCGTTCAGCGCCGAGTTGCCCGCGATGAAGGTGGACCGGGACGCATGGACCCCCACGTCCCAGGGGCACACGTCGGTGTCGCCCACGATCACGTTGACCCGTTCGATCCCCACCCCCAGGGTCTCGGCCACGATCTGCCTGAGCACCGTGTCCAGGCCCTGGCCGATGTCCATGGACCCGCTGAACACGTCCACGTTCCCGAAGTCGTCCACCTTGATCAGGGTGCCGCACCCGTCGGACCGGTAGATCTTGGCCCCGCCGCCCACGTGCATCAGGCAGGCCATGCCCACGCCCCGGCGCTTGGCCCCCCTCTGGCCGGCCCGCCCCCGCTTGTTCTTCCAGTCGAGGCGCTTGGCCACCTCCTCGATGCACTCCCGGTGGCCGCAGGTGGTGACCTTGAACCCCTGGGGCGTGATCTCCCCCGGCTCGTTCGCGTTGCGCAGGCGCATCTCCAGGGGGTCCAGCCCGACCTTCTCGGCCAGCTCGTCCAGGTTACACTCGATGGCGAAGGTGACCTGGGGCGTGCCGTACCCGCGCATGGCCTGGCAGTAGGTGTTGTTCGTGTACACGCAGGTGGCCTCGAACCGCACGTTGGGCACCCGGTACAGGCTGGTGGCCGGCATCATCATCACCGTGGGGGTGGTGGCCCCCCAGGAGGTGTAGGCCCCGTTGTCCAGGACCATGGAGATCTCCCGGAAGGTGAGCCGGCCCTCGGCGTCGCACCCCTGCCGCACCCGCACCTTGACCGGCTGCCGGGGCGAGGTCGCGAAGAACTCCTCCTCACGGTCGAACACGATCTTCACCGGCCGTCCGGTGCGGTGGGCGAGCAGGATCGCGATGTACTCGTGGGCGTAGGTGTCGAGCTTCGACCCGAACCCGCCGCCGATGGCCGCGTTCACCACCCGCACCCGGCCCCGGAGCCCCATGGCCTTCAAGGCCTCCATGTAGTCGGTCCGGGCCAGGCTGGGGATCTGGGTGTTCGAGTACATGGTCAGGTTGCCGTGGGGGTCGAACGAGGCGATGCACCCCGACGTGCCCAGGCAGCAGTGGGTCACCCACCCCACCTCGTACTCGCCCTCGGCCACGAACGCGCTGGCCTCCTCCCCGGCCTTCACGTCACCCGCCTCCACCCGCCAGGGAAGGCGCAGCCGGTTGTCCTTGAGGGGCTTGCCCCGGGCGTCGGTCTGGTGCACCCGGGGCGCGTCGGGCTTCAGGGCCTCGTCCGGGTCGAACACCGCGGGCAGGTCCTCGTACTCCACCCGGATCTTCCGCACCGCCTCCTCGGCCGCCTCGGGCGTGGTGGCGGCCACGGCCGCGATCTCGTCCCGGTACTGGCGTACCCGGTCCTTCTTCAGGGCGGTGTTGTCCTTGAGGAACCCGAACCGGATCTCCGGGGTGTTGTAGGCCGTGATCACCGCCTTCACGCCCGGCACCTTCTCCGCCTCGGAGGTGTCGATCGAGACGATCCGCGCGCTCACCCGGTCGCTGTACTTGATCTTGCCGTACAGCATGCCCGGAATCTTCAGGTCGTGGATGTAGACGGTGCGCCCCGTGACCTTCTCGGCGCCGTCCACCTTGGGGATGGCCTTGCCCACCACTGCCGTGGCACTCATCGGCTCAACTCCTCGGCCGCCGCCTGCACGGCCTCGATGATCTGGGCGTACCCGGTGCACCGGCACAGGTTCCCGGCCAGGGCGGTACGGATCTCCTCCTCGCTGGGCAGCGGCATCCGGTCCAGGAGCGCCTTGGCCGACAGCACCATGCCGGGGGTGCAGAACCCGCACTGCACGGCCCCCTTCTCCACGAACGCGCGCTGGATCGGGTGGAGCTCCCCTCCCGGCCCGGCCAGCCCCTCCACGGTGGTCACCTCGGCGCCGTCGGCCTCCACGGCCGGGTACAGGCAGGCGTTCACCGCCCGGCCGTTCACGAGGACCGTGCAGGCCCCGCACTCGCCCGCCCCGCACCCCTCCTTGGCCCCGGTGAGCTCCAGCTCCTCCCGGAGCACCCGCAGGAGGTTCCAGTGGGGCTCCACCGCCACGGTGGCGTCCTCCCCGTTGACCTTGAACCGAATCGTGATGCGTTCCATATCAGAGCTCTCCTTGAGGGACGCTGGGCGGCTCCCAGGCCGTCGCGTCAACGCTCCGCGGGGCATGGGGGCTGCTGGAGCGCCGCGTGCGGCTCCTCAGCTCGCCGCGCAGCGCCTCCAACGCTTGTACCGTGAAACCGTTCGTGCCCGGCCGCACCGCCATAAGACCACTGTTGGTGCCCCGTGCCTGCGCGGCGAACCTCATGCCCGGCTTCGCGCGCGGCCGGAAGCAGGCCCCATGCCCCTCCGCCGAAACTGAGTGGGGGCCGGTGCACTTTACCCCTTTCGTGAGAGGACCGCCTCGTCCAGGATCCGGGGGATCCACACCCGGATCATCTCCCGACGGTACCACGCCTCGCCCCGCCAGGAGTCGCGCACCTTGGCCTGCTGGGCCGCGATCTCGGCGGCCTCGGCCACGGCCTCGCGGGTGAGGAGCTCGCCCTCCAGCCGGTCCTCGGCCTTGCGCACCCGCAGGGGGGTGGGACCGGCCACCCCCAGGGCGATCCGGGCCTCGGCCACCCGGCCGTCGGCCCCCAGGGTCACCCGGGCGCCGATGCCGATCATCGGCAGCTCCACGGCCTTGCGGCGGGTGATCTTCCGGTAGCCCGCAAAGGTCCGGCCCGCCGGGAGCGGCAATCGGATCTCGGCCAGCACCTCGCCGGGGCCGAGAACGGTCCGGTTCGGCCCGGCGAAGAACTCCGTGAGCGGCACGTCCCGGTGGCCGATTCCGGTCTCGATGCGGCACTCGGCGTCGTAGAGCAGGAGCCCCACGGCCGAGTCGGCCGAAGGGGCGGCGTTGCACAGGTTTCCGCCCACCGTGGCCACGTTGCGCACCTGCCTCGACCCCACGCCCGAACAGGCCTGGTGCAGGGCCGGAAAGTGCTCGGCCACCCACGGGTCGTCCTCCACCTCGGCGTGGGTGACGCACGCCCCCAGCGCGAGGCCGTGCTCCGTCTTCCGGAGGCCCGAGAGCTCCGGCACGTTGCGCAACGACACCAGGGCCTCGGGCGCGAGCTTGCCGGCCCGCAGGTTCACCCAGACGTCCGTCGCCCCCGCCACCGGAACCGCCCCCGGCCCCAGGTCCGCCAGCAGGGCCAGGGCCTCGCCCAGGCTGGTGGGGCGGTGATAGGAAAAGCCCTTTGCGGCCATGTCGCGTCCTCCGCGCTCAGCGCTTGTCGAACACCCGTTTCGCCTTCTTCTCGCTGCGGGGCAGGCTGGCGTAGTCCACCACCCGAACCTCGGCCGACACCATGATCTGGCTCTTGATCCGGTGCTCCAGGTCCGCCTCGATGCGCTCGTCCTTGAGGGGGTCCCCCGCCGGGTCCCGCTCCACGTAGATGGTCATGTAGTCCCGGCCCTGGCGCCGCTCGAGCACGATGTTGTACTCGCTGGACACCCCCGGCACCTCCGACAGGATCTCGTCGATCTGGCCCGGGTAGATGTTCACGGCCCGGTAGATGAACATGTCGTCGTCCCGGCCCAGGATCCGGTCGTGCCGGGGGAACACCGACCCGCAGGCGCACCGCCCCGGCAGGGCCCGGGTCAGGTCCCGGGTGCGGTACCGGATCAGGGGGCTGGCCTCCTTGCGCAGGGTGGTGACCACCATCTCCCCGATCTCGCCCTCGGGCACCGGCTTCAGGGTCTTGGGATCGAGGATCTCCAGGATGTACATGTCGGCCCAGTAGTGGATGCCCCGGTGCTCCCGGCAGTCGATGCCGGCACCTGGCCCGTACAGCTCGGTCATGCCGGTGATGTCGAACACGTGCTCCACCCCGAGCCCCTCCTGGATCCGGCGCCGCATCCGGTCGCTGCACCGCTCCGAGCCCTGGATCACCGACCTCAGGCGGATGCGGTCCCGCAGGTTCCGGCGCTCCACCTCCTCGGCCAGCAGCAGGGCCATGCTGGCGGTGCAGCACACCACCGTGGGCTGCAGGTCCACCAGGAACTGACACTGGAGGTCCACGTTGCCGGGTCCCACGGGCACCGCCATGGCGCCCACCGCCTCGCACCCGGCCTGGAAGCTCACCCCCGCGGTCCACAGCCCGTACCCCACGGCGATCTGGACCCGGTCGCCCGGGCCCACCCCGGCCATTTCGTAGCACCGGGCGAAGAACGCGGTCCAGTCCTCAATGTCCTTGCGGGTGTAGGCCAGGATCTTGCGCTTGCCCGTGGTTCCCGAGGACGAGTGGATCCGCACCACCCGATCCGTGGGCACGCTCAGGAGCGGGAACGGGTATCCTTCGCGCAGGTCGTTGGCCGTGGTGAACGGCAGGCGCTGGATGTCCTCGAGGGTCTTGATCTGGTCGGGCCGCACCCCGGCCTTGTCGAACCGGCGGCGGTAGAACTCCGACCCCTCGTACGCATGGCGCACGGTCCAGCGGAGCCCCTCGAGCTGGACGCGGGCCAGCTCCTCCTCGTCCCGGATGGATGGCATGAAGGTTTGGCTCATGGTGAATGGCTCCCAGCAACTTCGGTCGTCGGTCGTCGGTCTTTGGTCGTCGGTCGGGTCGGCTCCCGGGCTGCTCGGCCGTCACGCTTCGTCGGAGCCCCCAGCCCCACCGCCGCAATCCGCATACTTTTTTTGCGAAATGGAACGCCGGGTTAATAGTCCCCGGGGGATAAACAGGCGCTATCGCTCCCTGCTCGGAGGGGCAAGGGACCTGTCGGAGAGCCGGGCGCGGCCCCTTAGCTCGCCGCGCAACGCCTCTGACGCTCGGACCGCGAAATGGTCAGATTCCACCGAGTTGTCATAAAATTAGCTCTTCGGCCCCGTGCCTGCGCGGCGAATCTCATGCCCGGCTTCGCGCCCGGCCGGAGGCAGGTCCCTTGCCCAGCCCTCCGAGGTGACGCGCCTATCTTGTCGCCGAGTCTCTAGTTTCCAGTCTCTAGTCTCCGGTTTCTGCCTCTCCAGAGCGCAGCCTCTCCGTCTCGGCCTCGTCCACGGTCCAGGTGTCCGGGTCGATGGCCACGCCGTAGTCCCCCCGGGCCTTCTCCAGGGAGACCACGCCGTTTCGTACGTCCCGGAGCACCTTGGCCGGGTCCCGCTCCCTGGGGTCGCCCCAGCCCCCGCCGCCCCCGGCCTGCTGGAAGTACACGGTGCTGGCCGGCACGTTCTCCACCAGGTCCTTACTGGTGCAGGTGTACCACCGGCCGTCCGGGTACCGGAGCTTGATCACGTTCAGGGTGCCGTCCTTGCCCCCGACCGCTCCCCTGGCGGGCTCCACGTCGCCGTCGCCGAAGGTCACCACCTTCACGTTCTCGCCGCCCATGACGAACTCGGTCTCCACCCCCAGGCCGCCCCGCCACCGGCCGGCCCC
>Ga0256830_1000136_pt1 | contig 64331 bp, 73 predicted proteins | sample 128326metaG_FD_190537 | JGI IMG/M metagenome (GOLD analysis project Ga0256830, IMG submission 190537) | Hydrothermal vent microbial communities from Lau Basin, Pacific Ocean - 128-326 | ecosystem: Environmental > Aquatic > Marine > Hydrothermal vents | place: Pacific Ocean: Lau Basin | collected... | reverse complement strand
TGCAGTGTCTGCTACGGGTAAATTATGTGACTTTAAAACCATAGGTGTTGTTCGTGGAGAGCCTGCGCCAATTTTGAGCCCAACTTTGGCCTATGCAAAATCACAGGGTATGCATTTACACTTTGTTAGCCGAAAAAATTATCGCCTTAAATCAAATGTGGCGTTTATCGAAGATCTCAAAAAGCGATTTGGTGATTTTTATTTATTGCCCGAAGGGGGATCAAATAAGTTAGCGCTAATAGGCGTGGGTGAAATTATTGATGAACTTGAAGAGCAAATAGCCAGGGTCGACTATATTTGTAGCGCATGTGGAACTGGCGGCACGCTTGCCGGGCTGATTAAGCGCAGCGTTGAAAAAAATATAACGGTGCTGGGTTTTCCGGTATTAAAAAATGCGGACTGGATGTATCAGGATATACTAAAGCTGTTGGATGCAAAAGAAATTAATCACTGGACATTGGTGCTGGATTATCATTTTGGTGGCTACGCCAAATACAGTCAGCAGTTGATTGATTTTATGTCTGAATTTAACGCTGAATTTGGTATCCGATTAGAACAGGTGTACACCGCAAAAATGATGTATGGTCTTTTTGCCTTGATTGAAGCAGATTATTTCCCGGCGCACTCCACGATTGTTGCCTTGCATACTGGCGGTTTGCAGGGCTTGCTGGATATAAAAGAGAAGTGAATAATTATGAGAAGTTTTAATGACGCATTGGATGCCTATGAAGCGGGAAAAATTTCTGAAGCGATTGCCATATGGGCGGCATTAGCGGATGCGGGTGATGTGCGTTCACAATATAATTTGGGGGTTATCCTGGATGCCGGAGAAATTGTGCCAGCAAATCCCTGGGAAGCTGCTATGTGGTTTTCCAGGGCAGCGGAAAATGGATACGCTGACGCACAATTTAATTTGGCCTTGATGTTGTTAAATGGGCAAGGTATTGCCAAAAATGAAGCGCAAGCCGTACACTGGTTTAAAGAGGCTGCGAAAAAAAATCACCGCGAGGCAATTTTTAATTTGGCAAAATCATACGCCGATGGTTGTGGCGTTGAAAAAGACCTTGAAGCGGCGTTTAACTGCTATAAAAGAGGCGCAAATTTAAAGCATGCAGCATCAGCAAACAATTTGGCTATCTGTTATGCCATGGGTAATGGCACTTCCCGAGATGATGTCAAGGCCTATGTGTGGTTCAATATCGCTGTGGAACTTGGTGACGCTGTGGCAGTCAGACATCGGGAGCGTGTCGGCAATGAATTGACACCGGATCAAATCGTAAAAGCAGGTCAGTCTGCAATGCAATGGGTTCGTAACAATCAATGATTAAAGTACAACATTTAAGTAAAAATTTTGATGGTTTTTCTGCGGTAAATGACATTTCATTTGTGCTTGAAAAAGGTCAGGTGCTGGGCTTTCTTGGGCCGAATGGCGCTGGTAAATCAACAACCATGAAAATGATTACCGGATTTCTAAATCCCAGTTCGGGTACGGTTCTGGTTTGTGGTGAAGATGTAATAAGAAAACCCATAGCGGTTAAAAAATGCATCGGCTATTTGCCAGAAGGTGCGCCGGCTTATGGTGATATGACGGTAATCGGTTTTTTGCGTTTTATCGCCAGTGTCAGGGGGTATAGCGGACTAGAGAGAGAAAACAAAATACATGACGCCGTTGAGAAATCAAATCTGCACAAGGTTTTGTATAAAACCATTGAAACGTTATCAAAAGGCTTCAAACGCCGAGTTGGCATAGCGCAAGCTATATTACACAACCCTCCGGTACTAGTACTTGATGAGCCGACCGATGGCTTGGATCCCAATCAAAAGCACGAAGTAAGAAACTTGATCAAGGAAATGTCAAAAGACAAGGCGATCATTATTTCAACGCACATATTGGAAGAGGTTGATGCGATTTGCGATCGTGCAATTGTAATCGCCAATGGCGAGCTTAAGTTTGATGGTACGCCGCGGGAACTTGAATCCAAATCAGTTTATTTTAATTCGGTTCGCTTAACACTTGATGGTTATCCGTCATTAAACGTGGAGCGCAGTATTTTATCGCTTGAGCATGTTAACCGCGTGGAGCTTGTGTACAGTGAAAAAGAGAAAATCACTTATCAGGTTTTTGCCAAGGACGGGCAGTCGATCTCACGAGAGGTAAATGAGCTTGCAAAAAAACAAGGATGGGTGGTTGATGAATTAGTTGTTGAAAAAGGTCGTCTGGATGATGTTTTTCGGCGTTTGACCGAAGAAAACAAAATTGAAAATCAGCAAGATGATGACCCACTAGACGTAAGATTAGAGCAGGAGTCAGCCTGATGCATGCAATGTTGACGATATATAAACGTGAATTGTCCAGTTATTTTTCCACCCCCATCGCCTATGTGTTTATTGTTATTTTTTTAATGTTATCGGGTATTTTTACGTTTTATCTGGGTGGCTTGTTTGAGCGGGGACAGGCTGATCTACAGCCTTTTTTTAATTATCTCCCCTGGTTGTATCTTTTTCTGGTGCCTGCTATTTCGATGGGTGTTTGGGCAGAGGAGCGCAAATCCGGCTCGATAGAAATGTTAATGACCTTGCCGGTATCAGTAACGCAAGCGGTAGTCGGCAAGTTTTTGGCGGCCTGGCTTTTTATCGGGATTGCTTTGGTGTTGACGTTTCCATTATGGATTACGGTAAATTATCTGGGCGAGCCGGATAATCCGGTTATTTTTGCCGGTTATGTTGCTGCGTTTTTAATGGCAGGGGCGTACTTGGCGGTTGGCTTGTGCGTGTCTGCAATTACGCGTAATCAGGTAATTGCATTTGTTATTTCTATCATGGTGTCTTTTGGGTTTATTTTAAGTGGCTTCCCGATGGTGCTGGATTTATTTACTGGCTGGGCACCGCAAATAATAGTGAATGCAATTAGTGGCATGAGTTTTTTAACCCATTTTAATGCAATCACAAAGGGTGTGATTGATTTGCGTGACATTATTTATTTTGTGTCATTTATTGCTTGTTGGTTATATGCAAACATTATTTTGGTAGAAATGAAGAAGTCAGATTAAACGATGAGTAAAAAGTATTTATCCGTAAGTGGTTTGTTAATTGTGCTTGTCCTATTGTTAGGCATTAATGCCTTGTCCGCTGTGCTGTTTAAGAATATTCGATTGGATTTAACAGAAAACCAGCTATATACATTATCAAACGGAACAAAAAATATTCTTGGTGAATTGCAAGAGCCAGTTACATTGCGATTATATTTTTCTGAAAAACTTTTTAGTAGTTTGCCTGGCGTAATTACTTATGGCAATAGGGTCAAGGATTTGCTGGCAGAATATGTGGCCTTGTCTGACGGCAAGTTGACGCTGATAGTTTCGGATCCGGAGCCGTTTTCCGAGCTGGAAGATGAAGCTGTAAAATACGGTTTGCAAGGTGTGCCGGTTGATGCCAGTGGGAATCAGGCTTATTTCGGTTTGGTGGGTTTGACGGCGGCTGATGAGCCTGAGTCGCTGCCGTTTTTGCAGCCCGATAAGGAAGCTTCACTGGAATATGAGGTGACCCGGCTGATTTATCATTTGGCCAACCCAAAACAAAAAGTGCTTGGGTTATTGACTGCATTGCCAATGCAAGGGATGCTTGCAAATCCGTTTATGGCGCAGCGTACCGGAGGCCAAGAATGGATTATGTTAAATCAATTAAGGCAGTCATTTGATTTAACAGTTTTAGATAAAGATGTGACAAAAATACCGGAAGAAGTTGATGTCTTAATGCTGGTTCACCCCAAAGGATTGTCGGCGGAATCATTGTTTGCCATTGACCAGTTCGTTTTAAATGGAGGCCGATTGATTGCATTTGTTGATCCTTTTTCGGAAGTTGAGCAGCCTGAGACAGATCCCTCAAATCCTGTGGCGGCGATGACAGCAGATCGAAGCTCTGGATTGAAAAAACTGTTTGATGCCTGGGGTGTTGAGTTTGTTGAAGGCAAGGTTGTGCTTGACAAGCAAAATGCACAGCATGTACAGGTGCGTGAAGCAGGCCGGATAAGAGCAATGCAATACGTTGCCTGGATGTCTTATGCTAAAAAGAATATGAGTTCTTCCGACTTTGTTACTCGTGATCTCGAGAAAGTCACAATGGCAAGCCCGGGTTATTTCGTTGCAAAGCCAGAGGCAACAACGGATATTATTCCGCTGATTTCAAGTGGTGACCAGGCTATGATTGTTGACGCCGAACAATTCAAGTTTGGTGTTAACCCGGCAGTGTTGTTGCGCAATTATCAGCCCGGTGGAAAAGCCTTGATGTTGGCTTTAAGGCTAAGCGGGATTGTCGAGACCGCATTTCCTGACGGAATGGACACGGATGATGCATTAAAACGGGCAAAATCTGCTATAAATGTCATACTGGTTGCTGACACGGATATGCTAGAAGATAAACATTGGGCACAAGTGCAAAACTTTTTTGGCAATCGTGTTGCATTACCTCATGCCAATAACGATGTATTTGTCTTGAATGCCATCGAAAACCTAAGTGGCAGCAATGACCTGATTAGTTTGCGAAGCCGCAGTGAGTCTTCTCGCGAGTTTACCAAGGTCTTGGAGTTAAAACAGCAAGCGGAGAAGCGCTTTCAGGATAAAGAGCGTATGCTACAACTTAAACTGGAAGAAACAGAGAAAAAGCTTGCCCAATTACAACAAGGCAATACTGCTAGCCAGATACTGACAGCTGAGCAAGAACAGGAAATTGAAGCGTTCAGGCGTGAGCAATTGCAAACTCGTAAAGAACTGCGTCATGTTCAGCATGAGTTGGTGAAGAGTATTGAAAATCTGGGTACAACACTAAAAGCAATAAATATTCTTTTGATGCCCTTTTTGCTTATTGTCTTTGCGATTATTTTCAGGGCGTTAAGGAAAAGGCGTCTGATTTCAGCTTTGCAGGCAGACAAGCTATGAAAAACACAGGCAATAACCTGTCGCCAAGAAAGTCTAAGCAGGCGTAACAAGGTCCGAAAAGCAAAGCCAGAATTAAAGGAAAACGAATGCCAAGAGTTGTAATCATCAGTATTGTTATATTAAGTGCTTTAATCTGGTTTGGTTTTAAGGCCAGACAGGCTGATCAAAAGACATTGTCAACCGCGTTATTCACAGCAGCAGGTGTGTATAGTGTGATTCTGATAGCGGGCTTTTTTGGGTTTGTCGGCGATCACTAAGCGGCAGCTTACTCGGTATCGGGATAGCACGATTCTTGTGTTATCCCGATGAAGCAAAAAAACCGGGTTATTTGCTCGATTCAATGACTTCTTTTAAGTTTTTCAGTCCAGCTTCCAAGGTGGGGCCGGACATTTCGTCCATGATTATCGCGATATAGGCGCCGATCACCGGGACAGGCATTTTGCCGGCCATGCTCCAGCTGACAACCGTAACATCTCCGGCAGGCATATAGGTAATACTGCTTTTGGTTAGTGTGTCCTCTCCGGTAAATGACAAATTGTAATCGACACCATAATTAATGTCTGAGCGAGTAATATCCAGTTGACCGCTTTTACCGCCAACCCACTTTTGGCTAGCGCCAACTCCGGTTGAAATTTCACTCACTTCAATTTTTGTACTGGCATCATCTTTTTGCCAAGGCGTCCATTTTGCCCATTGGTTTAAATCACCAACGATGTGATGAATTTGCGTCGGTGTGGCGTTGATTTCAATGGATCGTTTTACGTTGTAGTCGGCAGGTAAAACAAGACCAATGATGATGATGAGGGCGAATATGGCACCCAGCGTTATTGCAAAGCTTTTTAACATGTTATTTTGCTCTTTAAATTAATGTTCAACAAATTTGGTTTGTACCGGGGGGTGAATTGTACACCGCCTGTTTGCATTCGCACACTGCTTTACTGTTCTCCAGTGGATTTCTGGAATAAGCGTACATGCCTAATCGGGGGAGATAGTAAAAAAAGAATCCACCATGGGAAATTCGGTAATGTGACGCGCTGGCTTGTGACTGGAAGGTTTGCGAATGGTGTACAAGTGAGAAATACCAAATGTCCGTGCGGATCGTAGCACAGGCAGGCTGTCGTCAATAAAAAGCGTACTTTCAGGCTCAAAATAGTGTTTTTTCACCAGTTTTTGCCAGAATTCCGGATTTTCTTTGGGTAAACCGAATTCATGCGAGGTAATAAGCTGATCAAACTTGTGAGCAAGTGCAGTTTTATCCATCTTGATCGTCAGCACGTTCGGGTGGGCATTGGTGACTAACAATATTTTTTTGTCCAGCTTGTGCAGGCTGTCCAAAAAATGCACCACGCCCTCATGGATGGCAATTAAATGGGATAATTCTGCTTTTAATTCCGGAATATTCATTTGCAATTCCTTGCTCCAGAAATCCAGGCAGTACCATTCCAGGGTTCCTTCCATTTTTTTGAACTTGGGTATGAGAATTTGTTTTGCCGATTTGACTGACAGGTGTTTTGCTTCGGCGTATCGCTGGGGCAGGTATTCCTGCCAAAAATGATCATCAAAGTGCAAATCGAGCAATGTGCCATCCATGTCCAAAAGTACAGTGTCAATGGCGCCCCAGTTTATTTGGCTTTTGCCGGCTGTGGTAGTCATATTGTGTTTTCCAAAAAATGTGAACCCCAAGCATGATAGAATAGCACTCAAACAGATATTTCAGTATGACAAGCATGATAAAGAGATGTGAATGTGAATAACGATAAAGCCATGCCCGTAGTGCTGGTGTTTGCCGGTAATGACCCCACAGGTGGTGCAGGCATTCAGGCTGATATTGAAACGCTTGCGAGTATGGGTTGCCATGCGGCGCCGGTAATTACCGCGATTACAATCCAGGACACGCAGGGAGTGAGGGGTTATTTCCCGCTCGATATGCCTAGCATTGTTGAACAGGCACGGTGCGTCTTGGAAGATATGCCAGTGGAAGCGATAAAAATCGGTATGCTGGGCAGTGTTGATGCCATTGAAGCGATTGCGACAATATTAAATGACTATCCTGATTTGCCGGTTATTTTTGATCCGGTTTTGGCTTCCGGGGGTGGCGCTGAATTAGCTGATGAAGAGATGATTGCAGCGATTGTTCAACTTTTATTGCCTAACACACTGATTCTCGTACCCAATAGTTTAGAAGCACGGGCGTTGGCCAGAGAAGCCGATGTGTTGGATGCCTGTGCCCATGAGTTGTTGGACACGGGCTGTAAATATGTCTTGATAACGGGCAGCCACGAGCAGACGGAAAAGGTGCAAAATGCGTTTTATGGCCATGAGCGATTACTGGATACCTTTTTCTGGGATCGTTTGGAAGCCACTTATCATGGCTCGGGCTGTACCTTGGCATCTGCGATTGCAGGTTTGATTGCGCAGGGACTTGATCCCTTGTCTGCGGTGCATGAAGCGCAGGAATATACCTGGAAAAGTTTGAAAAATGGCTACCGTGTGGGAATGGGCCAATTGTTGCCTGATCGTTTCTTCTGGGCTCAAACCACCGAAGATCTGACTTTTGATGAGGGTTAATTATTTTTGCCGTTAGAAATAGAGGGCTTGTATGCGATTACCGTTGATAACGACCCAAACATCGTTGCAAATGTAAAAGCGGCATTGGCCGGTGGCGCGTCGGTTATTCAGTATCGTGACAAAACTGCGTCGGCTGAAAAAAAACATCGTATTGCCGTACAGCTAAAAAACTTATGTGCAGATAAGGCCTTATTTATTATTAACGATGACATTGCATTGGCAAAGTCCGTGGATGCAGATGGTGTTCATTTAGGTAAGGACGATTCTGACATCGGTAAAGCTCGTCAGTTATTGGGCAATAAAATAATTGGTGTATCATGTTACAACCAGTTATCTCTGGCGCAAGAAGCTCAGGCTGCAGGTGTTGATTATATTGCTTTCGGGCGTTTTTTTTCATCCACTACTAAGCCAATGGCTGTGCAGGCTTCGCCGGAGTTACTAATCGAAGCGAAAAAGATATTATCTGTACCTGTGGTTGCGATTGGGGGGATTACTGTTAACAATGCAGACTCGTTGATCAAATTAGGTGCAGACTCAGTGGCAGTCATCAATGGTTTATTTGGCCAGTTGAACATAACAAAAACAGCGCAACAATATTGTGCATTATTTGCTAATCATTATTTATAAGAAGGAAATCTCGTGACAGTTTCAAGTGACTTATTTGCACAGGCAAAAAAACATATTCCCGGCGGCGTTAATTCGCCCGTTAGAGCATTCAATGGCGTGGGTGGAGACCCGGTTTTTTTTCAAAGGGGTGAAGGCGCTTATTTGTGGGATGAAGATGGGAATCGTTATGTTGATTATGTTGCCTCGTGGGGACCAATGATCGCAGGTCATGCAAATGCCGATGTGTTGTCTGCGGTACAAGCTGTTGTGGGTAAAAGTCTGGGGTTTGGCGCACCGACAAAAATTGAAACCGAGATGGCCGAAAAAGTCTGCGAGCTTGTACCTTCTTGTGAACTGGTGCGTATGGTGAGCTCCGGAACCGAAGCCACAATGAGTGCCATTCGTCTTGCACGTGGTTATACCGGCCGGGATAAAATTGTAAAATTTGAAGGTTGTTATCACGGCCATTCGGATTCGCTTTTGGTTAAGGCGGGTTCGGGCGCATTAACCCTGGGAGTGCCGACTTCACCGGGAGTTCCTGCTGCTTTGGCAAAGTTAACAATTACCTTAACCTACAACGATATCGATGAAGTTGAAAAGGTATTTGCTGAAATCGGTAATGAAGTTGCTTGTATTATTGTAGAGCCGGTTGCCGGTAACATGAATTGCATCCCGCCTGTGCCGGGTTTTTTAGAAGGCCTACGCGCAGTTTGTGACAAATACGGTGTTGTCCTGATTTTTGATGAGGTCATGACAGGCTTTCGAGTTGCTTTGGGTGGTGCGCAAGCGCATTACGGGGTAACACCGGATATGACCACACTTGGAAAAGTAATCGGTGGCGGAATGCCGGTAGGTGCTTTTGGCGGCAAACGTGAAATAATGGAAAAAATTGCGCCGTTGGGCCCAGTTTATCAGGCGGGTACCTTGTCGGGTAATCCGGTTTCCATGGCCGCCGGTCTTGCCACATTGGCCTTGGCAGAACAGCCGGGATTTCATGCGGATCTGACGGCAAAGGCAACACGTTTATGTGATGGTTTACGATCAGCAGCAAAAGCAAACGGTATTGCACTCACGACAAATCAGGTTGGTGGCATGTTTGGTGTGTTTTTTACCGAGTCTGAGCAGATAAGCTCCTTTAAACAGGTCTGCGAATGCGATGCCCCGCGCTTTAAGGCGTTTTACCACGCTATGCTGGAAAAAGGGGTTTACCTGGCGCCATCAGCCTTTGAGGCGGGATTTGTTTCATCAATGCACTCAGATGACGATATTGATGCAACGATAAAAGCAGCGGAAGACGTTTTTGCGACCTTGTAGTAGATAAAGCCAAAATGATTGGGGCTGGCCCGCGAGCCCCAATCATTTTGGTGAATATGGTTGGCATTTCGGGGCAAACCTGTTTGCGTAAAACAGCTTTGTTTTTTGATACCTCAACTGGAACTCCCTTCTATGGATTGGCAGCTTATTCAGCCAATTTTTCACTGGTTATCTGAGCATCCTGTTTGGTCAGGGCTCTTTGTTTTTCTCATTGCACTAACCGAGTCTTTGGTTATTGTTGGTTTGGTTGTGCCCGGTACGGTTTTAATGTTTGGCGTTGGTACCTTGGTTGGTACGGGCGTACTTGATGTCAAATTGGTATTGTTTCTTGCCTTTATTGGTGCAGTGATCGGTGATGGGATCAGCTTTTGGTTTGGTGCAACTTATCGTGAGCAGATCTCGGATTTTTGGCCTTTTAAAAATAATCCACAGATTCTGGAAAAAGGAAAAGCGTTTTTTGCACGTCACGGTGGAAAAAGTGTGTTTTTTGGGCGTTTTGTTGGTCCCGTCAGGCCGGTAATACCAGCCGTTGCGGGCATGATGCATATGCCTGCGAAAACATTTTTTACCATTAATATTATTTCTGCGGCGGGTTGGGCACCGTTTTATCTTGTGCCAGGTATTTTGTTTGGTTCATCAATCGGGCTGGCGTCTGCAATTGGCTCGCGCCTTGTCATTCTTCTTTTGGGTATTTTTTTTGGTGCGATTTTACTTGTTTATCTACTAAAAAAATCGATGAAATACACCATGCCTAAGTTGGAAGGGTGGTTCAAAGGCGCAATACAGTGGTCAAGCAGGCATGCTGTGTTTGGCAAAATAGTTGTCGCGCTTGTTGATCCGGATAAAGACACAAAAAAAGTACTTGTTAACTCGATATTCCTGTTAATTTTTCTGGTTCTGTTTTTTACCACATTTATCCTGAGTTTGTGGTCATCATGGTTGCTGAATGTTGATGCAGTGGTAAAAAATATTTTTGGTTTGTTAAGAACGGCCCCGGCTGATGAGTTAATGTGGGTGATTCAGCTTGGGTTTTCATGGCTGGTGTTGTTGCTGGCTATCTTAAACGTGTTTGCAGGCTTGTATTTCTCGGGACTCAACAAGGCCTTAAATTATTTTTTGACACTACTTGTGGTAACCGCGCTTTCATCGGTTTTTGTGGTTTTTGTGCACGGTTTGTCGATTATTGAAGTGCTTGACGCCATTTCTTTTGCACATTTTTCCCTGCTTGTATCCGCGGTGTTGTTTTATGCGGTAATTTCTTGCGAAAGCGTAGCGATGCAATACCGTTGGTCATACTACGCCATTGCGATACTGATTATTTTTGCTGTTGCCTTTAGTGAATTGTATTTTTCGCTATTGTTGTTTTCCCAGGTTTTGGTCGGGATAAGCTTGTCTGCTGCTTGGGTGTTGATTTTTTCTTTGGCTTATCGCCGTCACGCGCATATTGTGAAATCCATGGGATTGGTTTCGGTATCAACCATAGTGTTGATTGCCTTGGTGGTCATATTGATGATTAGCAATAATGCGAACCGTGAAGTTTTGATGTTCGCGCATAAAGAAAATCAGGTTGTAAGTACAAGCGAGTGGCTGGATGGGAGTTGGCGGAATTTGCCGGGCTACAGAGCGGATGTGTTTGGAAAAAAGAAAAACAGCTTGAATTTACAATGGATGGGGAGCCTTGAGGAAATTAAAAGCAGCTTGTCTGCTGCCGGCTGGCAGCCATCAAAAAAAGTCACTTTTCGATCCATACTTTACTGGTTGGCACCAAATCCCGAGTTAAACAATATTATTCGTTTACCGCAAACCAATGAGGGTAGAACAGAATCGGTTTTATACTTAAAAACCGAGGCTAACCGACAGCTAGTTTTGCAGTTATGGCCCACATTGATAGTAAATGACAAAGGTCAGCCACTTTGGCTTGGCGCAATTTCGCTACAGCGACTGGTATCAGGTGAGCGCTGGTTGTCATTTTTTCGGGTGGAAAAAAGTGCGGCTTCAATTCTGATAAATGACCATGTGATGTCAGGTAAATGGCAAATGCGCCTCGATAAAAGAATTGATGAAAAAACCAAAGAGGGCTTGTCAGAGGTTTTATTGATATTTAAGTAAATTTTATTGGATAAAGGCTAAAATTATGAAGAACAAACCTTTTCTTGAAAGAGCCGGTTTTGCTCTGAAAGGCTTTGTGATTGCACTCAAACAGGAAAACAGTTTTCGATTTCATTTGCTTGCGACGATATCAGTGTTTGGTTTGCTTGTTGTCCTTCAGCCCGCGTTGGTTTGGTGGGCATTAGTGGTGGCTATGGTTTCCATGGTGTTAATGGCTGAGTTATTTAATTCAGCATTGGAAAATGTGTGTGATTATGTCCAGCCGGAGATGCATGCAGCCATCGGTAAAATTAAAGATCTTGCGGCGGCAGCTGTATTAATGGCAAGTATCGGCTCGCTACTGGTTGCCATATTATTGGTGATAAACTGGTGGTAATGTTTTGATCCAGGGTATATCAAAATTCTGTGTAAAATCCGATTCAGGCGCGTTTTTTGTCATTGTATTGAAAGCGTGCGGCTTTTATTGGTTGGCGCTTCGAATTGCTGGTTTCAGGTTTGTGTTCTAACAGCCCCACATTTACCTGCGGCTTTTTCATATCAATGTCGGAATAAAGTTGGGCACCGTATGCGATTTTTATCGCCGGCGCTTTTATATCCCCTTGAATTTTGGCTTTTGGGCCAACCATGAGTTTTTTTCGGGCGATGATATCCCCTTCAAATACACCTTCGACAACAACGGTATTCGCCACTATATCGCCAATCCAAACGCTGGTTTCGGTGAGTATTAATGTGCCATCAATGTTTCCCTGGCCTTGAAACCGGCCGTCAATTCTTATTTCGCCGCTGCTACGTATTTCGCCAATGATGGTGGTGTTTTGCGGTATTCTTATCACGGTTTTTCCTTTAAGCTATCGACGACATTTGGCAGATCACTGAAACGCACTTTATTTGCTAATTATGCCTGATATTATTCCATACATCTGCCAGGAAGTTGGAGTATCATTTTGACATAAAGCCGTGTTTCACATGCTCCAATGGCAAGCCCGTTGTTTTTGTTTATTTAAAATCAAGTTGTAGCATTTTACCACCAGTCTTGTCAGCTATTTCCTGATATTCGCGGGTGGTTTCCGGGTCTGATTTGCCCAATGGCAAGGTAAATACCGGGCTTGGAATTTTTGAATAAAATATTTTGTCATCGGACGGCTCATCGCCGATAAGTATATAGGCACCGGGAGGCGGTGCATTTCTCGCTGCTACACGAAATGCCTTGCCAACTGTCTCAAGGTTGCCACCAAATGGTGCACCGCTCATGAGTTTGTCAAACATGGCGCCGATTGTGCCTGTATAGGTTTCCGCCTGGTAATCGGAGTACCATGTTAGTGCAGTAAGCTGTTTGCCAGAACGCACGACAATGGTACGTAGTACGGGAATTAAAAACGAGGCAAGCCCGTGCATGGAACCGGATGCGTCAATGACCATATGAAGTTCTTTACCTGGTATCTCTTTTAGTCCTTCGATAAAAATATTGAAGTCTTTTTTACCAAACGTTGCCGACTCGACAATGCTATCCATTGGATTGCTCTCGGCCATCAAGCTCATTTCATCCATGTTCTTTGTCATTTTCTGATTGTCGAGCTGTGATGAAGCAAGTTGATTTTTAAGTTCCTGGATTTCCGCTTTTAATCGCGGTACCTCGTATTCCTGGGCCATACGTGATGTGATCAAAATGGTTACCATTAAAAAGATGAAGGTGGCCAGCATCAATAATGAAACATCTGAAAAACTTTCATAAATGTTGGTGTAGTTTGAGCGCTGTTTGCGGGCCATTGTTTTAAGACTGTTTTTCTTTGTCTGAGACCAGGGAGTCTTTGACCCTTGCATACCAAGAGCGATTAAGCTTGTTCATCAGTGTGAGTTCCTGGCGAATTAATACGCGATAGTATTTTTGCATGCGCAAGGTCTCACGCAATGTATAGGTGCCATGATCGTCATCACCTTCGTGCAGTTCCCTGATGGCAGTCTGGAATTCGTTAATGGCTTCTTTGGATTCGTTAAACGCCCCTTTGAGGCCGATGACTTTTTCTGACAATGCATCAATTTCCACATTCAGAAATCGGACTTCTCTTTCCATGGTTGGTTTAAAGTCTGCACACAGAAACACCATACAGGTTTTGGATATGTAATCGTGGAGCGAGCCAAGGCCGTATTCGGTGATCAGGGCAAATATGCGCAGTAAAACGCCGCCAAGAACTGCGCCGAGCAAGGTTGTGTAAAAAGCGGTTCCCATGCCGCCCATGGCTTTTCGCAAGCCGGCGAGGAGAAGATCTTGGTCTTGACCCAACGCGTCAAGCGAGCCTGTTAAGCCGGATAGTGTCAGTGTAAGCCCGGTTACCGTACCGATAAGGCCGAGTGTAATAAGCAAATTGCCCATAACCTCGGTGGCGTGGCTACGTCGGGAAAGGTTGGCGTATTCCATTTCAATCAGTGTTTCTATATTGGGGCTGTCATTGTTTGCGGCAATCACTTTTAATGATTCGTAAAATTCGTTAATGATTTTGGGTTTTCGGCCGGTTTTTTTAAGCCCCATTAAGCCCTGCTCTTTGGCTATTTCGTTTTGGTTGGTGGCTTCAATGAATTCACCGGTGATTTTTATTGCCAGCAAAAAACTGCTGAAAATACCAAGCAAAAACATAATGGTGATGATCCAGGTAATTTTGCTTTTGTCATTGCTCAGAAATTCAATGATATCGGTGTCGATATATAAGCCAAGATAAATGATGATTGAAATGGAGGCCCATGAAAACCACAGTGTGACGGTACGATAGGCGTTATTCATTATTTTTCCTAAAAGCCATAATGGTTAATTATCAGCTAAGTCGAAATGGCTCGCTGAAAGCAATAAACAAGAGTTCAGAGGTGTGCGTCGAGTCGTAGCTAAGTGCAGACTGGCAACGTTGTCGCTTAACGAGATGTGCTGCAAGTCAGTGAAGCCGGCGTACGGCGATCTTGCGTAATCGCATCTGGCTTGCCTTGCGTTTATTATTTGTTCAATCTCGATTAAGTTACGGAGACTTACGTTATGGAGACCCCTCCTCCCCATAGCTTTCAGTAAATTAAAGCTTGAGCCACTTGGAGTCAAGTAAAACCCTTGCTCAGGGTAAAACTTATAGATTATTCGAGAAATCGGATAAGGATAGCCGTGTAATAATCCGTTGAACAACTACGAACGCGATAAAGCCGATTAAAAAATCGGCATGTCAGTGGGTGGTTTATACCGTTTTAAGCATAGTGCGAGCAGCGAGTCGTTCAATACCTAATTGCGGTTGTTAAGCAGTCAGCTTTATTCGACTGCTAAAGACGGGTTGAAGAGGTGCTGGTTTCGTGATTAATTGCGCCGACTGTATCACATTCAAAGGCATGTGGCAGCCGGCGAGCGTTGTTTTTTGTTGAGCTATTGTTCAGAAACAGGCTGGTCATTAATCTGTTGCGCTTCGGCATTTTTTTTGCGCTCACTGGCAAGACGCTGACTCGTTGTTTGAGGAACGTTATTGTTCCTTACGCTGATAATTGCGCCGGCCTTGAAAAGCGCCAGTGTTTCTGTGTTGCCACCCAGGGCAGAAATAGCATTGGAAAGCGGTTTGTTTTTTTCTGAAAATGGATTGAAGGCGATGTGAGTGACACTTTTTATGGCCTCGAGCATTTTTTCAGAGTCTTCAATGGCAGGCGGTAAAGGTAACACATCACGCTTTGTGGCGAGCATTGTTCGCCCCGGCCATTCGCTGGCGGCCCTAAATGGTTTGAGTTCGTCTTCGGCCTCAACCATAAGGCTTTGAATTAATTCATCAACTGGTGCGAGGATGGCATGTTTGATGGTGAGCGCATGGTTGCGATCCTGGATCATAAAAAAAGCGCTGACAACGAATGCGGCGGCCATAACCATTCCACGTTGACCAATCAGGCCGGTTTTACCCCTGGCTTGATTAAATTTAACAAGCAAATAGGTACCTCGATAAATGAGCAATGCGATGGCAATGAGTGCCCAGCTTTGGTCTGGCATAAATAATCCAATGGCCAGGGAAACCAATAGCATTTGACTGAGCAGATCATTGCTCAGGTTTTTAAAATCAATGAGCACGATCAAAACCAGGAGAGCTCCGGCAATAAGGCCGGGTGTCCAGTTTAAATCAGCTTCGCTCCAAAGAATCGCCCCTTGCAAACTTTCGGCAAGGGCGGCAAAGGGGTTGCCGAAAAAGCTAACTTCGCTCCACCCTGCCCTCATGGCCACCGCAAGCACTACGGTAATGCCTAATCCGACGTAAACATGACGGGATTTTTTAACTGCGTGCGGGTTTTTATACCATTGCCAGGCCAATGCTATGGGATAAGCCAGTGCAATCGGATGAAGCGTAGCGAGTATTGCCACCCACAACATTTGTGAAAAGTACCAGCCACCAAAATAAGCGTCGTTTTTCCGGTAAGCACGATCCAACCAGGCGCCAAACGCAAACCCCATCAAAATATAGGGCCCGGCGCTTAATGAATCGGTTTGAATGATCAGGCTTGGTGAAATTAAAAGTAAACCTGAGGCTATAAGTGCGATCTCCGGGTCGGTGGTTCGACGGGACCAGCGATACAACATGGTAACGGCGATAAAGGAAACAATAAGCGCCATAACTTTCGCAGCGGGGATGCTGCCTGACCAGTATGCACCAATGGGCGCGTAAACCAATGCGCGAAAGTCGGGCATGCCGAAAATAACCACAGGATTGACGACATTGTCAGCGATTGTCCAGGTGAGTAGCAAGCCTCTGGCAGCTTGCTCATCAATAGCAAATGGTGTGAATCTGACCAGATCGAAAAGTATGGCTAAACCTACCCAGGCAAAGAGGGCGAAATATCCCCAGTATTTTTCAAAAATTGCATTTGCTTGATTCATTTGTATGGTTTCTTCTTAGAATAATTTGTGGAATGTAGATTCTCTATAAAAATAAAAATATAGCAAGAGAGAATTGGATTATTTTTTAGGCTAAAAAACAAATCTTACCTGAGGAAAGTACTTGGTTACTCTATAAAATAAGGTTTTTTTCCAGTTTTTTGATGACAGCCGGCGAGAGTAAAGATATGATTTCGTTTCGCTATAGCATTTCGTCGATGAAACTGAATTATATTTCAGATTTCGAGTTGACAGCTTTTTTTATAAGTGTTTGAATGATGTGCTAAGTAGTGTAGATAAATTTACACGCTTTATTGTTATTCGGCTTTCAAAAAATAAAGAGGGAGATTGGCCGTGTTAGATACTGGTTCTGTGGCATTGATTTATGTTATATGGTTTGTTGGCGCATTTATTTTGGCGTGGACAATGCTTAAATTGAATTCTTGATTGTTAATCAATATTTAATTTGATTTTTTTATTCGGTGACTTATTTATTTTTGTTTACAGTGTAAAAGAATAAGTAAGATCGCAAATAAATAAAAACAAAATAAATATTAGGGGCTAAAACTGGGAGGGCTTCTTAACATGCGACGTTTTATTTCTGCCGCTTCTTCGGCTGCTTTGGTTGTTGCGGTGATTGTTCCATCAATCGCTTTTGCATCAGCTATGTATCCAAAAGGAAAAGGCAATATTGCCGCCGGTAAGGCGATTTTTGAAAATGGTAAGGGTTCAGTGCCTGCGTGTTCTTCGTGTCATGGCGAAGATGGTATGGGCAGTGACGATTTAGGGGCGCCGCGTATTGCCAGTCAATTCGCAGTGTTCTTGAGAAAACAGCTTGAAGATTATGCGACTGACAAGCGAAAAGATACAACAATGTTTGTTATGAACGATAATGCGAAAGGTTTGAGTGCACAAGACCGCACAGATGTTGCAACATATCTTGAGTCAATACCCGCAGGCGCAAATGGCAAAATGTTTTTTGCTGGTTCAAACCTGAAAGAAATTGCAGCTAACGGTGGAACTGTTGGCCTCCCCCATAAGGGCAAAACGCTTGTTGAGTGGGGCGCAGGTGCACGAGACGTGAATCCTATAGCCGCTTGTCGTTCTTGTCATGGATACAATGGTCGCGGTGCGCCGCCAATTTATCCACGCATTGGTGGTCAGCGATATGTTTATCTGGTGAATCAGTTGAAACAGTGGAGAGACGGTACGCGTACCAATGATCCAATGGGTCAAATGCAAGCAATTGCAAAGAAAATGTCAGATGAGGATATTCATAACGCAGCAGCTTATTTGACAAATGCGTCTGATTACAGCGATGGCAACTTCAGAACACCATACGACTAACCCTTAGTGGTTGTTACAAAAAAGGCGGGACATCCCGCCTTTTTTTATGCCTGTAGAAAAAAGACTAACTCAGTATTTTGATAAGAATTTATTTGCCAAACGCGTACAAATAAAAGCAATCAAATAATATTTATGTATAATGAGCAACTACTTTAATAGTGTGTGGTGTAAATATAATGAAAAAATCACAACCGTTGAAGTCGGGAGAAAAAATCTTATTCATCGTATTTGGTGTGTTTTTTGTTCTGGCTTTAATAGCTTATATTGCGCTTGAATCGATTCGGCTTACGTCGGATGAGCCAATCTTCAAGCAAAACACGTATTTCGATTTTTCTGAGGTCGGGAAGGAAGGTTCTAAAATTTATCGTGAGGCAAGATGTAACTCCTGTCATCGTGCGTTACGTGCAGGCACGAGTATGGGCTTGTCACTGGATGGTATTGGTTCAAAGCGTTCACTGGAATGGCTTGAGGAGTTTTTGGTAAATCCTGAGGCCGTATATGAAGGAGAGACCCTGGATCACGGTTTGCCACCTAAAGAGGCGGCGTACACGGCGAGGCTATCAGAAGATGAGCGCCATAAGATTGCTGTGTTTCTTTCCGAGTTACGTGCCGATCCCGGTTCGTCCGTGTCAAAAAGGCCGCCGCCCGAGCACTCCGAGTTTATTGATACTATGGTAAAAATGTGGGCACCCAAAGAGTGGGGCGAAAAGTATACCGATATCCGTGACAGGAAACCAGAAGATGAGGGCGACGAGCAGTGAATGAGAATAACGTGGAGCCGTGGCATCACGAGCAGGAACTAACTTACCGGAAATACACTCTATGGTTTATCTACGCGTGTATTATTTATAGCCTCATTGGTTTTTCGTGGGGTGCGATCATGGGTGGGATAGCAGAATTAAGGCATTTTGTTGATCATCGCCTTCACGGCGACTTAATAGTGCGGGGGCATACCCACATTAATTTGCTGGGTTGGGTCGAGATGGCAATATTTGCGGCGGTTTATTATATTGTGCCGCGTTTGGTGCGTCGCCCGATTTACAGTTTAAAACTGGTGATTGTGCATTTTTGGGTTCATAACATCGGACTAATTGGAATGGTTGTGTTTTTTGTAATGGGCGGTGTTATGGGCGGGATGGCGAGTGTGCACTCTACACCTGAAGAAGTTGAACTTATCGTCAAGCCAATACTGGCGACAATGGGAATATTCGGTACGCTTGTTTTGATCGCTAATGGCATCTGGGCGTACAATTTATTTCGAACCTGTAAAGGTTGGGAGAAGGATTATGATTCGTAAATGGTTTGCCTTGGTTGTGGTGCTTGGATTTTTAAGCGCCTGTGGAACCGAAGCGCCGGAAGGTACGTTGCAACTCGGTGCTCAGGCGCCTTCCTTGAAAACCCGCTCACTGGTCGATGTGGATGGGGATATGTCACAGTTGACATCCTACCGCTATCCCGATGAGCGAATGTATCAGTATTCAGTGGATGATGCATTGGCAACAGGGAAAGTGGTGTTAATTGAGTTTGCAACACCAGGTCATTGTACGGTGTGTGATAAGCAGTTGCAGATGCTCAAGGCAATGATCTCGAAATATGGGGATGATGTGCTGTTTCTTCACATGGATCAGTATAAAAACCCACAAGCGTTTATTGCGTATAAAGTGAAAGGTGACCCCTGGACGTTTTTGGTGGATACGAGTGGAAAAGTGACATTTAAGCGGGCCGGCAGGATACTTTACGGTGAACTTGATTATGCTATATCGACGCTCTTGAATAGTAGTAAAGAAAAAGAAGTGGATGGAAAAGGATGAATTCATGGCAACGCAAAGTGATTTTAATCTGGTAGAGGATAAAAAAGGTGTGGTGTGGGACTTGCTGTTGTATGTTCCGACGTTGATTGCGCTACTCGTACTGGCGAGCAAGTATTGGTATAGCGGTGATGAAAATATTACTTATTTGCTGATATTTTTAACAACTTTTATATTTTTAATCGCCTTTAATCGCATATGTAAAACACGATTGATGTTGTTGCCTTCATCGCCGGTGTCTTTCTCTGTGTCAAAGAAAGGCGTGGTTGTCACCTTGAAAAACGGAACCTCTATCGAGCTTGTAAAAGATGTAAGATTTTTTACTGATATGGCGGGAAAAAGCTTTGGTTTAAGTGGTATCGACTTGGAAGGCGTGAAAAAACAGTTCGTCTTTCATAAGGGTCAATTCGAGAATGATGAACAGTTCGATGGTTCTAAGGCCCGTCTGCGCGCGTTTAAATGATATTCATATTGAATTATTCGTGCCACAACAAAAATTGTAAATCGTTAAAAGTCATTTGCTGATAGTTTGCTTGACGCTCAGGCCTGAACGCTAATAAGCTAATAAAGGGGTGAGGCAAGTCAAATTTTTTTGAGGAAATGCTGAGCGGGCTTGGGATTATTCCTTAAGCCCTTTTCGTTTTTTGACGATATCGACGCCGAGGGCGGTTAAGCCTATTGCCCAAACGATCGTGACCCCCACCGTAATATTTGATTTCAGCTCGTCACTAATAAGGCCATCCAAGAGCATATGAGGCACGTAAGAAATCATAAGCAGTGATCCTGCTGCTATCAATAGATAAATGGCGACTTCTGCTTTCATGGGTTTTGACTCAAAAAAGTTGCTTGGAGAAATCATAATGAAACGCGCCGTTTGTTTCAAGCTTGAAAGTGAAATGGCTGGGTAAAAAGCCGTTAATAACTTAGTAAAACAATAATGTATTGCTGACTTTAAACGCAATTCCGGATAAAAAAACGGTAAAGTGAGTGAATATTAATTTCGTATTTAACTTTTTCTAGTTTTGTCTTGACGTTGTCTAGTGCTTATGTCACGATTTCTTGGTTTCTAAGTGGAATTCTCTAAAAAGCGTATGCTTTATAAAAAATTAGGGGAGCAAATTAGAAGAAACTTTGGGTTGTGAGTTAAAACTCGCTTTGGAGGGAAAAATGAAAAATAAGTTAACCGTAGGAAATACATTTTGGGTTCTACTCGTAGCTGCATTTACGACTGGGATGGGAAATGGTTCTGTATTTGGTGCTGCCGTAATGTGCGCCGTTGGTCGTGGCCCTTATGAAAGCTGGGGAGGTTGGGGTTCAGAAGCCTACGACCCATCGACTTTCTCTGGTTTCATTGACTGGATGATGTTTGTTTTTGGTCTTGCTTTCGCAATAATTGTTGCGCTTGCAATGGGCAAGCATGGTGAATTGGAAGCACGCGGCGACAACACGGGCTGGTAAGCTCCTAAATACATAGGATTTAAAAAGGGGGATATTATGGCTACATTTGCAGCGGCTTGCGGAATAGTGTTAGCGTTCTCGAGTATGTGGATGTCTTGGTACGTAATGAATAAGATGAAAGAATGATTTTGAATTCTTTTACTTTATCTGGGGTTATAATTAAAATGGGAGGTGTGGTTTCATGTTAATGAAATTTCTCTTCGCCAAAAATGACGAAATTCCTGCTGGGTCGGCAACGATCTTCTTCGGGTTTTCATCAATTTTTTGGTTTGTAGTGGGAACAGGTTTAGGTTCCTTTAATGCGGCAAAACTGGCTTTTCCTGACTGGGTAACTGGTACGGAATTATTTGCTTTTGGTCACATGCGCCAAGTACACGTACTTGCTGTAATCCTTGGTTGGATTTCAATGGCGTTTGGTATGACCATGATGTACATGACACCTGCTTTGGGTAACACCAAGTTGTGGTCTGAAAAACTGGGTCTGTGGACAGTATTCTTGTGGAATATTGGTTTGAGCCTTGGTTTGATTCTTTTGTGGATGGGTATTACTTCAGGTCGTGAGTACAGTGACTTGATTTGGCCTATCGATCTCGTTGTTATCTTTGGGGTACTGCTACCTCTGGGTATCAATGTCTGGATGACAATTGCTCATCGTAAAACCCAAGGTATCTATATCACAAACTGGTTTTTTGGTGCGTGTATCTTCATGGTAATGATCGTGTTTCTTGTTGGTAACTCGCCTGAGTTATTTAACTTGACTGGTCTAACTGAAGCGTATTTGACATTCTGGTTTGCGCATAACGTATTGGGATTATGGATTACGCCGGTTGCTGCGGCTATTGCGTATTACACAATTCCTAAGTTAACAGGTAATCCATTATATTCTCACCGAATTGGTCACTTACATTTCTGGTCTATTATTGCTTTCTACTCAACGCCTGCTTCGCATCACTTGATGTCTGCTCCTCTGCCAGAGTGGTTGAAATCATTTGCATCAGTTGAAGGTGTATTGATTCTGATCCCGGCAGTGGCATTTGTTGCGAACATCCTTCTTACCCTTAAAGGTAAATGGAGCATGTTTGTTGAGAATTTGGAAACTAAATTCTCTGTCACAGGCGTACTGCTTGCGATTCCATTGAATATGCAAGGTGGTTTCCAACAGACTCGTGCAATCAACTGGTATGTTCATGGAACAGGCTGGATTGTTGCCCATGCTCACTTGGCTCTTCTTGGCATGTCAAGCTTCTTGGAAGCTGCGGCCGTGTACTTCGGTCTACAGCAAATGCTTCGCAGGAAGTTGTATTCGTTGACTTTAGGTAACTTGCACTACTGGTTCTTTATTATTGGTTTCTGTGCTTACTGGATCTCAATGACTATAGCCGGCTTGTTGCAGGGCGCAGGTAAAATATACGAAGTACCTTACATTGACGTTGTGGTGGCAGAACATCCATACATGATTGCTCGATGGGCTGGCGGTACTATGGTATTTACAGGTAACGTAATTTGGTTATACAACATGTGGATGACAGCGCGTGAAGGTACGCTAGTACCTAAAGGTCGCTACGCACATGAGTTGGCTTACGAAAGATAAGAATTCGCAAGCGATGTATAAGCTTCCGGGGCAAGAGTCCCTTGCCCCGGAAGGACCTAAAAATATAGGGAGGAGGAACTCAAGTGGGTTTTCAACAATATAAATTCGGTGCTGCGGGCATCGGCTTAATGTTTGGTTTCTCAATGTGTATTACTTTGCTTTTGCCATCGACTGATTTCCGCTCAGGAGTATCAACGTGGGTAGGCTTGGACAAGCAATTATCATTGGGGCGTGTTATTGGGTTCAGTTATGAAGATCCGACAGTAAGTGGTGACGGTAAGCCAATTACGGTGATTTTAGATAAGGATCCTAAGACTGGCGAAAAAATTGATCCACCACAACGTGCTTACGTCTATGAGCCGGGAGTTAAATTTGCGCCTGGTATAAACCACCAGGAAATGCTGGGTGCCGGTGTAGAGGATTTAAGTAAAAGCATAGGTAAGATCGATCAGTCTAATATGGCTTCAGGCGCAGTATTTATCCTTGAGAAAGGTGAATTTAACGGCGAAGAAGTTGATTATATTGTCGACGCATCCATTGTTAAGGGATGGTCTCCAGCTGCTACATTGAAGGCAGCCGGTGATGAAAATATGCGATTTGTGGGCAAGGGTAAAACAATCTATATTACTGAAGGTTGTTGGTGGTGTCATACTTTGTTGCCTGAGCAAACTCAGGATTGGCAATTTTTTGGTGCACCTCCATTTTTGGGTGACTTTAACGGTGAGATGCCAACAGCTTTTGGTTCGGATCGTAAAGCGCCTGACTTGCTGCATGTTGCCTCACGTAACTCGTCGCGAGAGTGGATGACAATGCATTTCTTTAATCCTCGTTTGGTTCAGCCGAACTCCATTATGCCGCGCTTCGATTACCTTTGGGGTAAAACTGATGCTAAAGGTAATACCATCGATATGGATAAATGGCGTGCAGATTACAATGCGTATGTGAATGGCGAGACTATTTATCCGCCAGAAGTTCCTGAGCCGAGTCGTGATTCAGAGGTTCGCGCTTTGATTGACTGGATTCTAACGAGTTTAAGATAAAGGAGAAAAATAATGGGCTGGAAGTTTGATCAACCGTTATATTGTTTATCTGACGAACAAGAGCAAAAAGAAATTATTGAGCTCTGGGAAAAAGAAAAGCATGGCGGGCTAAGTGAAGGGAACAACCGTTTCCCAATGCCGTTGGTAGCTTTGTGTGCATTGATAGTATTAACTGCATTCATGATTACCCAACCAATTTGGGGTCAACGTCCTAACGCGGCGATTTATAAGGACTTTGTTGCGATGATGGACTCTCCTGAGGTTCAGCGCTTGGAAACCGGTGAGGAAAAAATGAAATTCCTTACCCAGTATGCCATGAGCAAAGCAACAGGACGTACTCCAGGTGATATCGATAGACATCCGTTGGAGTGGCTGGATCTTTTGAATATCGCCCCCCAAATCAAAGAAGTTCAAGCGGGTGGTGGGAAGTACGATTTGGCAAGTTATAATGTTTTAGGTAATCGTATCGAGCTCGCCAACTTTGAAGGTAATATTGTAAACGGGGTTAGGGAGCGCAAACAACCTTGGTTTGATAAAGGTTATGCCATCGATATTTTTTATGTAGCTTACTTTACACTTACCATGATAATCGTTGTCAAGCAGCTACCGCATTTCACGCGCAAGCCTGATATGTCTAAAGCATCTTAACAACCGTAACCTAAGATTGGAGTAAATTATGATAGATATCGATTATGGTCCAGGTGTTTTTGCCGTATGGATTGCGCTGGTGGTTATTGCTCCGGCTATCTACGGTGCGTTTTTTGTAGATGCACACTGGAAGAAGCATCAAGAGGATAATGAAGATATGGATGCTTTTAACTAAGTTGAATATTTTCAAAATATCCAGATGAAAGGCCGCTCTTTTGTAGAGCGGCTTTTTGTTTTGTAGTAGTATAATGATCGCAGTATCGTGTTAGCTTTCTAAATAATTGAAATAAATATATGCGGAAGAGTTTTACTTCCGAACTACGGTGTTCAGATGTTTTTGCGACCAACAAGTCTATTTGATCAAATGAGTATGGCATTGAGTGATGCGGCTTATCGTGTTCTAGCTGATAGTGGAAATGATACCGTTTTTGGTATTGACATGAGTATTGAAGGTCTGCGTTCCCAGATTTTTAGTGACTATATCTTCGGGTTTCTCATATTATCCCTGATATTATTTTGCTATATCATCTATCTATATCTTCCCAAAAATCTTGGCGATTTAAAATTAGGTGAAAAGATTATGTTTGGGTCAATAGTTATTGGGGTTATTCTGGCGGTAATTATTGGTTATGTTCAGCTAATTGACGGTTATTTAATATAATGAAGGATTTAAGGGACAAGAAATGATTGAATATGTGCAGAATTTACCGGATGGATGGACAATCTATCTGTGGTTGGTAGTGGCGGCAGGGATACTGGTTACCGCAGGCTTTATGCTGCGTTGGGCTGCCAAAAATAATCAATTTGATGAAGATATTAAATATGTGCTTTTTGATTCGGACGATGAAGATAAAATGGAACCTGATGAATATGAAAAGTACAAAGATGTAATGAAGGATCAATACGCAGAGCGTGAAGAGTTCTTAAAAGAGAAGAAAAAGCGTAGAAAGAAGTAACTAATGCGTAAAGGTGAAAAAGGGATTTTTGTTTTGATGGCTGCATCAATTGTTATCTTGATTGGTGTGAAGATATATCAAAACTCAAAAAACGAAGGTGAGGACCCAGGCCTGCCTTTTTATTCCACGGCGAGTAATCAAGTGATTAAGGCGGCTGGCAAGGTGATGCACTTGGTTGACTGCAAAAAATGCCACAGCATCTGGGGGCTTAAAGGTTTTACCCAAGCTGTACCTGCCCCAGCACTGGATGGGATGGGAATGTTTAGGTCAGAAGAATGGTTGTATAATTATTTTTCTGCTGAAAATCCGCAGGAAATACTGCCGTCACGTTTAAAGCCGGAATACAGAATGCCGTCACTGGCATATTTGACGGAGCAGGAACGCCGAGACCTGGCCAGTTACATATTTAGTTTAAAAGTAGAAGACTGGTATTTGGAAGAAACTAAAAAAGCACGTTACGAAAAGCTAACGGGTAAGGACTATGATCCTGAAGACGATATAGATGATCCAAAAAAAACTGACTAATTTATTACTCACAACCATGTGGGTTACGCTAGCAACCGCTATCGGCGTTGCCATTATACTGGCCGGCGATAAATTGCTTGGCGTTCGTCTTGAGGTGTTTCAGGGCATGCACACGTTCAGTGTACTTTGGATACTCGATTTGATTGTGGTGCCGCTGGTGGCTGGCTTTGTTGTCTCTTTGGTTTATGGGCTTGGTGGAAAAATGGTCGCACACTTGCCGGCATTAATCGCCAAGACTTACGCGTATTTTACGCTTACGCCGGATATGGTTACACACGGCGAGATAATACCAGTGGGCTTTTGGATCCTCATTACGATAGTTGTTGTTGAAGCCTGCGCAGCCGGAGGTTTGTTAGGCGAGTTTCTTATTAAGAAAACATATGGTCGCCGTCCCAAGCATTTGATTCATAAGCGTTATCAAAAAAAAAGTATTGAAAGTTAATTTATGAGAAGTAAAAGCGAGTACAAACGACCGGCGCTAACCCAAGAAGAAATTAGAATAAGAAAACGTTATATAGGTGCAACGTTTGTTACATGTATTGTCATCGCCTTGGTTGCGGGCAGCATTCACGTGGTTGAATTGGGGTCTAACCGTATGCAAGAGCTGAGGGATAACGCGGGATACGACCTGAAACATGAACACAAAAAAATTCGGGCAGCGGGTGAAGATTTGTTCGTCAATGTCTTGCACGAGCGAGGGGTCACACACACAATTACTTATACGATGGAAGAGGCCGAGGGCTTGTTGCCGACCAAACAGTGGAAGAAGCTGGAAGAACAGGTGGTAATACCAGCCGGTTCATTTAAAATGGGTACTGACAGCTTAAAAACAGATGTCCAGAATCGACCTGAGCATACCGTATATTTGCCTTCTTATGCGATTGACAAGTATCTTGTTACCAATTCTCAATATGCCCGATATGTTGCTCAAACAGGACACCGTGTCCCGCTAAATTGGAATGATGGACGTTTTTCGCCTCAGCGAGTTTTGCATCCGGTTACAATGGTATCGTGGTTTGACGCGAGAGACTATTGCGAATGGATGGGAAAACGCTTGCCTACCGAAGCAGAATGGGAAAAGGCGGCTAGGGGCGAAGACGGTAGGCGTTGGCCTTGGGGCAATGTAATGGACACCCAGCGGTTAAATACTTATTACAACGTGGGTTCAACAACAGCAGTTGACAAGTATGATAATGGTGTCAGCCCGTATGGCGTTTATGATATGGCGGGAAATGTGCTTCAGTGGGTTGCAGATGATTTTAACCCCTACCCGCAGTCTACCGCATCAGATTCCATTTTCAGAGGCAAGAAACAAGTGGTTTCCGATGACAGGGAAGATCAAAGGAAAAAAATAGCCAGATTTGTTGAGACTGACGAAAAATATAAAGTTGTACGGGGAGGATCCTGGAAAGGTGATCCTTTTTCAACCTCATCTTATCATCGTGGTTATCAATGGCCAAATCTAACAAGTGACTTTTTTGGCTTTCGTTGTGTTTCAGATATTAATGTACCGAAAACAGAGGTGACAAAAAATGATCCATCTAAAAGCTAATATTCTGCTATTGCTTGTTGTGCTGTTTGTTTCAAACAATGTATTTGCTGCTGCTACTGACAGTTATCGCTGGTTACATGTAACGATTGATACCCCTTGGGCTATTTTTCTGTTTTTGCTGCCCATGGTTTTATTGCCAGTAGTGTTAATGGCAGGTCTTTACTGGCGTTTTGCAGGTAAAGAAACCACCACTTCAAAGTGGACTAAACGCCAAAATGCAATGTCAAAAAAATAGAGCTTCAAGCTGTTTCTAACCGAGCTGGTTCTATTTGATCTTGACTTATCATACTAATAAAACTTGAGGTAGTGCAGTGTCTGTTTTGTTAAAGCAAATGATTTTGAGGTCTTTTCGATTAACGTCGCATTCATTTTCAGGCGCGAGCTTGGTTCGAAAGATTAGCGCGGGTTTTATTGTTTTAGTGCTATTGCTGTCCGCGCAACTATTTGCAGATGAAAACTCAACCGCGACCACTGCGGTTGAGCCGGTTGAAAATTCTGTTGAAAGCGCGGTTCACGAAGCGGCCGACCGCTCAAGTGTTTTAAAAAGTTTCGTAGGTTCTAACAGAGGCGAGATGATTGCCTCCTATGAAGAGCAGAAAGCCCGCCATGAAATTATGTTTTATATGGGCGCAGCCTTACTTTTATTTGTATTTCTGACAGCAGGATATGGCATAGCAATGGGAATGCTGGGTAAAGAAGTGTTTGTTCAGCATATGATATGTGCAGGTATAACCGTCTTTTTAGCAGTAGCACATTCTGTCGTTGCTGTGGTATGGTTTTTCCCGTTTTAGATGTTTTTCCGGTCACATTCACGTAAATTAATTAACCGGGTTCAACTTGTCTGGCGCTAACCCTTCAACCTCTTTTTATGCACTGTCGCTGATCATTTGCGGTATCTATTTTTTAACGGGCGTTACAGCGTTGAGTTACGAGGTGCTGTGGGCGCGCATGTTATCCACCATCTTTGGAGTTAGCATATTTGGCGTTGTTGTTACCATTTCAGCGTTTATGGCAGGTCTTGGTGTTGGAAGTTTGGTGGGGGGTAAATACCAGTCGACGATTCGCAATCCGTTGCTCGTATTTGCCCTGATTGAATTTGCAGTGGCTTTGTTTGCATTTAACCTACCGAGTATTTTCTCGACAGTTGACACCCTAATTCAAGGTTTAACGGAAACAACCGGCTATGCTGCATGGATAGCAACACAGGCCGTGATAACGTTCTTTCTAATGTTTATTCCCGCGTTTGGTCTTGGTTTCGGTTTTCCGTTGATTTTAAAAACGGTGGTAAAAAATAATATTTCGGTTGGGCTGGTTTACTCATTAAATACGTTTGGCGGAATGGTGGGCGCCTTATTACCCCTTGCTTTACTGCCGGTATTTGGGTGGGTAGTATCAGATAGGTTGGTGGCTGTCCTTGGTTTTATCTTGGCAGCACTGATTTTCATAATGTCATATTTTTTTCGTGCCCAACATGCGACTTCAGTAAAACTGCCTCGCTCACCTGTGGCTTGGAAGACGCTATTTCTCTATGCAATGGTAGGTGCTGCGGCAATTATGCTGGAAATTGGCTGGACACGATTGTACGGCATGATATTGCTGCGTACCGAATATGTTTTGGCGGTAATATTGGCAACATTTCTACTGGGTATTGGTTTGGGCAGTTTGATGGCCGCTAAGGTGTCTACCACGCGATGGTTAATACTGTTACCGATGGTAATTGTGGCGAGTGCATTGTCCAGTGTGTATTTGCTGCCGGCCGTGTCCGCCTGGGCTGAAACAGTAACTTACACTTCCTTATTTGCCTCAATGTTGGAGCAGGGTGGGGTTATTGCTTTGTTTACCTTGCCAGCCACCCTTGCATTTGGTGCATGGCTGCCAATATTAGTGTCGGCTCATCGCAACACTGAAGCATCAGGCGCTTATTTGTACGGTGCAAACTCGATAGGTGGTGCCGTAGGTGGTTTGGTAGCGGGATTTATTTTGATACCGTACTTAGGAACAAACGCGGTTATTGCTTTTTCGACGCTGTTGGTCATGTTGGTCAGCGTGCATTGGGTCAAGCAAACCTGGTTTAAATGGACTCCGGCAATTACCCTGATTTTATTTGTGCCCATTTTGAATTTGTCACCGGTCAGTGATTTGTTGCCTGCTGCGCACGGTGATTCGATTAATCTGCAAGTGTATGAAGACGCATTGGCGGTGACTCATGTAGTTGAAGACAAGACCGGCCAACGATTGTTACTGGCGGACTTGCAGCGCATGGACGCGTCCACGGATCCGGATGCGGTGACAGTACAAAAAAATCAAAGCCGACTCCCGTTATTGTTACACCCGGATCCGAAGTCGGTTTTGTTTTTGGGTTTGGGTACGGGAATTACGGCTTCGGGCTCACTTCCTTATTCTGAGCTTGAACGCACGGCTGTGGAGTTGTCTGAAGGTGCGATAGGCTCGGCGTCCACGTGGTTCTCCGAGTCAAACAACCAGGTGTCGGAACAATTAACGATTATTAGGGATGATGCGCGACGTTATTTAAAATCGACCGAAAAGAAATATGATGTGATTGTGGGAGATTTGTTTCACCCCGATCTTGTTGGCCGCAGTAATCTGTTATCGAAACAGCAATTCAAGCGCGTTGCTGCTAGACTTAAAAGTGGTGGTATATTTGTACAGTGGCTTGCCCTAAATCAATTTGATGTTGAGACCTTAAAAGTGGTTTTGGCCACATTCAAAACCGGATTTTCGCAATCCATGTTGTTTGTCGATGGCTTTCGACTGGTTCTGGTGGGTTTTAATGGCGAAATGAGCGGGGTTGAAAGCATTAAGCAAAGCCTTTCAAGGCTGAGTGCGGCAGGGAAATCAGAAATAACCGGCGGTGAAGGTTTGTGGACGTGGGCAGGGCGCTACTGGGGGGGGGTACCTGCTAATGATTGGGGCATACAGGATGAATGGGCACCTATTATCGAGTTTCAGTTGCCGCAAGCAAAGTTTAATCGTCAAATGGATTTGGCCAAGCTTCTCCAGTTTTTGATGAGTATGCGAGCCTCTTTGCCGGCAGCTAAAGTGGCCATGAAGGTATCGGAAAAAGACGCGCCCTATTTTGAGGCTGGATATCAGGCGACAGCGTTGTATTATCGAAGTTGGCTTGCGTATTTTGCTGGCAAGACACGGGAAAGCCAGGAATTATTGTCTGCCGCATATTCATTAAACCCGGACGACCAGTGGATTGGCTTTGGCGTGGCGGATGCCATGTACGCCTCAATTGATCAAGCGGTGAATGGCGGTATGGATGAACGCGAGGCATTGGAGAAAATACTTGAAGTCAGGCCAAATCACATTGCGGCGTTAAAGCGTTTGATGTTATTGGAAAAGGCGGAAGGTAATATTGCGAGGGCGGAAAAACTAAAGGCAACTATTTTACAGATTTCGCCGTTGGAGAAGATCCTGGGTTAGATGTGATGTGTGTGAGATAGGGATTGTTGGTAGATGCAAGAGATCGAGTTGTCGCAGACATAAAAAAAGCCCTGTCGGGCTTTTTTTAGTGCAACTGATAATTCAGGCTTGTTTACTCGCCTTTGTTACGTCGCTCCACTACGTCAGTAAATGCGTAATTGGCCATCATGTAGGCACCAACTATGATGAAACCAAATACAATAATTGGTACTAACATGTTCAGTCCAAGTTCTGTAACCATTCTTTAATCCCCCTCAGATTATTTTAAATAAGCCCTTAATACAATGTGTTGGTTTTTTTTACCAATTATTTGGGCTTGTACGTTAGTATTTACCATTCATATCGCTTTTTCACTGCGGTAATGCCGAGAAAAAACGGTATCATGTGTAAAAATACAACCAAATACGTTGCTTTAACCCAGAAAAGCGTCCACTGACTATAACCAATCGATTTCGAAAAAACAAGTTCTTTCCGTAAACTTATTAAGGGTGGTTTTAGAGAGTGAGGAAAATACGGATATTTAGCTTGTGTGTATCGAATATAGGCACAATAATCGGTTTGGGTGGTGTGTAATTCCGTATTTTCGAGTCCTGTACAAGCGTAATTTATGGTAGTATGAGCGCATGAAAGCAAATGATTCATTGTCAAAAATAGCGGTTGTTCCTGCTGCAAATTATAAATCAGACAGCCTTAAATGGAAGCGCACTGCATCCAAATACGGTTTTATCGTTTTGCTACTGTTGATCCCCATCCTGGGTATTTTTCGCATCGATGTCTCGTCCGGGTTTATTTTTATGGGGAGAGAAATCTGGTTTGGTGATTTTTTTATCGTCTTTGGCTTCTGGCTTGCTTTTGCTTGTACTGCTATTTTATTTTATTCCACAGTAGGTACTGCGTTTTGTGGCTGGGTTTGCCCTCAGAATACCTTTTCCAGCATTATGGATAATATGACCACAAAACTGCTGGGAAAACGAGCGGTTATTGATTGGGAAGGTAAAGCTGGAAAAATTGCCAGCAAGAAAAATAAACCACTCAATTGGTTTTTGTTAGTGCTGCAAACTGTTCTACTTTCTATGCTGGTAGCTTTTATTCCTTTGATGTATTTTATCCCACCTGACGCTATTTTGTCGTTTGTGACATTTCAGCCCAATGAAAAGTTACCTGGTTCATTGTATTGGATTTACACCGTGTTCATTTTTATTATCGCGGTTAATTTTGGTGTTGTTCGCCATTACTATTGCCGGTACATGTGCATTTACCGCATGTGGCAGTTCTTGTTTAAAACCACAGACGGCTTGCATCTTGATTACGATGAAAGCCGAAAAGCGGACTGTGAAAAATGTAATTACTGTGTCACATCCTGCATGGTTGATATTGATCCGCGAAACACGAACACATACGACAGTTGCATTAATTGCGGTGCCTGTGTTGTTGCTTGTAATGAAATTCATGAAAAAAAATCCGAACCGGGCTTGTTAAAGCTCAAGTTTGGACGGCGACGTAATAAAGAATATTTGGCGTCTCGTTCTATCGCTACATTGCCAGCGCGCATAAGCTGGGTTTTACCTGTGTGGTTTTTGGGTGTGGGTATGTTTGTGTGGGGGCTGATTGCTTATCAGCCCTATCATCTTGCTGTGTACAAATCAGAAAAGGATCAGGGCGCGCAGATTTCCGAGTATCGCGTCAATATAGCGCATAAAATATATGAGCCTGGCGATGTCTCAATATCGGTCGAAGGACTGGATGGAGACTATTATTCGGTATCAAGTAATAAGGTTATATTTGACTCCGTAGGTCGTCGAGATTTATATGTGCAAATCAAGCCTGGCTTGCCCAAAGGATTACACAGCTTTGTAGTGAAAGCGGAATCAGAAAGTGGTTGGAAAAAACAGATACGTATGCAGCACTTTGTAAACAACGGATAAATAAAATGTCAGAATCTACACAGCGGAAACGAAAAATAAAAAAGCCAAAAAACCCAGGATCTGTGGCGGAAACGGGTTGGGGTGAAAGCTCAAATTATGGCTACAAATCAGATGATGAGCGCAAAGATCGTCGTGGCCTGGAAGATTGGGAAATGCTGGATTCGATGGAGCAGTCGAGAGTTGGGATTCCTTTCTGGTTTGTGGCCATTTTTGTTGTGTTGCTTATCGTTGCTGTTGGTTTGACATTTCCTTTTTGGGGCAATCGTCCGGGATATGAGCGGCCATGGTTTGACTGGGGAATACCAGCCGGTGTCGCATGGGTCGTGGTGATGAGCGCAGTAATCTATTATTTTGTTGAAATGGTTCCGGCGCGGCGTGAAAAAAAAGAACAGATGGCGCTTGAAAAAGAAAAGGCAGAAAAACAAGCTGCGGAGCAGTCGATAAGTGATAATGTGGCACCACAAGATCAACAGAATAAATCAAATCAGGATATATAAGTTAAGCAGGAATGAAAAACACCTTATTATTTGTCGTATTAAGTTTTGTATTAGTAACTGGCTGCAATAATTCTCAGATGTCAAGTCAAAAACATGAAGTACCTGAGCCAGCGTCAGCGGGTGCCAAGATATTTGAAAAATTTTGTGGAAACTGCCACGCACCGCCACGCATTAAAAGTCATAAAGCTGACGAATGGGCAAATATTGTTGAGCGAATGCAAAATCACAGGCTTAAAAAAGCGTATCACCTTTTGAATGATGAAGAAAAACAAACTTTGCTTCTTTATTTGCAGAAGCACTCGGTATAAATTATGAAAATAATACTCCTATTTGTTGCCTTCCTGCTAGCATCATGTACTGATAAAATTCCAACAACGCAGTATCAGGAGTGGGGAGAATACTCTTTTCGGCTGGAGTCACGACCACCGCAGGTAAAGCCGGGAATGAATGAGTTTTTACTTATCGGCAACTTTAAAAAGAAATACCGTGCTTATGACTTGATTGTTAGCTATCGAATAGGACCAACAGGTAAGTGGAGTCAGGCCATTCAGGATGGGCATACCGGGGTATATCGCAGGGCAATGCTTGTTGAAGCACCAGAGACGGATGTGCTTTACGTTCGCGTGAGGCAGAGGAAGCATAATATCATGACAGAAGATCCCGTGGGTGATCAGGTCTTCCAGTTTCCGCTAAATTATTCCTCGGTTTCTCCAGCGACAGGCTCCGGCGAATAGTTTTTTATCGAATATTGGCTAATTCTGTTTCGACCTTTTTCTTTTGCGCGATAGAGCGCGTCATCTGCTGCTTTTAATATTTCATCGATATTCTTTAAATCTTCGCTACTATCTGCAACGCCAATGCTGATGGTGACATGAACTTCCTGCCATGGAATTTTTCTTGGGGGAATGTTCTCAGGCTTGCTTGCAGGTCTGTTTTGATTGCGCAGAACTAAACTGCTGTGATCAATGGTTTCCCGTAAATTTGATAAATAAGGAAAGGCCGTTTTGCTATTTTTTCCGGGAAATAGAATCGCAAATTCTTCACCGCCGTAACGGAAGGGCTTCCCGCCGCCCCCGATGGCGCTGATTTTTGCAGCGACCATCCGTAGCACCTGGTCGCCCACCTCATGACCGTAAGTGTCGTTAAATTTTTTAAAGTGATCGATATCGAGCATGGCTATTGTGTACAAACCACGTAAACGCGCAAGCTCCTCATTCATTGCGCGTCGGCCCGGGAGTTCGGTGAGTTCATCAATGTAGGCAATTAAGTAGGAATTGTGAATTAGTGCCCAGGCGATGATGAGGTTGGCGGTAACAAAATACAGTGTGTCCGCTTGATGTTGCATACCCGACAGGAAAAAAAACAAGGTTGACACAAGTGCGCCTGTAAATGCGTATTCAAATACAGTTGCATTTTTGATGGTAACTGCCAGCAAGACAAGAAAGCTGAGCATGTACGCAGTTGCAGTGGTTAGCGAGATACTGCTTGGAGATAAATAAGCCAGGGCCTCAGGTTTGTAGAGCACGATCATAGCAACGGTTTGAGGGTAATTATGTAGTGCCCAGTATGAGAAGAGTAGTTGTACAAGTATGATTGAGACAGTGACAAAGCTCTGAATAGATAGCAGCGACTGTTCTTTTAAACTGCTAATAAAGGCAATATTAAGCGGTAATAACACAGAGACAAGGGCAATAACCAAGTTGTCGCTTGGGAAAAGCTCGGTAGACGTGATTGTGGAATGGATGGCGATATAAGCTGTACCGAGTATGGCGGCTAGATAAGTGATTCGATGCCGGCCAAAGAGCCCACCCATTGTTATAACTGCGAGTATGAGTAAATACGGTATGTACGGCAGTTTTTCCAATATGTCGGGATCCAGTGTTGCCAAAAACGGCATACTGAAATAGGTAATGGCGATACCGGCAGCTGGTGCTAATGTAAAAAATACCTTGTTTCCCTGCAACCCGCTCACAGCCTTTATCCTTGGTAATTAAATGACTTGGTTTATATCCCTCTGGTGTTATATCGGGAAATCAAATGACACCTTTAGTGCGGTAAAGATAGTGAATGGCGGGGATTGGTTGGCTGTTCAATGAATAGCAAATGGTGAAGAAATACCTAAAGTTCTGTTCCGGGGGTGCCGATTAGACGATTAGTTAGGGTTGCTAGTTGTTGGGCCAAGATAAAAGGGTAATTAGGGGAAAACAATATGCACACAACCATGGTGATGAACTCAAAAGGTGGTAGCGGCAAAACCACATTGGCCACAAGTCTTGCTGGATTTTTTGCTGCAAATAATAAAGTAACGGTGATAAAGGATTATGATCCCCAAGGTTCCAGCTCTGATTGGTTGAAACAGCGCCCTTATACCATGAAGAAAATTCATGGGCTTGATGCGTTTAAGTCAAATTCCATGTTTGTGACGCGTGCTTTTGCCATGAAATTGCCCGCGGATACTGAGAGGCTCATTATCGATACACCGGCGGGTGTGGAACTTGTAAAGCATATTTCGACGATGAAAACGGTAGATAAAATCCTGATTCCGGTATCACCTTCAGCGATTGATATCCGTGCGACTGCGATGTTTATTCACCAATTGTTTAAATTTACCAAAATGCATAGGATAAAGGCTGACGTTGGGGTTGTCGCAAATCGGGCAGATATAAATTCCGATGCATATCGTGCAATGAGGAAAATTTTTGCCAATCTGGATATTGAATTTATCGCAACGCTATCCCAAAATGAAAACTATATAAAAGCGGCGGAACTGGGTGTTAGCTTATTGGAGCTCGATCACCCGGCTGTTACAAAAGATAAAACAGAATGGGCTCCTTTGATCAACTGGCTAGAAGGAAAACCCCTTATTTGTCCGGAAATTGGCGGCCGTCATTTGTATGCCGTGCCAACAGCCGTACAGGAATCCAGGGCGTGTTAGTCAGGAGATTGTTTTTGCCCTTGTTCAGACAGACACAGCTACTGCGCTAACGCAGAAAAAGTGAATATGCCGGATTATCGGTTTCTTCCCAAAAAGGATATTCCAGCTTGACCAGAAACGCCTTAAATTCATCGCGATCTTCCTGCGGTACTTGAATTCCCACCAAAATTCGGCCGTAAGCAGCACCGTGGTTGCGATAATGAAACAAACTGATATTCCACCGATGACTAATACGGGTTAAGAATAACAGCAATGCGCCGGGCCGTTCCGGAAAGATAAACCGGTACAATACCTCGTTTTCTGCCCCATTCGCATGACCGCCAACCATATAACGAATGTGCGTTTTGGCCATGTCGTTATCACTTAAATCGAGCACCTCATAATTGGCTTTTAATAAGCGCTCGATAAGTTTGCTTTTTTCTGCTTGGGAATCACGCATTTGTATGCCAGCGAAAACGCAGGCATTATTTTTGTCAGCATAACGGTAATTAAACTCGGTGATACTATGTTGGCCTATACTGTGGCAAAATTTTCGGAAGCTACCCGGCTCTTCAGGAATGGTAACAGCAAGCAGGGCTTCGCGGTTTTCACCTAATTCTGTTCGCTCAGATACATGGCGCAGACGATCAAAATTCATATTTGCGCCACTGTCGATGGCGACGAATGTTTTGCCAGTACAGTTGTGTTGAGCGATGTATTTTTTCATGCCGGCAATGGCCAGCGCCCCGGCAGGCTCGGAAATGGCACGTGTGTCATCGAAAATATCTTTTATTGCCGCGCAAATTTCATCGGTGGTCGCGAGTATGACATCATCCACAAGCCCTTTTATTACCTGAAATGGCGCTTTGCCTATTTGTCTTACCGCGACGCCATCGGCGAAAATCCCGACACTGTCCAAAACGACCCGCTCATTGGCTTTTAATGCTGCGTACAGGCAGGCGGCATCGTCAGGTTCAACGCCAATCACTTTTATTTGCGGGCGCAGTTTTTTTACGTAAGCAATGACACCGGCAAGAAGGCCGCCACCGCCAACCGGGACAAAGATTGCGTCGATATGATTCGGGTGTTGCTTGAGAATTTCCATGGCCACGGTACCCTGCCCGGCAATTACTTCAGGGTCATCATAGGGGTGAATAAAAGTCATATGTTTTTTCTTGGCAATTTCCTTGGCGTGTAAATAGGCTTCATCATAGGTATTGCCGTGTAAAATAACTTCCCCACCGTGATGCTTGACGGCTGAAACCTTGATTTGAGGTGTGGTTTTTGGCATCACAATAATGGATTGAATATTCATGGTTTGCGCCGATAGCGCCACACCTTGTGCATGGTTTCCGGCAGATGCGGCAATAACCCCGGCAGCCTTGGCTGAATCGCTGAGTTGAGAGAGTTTGTTGTGCGCACCGCGTAATTTAAAGGAAAAAACCGGCTGTAAATCTTCGCGTTTAATAAAAATAGAATTGTGCGTGCGTTTGGACAACATTGGTGCCGGATCAAGTGGGGTTTCGATGGCCACATCATAAACGCGGGCAGTGAGAATTTTTTCAAGGTAAGGGTAATCAGGCATATTATTCAGGCTAGTATAAATTTGGGGCAAACCGGAAATCTGTGCAGAAAGGTTTGCAGCGCTAATCCGGTTCACAAAACGTGAATTTTAGCACTGATTGGCGCTAATTAAGAAACCTAATTTGTGTGTCTGGGTGAACCCGGCTCTTAAGGACTTGTGTAATAGCGTAAACTCAAGCGTGATTTTTCATCAAACAGGGCGAAGGAAGAAGATATACTCATGGATTGTGCCTTGCGAGTTTTGCTATATTAAGAATGTACTGAGCAAGGCTCGTGATTTAATGCTGGCCAAAATGCTCACTATTTTCTCTGCCTGGATCGAAGCTGACTTGTTCGGCACTTTATTAAGTAAAAGGTATTCATGGCACAGCTTGGGTACAAATAATATGAAGAAAATACTGATCGTATTAGCACTGATGTCCAGTGCATGCACACCAACCCGCTATGTTGAACCATTGCCAGACGAGACATTTAATATCACGGTGGCCGCTGGTGGTGCGCTATTTGACTATCAGGGAGCAACCATCCCCTTGCCGTTAACGTCGGTGGTTGCCGGTTATGGTGTCAATGATGACAGTTCTGTCTGGGGGGCGTTGCATACAACATCTGCGGCTTTTGGGGTGCTGCACACCGAAGTCGGTGGGATCAAGCGGGTGTATAGCGCAAAGCAATACCTGCCTTCAATATCAATCGCACCCAGCGCCCACTTCATGATAGATAGGTGGGATAAAAATAAGCGCTTTTACCCGGTTATTGATGCAAATTTGTATTGGAAAAATGTCTTCAGCAGTGATTTGTTTTATCTTGGTGTTAACAATTGGTTTGTGCTTTCGTCAACCAAAGCGCATGGGCAAAAGCAACAAAATCGTTGGATACCTTCTTTGGTCACGGGTTATAGCTTTCGGCCAGGTCAAATGCAGTATTCGTTGGAGACGAAGTACATTGCCCCAAACTACAGCAATGAAAATATCGTGGTTGATTATTTGAGTCCGAACAGCAAAGGGGCGCTTGGTGTTTTCTTCAGTATCGGGAGGTCATTTTGAGAGCGCAAATCATTGGACTGAGTTTCGTTGTTTTGTTAATTGGCGGCTGTGCTCGCTTGGATGCGAATTTATTTGATCCACAGCCTTTGTCTGAATACAAGTGGGAAGACTATGCCGGCAAAAGAGAGTTAACGGTTCCTGATACATTATTAGTAGATCCGGCAAAAATAACGCAACTCTCCCTGGATTCCGGCAGCCCTGGGAACACGGTCAAGATAGCAGGTGTTTTTATCGGTGATACTGATCGTCTGTCGAACAGCGATTATCGTGTCATACTGTATTCCCATGGCAACAAAAAACACCTTGATTATTATTGGAATCGAATAAAATTACTGGCCAATGTAGGCGGAAAAAATAATTACGGTGTAATGGCTGTGGATTATCGTGGATATGGCATGTCGGAAGGTGAGCCAAGTGAGGAAGGCTTATATGAAGATGTTGATGCCGCCATGCAATGGCTGAGCGATAAGGGCTTAAGCGAAGATCGCTTATACCTATACGGTTATAGTCTTGGCACTGCACCTACTGTTGAACTGGCAACAAAACCACGAACCTTAAAGCCGGCAAAAGTCATACTAGAGTCCCCTTTTGCTTCCTCCGCCGTGATGGTTCAGGGCGCAGCGATACTGGATTTACCTTCTTCATTTGTGACGAATGTAAAAATTAATAATGCCGAAAAAGTCAAAAATATGTCTCAGCCTTTGTTATGGTTTCATGGCACGGATGACAGTTTTTTATCTATCTCGGCGCACGGTGAGCTTGTTTTTGCCAATCATCCTGGTATTGAAAACAGCGATAAATTTGCCCAGCGGATCGCAGGAGCGGAACACAATAATGTGCCACAGGTGATTGCCGACCAGCAGGGTGGTTTTCAAACCTATTTGGATATCATATCCACTTTTCTGCAATCACAATAAATTAAGGTAATTCACAAAAACGGCTTTATTAAATCCATGGCGTATCGTGTGAAGCCGGTATTTCTGATAAAATTCACAATAATTAATGAAATTAGCGTTAAACTCCAGGAGCTAAGTGCCAAATTTGGCGTTTTCGTTTATTATAATTTACTAAATGGCGTGAAAAGCACAAGTAAATGTGCATAAATGCAGAGAAGAAAAAGACAGTCAGGAGTAATAAATGTCTCAAGATGAAATGAAAAAAGCGGCCGCCGAAGCTGCACTGGAATATATCAAGCCCGGTGATATGGTCGGTGTGGGTACAGGCTCGACAGTGAATTTTTTTATAGATGCCTTGGCAACGATAAAGCACCGAATTGAAGGTGCTGTTTCGAGTTCTGAAGCCTCAACCGAACGTTTGAAATCACACGGTATTCCTGTATTTGATTTAAATGAAGTAAACGAACTGTCTGTGTATGTTGATGGTGCTGATGAAGTCACAAAACACATGGCCATGATCAAAGGTGGTGGAGGCGCATTAACGCGTGAAAAAATTGTGGCAGCTGTAGCAGAAAAATTTGTTTGTATTGTAGATGATTCAAAGTTGGTTGATGTGATGGGTAACTTTCCATTGCCGATTGAAGTTATTCCGATGGCACGCAGTTATGTTGCCAGACGTATCGTGAAGCTGGGTGGCCAACCGGTTTATCGAGAAGGTTTTGTGACGGATAATGGAAACCAGATTCTGGATGTTCATAATATGTCCATTGTTGATCCGCTCAAGCTGGAAACCGATTTAAATCAGATTGTTGGTGTTGTGACAAACGGGTTGTTTGCGCATCGTGGTGCAAATATTGTTGTGATGGGCACACCCGAAGGTATAAAAACCCTAAAGTAATGTCACGAACCCTTATCATTGTCGGGCTGTTTATTGTCTTGATTGGGGTGTTATGGCCCTGGATTCAAAAATTGAATCTGGGGCGGTTGCCCGGTGATATTTTTATTCAAAAAGAAAACGGCAGTTTTTATTTTCCTGTTGTGACATCTTTAATCGTTAGTATTGTGCTTTCCCTTTTGTTCTGGATTTTTCGGAAATAATGCCAATTCAAAGCCGATTGTTTTCCGCTTTTGAATATCATAAAGATACTCGATTTTATCTCGCGGATTACCGTTATGAAGGCTCTCCGGAGACTGGATGGGAAATATATCGAAACAATACACATTATTTATCCCTCCCCAGAGGTTATATTTTATTAAAAACCTTGAGCTGCGGCATTTGTTCAACCGATATTTCTCGCCATAATTTATCGTTTCCTTTGCCGCAAATTACAGGTCATGAAGTTGTTGCTTTGCATAATGATAAAATGGTGGTTGTTGATATTAATGCATCGCACAAGCATCATGGCTCTGGTGCTGCTTGCAGTTATTGTGAGAACGGCTTAGAAAACCATTGCCCTGATAGATTAACTTTAGGTATTGATCGTTTACCTGGCGGCTTTGCGCCATATATTCTCGTACCAAGGCATGCAATTTTTTTATTGCCAGAAAGCTTTGACATAAAAATGGCCAGCGTAATAGAACCTTTTGCGGCGGCTTTACATGCGGTGCATTTAGAAACAATTCACGAGGGTGACAATATTGCTATTATTGGTCCTCGTCGTTTGGGTTGTCTGTTAATTCTGGCATTAAGTTTATGGCGCAAGCAGGCAAAAATTAATTTTAAAATTACGGCTATTATCAGAAACGAAAAACTCTGGTCTTTGTGCCAGCTTGCGGGCGCAGATGAAATAATTACGTCAGGTTTTGGTAAATATGATGTTGTGTTTGATACGAGCGGGTCATCGTCCGGGTTTAATTTGGCGCTAGGCCTGGCCAAAAGAGTCGTGCACGTAAAATCAACCAGTGGCGAAGTGACAGCGGGGTTAACACATTTAACGGAAATGGTGATTGATGAATTAAGTTTGTCATCATTGCCCATTTTAGAAGGAAAAAAAATAGCACTTGATTCATGCTTAGGCGAAAAAAATATTACTAAAATAATATCGGAGCATGATAAGAGAGAATTTACAGTATTGACGCAGATCGACAACCAAACAAATTGTAACCGGGTGTTTGACGCTGTTGTTGGCGCATCTGTTGGTTTTATAAATGCGATTGTCAACAATCGAAAAGTTTGTCGCTTAATCAAACCCAGAGGCACTTTGTATTTGATGCAAGATAAACGTAGGCAATCACTTTTGTCCATGGCGCTTTGCCATGGTGTTAAGGTAAGTACCTCAAGGTGTGGTAACTTTGATGCTGCGATTACTGCTTTTCAGCAAGACTCAAACCTTGTTCATGAGTTTTTGCAACAGTTTATTTCAGGAATTTATCCGCAATCACAATTGCCAGAGGCGTTTAAGGTAGCGAAACAGAATAAAGATGCAGTGAAAATTCTGATAAAACATGATGTCTAGGGAATCTCTGATTAATGTGGCCAGACTTTGTAATAGTCTATGTCTGGAAACTTGTTGCTTGATGCCACAACGGATTTGATTGCATAGTTGCTGTTAGCCGTGTCTCGTAATATTTTCAGTGCCAAAGGGCCGTTTTTTGCGTTATTTAAGATGAGGACTTTAGGGGTGTCTACCTTGCTGCCGCGTTTGGTGACAATGCCGACTTCACCGTTCTTGAGTTTGACGATGCAACCGGGCGGGAATATCCCTAATAGTTTGACAAAAGCTTCAATTAGCGAGCCTTCTATATTTTGCTCTTTGTCCAGATAAATATCCCTTACGGCGACGTTGGCAAAAACCGGCTCGCGATAATTTCGGCCGGTTACTTTTGCGCAGTACACATCTGACAAGCTGACCAGTGCGGCTTCGATGGGAATGTTGTCTTTTTTTAATCCCAGGGGATACCCAGAACCATCAGCGGCTTCGTGATGTTTGGCGACAATGTCTAGCCAGGTATGACTTGAAATTCCCATTTCTTTGAGTAGTTCAACGGAGTTTTCCGGGTGCTCGTTTATGAGTTTTTTTTGGATAATGGATAAAGGTTTACGTTGGTTGACTAGCTTGTCTTGCAAAAAACCAAGAGAGATGTTCATGGTTAAAGCGGCACTTATGATATTCCGCCTTTTTTCCAATTCCCAGTTTAGGTATCTGCCACTGAGCTCGCACAAAATGGCTGTGTGAATCGCATGTTTGACAGTATAATTTGAATTGTCATCTGTGATAATTTTTGCAACCGAAGCATCGGGTGATTTTTCACAGATATTGATTATTCGCGTGACGATGGTTAGGATTTTGGATTGATTGATGCGGTTTTTGGGTTTTTCGTATATTTCGTGAAGAATTTCTTCCAGGTTTTCCAGGCGCTTAAAAGGTGGCGCAAGTTTCATGATTGCGTTGCTTTCACTGGCTTCTTCTTTTTCAACCAAAGCCGTTAATAGTGCGCGATTATATGTGTATATTTCACCAAGATTAATGATTTTCTCTACTTGCTCTTCGGTCAGTTGAGTCCCTTTTTCAGCGAGCAATATTCCATGTTTGTTGAACACGGGAAATAAAAGTGCTTGTCCGGGCTTTACTGCAAGCTTTGAGAGTGGTGAAAATTGACTTTTCATTTGCCTTACAACCTTTCCAACTGATTTTTTATGCTAAAGCCAATAAGCGGCAGATCCATGTTTTTGCTTAATCCAATTACCTTAAACAATTCTCCCATCTCGTCGGGCAAAATGAGTTGTTTAACGGGTTGGGTTTCTGCCATAAATAATCTTGTGTCGTGAATGTTGATTTCATTTAACAGGCTTTCAAGGCCACAGCCCATTAAAAAATAAGCTTGCGTTGTAAAACCATCGATTGAAAGACCGTTATCAAAGGCTGTTTCAGCGATCAGGGTAAAATTGACATGGGAGGTCAAGTCTTGCAAACCAACATGTGTTAAGGGGTTGTTGTGTGCCAGGTGTTTATAGTGACACATCAATGATCCTTCATATCGTTCCGGACGAAAATACTCTTCTTCATTGTAGCCATAGTCGACAAGAAGAATCACGCCCTGATGTAATATTTTTGATAGGTTTGCTATCCATTCGATGTTGGCAGTATTTATCTCTGAGGTATAGTGTTCGCTGCTGTCAATATTGGCCCGATGAGCTTGATAAATTTTGTCAAGTTGAGTGCGAAGAAGGTCACTGCTGGGGGGAGCTGGACACCAAGTCAGTTTTTGCCCATCAAAACACACATACAGTTCTTTATGCTCGCCGCACTTGTCAAACAATACGCGGTGGGTACTTAATGCGTCGAGCAACTCGTTTCCTAAAATCACGCCGGAAAAGGTCTCAGGCAATTCCTTGATCCATTTTACACGGCCAAGCAGATGTGGTGCACGTGCTTTAATTTGTGCGTGCTGCCGTTGTATTAGCGCGGGACTGATTTCTGATATGCAGTAAGATTTAGGCAGGCTGTTGGTTTTTTCCAGTTCAAGTAAAATATCACAGGCCATTGTGCCGGCACCGGCTCCGAATTCCAATATATCAGCCTCATCCTCAATAGCATCAAGTACTTGTTTTACCTGGTTGGCGATGCAACGGGAAAAAAGCGGTGTTAGCTCTGGTGCGGTGATAAAATCACCCTGTTCACCAAAAATAGGCTTTTCTGTGGTGTAATAGCCCAGGCCGGGGGCATACAGCGCCAGATCCATAAAATGCTTAAAGGTGATTTTACCGTCATTTTTTTTTATTTCCTCACAGATGAGTGAAACCAGTGGTTGAGAAAGTGCGATTTCTTCAACACTGGGGGCAGGTAATGTTTGTGGCACGTTTCGTAAGCTCATAATCAGTTATTTAAGTCGGCAGCTTGCCCAAAAATCTTTAAATCTTTGTTCAAACAGGTTATTTTCAAATGATACTATGGATTATGTTCTCTTTTCTGACTTTGTGTCCGCAGGAGCAGTATGAAAGATAAAGTGGTGCTTGTAACGGGCGCAGCCCATCGGCTTGGTGCGACAATTGTTCGTCGTTTGCATGAACAAGGTGCCATTACGGTTTTGCATTATCGGGCCTCTTTTCAGGCGGCAAAAAAATTGGCTGACGAGTTAAATGCCCGGCGGCAACATTCGGTAATGCTGGTTTGCGCTGACTTGAGTCAGGAGCAAAGCTACATAGCTATGATTGACGAAGTGGTGTCTCAATACGGTCGTCTCGATGCAATTGTTAATAATGCATCCAGTTTTTATCCAACCTTAATCGGAGAGGTGGGAATGGCGCAATGGGATGATTTAATGGCCAGTAATTTAAAGGCTCCCTTTTTTCTGTCCCAAGCTGCGGCGCCGCATTTACAGAAAGCTTATGGCAGTATTGTCAATATTGTCGATATTCATGCTGAAAAACCGCTCAAGGGGCATTCGGTATATTGCATGGCAAAGGCAGGATTGGTAATGATGACGAAATCCCTGGCAAAAGAATTGGGGCCAGAAGTGAGGGTAAATGCTGTGGCCCCGGGGGCTATTATGTGGCCAGAGGCGATGCACAGTGAATTGAAAGCGGAAATTCTCGCACGAACAGTCTTGAAGCGTAAAGGTGAGCCGGATGATATTGCCAGCACAGTTTTGTTTTTGTTGAAGGAGGCAACATATGTGACAGGGCAAATATTGGCTGTTGACGGTGGGCGTTCCTTAAACATTTAGTGTAACAGGCCATAATTTTTGCTTTTTTTGGTCGAATTGCGCCCAAAGTTGGGTATATGTTTTATTGGTAAGCGGGTCCCGCCGGCTTCCGGCAACCTCGGACAACGGTAGCAGCACAAAGGCATTTTCGTATATTTCCGGCCTGGGCAGTGTTAGTGTGTCTGAATTTAATTTAACGTTGTCATATAACAATAAATCCAAATCAAGGGTGCGGGAACTGAAGCGAGGCCCATCGCGTTTGCGTCCGTTTTCATCTTCTATTTTTCTTAGGTTGGCGCTTACTTCGGCTATACTGCTTGTTGTATCAAAGGCAACGACAAGGTTATAGAAGTTGTCACCGGCAAATCCAACGGATTCACTTTCGTATATGGTCGAACAAACAATGGGGTGGTAAAGGCTTTTCAGGGCATGAATGCCAGCGGAAATATGCTTTGCCCTATCTATATTGCTGCCAATACTGATAAATACGCGTGCCATATCAGGGCTTGACACCACGTTCGATTAATATTCCCACGTCCTTCGCGCCGCGAATGGCACCGGGCTTGGAAAGCTTTAATCTTACCCAGGGCACGTTAAATTCGGTTATGACAATCTGTGTGATTTGTTCAGCAAGGGTCTCAACTAGCTGGAATTCAGAGGCTTCAACAAAGCTGATCAAGCGTTTTGCAACACTTTTATAATCCAGTGTGTGATCGATATGATCATGTTCGGCAGCATTGCGAATATCGGTGGCCATCTCAAGGTCAATGCCAATGGTTTGCTTGGTTTTCCGTTCCCAATCGTAAATTCCAATGATTGTTTCAATTTTTAGGTCTGATAAGAAAATAATGTCCATTTTGTACGCGACTTGCTGAAAAGCAACCATTATAATCTCCCTTCCTGAAAAAAAATATCTAAGATTGACTATGATTCTATCTGCATTACTGATTTTGCTGGCTTATTTGCTTGGTTCGATTTCATCCGCTGTTGTTGTTTCACGTATAATGAGCTTGCCGGATCCACGCACCATGGGGTCAGGAAATCCTGGGGCAACAAATGTGCTGAGAACAGGCAGTAAAAAGGCAGCTGCGATTACGCTGCTTGGCGATGCATTAAAAGGGTTAATTCCTGTTTTGCTGGCAAAAGCAGTGGGGCTTGATGCCGGTGTTATTGCCTTGGTTGCTATAGCAGCGTTTATTGGCCATTTATACCCGGTGTTCTTTGGCTTTAAAGGCGGCAAAGGCGTTGCTACTGCATTGGGGGTTTTTTTGGCCGTTTCTTTTCCGGTGGGTCTTATGTTAGCGGCAAGCTGGGGATTGATTGCAGTTATTACGAAAATTTCATCATTATCGGCATTGGTCGCCTCGTGTCTGGCGCCGATATACATGTATTTTGTGGTTGGAGAAAATGCCTACACCTTAATGGCACTATTTATGTCGGTGCTACTGGTTTACCGGCATCGCAGTAATATTCGCGACCTGTTGTCAGGCAAAGAAGGTAAAGTGACGGATAAATCATAACTCCCCCTTAACGAAATATAAATACATTGAAACATTTTAATTAGGATACACATTGAAAGCTGAAATTAAACACTTGGTACACACTGCGCTTGAGCAATTGAAAACAGATGGTGAGTTGGCAGCCGATATAAGTGCTGAAATTGTGATTGAATATGCACGTGATAAATCGCACGGTGACTTTGCCTGCAATATCGCCATGCGCTTGGCGAAACCAGCAAAACGAAAGCCGAGTGAGATTGCCGAGTTGCTTGTTTCACGAATGCCGGCGTCAAGTCTGCTAAAAAGTGTCGCTGTTGCTGGCCCTGGCTTTATCAATTTTACCTTGGCTGACACAGCATTTTTTGACGTAGTAAAAAAAGTTATTAAAAAAGGTGCGGATTACGGGTGTAGCACCTTAGGTGCGGGGAAAAGAATTCAAGTCGAGTTTGTTTCCGCAAATCCGACTGGGCCACTGCATGTGGGGCATGGCCGTGGCGCCGCGTATGGTGCGGTTGTCGCCAACTTACTCAAGGCCGTTGGATACCATGTAAGCAAAGAATATTATGTGAACGATGCAGGTCGTCAGATGGATATACTGGGCACCAGTATCTGGTTACGTTATTTGGAACGCTGTGGTGAAAAAATTGTTTTTCCAGTGAATGCGTATAAAGGTAATTATATAAAAGAGATAGCTGAAGCTATTTTTCAGGAACACGGGGGAGAATTTCGAAAACCGTTTGCGGATGTTATTGCCAATGTGCCAGCGGACGAAGGTCATGAGGGCGGAAACAAAGAAGCGCATATTGACGGTTTGATTCGCAATGCAAAAAGTTTGTTAGGAAATGCGCATTATCGAACTGTATTTGGTGTTGGTCTGAACAGTATTGTCACGGATATTCGTGAAGACCTTGCCGAGTTTGGTGTCACTTTCGACGAGTGGTTTTCAGAGCGTAGCCTGGTCGAAGGCGATGCAATTAAAAAGGCGCTGGACAAGCTAAAAGCGAATAATCATGTTTACGAAAAAGACGGTGCACTTTGGTTTCGGTCAACCGACTTTGGTGATGAAAAAGATCGTGTCGTGGTTCGCGACAATGGCCAGCACACTTATTTTGCTGCTGATATTGCGTATCATTTAAATAAGTTTGAGCGCGGTTTTGTGAAGTGCCTGGATATATGGGGTGCAGATCATCACGGCTACGTTTCGCGTGTTAAAGGCTCGGTAAAAGCTATGGGTGAAAACCCGGATGCGTTGGATGTATTGCTGGTACAATTTGCCGTGTTGTACAAAAATGGCCAGAAAATGCAAATGTCTACCCGAAGTGGTCAGTTTGTTACTTTACGTGAATTGCGAGATGATGTGGGTAATGACGCAGCGCGCTTTTTTTATGTGATGCGCAAATGCGAACAACATTTGGATTTTGATCTTGATTTGGCAAAATCACGTTCAAATGAAAACCCGGTTTACTACATCCAATATGCGCATGCCCGGATTTGCAGTGTTTTTAGGGAAATGAATGAAAAGGGTCTGGTGTACGATGAGACTGAAGCCCAATCGCAGCTTCATTTATTGAATAGCAGCCACGAAGCGGCATTAATGAGTACATTGGCGCGTTTTCCCGAAGTTGTTGAAAATGCAGCAATGAATTATGAGCCACATAATATTCCTCATTATTTGCGCGATTTGGCGAATGAGTTTCATACCTACTACAATGCACAAAAGTTTATCGTAGAAGATATGAATACACGTCATGCGCGTTTATGTTTAATTGCAGCCATACGTCAAGTGATTCAAAATGGCTTACGCCTGATTGGTGTAAGTGCGCCAGAGGCAATGTAAGTGACGCGGGATTATAAAAACGTCACTGAAGCTGGTGTGAAAAAGAAAAGAACACGCAGTCGGTCGCATAAGTCTGTGTCAGCAGAAAAAACATTGCCCGGCTGGGTGTGGCTGATTTCGGGTGTTGTGATTGGTGGCTTTGTTTCTTTTATTGTGTATTTAAAATTGAGCGTACCAGTAGGGCCAGCAAGCAATGGTGATACTGCCAAGCTTATAGCGGAACAGAAAACACCAGCAAAAACAGAAGCGGAAACGCCAAAAGCAGATTCAAACCAACAACGAGAAGAACAGCCGCAAAAGAAGGATCAGGAAAAAGGCGAACTTGAGTTTTACAAGATTTTAACTCACCGGGAGCCGCTGTTTCCCGATAACAAAACTGATGAACAGAATAAAACGCCAAGCCAAGGTGAAGGTGGTGGGCAAGGGCAAGAAAAAAATGTAGCGTTGCCACAAATCAAGTCATCTAAGCCCGCTAAAGTAAAATATCTTTATACTTTGCAAGTCGGTTCCTTTTTGGAGTTTAAAGATGCCGATAAGCGCAAAGCAAACCTGGCTTTACTTGGTATTGGTTCTCGCATTCATGCCATAAAAACCCGCAATGTAACGCATTATCGCGTTATGGTAGGGCCGTACGATGATCTTGAGCGCATCCAGAAAATTGATGTTGAAATGAAAGCAAATAATATAAAAACACTGTTGTTAAGAGAAGTGTTACGAGAAAGAGGATAAGGTATGAAGAATGTAGCAAAAATGATTGTTGTAGTTTTTATGAGTATGATGCTATGGGCTTGTCAGCCACCATCTGTTCCCAAAGAGGTGGCGACTGAAATTGCAACTAATTTTATAAATGCAACGACATCAGGTGATTACGAAAAAGCGTTTACCTATGTGAATGCCAAGGAATTCTTTCTTGTACGCCCCAAAGAACGCTGGGTTGAGTATTATGATGCAATTTCACAGGAGCTGGGCCCGATCGTATCGATTAAGCTCACCCGTTTTCAGGCAGATGATCGCTTTAGTGGCCGCTTTTATACCTATGTATTTTCAATAAAACATGAAAAGGGCTTTACGAAAGAACTTGTCACCTTGATCCAGCAAATTAATTCCAAGGCGGATCTTGAGGTATTTGCCCATAAAATAGAGGGTGGTAAGTTATCAAAAATAAACACGATGTTTTAGTTGATTTGTTAGCGTCACTGTCGTAAAACGAATGTGAAGAATATTGGCTGCTGGAAGTTTTAATATGAAAATAACAAATAACCTGTTTTTGCTTTTATTGATTGTTTTGATCAGTGTTGCCTGTACCGGAAAATCAGAACCCGAGCCATTAAAAGTACCGGAGTCACTCCAAGGGCTTTTTGTTGATTCGCCAGCAACCAAATTGCCCGATTTCAGGTTTACTGACCATAATGGCAAGTTGTTTGATGTTTCTCGATTTAAAAATAACTGGAGCCTGGTGTTTTTTGGTTATACCAATTGCCCGGATGTTTGCCCCAATTCATTAAGCATAATGGATAAAATCAGCAAACAGGATGGGCTACCAAAAAATATGCAGTATGTGTTTGTTTCTGTCGATCCCAAACGGGATACGCCCGCCAAATTAAAAGAGTTTGTCGAGTACTTTAATGCTGACTTTATTGGCGCTACCGGGCCGAAAGCTGAGCTGGATAAGTTCCAGGAGCCACTCGGTGTTATATATGATTATGAAGGCGATACCACCAGCGGTGACTATGTGGTTAATCACTTTGCTGCCATTTACATTATTGATCCCCAGGGCAGAGAGCGGGCCTATATTTTGCCACCGCACAGTGAAGCTCAAGTGGCTGAGGCGTTCAAGCTTGTTTATAATCACTACAAATAGCAAGTGACGCAAAATGCGATTGCGACTCTTTACTCAATCTTGCTTATTATTGTTATTTTTTAGCGCAGCTACGGCGTGGGCCGATTCATCATTGCAATTTTCGGATTCTTGGCTTAGGCAGGCCCCACCTTCGGCAAAATACCTTGCAGCCTATGGTGAGTTAAAGAACACGTCGGCATTCGATGTTGCGGTAGTGGCCATGTCTAGCAAGTTGTTTGAAAAAGTAGAGATTCACCATAGTCGTTTTCAAAACGGCATGATGAAAATGACACGCGTTGAGAAATTGACATTAAAGCCTGGAGAATCCGTTGTGTTCAAACCTGGCGCGCGTCACTTGATGATGATGAAGCCAATAAGCCCGATACGAGCGGGTGATATTGTGCCACTAATATTTACGTTGAACACAGGCCAAGACCATCACTTCGATTTGCCTGTTAAGCGTTAACGCGCTGTTTTTCGTTTAAAGCCTGCTGTCCTGTATATTTTCCCTGATTTTTCTTAACTAAACCGTTGTTTATACCGATAATTATTTTGAGTTCCTAAGAGCTCAGGTTGTTTTATCTGCGTCTTTTTGTAAGCAGCTGTTTTTATTGGTAAAGGGATGTTGTGAAAAAGATAATTGCTTCTCAGGTTCAAGTGGGCATGCGCCTTTCATGTGATGTGTTTAATGAAAAAGGGGTGTTGTTATGGGCAGCTGGTAGTATTGTAAAAAGTGAACGACAAGCCAGAAAGCTGGCCAAGCAGGGCTATCGTTCAGATTTGCAGGAATGGATTCCACCGGGTACGGCGAGAAAAATTGCAGCAGAAGAAGTTGCGAAAGCAATCAAGGTTAAAAAAAGCTATGTTTATAACACGGTGCTAGATGCGTTATTAGAAATCCAGTTACCGTTAAATTATATATTTGATGTATTTAAAAATGATGCTTTCGAGAAGGAAAAAAAGGATTTAACAGAGCAAATAAACTATGTTGTTGACGTAATAGTCGATGTTTGCGAAAAACACCCGGCTGAAACCATTGCCACTATGCATTTGTTTCATCAAGCAAAACTAACTTTAATTTCAGCTACTTATAACTGTGTGCTTACGGTATTGCTGTGCCGTGCCAGCAAGTTGCGCATGGACGAAACGCGAATTTATGCTTGTGCCGCGTTAACGGCAAATGGCAGTATTGTAAAATTGCAAGATACCTTGTGGTGTCAAAAAAACAGGCCTACTGCGGCCCAAAAAGCGCAAATGATGAATCATCCGTATGAGTCCCTTCTCTTGTTAACTCGGGCCGGGGTGCGTGAAGAAAAGTGGTTGGATGCGGTGTATATGCATCATGAATATATGGATGGAACAGGTTACCCTCGGGCTTTAAGCGGGGAAAATATTATTTTTGGGGCGAGAGTGCTTGCTGTCGCTGACGTCTATACGCGATTTATTTTACCGAAAAAGTCCATTGACCCACCAACAGCCTTGAAAACGCTTTATAAACGTTATTCGACACGGCTTGATAAAAATCTGGTGATGGAGATGGTGAAACTATTTGGCATTGTGCCGCCGGGTAGTATTGTCGAGCTGGCAGAAGGGGGGATTGGTATTGTGATTAAAAATACCGATGACCCAAACAAGCCATTGATTACCAAAGTTGGTGACAAAATTACAAACTATTATTCCGAATTCAATTTAACCCGGCGTTATGAAATAGCCGGAATATTGCGTAAGCCGGAAACCCTTCCCAAAAAAATCTTTAAACTTTGGTCACTTTATGAAAAAGAACATGGTGTGACAGCCTGACAATAATAAGTGATATACCGGATGTTGTATCACCAAAGGGGTTTTGGGTGACACATGCGCCATGGAATATGGTCAGCTAGTGAATACTGTGTCCTGTTTTAATGCCTGGTTGAGTCAGAGATGGCCTATATTCTTCCGCAGCATTTTTTGTATTTTTTACCACTGCCACAAGTGCAAGGGTCATTTCTACCCACCTTTTCTGATTTGGCTGTAGTGGTAAATTGAGTTTCACCGTTTATGTAATACCAGCGGCCTTTTTCTTTTGTAAAATAACTTTTTTCTATCAGGTTTTGGGTTTTACCATCCATTTCATAGCGTGCGGTAAAATTGACAATTCCCGATTTGTCATTGACCTTGCCGTTTTTCGTATTGCTGATGGTAAGGCCTAACCAGCGTATTTTTTCGGACTGTTCTTTAATTGATTCCAGGGTAAAGTGTTGTTTGGTTCGGACATGATAGGAATCATATACATAGTCAAAGGCTTTTTTAACGTAGGCACTGTAACGTGATCGCATTAGGGCCTCGGCAGTTGGTGGGTATTTGTCGCCATTGATATAAGGCTGACAACAGGCGCTATATTCTTTTTTTGATCCGCAGGGGCACAATTCGCTATTCATATGATATTGACTTCAAACTTCTTATTGAGTGTATTTTTTTACTTTTTTCAGATGTATCAAGCTTGGTATTTTATGCTAATTAAGTCCCCATGTGCGCCTTTATTTGCTATTTTGTGACAAAAGATTCTCTACTTTGCACATTAAATCATCTATTTTTTTTTCGAGCTTGAGGTTATGTTGAAGTAGCTCGTCATTTTGTTTTTTTAACTCTCTATTGCGAATATTGGTGTTTGCAAAGCCGATGATCTTTTCTGCGATTAAGGCACCAATAAAGCCGACCAGACCTACACCGATGTAAAACATAAGGGCGACGATAATGCGACCGCCGGCTGACACCGGGAAGTGGTCACCAAACCCGATGGTGCTTGCACTCATTTGTAGCGTCCAAAAAGCGTCTTTATAAGTGAGAATATTGGAATTGACAGCATCCTGTTCAAAATAGAGCAGTAAAAAAGACAAAAGAGTAATAGTACCGTATAGCGAAGCAAAACCTAAAAAACCTAAAAAACTACTTTTGTAGTTAAGTATGCCGAACTCATCAACAGAGGTAACGCGGTGTTTTAGTTTCATATGCGCTGAAGCTCCTTTATTGCTGGTTGAATTGAATGCTTTGCTATGACTGGCTGCTATTGATGTTCGATGGTATTGCCGGGGATATTTTCACTGCTTTCGTCGTCTTTTGTTGCGAATTCAATTAGCTCTTGCATAACGCGGCGCTTTATTTCCAGCGTATCTTGCGGGTCGAGCTGGTATCGCTTGGCAAGTTGCTCATAGTCTTCCTGATTAAGCGATGCCGTCAACCGCGGGCGCTTGGGTGGTGCTGAAACGGGCAGCTTGGTTATTTGTCGAATCATGTCAGAAGGACTTATGCCGTTTAAGCAGGCGACCTGTCTAATTTTGTTTTGCACTTTTTCATCAACGTAAAATGCAACTTGGACGGCACGCATGGCTTTGTTGGATGCTTGCCATTTGCGGGGTAATTCTTTTTTCTTGCTCATTAGACAGGATGTATCTCTTCAATGTCCGTTAATGGTCGGCGAATGGTTATGATCACATCTGTTTCGCCCCCGTCGTAAACCTCGGCTTCGATAACAAATTGTCGCTTATTGCCGATAAGCATGTAGTAATCAAAACTATCGCCGTCGTTTTCACTGTCAGGAACATCTTTATTGCGATAATCACCTTTGTGATAGTAACCACCTTCGGCAAAAACTTCTTGCAAATATTTTTCCGTTGTCCAGTTTTCCAAATTGGCGGGCTCAGCAATGCGGTGCAAGGTAGTTGGGGCTTCGCTATCGAAAATGCTGGCAAACTCATCCATGTCGAAAGTTTCTTCGACGATATTGCGATTGATTTTTTTGGAAAAAGCGAGAAAAGGCTCGTCACCAGTCTCGTCAACTGTCATATAGACCGGCTTTTTGTTGTCGCCTTTGAGTGTAAACTCGGTAAGTTTACGGTCTTCAAAATCGTATGTATTGATATCTGATACTTCAAATTGACTGTTGCTTAAATCGGGTTGCGGCATGAAATCAAATTTGATGATATCGCCTTTGATCAGGTCACGTGGATGATCGATGTTACGTAATGCTTTTTTTTCATTATTAAAAAAAGATTTAACAAACCCTGTCATGCTCATCTTGTTGTTCCTCAAGTATGCTGTAGTCTAAAACATTAAATTAGCGATATATGTTGCTGACTTTTGGATATTGCGTGTTTTGACTTACCTTGAAACCGGCGCTACCGATTTTAAACCAAAAAAAAAGCCACGACTAGAAGTCGTGGCAACATTGGGAGGGGTGGAGCTTGTGTAAACCTGAAATAGGGAGGGGGCTTTCAGATTTACGCTCCTTTTTTTGCTTTTATTCTATCTAACACACTGGATGCAGAGCTGGTCTGGGGGCCAATACCTGCTTCCTTCATCTTTGCTTCCAAAGATGTGTCAGAGTTCTCGCTATCGAGGGTTTCAGCGGCTTTTAATTTATCATCAAATTCACGCTGTTTGGCTTTAATGCGTTCCAATGATTCTGTTGCACTCATTATTTTCGAGTTGCTGTTAGAAAAACTGTCACTAATGGCTGACGTTGCTTTTTGCACGCTATCAGTCGTCTTTACCATGGTCAATTGGCGTTTGTATTCGGCCAGGGTTCTTTCGGTTTTTTTCACTAATTCACGCAAGCGTTCGGCGTGGGCGGCAAAATTTGCTTGTGCTTCTTGTTGTTGAGCCAATTCCGACTCGATAGTCGCAATTTTTTCCGCAATTTCAGTTGCCAGTGCTTCGTCGCCTTTATCAAGAGCGGTTACAGCATAGCCTTCGTATTCACTGATTTTGGCCTTGGCTGACTCAATTTCACGGCTTGCCGCCATTTCCTTTGCGATAACCGTAGTCAGATCCTGCTTAGCCTTAGTTATATGGTTGTCGGCATCCTTGATTTCCTGTTCAAGAATGCGAATGCTGTTAGCATCAACAAATGCCTCGCCAGCTTCGGTTGCGCCGCCGCGTATTGCGGTAAAGATTTTTTTTAACAAGCCCATTGTAATTCCTTCTTTGTGACTATTTTGAGTTCGTGCGCTATTTCAAGCATATTATTTTAAAAACTCTGACATAACTTCTATTGCTTCCAGAGAATTGTCACTGAGGGTGACAATTTCATGGGCAATATCTTCAATACTTGAGTTTGTTGACAATGCCCCAAATACTGCATATTGATCACCTATGCGAGAAAACGATGACAGTGGCATGGGTATATTCATGTCCAGCATCATTTCAATCAGCTCACTTTTTGACTCAGGTTTAATTTCATTTTCAGCCCAAAGGTATGAAATACATAAAATCTGAGTATCCGTTTTAGTTAAATAAACCGGGATTTCTTCTCGGCCAACCAAGCTGATTTGCAAAACTTCTTCTTCGCCAGGGATAATCTGATGCTCAAAATCGAAACCTTCACGGGACTCTGCATTAAGATTATCCAGTTGTTCAGCGATTTGTTTGATCTTCATTTCTATCCTTTGACATAATATGTCTATACTTTAATTTCTGCGACATATTATGTCAAGACATATTATGTCATTAAGTTGATATTTTTTTCATCTCTATATTAATTACGTGGTGTTATATCGCAATAATTCAAGTAATTTGGGTAAAAAGCGTTATTTTCCATCTTTCGGGTAAGAAAATGATTACAAAATAGGAGGTTTGTCTAAGGGGCAGGCTGATTGGGCCTGAAATAATGTCGTTATTTTAGTTCGCGCGTTGAAAAATACCTTGTTCTTTTTGCCAAGCTTCTTGGTGATATTGGTATATAGCATGATTGTTCAGGGTGTTTACTTTTATGTTTTTCAAATCGGCAAAATAATTCAGTGGGAAGTGGAAGGATGCGAGGATAAGTTCAGGTGTTAGCCAGCTGGTACGCACAGGTAAAGAAGTTGTCGTTTCGAAGTCATTTTTTAGGCGTGTTAGGGCTGAAAAGCCATTTTTTGTGGCGATTGTCCATCCCCATTCACCAAAACTGGGTACATTTTGATGATACTGTTCAACATGTTTGAAACCTGCATTTTTAACGGTTTTCCCAATACTTAAAAAAGCTTTTTGGGCGTGATAGGGAGAGGTGGATTGCACAACCATTGCGCCATCACCTGTTAACAGGTGTTTGACCTTTTCGTAAAAGCGGCTGGAGTAGAGTTTGTTAAGGTCAGGGTGGTTGGGGTCTGGTAGATCGATAATGATAGTGTCAAACAATTTTTGCTGCCGGGACAAGGTATCAACACTTAAAAAAGCGTCATTGTAAATGATTTCCACCCGTTTATCCGACAAGGCGTGTTCGTTTAGTGCCAATAGTGCTTTGTTGATTATTGTGCCGCTATTGTCGTTAAATTTTTCGGTTTTAAAGAAATCAACCAGGGTTTTATCCAATTCCAGCATGGTCACTTTTTCCGGATTCCATTTCAATACTTCCCGCAGCGCCAAGCCATCACCGCCGCCGATAATCAGAATATTGTTGTGTTTGGCTGAGGCCAGCATTGCCGGGTGAACCAACATTTCGTGATAGATTTGTTCATCAACACTGGAAAACTGCGTTCGCCCGTTAATGTACAAGGAATAAACCGGGGCGGCGTTGGGGTTCATAATGCGTTTGGTGATTGTAAAATGCTGAAATTTCGTGTGCTCGCTGTAAATGACCTTGTCTTTATATAGTGTTTCTTCCAGCTGTTTGTCCCAAGTGTTGCCGTTTGTAAAGACATTAAGTGCAATTGCAACCAAAACCAGTTGAGACAATAAAAATGCGGGACTATATTTGATTTTTTTATGATAGCGAAGATAAAAAACCAGCCCCGCCAGTAAATTTGCTGAAGCAGTAAATACCGCAGCGGTTGTTATTTCCAGCGATAACATAAATATTACCCAGATAGCAGCACCAATACCAGCACCAATATAATCGGCACCGTAAATCGTTCCCGCATTGTGATCGAGGTGTTTTTCATACAATTGTTCGCGAATTCGGGCAATGAGCGGAATTTCCATACCAATTAGAAAGCCAAGCACAAACCCCATTAAATAGGGGGAGATGCGGGCAAATTTTTCGGCAAAAAGAAAAACACCGCCCTCGGGATTTAGGTCCGGTGGCAGACCGTAGGTGTTGGCGATGATTTGTGGCAGGGTATTGGCGAAGGCAAACAGGGTGGCAATAATGAGTACCGAAGTCAACCCCAATAAAGCAACAAGCAGTTCCAGCCAGGCAAAATTGGTATAAGGGTTTTTAAAGAGTTTTGCGGCAAATGAACCAATGCCCATGGAAACAATCATGATGCCGATCATGGCAAAAATGGTGGACTCTACAGCGCCTAATATTCTGGCAGCATAATGCGAGAGAAGGTATTCGTAGATAAGGCCGCAACCGGCAAGTACGGCCATAATGACGATGATCAGAGCATCGTCAAGAAAAAGCGTTAGATTTGTTTTTTTTGTTTTGCTGATATTACGCAATCAAACCGGCCAGTAATAATCCAATGGAAATGTAGATTGTGGCTTCAATAAAACCGATACCAATGTTTTGTTGATGATCGACTTCATTCACTACATCTATTTTTGCCAAAATCACCTGCCGTGCGGCGATAGCAATAAGTGACAAGACTACTGTGAGTGCGACCGAGATTAGCCCCCAGGCAAAAGACGCCATGAAAATGCGTTCATCGTTATAGACGACAAACCCGGATGCGGCTGTAACAGCAAGGGCAACGCCGATTTTATGGCCGCAATAGCGCAAAGCAATGGCGCAATTGCCGATTTTTAGTGCGTCTTGAAGGCTGTTTCCGTTATGGCGCGACGCATAAACCTTGCTGCGATACAGTGTTACCAGAATCAGTACCAGTTGTGAAATGATAAAACCGACAACCACGGAAATGAGGCCGAACAAGCTATTGTCATCAATCCATGCCATGACAGCCTTGACGATAATGGCGGTAGCAAGCAAATTACCAACATCAATAATTGCAGCGGCCATATTGCCTTTTAGTATTTCTTCCTGAATATTGATGTTGGGTAGGGCAAAATTATCCAATACTTTCCGGGAAAGCATCATCAGGATAATGCCCAATACTCCGTAAGTCACCACCAGCACGATTTCATGCAAGAGCGAGTTGCCGGCATCACCGGAAACCACCCCGGTCAATACAATGGACAGTGAAATTAAACCGCCGGCAAAGACCAGTCCGAATGCAAAATTATCTTTAACGGAAAGCTCTTCAGTGGTGCTGACGTTGCTTATCAGTCCAGCGAGTTTACGAAATGCCGTTAGTAAAATAACGGCAAGTATCAAGTCAATTGCGAGTATCGCTAACAGATCAGGATACCAGTTAATGATTGCGTTGCTTTCCATGTTTGAAACCTTTTACTTACAATATTGTGTCAATGATTATTTGCCGCCAAAGCTACTTCGCGAGTAACTGCTGCGATTACGAAAGCTCGCAGGTGCGGATTTCTTGGAAAATGCACTTTTTTTGTTTTTGCCGCTTGAAAAGCCATAACTGCTTTTCCGCCGTTCGGCGCTGCTGCTGCCATAACTTTTTTTGCTTACCCCGTAGTCACGCTTAGCGCCGTATTTCTTGGTTTTTGGCGGATTAACGTTGCGATTGCGGAAATTACCGTTTCGTTCCCGGCCGACATCGTTGTAATAACTCCAGTCACGATTACGATTCCACTGATTGTAACTGTATGAGCGCCCACCCGTTAAATCACGAAACATGGCATACATGCCATACCACTCCCAAATTGAAGTGCCGCCACTATTCTGCCACTGACCATAGGCCGGGTTGCCGATTAACTGGCTGCCGGCACCCATGTCTTGAGAGCGGTTTGCTGCCAGCGTTTCGCTTTTAGGTGGTGTTTCGATACGTGGCAAGCTGCCATTAGACATATCAGCCAAAACATTGACCACATCGATCAAGGCCAGATTGTAATTCTCAGGCTGGGCGGCATCGATAATGTTGTTGGCCTCCTGGTACCGGGCAAGTGGCGTTTCAAAAAGTTCCGGGTTGTTTTTTAGTGTTGCAAGCCGGTTGTTCAGGTTTGTATAGATTGCGCCATCATTGCCTGCATCGCGCGCCAGATTGTCGATCAATGCGCGTAATTCGGGTTTTTGTGAGCGTAATATTTTGGCGTACTCTTTTAGAATCATTGCGTTTCGGATCAAGCCGGAACGAATAGCCGAGTCGAGTTGTTGCACGCTTTTTTCAGCGGCCAGGATTCGTTCGGGCAGTTTTGCTTCAGCTTGCTTTGGGGAGGAGGGTGGGTTGCCACCGTCGGAACCGCCACAGCCGCTCAAGCTACTTAGCGTCGCCAGTAGAAAAAGTGTTATAAATAGAGAGTACCGGGTTAGGGTCAATTGTATATCCTGAATTTGTTGTAATTGCCACAGTATACTCATAACCATTAAACTAATAAACAGTCGGTTTTTGGCCTTGTAAGTGTGGTTTTCTGCAAAATTGACATAAACCCGGGGGCGGTTTTTTGACAAAGCCTGTAAGAATGAGACATTCGTAACCAACGTGCCCCAATGACAACAAAGAGAATGCAAAGTGCAAAAAATGACAATAAAGCGGGTTTTAAAATACAGCATATATGCACTTGTTGGTGTGCTTGCCTCAATAAGTCTTGGGATGAAATTTGCCACGCCGATCATTCTGGAAAATTACCTAGAAAATCATTTTTCTGTAAATGCCTCGGTCGACACTGTTAGGTTTAATCCGTTTACCGGGGAAGTGGGTATAGAAGGTGTACATATCTATGGTGAAAATGGGCAGGAATTACATCTGGGTTATTTGTTGGCAGATCTTGATTTGTGGTTATTGTTTGACAGTAAGTTGTTTGTGGAGTCACTATCGTTATCAAGTTTTAACACGCAGATAAGTCAATCTGAAAACATGTGGTCTGTTGCCGGTATGGAAATTCCTGTGACTGGCGATGAGGCGTCAAAAGATAGCCAGGGGAGTCAAACCACGCCCTGGCAATTGGGTATTGGTGAAATTAATTTTGACAATGCCGGCGTTAGCCTTGACCTGGCAACAGTTAAAAGTGAATTTATCATCGACTCACTTAGATTTAACGGAGCAGCCCAATGGATTCCGGAAAAGATTTCGGAATTTACTGTTTTGCTAAAGGTTAATGGCGCTCCTGTCGTATTAAAAGGCGGAGTAAAGCCGTTTTCAACAGCAATTGACCTGGATCTTGCCTTGGCTATTGATGATCTTTCGTTTGCTCCCTTACTTGCCGCGCTTGAGGAGCGTTTGCCTTACAACGACATACAGGCAATGCTTAATGCAGAATTGCAGCTTGCATATACACGAAAGAACCAGGTGAATAATATTGCCTTAACGGGGCGGTTGTCATTGGCTGATATTTCGTTTACTGACACAAGTCGCAATCTCTATATTGCCGAAGAAAAAGTGGAATGGCGTGGTGATGTTTCCTTGGCATTGGGTGATACAACCACTGATGATATTCAATCACTTTCAACGCTTGATTTTTTTCCGCTACGAGTGGAGACAAGTGATACAGGTATATTACTTGGCCGCTTCAATCGTTTAACTGTGACCAATATTCAGGTCGACACCTTGCAGTCCATAAACGTGGACGAAATATCCATACAACAAGTTATCGCCATGAAAGATCTGGCGCTGAAAAATGATGAGCTATTATTTGTTGAAGATACGCGTTTGACAAATATTGAATATCTTGAAGACGCAATTCGTGTCGGTGAGGTTAAGTTTAAAGGCCTGAAAGGAAATGTGGTGCTAAACCGGAATGCGGCACTGTTACTAAGTGAAAAAATGGACGAGAGCCGGTTGTTTAACACAGAGCAAGCCCATGAGGGAGGTGTTGATATCGACCAGGATCAAGTCAGCGTCGAGGATGCCATTGAAATAACGGCACAAACAGCGAAAAACCAGGGTGAACAATCTCCGTTTTCAGTAAGGATTAACAATTTAGTTGTTGGTGATGAAAGTTATATTCATTTTATCGATTATTCGGTTAGCCCTTTTTTCGAGACGAGGGTGCGCGATATTGATTTAAATCTGAAGAATATTGATACGGGAAATAACACAAAATGGATGGACATTGAGTTTGACGCATCGATTGATGATTATGGGAAAATCAGTCTTAAAGGAAAAGCGCAACCGTTTGCAGCGGCGATAAATGCAAAGGCTAAAATGATAATAGAAAATGTGGCTTTGGTGCCACTCTCTTCCTATACCGGAAAATATGCAGACCTGTTTATAAAACGGGGGTCACTATCTTCGAAAATTGACATCAGTATTATTGAAAACAAGCTGGATGTGAAAAATAAAATCTCCCTGAACAAATTGAGGCTTGAGCCGGGGAACAGTGAGGTCAGCGAACGTTGGCTGAGTGATTTACCAATGCCTTTGGATCTTACCTTGAATGTATTGCGTGACAAAAATGATGTTATTGTGCTTGATATACCTGTTGAGGGTAAAGTCTCTGATCCGGACTTCCATTTGCAGGATATTTACAATACCGCAATGCGCAAAGCTGTTAAATTTGCCGCGACATATTATCTGACGCAAGCGGTTCAGCCTTTGGGATTGGTAATGGCCGCCGGTAAACTGGTTGGCAAAGCCGCGCAACCACGATTTGAACCCCTGATTTTTGCACCGGGTTCCGCCAAAATATCGGCAATGAACAAAAAGCACTTGAAAAAAATTGCCAAACTATTCACGGATCGCCCCGGACTGAGTTTGACTGTGTGTGCTGTCTCTGTAGAAAAAGACTGGCAGGTCATGAAAACGGATTTAAGTGATGAAGAGAAAAACCTGCTTGAAAAAGCGGGCAGGAAAAATGTTGTCCCCAACAAGGAAAACCCGAAGGTAGCATCCATTAAACAGGATTTGTTATTAAAGCTGGCCGGATTAAGAGGCAGGCAGGTTAAGCGTTATATTGTGGAATCATCAGGGCTGGATCCGGCCAGAATTCTTTCATGTAATGCCAAAGTAGATGAAAATGTTGAGGCAAGGCCAAAAGTAATGCTATCGCTTTAGCTGGCGCGGATAACATAATTGAAGTTGAATTATTGCTGGCGGCGCCTCAGGGTTGAATCAATGATGGGCAATAAAAACAATGGCAGGCCTCATGTTAAAGTGAATAACTTGCTTGACGGTGATGCCGCTCGGCGTTTTTTTGCTGCAAGGTATAGCGGCCATTTTCTGTTATAAACGTCCAGATATCCGGGCGTTGGCGCTGTATGCCACGTAAAACTTCGGCTGCGTTTTCAAAACACACATGGCGCTTGCCGCAATATTTAATGCTTTCACTGAGATGATTGAAATGAATCCCGATTCTTGCCAGAAGCCGAATCAGTTGTGGCTCCATTAGCGCCAGCCAGTAACCCATGTTTTGCTCAGCACTCATTTGTACAATTGCTTTAAACAGGCCGATTGAAATTTCGGCGGTAAACTGCCTTTTCGGTTTTGGTGCTAGCATACCAAAATCATTGTTTATGCCATGCACGATCTTGTCTTCACCAATGCGTTGTCTGAAGTGTTTGGAGATCAACAGGCGGGATATTTCCGCCACCTGTTTTCGGGGTGCTGTCATGAGTCTGTCATACTCCTGCCGGCAACTGGCCGTCAGATGAGACTCGATGGGATAAGTGCTTAATTCAACTTGAGGGTGTGGTAGCACCAGTCGAACAGTGGCGGCATACAGACCTGATTCCTTGTGTAAAATCAGCTTGTGAGTTGAGCGATGATCGAATTCGTCAATTTCAGCGAAATCTTCATATTCATTGTCAGTCAAATAGTGGTTTTCAACACAAAATACCTGATAACGCAGTTTGTGACATTCCTGCACAAGTTCAGGTGTATTTGCTGAGACGATTTTAAAATATCGCTCGAAGTGATCAATAATATTATACATGTAACTTGGCCCTTCCTTGTGCTTGGTTATCTAAGATCCGTTAGAAAATGGCCTTACAGTATCCGCAGCAATTTGCCGATAGTCTGTTTTAGCGGTAGTTGTTAAGGAAATTTTGTGCCAGTTATTTGGTATTGAACAATGAATAAGTTAATTTCTTCTCAAGTCAAGTATATTAGTCTACTATATTCACTGAAAGCACTCTGGAGTCGCGGGTTTTTTGTCTCGCCAACGGCAGCGGTATCAAAAAATGCAAGATGGGCATTGCTTTGAGCAAACTGCGCTTTCACATATTTATGGATTTGATATGTTTATTCCAAATGCTTCAAATCCAGTTTGTCTTTAAGTTGTTTGACAGGATGTTAAAACAAGTATCATGACGTTAAGCCGCAGATATAAAATTCATATGCCATTTTTCCGGCATCTTCTCTTTCAGCGTCTGGGCACAATTCTTTTCTTTTCTTTTTTATACTTTGGTGCAAGCCCATACGCATCTTCAAGCGAAATCATTGTTAATGCCAATGTGGACAAGTCATTATCTCTGAATACCTTGCGCTCGATTTACAGTATGCGCTTAAAAACCTGGGATGATGGCACAGGAATCACCGTATTTATTCTTGATCCGTTTGGTGAGGCGCATCGAAAATTCAGCCTGGAAGTATTAGGTGTATTTCCCTATCAGTTGCAACGTATATGGGATGTTCTTGTTTTTTCCGGTACCGGCCAGGCCCCTGTTGTTGTTGAAACGGAAGAAAAAATGATAGCCAAGGTCAAGTCAACCCCGGGATCCATCGGTTATGTTATCGAATCGGAGGTGCCAAGCAATGTTAAAAAAATTAACGTTAATTAAACGGCACAGTACAATGTTATTTGTTGTTTGCTTGTTGGGGTTTCCCGACAGGATTTATGCCGGATTAGGCAGTTCCGATTTTCAGTTAAATGGCTTCTTCACTCAGTCGTATATAAAAACCGATAATAATAATTTTTTAGGTAACAGTACGGGAAAAGGAAGCATTGACTATCGGGAG
>Ga0256830_1000135_pt1 | contig 64582 bp, 105 predicted proteins | sample 128326metaG_FD_190537 | JGI IMG/M metagenome (GOLD analysis project Ga0256830, IMG submission 190537) | Hydrothermal vent microbial communities from Lau Basin, Pacific Ocean - 128-326 | ecosystem: Environmental > Aquatic > Marine > Hydrothermal vents | place: Pacific Ocean: Lau Basin... | reverse complement strand
TGCAGGAATCCGGTTCTCCGAGAGAATTTTTCACCGTAGAAAATTGTCCACCCGACATTAAACAAGCGGGTATATTCGATCAAATTACATATTGGTAAAAGCGAATGAAACACACCAACAAAATCGAATTCTATCATGGGGACTGGTTCAAACTGTACACGCGAATTGAACCGGGGACGGTGGACTTGGTTTTGATCGATCCACCCTACGGGATTCTCGATAAGCAAACCTGGGATCGCCGGGTAAATCTGACGAAACTGGAGATGACTGTCAACAAAGTTTTAAAACGCGAAGGTTTATTCATCGTGTTTTGCAACCTGGCGTTGATGCGTAAAGCGCTCGATGAGTTGTTGAACTTTCGCTTGCGTTCCTGGCACCTGTGGCGCAAGGGGTTGGCCCAGCCGATTTCAAAAATGATGCCTCTTCCCAACGCTGAGTTTATTTTGGTCCTTGCTCGGAATAATGTACAAACTTGTGAAACAACATGGAATCCACGCGCCGGGATGCCTAAAGGCAAACCGTACCTGAAACGATCGAAGACACTAACATCCCCTACTCGTCGACATATAAAAAGCCCTGTCTCAAAAAACGTTGATGGCAGACGTTGGGTTTCAACCGTCCTTGATGCCCCGGCAAAATGTAACCTGCCTGACGAAGAACGATCGTCGCACCCAACACAAAAACCGGAATCTTTGCTTCGCTCACTAATCCAGACCTATTCCAATCCGGGCGATTTGGTAGTGGACGGATTTGCCGGCTCCGGATCCACATTAATAGCAGCTATAAAAGAAAATCGTCGTGCCTGGGGGTGTGAGATCGAAGAAAATTACTACAACGAAACCTCAGCCAGGATTAAGCGAACGCTTAACCAATGTGAGTTGTTTACTGCGAAAGAATTAAAAACACCCAACACAGTTCATCAAATGTCACTTTTGGGTGTGAAAAATGAAAGCGGTTTGTCATGTCCATTAAACTAAACACAGACAGTTCGGCAAGTATCAAATTGGAGTGGAACGCTTACGTTCAGGGCGCCAACCCGGCCAGCGGGATTTTGCTTTACTGGCGGGCGATGACAGGCGTGTCCATTACCGGCGCCTCCCAGGCCAACCCCTGTGTGATTGATGCGCCGGGTCACGGTCTGACTACCGGGAACAGTTACCGGATCTCCGAAGTGGTGGGAATGACCGAATTAAACGACAAAGATTACACCATAACGGTCATTGATTCGGATTCATTTTCACTGGACGGGATTGACAGCACGGCATACACAGCCTATTCCAGCGGTGGGGTGATTACGCCGGGGCAACTATCCAACACCGACAATTCGATCAAGCTGCCCATCCAGGCGACTTCTTACAAGTTTGAGGGTGTGGCCGCCGATTTGTATTATCGTTTTGGTGTCGCTGTGTATAAGACAACACTTACCGGTATGGCGGAAGGAGACATCAAGGATGATCCTACGTGGAAGAAGGTACATCCGACCACTACACCGAACTTTATTGGCAATATCGACGGGGAAATAGCATCGACGGTTAAGTCGAATGCGGCCGATGGCAAAAATGCTTATGATGAATTCGGGAATCGAAACGTAGTGAATTTGATTAAGAATTGGTCGTTTGAAAACGGTACAACGGGTAACCCCCCAACCTATTGGGGATATTCGGAAACGGGTAGTACACCGAACGCAGATACGGCATTTGTAAAATCAGCCATAAGCAGCGCACCGGATGGGAGCTATGCGGCTTATTGGGAATATTTGGGAGTAACAGGGGACTGGACACAGCGGACAAAACTTTCAGACCCGATTAAGATATTGGACAACACCATCGCTTTTGCGTTGTCGGCTTGGTATAATGCCCAGGCGGTACTGATTACAGATGTTTCGCTCAGCGTATACATGTATAGCGACGTAGCAGGGACAACTTATTTAGGGGTGTTGGACAAGAGTATTGGTGTCCCGACAACATCGTGGCAGAAGAAAAACGCGATAATAACAGCGGGGGAATTGAACACGAATACGAAGGCGGTACGAATAGGGATTACAATTGATGGAAACGGCGCCGGAATCGAAACGGATAAAATGTATTTCGATGCCATTTCTTTTTATGCCGGCGGAATTGCTTCGATACCGAATCCATTTGTATTAACAGAGGACACACAATCCGTTGACGTGGCTGAGAAGTATATTGTGACCGGGGAATCCCCACGGGTTGGAAATATAGTTACCTTTGGACAGCCAGTGGCGGGGAAACCATCTATTCGCATTGCAACCGGAAAGGACCGGCAAAAGCCACTATTCATTATTTCAGACCGTTATTATTTCACATTGAACAATGCGGATTCGCACCATCCAGGTTACGATGAGGGCGATATTGCACTTGTCGGACGTGTTCCCTGTCGGGTGATTGGTAAAGTTTTTGTTAACGATAAAATAACGATACACAACAACGGGATAGGAAGAGTAGCGGTCCCTGAAGAAGGTTCGGTTGGTTTTGCAATAACCAATAAGAATGACAACGGTGAAGGATCTGTGATCGTATTTGTAGAAAGGAAGTAGCACAAAAGATGATCCGGTTAACAAACAAAGTATTGAACTCAAAAAACTTGTTTTCACCTCCACGGAAACAAACAGCAACCATCCGGGCGATGTGCCCGCCATCGGATGTAGTTGCCTGCCCCCGGGTTTCTCTTCTTCTTGTCCCGGGGGCAAATATTTCCTACCCCTCGCGGGGCGGGCTGTGAATGATCGCCGGGGACCCAGGCTCCCGGCGATCATAAAAAGAAAGGGAAATAAAAATGGTTAAATGGATCCAGAGGTTCTTCGAACCGACAAAAGAAACGGCAAAGAGTTTTGAAATAACCGACACAATAAAAGAGGAAAAAACGATGATAAGCAAAGTTGGCAATTACAAACTGTATAGAAGAAACAACGAAGTTATTTTGGCAACCCCCAAATCATTTAAACTGTTTGATCGCTGGCCGAAGGTCCTTGAAAAATTGGAACCGGGGCGCTATCTGGTGAAAGATCCATCAATTCTACACCTAAACGCAATCAAGGAAATCATGGAGCATTGTGCGAATATCGATATAAAAAACGTAGAGCACAAACAGTTGACCGACAAGTACTTTGCGACCATCGAACGCGACGGACACGACGGAACGTGCCAACCATGGGACCAAACAACCGATCCCGAACGTTTGAAAGACTTCGCCGGCAATGAAGAACGGGCGGCGCTTATGGCGCAGATCAGGGTCGTGGAAGCTTCAAACCGCGCCTTGGCCTTGGCGGCGGTTTCCGCAGGGGACCCGTTAACATGACCGAGCGCGATCAAATGAAGCGGCCCATCGACCATTATGACAAAGTCATGCAAAGGGTTCGAAAGCTCAAACCGGAATGGGGACCATTGCCAAAAACGCCACCCAGCCGCCCGCAATTTCCTTCAAAATCGACAATCGATAAAATTTACAGAAAAGGTCATCATTTGCTCCGATGTGATGACACCGCTCTTACTTTGGATATTGTCCGACCGCTGCGAACCTGGTACGATGGAATATTTGTTGAAGTTGCGATACACCCCCGACACAAACAGGATTATGACGATTATTGCCATGCCGAATTATGGCAATACTTCAGGGGCAGAAAACAAGGAGAAACGTTCCAGCAATTTCATAAGAGAAAGTTGTCAACGTGAAACAAGACCCGCTGATATTTCTACCGACCAGGATTGTGAATTATTACCATTTACTTAATGGAATTGATATCAAGCTCTTGGTTGAACTTTACCGTCATTACAGTTTAACACGTAGTCCGGGACACACAATCCTGATATCCACCGCAACAACGGCGAAGATTATCAATTGCAACCCCGAGGAATTAAAACAATCTATCGAGCATTTACAAAGCCTTGAATTGATTTGGGTAATTGGTTGGTTTCATGAATCGCCCGATCTTATGCGCGTGAAATTAATCAGGATGAAATTCCTCAGCAGCGATATTCCTGATCTCCCGACCCGTTTAACGACCAAGGAAAGGCAAATATTCAGGAAGAAAGATATGACCGATGACGAAAAATGAACTCCAACAAGCTCTGGAACTTATGCAATTCGAAATCTGGAAGCCCGAAACGCCGTTCCGGCTTAAAACTTTTTGGATAGTTTTGGGAATCTTTGCTTATACGGAGATTTCGATCAGGGCATTGCTTCGCACGACATGGGGCGATTTTAACTGGAAAAAAGGTTCGGTGAATGTTACGGCCCGCCGAATCAAGAAATATAAACGGCACAGGATTTACCTAATCCCACCACCTGTTTTAGCGAATACACGACTTTTTTATCTGATGGTACGAGATAACGCACAGAAATACAAGAAAGTGTCGTCAACGTTGATTTGGCCCTATTCAAAGGCGGGGTTTTATAACAATTGGGCCGCATTGAAGAAAGTTTGCAGCGGTGAAAGCGGTGATATAAAAACCGTTATTCCTCAAGTGCTTGTTCGGCTTTTTGCTCATAACCGGCCGCCGGAAACTGGTGCCTGACCCGATAGAGCTGATAGTATCAACAATGTTTAAGGAATTGACGCACAAGGATTGAATTAAAAAGGGTTTTGTATTGGAATTACTAATGGAATACAAACATAACCGTATACGTAACAATGACTTATAATTGAAATAATAGTGGATACCGGTTAATAATATTCGTACTTTATCGATGTTAAAATGTATGATATTAGAGCAATTCAAAACGCCGTAAGTAGTTATTACGTATACGCTTGCGGACATTTCACAATTAATAAATTACCCCCTTTCTGGTCGGGAAATCCCTTCGCTTGCTCTAAGCGACATACAGCCGGAAAGGGGGTTTTCAATTGGAGGTGCTTAAATGAATTATCCCTTCACATTGTATGATGGACCAACCTTTCGGGTTGTCGAAGTTAGTCGCGGAGTTTACTCACGAATTTTCAATAAAACCGGAAAGGTCGAGAAAGCTGTCGGATTTGAAGACGGTTCTTCGATTGTAAAATGGTCGGAAACCAAACCACCGGTTCGATTCGATAAATCCTCAGATTATATATTGATACCGCAATCCGAACCGGAATGTGACGTGATCCTTACTCGGGCCGGAAGCGTATATGGAGACTACTCTAAGATACACAAAGACAGAGTGGAAATGGAATGTTTGCTTGACGGTCAAGCTGAATGGCGAATCGTTCGAAACAAATGATTGCTGAACTGATCCTTTCGTTAATTGAGTGTGTGGCGGGCTTATTCCTCCGGGATAGGCCCGCAGGATCAGAAAAGAAGGGGTGTGAGAATGAGAAAAATCAGACCACCTGAACAAGTATTAAAATCCTTCGGGCGGGAGTGGGCAATCCAACATGATTACAGCCGGTATGCCAATGGAAAGTTTAGGGCGAAACACGGCACAATTTTTAAGGATGCAGCGGAGATTGGTTTTCACCTGGTAAATGCCGGAATAATTAAAAAGAGCGGTGAAACATATAAACTAATGGAGGTGGGATAATGGCAGGAATGAGGAAACTGAAAGGCAGATATTTTGCCCGTGTTTATATTCCACAGCCCGGACGCGAAAGGGCCAGGGAAAAACTTATTGGATTAGGTACGGACAGCAAGGTGATGGCACGACACCGGAAAAGAGAAGTGGAAATTGTTGAAGACGAAATAAAAGCCGGACAGGAGTTTGTTTTCTCATGGGAAAATGATTCCCGGGAACTGGAACACAAACAATTAAAGTTATCCAAAGCGGTGGAACGTTACCTGAAAGCCCGTTGTGGCGATGGGTTGCGAAACGGAACCATAAAAATTTACGAAACGGCCTTAAAAGATTTCCAACGGGTAGCGGGAAAGAGTTTGCCGGTCGACCAAATCGGGTTGAAACATATTAACCGATTTAAAACAAAGTATATTGGCGGATTGTCTACTCATTCAATGAATATTAAACTTCGTGCAATTAAGACATTTCTCATTTGGTTACGAGATAACGATCTGGTAAACTCCGTGCCTAAAATTAAGATGCTGAACACCGGGAAATCTTTACCGATCTACCTTACGAATATCCAGTTTGATAATATCCTTAAGGCATTGCCCAAACTGAAACTGAAGGAAAATTGGCGACATTATGCGGAGGCTTTCACATTTTACCGAGATACCGGCTTACGATTGAGCGAACCCTTTTACGGGGTAATAAACGGCGATTTTCTAACTATCGAAGCAGATACGGCGAAGGGGCATGCTCAACGGGACATTCACCTAACCGCTGAGCAGAAACGGGTTTTATTGGATATGAGAACGCGGATTAAACATAAGGTGACAAATAATGGTTCTTCGGTGGAATCGGCAATAAAACATTACAGCCGGGTATTTCAATACGCATGTAGGAAAGCTAAGATTACGGGTCGTAAATTCCATTGTTTGCGACATACCGCGGCGGTTCGGTTGTATTTGGTCACGCGGGATATTTATAAGGTCATGAAACAATTGGGACACAGTTCGGTAACGACGACGGAAATCTATTCAAAGTTTGATGTTAGGCGATTGGAACAGGATTTCCCCGACCTGGTAAGATATTACCAGGTGCCAAGGGCCGCCAATCCGGAGAAAACGGTCAAAATTAACGTTTCGGATACCGATTTGACGGATACTCGTTTTGTGGCAAAGGCGTAACTTAAACAATAATTGGGGATGAGCGGACATTACCCGAGCTTCCCAAGCTCGTGACGTGAGTTCGATTCTCATCGCCCGCTCGTAAACCGAACCCCGTCGGTACTTCGTAGTTGTCGGCGGGGTTTTTTATTTATACATCCATTAAGATAAAATCCACCAGATGTCCAAATCTGACCAAATCTGACCAAATTTGTACGGAAAACGGATACCGATTTGACGGATACTGGAAAAATAACACGCCGAATATGCGCGTATCTTTGAGTTCGTCGATTCATTTGTCGAATTCATAAAGAAACGTTCACAGTGGCTTCGATAGGGGGGTAGTTTTACAGAAAATGAGGGCAGGTCAGAAATCGGGGGGCAGGTGGTCAATATGAGCGTCTGGTATGAATTTTACGTGGTAAACAGTATTTAGAAACCACATATCCAGCGGTTGGACGCAGACGAATTTAAAACCTCATACCAGAACCGATGCCTTGATATAATTTATTTGCCCTTTTTTGACCTCTTTTGTTTTCTGAGGGATCCAACCTCTGGACACCTATCAAATCAAAAAAGGGTGGAAATGTTTAAAAGAAAATCAACCTACTGTCCAGCCGTTGGACAATAGGGATAAGGGAGGACATTTTAGTACGGGGTAAAAAGATACGGTTTTGGCGGTGCAGAGGTATTTAGAAACCGTGTGTCCAATGGGTGGATATACGGCAAATCAAGGCAAGGACGGAAAGTTTGTTTCGGGGAAACGCAATCTATCAGAAGGCATCGGCACCCGTCAAATATCTGTTTTTATAAAGGGTTCAGCCAATCTTCTGTTTGTTCTATTTTACAGGATTTGGAATGATTGGGTTTTCCGTATAACAATTGGGGGAATCCCTACGACAATATAAACATTGTTAAGATTGTTATTCTTAATCAGTATTTGGTAATAATTGGCCCATAATATTTTCAAAAAAGAAATGATCCCAACAAACATTTTGTAATTCATTGGCTCTATTTCTGAACCAAACATGGGATATTCGTTTCATTCTTCCTTGGATGAAATCTACAGCGCCAATAAAATCCCTATCACCAGAAACCAATATTCCTCTATCATATCGGTCGTCAATTGCTAATTGTATCATATCCACAATAAGAGCGGCATCGACACCTTTTTCCACGCTCCTAATTATTGTTTTACTACAATGTGGACATGTATCTATTTGTTGGTGGCAGTCTTTATCGGGACATCTTATTGGCGACGCAGGCTTTCTTTCCTTAATAGTAACATTAAATCCTTTGAATCCATTCATATGATGTAAAAAATTTGAAAGTTTTCTATCCGCTGTTTTTCTTGGGTCAATAGATGCATATACATGAGTTCCAGCATAGACAGCCTCTTTGCCTAATAGATCTGTAAGAACTTCTGGGAAAGTACTGTCCCATGGAATTTTTATCACATTATTATTATTCATATTCCTATGATAATTATTCCATTCAATTTGAAAATTCCAGAAATCAACGAATATTTTGACTCTCATGGTGGACTCCATTCTTATCTATTAAATAAAATTAAAACGGGGAGTCGCTAAACTCCCCGGGGTAATAACTATCTCTGGGTTAGAAGATATTCCCAGAGATGGGTTGTAATCGTTTATGTACGAGGTAATATTACCATTTAAGAAATGTACAAGTTTTGTGCCAAAATTATACTTCCGTATATCTGATAATGTTTCTGAATACTCATATGATACTGTTTTTTTCCCGCACCTCGAAAGAAAAATACCTAAAATTTTGATAAGTTGCAAGGCAAATTCGGCCAATATGACCGAGACAAGATTTTCCGCCCTGTCGGTAAAAATGTTCATTTTTTAATAGTGACGGTTCATTTGGTTACGATTTCGTTCTTTGTCCTTTTTCTGTATCCACTTCTACAATTAACACAAATGTATTGGTGGCGATTTTTTACAGTGATATAATAGATGCTTGTTCAAATTCTTCCAACTCATTTACGTTTGTTTTAGTCGTTATGGACTGATATTTACAACAGCTTCTTCGGATTCATTATTATGGACTATAATATTAACAAACTTTCCGTCAGGAAGTTTGGCGCGTATTACCAATTGGCTAATACAAAGTTTCTATTCGTTGCCAAATAGCATTACGATTGTTTCTTTTCCGTCTTTCAATGCATATTCTATAGGCGGTCCGTTATTACTGTAAAAATCAATCCAAAGATTCTTCATAATATTCCTCCAGGTTAATTGTGGCCCTGATCATTGTTTTTAATTAAAACTCGCCAAATAAGAGATCGGGGCCGACTGTCCAGCTACACATAATGAGCATACAAAAGTTAAAGCGCCGACCCCGGGTTAATTGTTGATATCGATCGTAAAGTTTATTGCGTGAATAATATTCCATATTAAAGATAATTGTGTTTCATTCTCCTTGGACCAGTAAAACTGTCCGACGATTTTAAACGTTAGAGGGCTAATAATCAATTCTTTTCGGGGTAATAACCGGAAGGCGCATTACATCAAAATAAAGGTAACCGAAGCGGTTTTGAAAAGCGGTCGTTGCCTCATAATATAAGTAACCCGAAAATGGAGGATACAATATTATGGGAAAAGGTGCCAGGCGTGAATACCTGAAAGCGATCAGGAAACGATACCAGGGTGTTAATAAGGCAACCAAGACCGCTATTTTAGATGAGTTTTATACGGTCGCGGATACAATCGTAAATATGCGATTCAATAACTCAATCAAACACCGAAATACCGTTCCCGGTGCAGACGCAAGAAGCCGGGGCCTAAGAGACGTTACCACTACCCTTTAATCCTGGTAGTCCTGTTACGGTTATGGAAGATATTGAATTTACCCTGTTCGAGACGTCTGAAAGCGGTCCGGCCTGGCTTCCGTACTACGAACGACACTTTAAGGTGTCCTTACCGGAAGATATCAAGAAGCGTTTATTGAGCATTTCGCCCGCCACCATTGATCGCCTGATGATCCCGGTACGAAAGAAGTGTAAAAAGTTGGGGTTGGCTACCACCAAACCCGGTTCCATTTTAAAGCATCATATTCCGGTAAAGACCAACCAATGGAACGAGAAACGCCCCGGTTTCCTGGAAGCCGACACCGTAGCTCATTGCGGAACTTCCGTCGAAGGAATGTTTGGTTATACGGTAAACGCCGTCGATATAGCCACAACCTGGAATGCATAACGGGCAGTGTGGGGAAAAGGATACCGGGGCGTAAAAAAGGCCATTGAGGATATCGAAAAGGTTTTGCCTTTCCCGATCCGGGGTCATATTTAACGAAAAACCAAATTGACGCGATTTTGGCGGTGAAGGTGTATTTGGAAGATGTCAAACCGCTGGACATACATCTAAATATAAACCCCATTCAGGACCGACATCAGAAATCGGCGCCCGTCAGATATCCGCTTTTTTCAGGCGAAACCAAAAGATTCTTATAAATATAATTTCAGTTACTCTATTTTATCGGATTTGGAACGATTGTGTTTTTCGCACAATAATTGGATGTTCCTGGCCGTATTTGCTCCGCCTTTGGAAATGGGAATAATATGATCGTATTCTAAATTTTCCTTGGAACCGCATTCCACACATTTTCCACCGTCTCGTTGCCAAACTTCCTGTTTGACTGCTTTAGGAATAGAATGACGTCCCGGACCATTATTATTAGAATAAGCCCTCGTGTTAGTCATGATTATAATTCCACCGGGACTGAAACCTTTCAGGATTGCCTCTTGTGGAAAAGTGTTTACAATAAATTGATAATAATTATATTCATCGTTAAAAAGTTCAAAATTACTTGTGTTGTCAATGGTTTTCAGCCAGGATTTTTTATTACAGGTATTACATTCGATTTCAACGCCGGTGTACAGGGAATTAAACCTCAATACCGAAAAGATGATATCGTTACATTTTGAACAATTCGGGACTTCAAAGGTTTGCTGGATTTTATTAACCAATGACCGGGCTATTTCCTGGGACTGTTGTTCCAGCGCTTTATAAGTATTCAGTTTTTCTTGTGCTTTTTCCTTCTGTCGTATGTCATCAATTACTTTGAATAGTAAATAAAACACAACGGCAACACTTACTATGAATATTAAATATCCCAAAGTGATTCACTGCGTTAAATAAGACATTAAAATAATAATTAAACCAACCATTGGTTTCAAATTTATCCTCCGGGTAGTTCCGTTATCTTAATGGTTAACCACAATTTGTTGCTGGCTGTTTTGTAAATAGTCATAAACCAATTAGTCATTTATCTGTATTGTTTTTATTTCTTTAGATAAATCGGCAATTTTGAAGTGGATAAATAGAGTAGGGGCAAGCGAAACATAAGATATGTAATAATACACGATAGCTTTTTGTTTAGTTGATTGACTTAATCCGGTTAATAGAAAAGAAGCGGTCATAGATATTGACAACGTTTGTAACCGTTTAAATTTTGTGATTTTCTGTTCTAATTCCTGTATATATGATGAAACGGATTTTAATTGGAATGTATACTGGTTATTGAAATCCGATAGTAGATTTATGTATTCCTGCTTTGGAGAATAACCTTTCTTTGTGATTTGTATTAAATGTTTACCAATTTCCAAATCAGTAACAGTAATCGGGGTTATACCAACCCGGGTTTGATCGATTAATACTTCGGCACTATCAGGAACCGACGAAATGGAGATATTGGTTCTTTTTATAGGTAGTTCATAATGTAACCTTTTTGCCTCAAGTGGAAAAAGCGAAAAAGATTTCTCAAGGTAATAATGATTCTTTGTTAAAATTATTTTGTGTTCCCCCGCCGACAAACCTTCAATAGATATTGGGGTTACCCTATCAAGTTTTTGATCATCAATGACAACATTTGCTTCAGATGGGATTGAGGTAATATAAACACTTCCGGTCCCCCGTAGAGATTTAATTGTTTCTTTCCCAATGATTTGAAGCGCAACCTGGTACATCCCTTCCCTCAGTAATCCGCCTATTTTACCCTCATAGTCATAAGTGACAATCTTTATTATTTCCCCTGTTTCAACATCCACTATCCGCGCGGATACTGAAAAGATATTTCCTATTTTGCTGATACTGCCACCGATCATTTGTTTTACACCGATAATTTTCCCAACTTCAACAACGCATTCATCAGATGTACATCCCGATTGTTGGAAGCCCTGTTCATTTAATATCTCTTCCATTAAACCTCGTTCTATTACGGGAAACACATTTAATTCATACAGTTCGGATCTCAGCCGATCAGTTAAGGCGCTTGCTTCAATTTGGTTAATACCTTTTCCTTCGAAATCAAGTATTGCTGTTGGTTGTTGACCAAAAGACAATGCTATAAAACAAAGGGAAATAGATAATTTTATTATGGTATCGTATTTCAAGATATCAAAGTTATAGATCTAGTCCGGCTTCACGGGTTCGCGAAATTAGTAGAGAAGGCAAAAGCGCCGACCCCGGGTTAATTGTTGATATCGATCGTAAAGTTTATTGCGTGAATAATATTCCATATTAAAGATAAATGTGTTTCATACTCCTTGGACCAGTAAAACTGTCCGACGATTTTAAACGTTAGAGGGCTAATAGTCAATTCTTTTCCAGGTAATACCCGGAAGGCGCCTGGATCTGGTAAAAGAGTGTTCTGTCAAATATTTGGATATCCGGGGCCACCGGCAATAAGCGCCGTCGCCGGTTTTATCGGCCGGGCAAACCGGCAAAATATCGGCCCTTTTAACCCCCTGAAAACAGTTGATTCTGTGAAGACAAAATGAACATAATTAACCACTTGCGAAAAGTTGTTTTTGGTTGAATATTCCACCATGAAAAAAATGAAAGATATGAGCATTTTATGATCCTTGGTGAAACAACACATTTGATGAAACACCAAATCGACACGGTTTTGGCGGTGAAGAGGTATTTAGAATCAGGTGTCCAACCGCTGGACACCTCAGAAAATAAACGGGGGCAAAAAAGGATAGATAAATTATATCAAGGTATCGGTGCCCGTCAGATCTCCGCATTTTTAGGCGAAGCCAACTGGTCGAAATCCAAAGTGGCTGATCTTCTGAAGCTCAACAATCATCTTGACCACGAAATCGTGACCAAACTTACCCGCGGACAGAACGACCGCGCGAAGGGACAAATTATACAAACATGATCGAAAAAACGTCAAAAAAGGTAGGAAAATTTTTCCGGTTTTTTGTGGATAAAATGTTGAAAACTTGTCTCGGAAAAAAATATTTACTGGGTTTCTCGTCGGGAAATGAAAATTTTTTTGATTTTTTTTGTTTTGATATTAGCTGGGGGGGAACAATTTCGTATTTTTCGATGCTACTATTAGTAGCATTATTGCTTTTTAAAAGTGAATGTCAAAAAGGAGTTTAATTAAACTCCATTCGGATTAACAAACCTCCGCGGAAGGAGGCCACATGGAAGAAAAGACACTGACGCGCCGGCAACTAATGGACAGAACCGGTGCTCCGAGTTATGTTATTGATTATTTACGGGTTAACGGGCGGCTGCCGCTCATTCGCAAACCAAAAGGGTCCGGGGACTATGCATTATACGCTCAAAAGTGCGTCCGAATTGTCCTCGATCACCTGGATCGCGGCACAACAAAAAGAAATTCGTCAGCGGTAGCAACTACGCTCGGGGATGTCGAGCCAGCGGAACGCTGGCAAACCGCTCAGGAAATCGCCGCGCAATTTACGGACGTAACTGAAGAAAAATTAACCACATGGCTGCACGACGGGCGCATCCAATTTTACGCCGGCAAATACCGGGTTGATATGTTGCCCCGGCTTCTCGAAGAAGATGAGCGACGGGAAGAGTTGGCGTATTACCACTAGCGGGCGAGATACGACATGAAAATTGAAAAAAAAATCGCCGCCTGGGGAGAATTCGTCTCGGTTCACGTCGCGCTTGAAATTTTCAAAAGTGAGCGGTTAACGACGGAATTACTATTTCGACTTGTCGACGGCCACCAAGTTGAAATGAAAAATGCCAAGGTAAGCCTTAGAGACATTGCGAAAAATTTATCTCGGATACTTCCTAAAGAGTACTTGCATTAAAATGGAAACAGGAATCGCAAAAATTTTGAAGGCCATCGATTCTATTCGTGAGGAAATCGCATCCCAAAATGGGCCTTGGGTATCGATACGCGAAGCGTGCCGGTATCTCGATGTTTCGAGGTCGACACTAAACCGGTGGATTTCTGGAGGAAAATTAAGTTGTCATAAGGTTGACGGTGTGATCAGGATTCACCATCGTGATCTTGATTCACTTATAGTATTCGGCAAGCCGTATCGTAAATTATTGAAAAAACAGCGGGATAGGATTCGCGAATTGGGATGAAGCATGTTTTCTGTGGAGGAAAAAGAAAATGGACAAAATTCAAATCGAAGCTGGATATTTCCAGCACTTTAAAATCCAAAAATTGAGACGGAAATTAGGGACCGACGCGGTGTTATGTCACTTAATCCTTCTTACTTTTACGGCGTCTAATAAGCCAAAGGGGAACCTCACCGGAATGGATGAGGAGGATATTGAAATCGCTTCGAACTGGACCGGAGAAAGTGGGAAATTCGTCGAGGCGCTGGTTGATTTACGCCTTTTGGACAAGACGAAAAGTTTTTTTCGCGTGCATGATTGGCAGGAGCACAATGCGTATCTCTATAATAAACCCGAACGCATCAGGCAGGCACGCAAGGCCGCACGCGCGAGGTGGAAAAATCGAACAAAATCAAAAATTACCGACGGTGCTGACAGCATAAACGGGCATAGCGCACAGCATCCCGAGGGCAATGCCTTCTTAGGAACAGAAACAGTATCAAAAACAGTATCAGAAACAGTATCGAAAACAATATCAAAAACAGGGGTTTTCAAACTTTTTGAGTTGTACACCGGACGTAAGGGTTCGCCAACCCCCGCGCTGGAAAAGATTTTGATTCAGGCATTGAGGACGAAATCCCTGGAGGATTGGAAAAAATGGATTGAATCAGCACGCAACGCATTGTCGACACACGGGCAAACTTTACCAGCTCCAAAGTTTTATTTTCAGTCTGATTACGCCAAATGGCCGCCACAACAACCGGCGCGGAAAAAAGTGCACTTTGTCTGTCCTAAAGGATGTTCCCGCGATCCGGGAATGTGGGCGCCGAGTTACATTACAAATTTCTGTATTGTTTGCGAAGAACGACGAATACCGGAGAAGAAATGAGCAGGGCGGGTTACGCGAAATTGACCTATCGTCTATTTCCAACCGGATGGAAAAAAACCAGAACAGGAAAATAAAATGCCTATAGGAAACTTAAAATCATTTGGCGGATCGTATACGCAGATTGTGGCGGGCGATTCGGTTACGCTTGGATTTACCGGGGAAGACATCGCGGTATATTTCACCACGAGTTCCGTTTGTCAAATCAAGGTCAAAATCGACGGCACTTACCTTACAAAACTGCAATGGCATACAGGAGAGATCGAAGTGATCAGTCCGTTTAGTTATGCGTTTGATCTTGCGTACACCCCCGCTCATTCATATTACGATACGGTAGACACGGCAACCTCTGAGAACCCATCGGTCATTCGGCTGGTCGATCCGCTTAGTTACGGTTCACACACGATTGTGATTGAGGTAACCAACGTAGCAAATAACGTATTTAACCTGGAGGCGTTTGCTATATACAAAAACAGCACCAGGGCCAATGTGCGCACAATCGACAGCACGATGGTTGGAGCGCCGCTCACGGTGGAGTCCAACGCCGGAGAACGTCGCAACGATGTGGTTGTTGTGGGGGCCGAACAGGGGCTTTTCCAGCAAGACGGGGTGACGGTCAACCCCAACAATCCGATTGCCGTGCGGACCTATTCGCGGGCCATTGATTTGAGTTCCATGTACGATCACAGTTCCAACCAGTATGTTGGCCGGCGGATCCCGTTTGAGATATACAACGATCGTATTCTGAACCAGGAGCGGGCGAACCACATTGCGCTCAGCGCGCTGAAACGTTACCGTAAAAAGTATTCCGTGCCCCGGTTTATCATTCCCGGCGATCCCCGTATTGGACCGGGCGACGTATTGGAATTTGTTGAGAGGAAGTTGAACACGTTACCGGAGGGCAGTCGCGTTTGGGTGGAATCGATTGAGGAAACATTCGAAAACGGCAATTACTTTATGGAGATTATTTGCACGCCGCGCGAACCGATAGCCAGCTTTGAATACAAACGCGAACCGGACCTGGGGAATTTCAACAACGAACCGATTATTAACATCCAATTAAAGTCGCGTGGGAAGCGTATTGCCGGAAACGATGCCAGTATTGCCGGGGATATAGTTATCATTGCCACGTCACCCGGCTGGGATGCCGATATGTGGAATGGGTATTATTTTTACGATGCCGCCGGTGTGGGGTTCAAAATTCTTGACACTACCAGCCAAACAGTTCAGATCGAATTAAACGAAAACACGTTCACGGATGGTAATTGGTCGATTTCGTTCGATCCGTTTGATACCGATCAAAAGGGGGCGCCGCTGGAGATTCATTACGACCAGGTAATCAATGCGAGGGTGCAAATATGGATCAAAGATGCGGCAGATAACGCGATTGCCAGGTTAAACAAGGATATGTGGGACCTGTTACAGGAATGGGGGGCGGACAAGGCGGTGTATTGGTCAGGTGTAGTCGAATTTAATGTGATGAAGGGCAAGGCCGGATGTTATATCAGTCCTTTTTCGGCGGAATACACGAAGCCCCTGCATGTTGAATTCGTGGTTTTGCCGGAGAATACTATTTACGACAATGTGTCCATTAAAACCAATGCCGGGGGCAGCGATTTGCACAACGGTTACATTCAAATGGGTGGTGTTACCGTTCAGCGATCGTCGCTGGGCGCGATCAGGATTTATCCTAAGCTATTGTATGATTTACCGCTGGTGCGGGTTAAAACCGGCAGTCGCAATCATGCCGCCGACATAAAGTACTGGGGGTACGTGAGTGCTTTTTCTTTGAACGATCCATCGCCCCCCAAAGCTACATTAACGCTTTCTCCAAATCCTAATTTTTCCACAGATCAATACCAGAATTATTTGTTAGCCGACTGTCGGAATAGAAAAGTTTATCTGATTTTGAGTAACACCTCCAATCAGGTGGTAATCGACTCCGGTTCTTCGTGGTATGCCGATATGGGCGCTGTAAATAATTTAGTGTTCATTATCGGCCAATCCGGTGTTAGTGGCAAACAAAGTTTATTTTACGATCATTTTAAATCGAGTGACAACGACTATCAGGGGTTAAAGTTAATCGCAGAGGTTTATAACACACAATTTGATGAGTCCGGTGGGCAATCCATTCAGAGTATGTATTATCGTAACGGCGCTAATGACAAATTGAATATAAGTGTTAACGGGGTGAATTACACGGAAGGCGCCTCTGATTTGGTTGGTACACCACAGCAATATCCTGACCGGGAAATTTATATTAAGGAATACTTGGATTATAAAAGTTATTCGCTTTCAGATCGATGGCCGATGATACCGAATAATACTGTCCTTACCAACCCTGATTTTCGGATTATTGGCTTGTTGGATATTTACACCATACCAACAGATGCGAATAATTTGGTGTTGAAAAAATTGAACGCACAACCAATGACGATAATTGACACCAATGGTTTTGTACAGTTAAGAGAATGGTCATATTATCTCCAACCCAAGAATATGGAAGTGACCGGAGATGCAAAGGCGGAAAAGATTGTTTTGCAAAACGGCGACGGCCGCGCCTGGATATTTTTGTTCAAATTTATCTTTATGGACAGGGCCGGAAGAATTGTGTTAAACAAGGTAGAGCGTGGGAAAATAGAAGATTGGCACGGCGATGAACGTTACTTCCATTATATGGTTGGATGGATGCCGGAATCCGGTTCTCCGAGAGAATTTTTCACCGTAGAAAATTGTCCACCCGACATTAAACAAGCGGGTATATTCGATCAAATTACATATTGGTAAACGTATGAAAACCATTCCCTTTAAAATAGATCGACACATTGAAAACCGTACCCGCAAACCGGAGCGCATTAAAGAGGGTGAGTTATTAGCGGTTCAGCAGCCGCCGAAGGCAAGAACCGAAGCGCTGACACCGGTTTCGGGACTAATATATAATTGCCATTATTTTATCGCGCAGCGGTACGCTCGGGAGATTACGGGAAACGTAAGTGTTCCGGGGAATTATGGATATCGGCGATTGGTATACAATCACACCGATTCCGGCGCGGCAGGTAGCGGTAGTTATGATCCTTCCAACAAAACGTGGCAGGATACCTCCAAGTCATGGACGGCCAATGAATGGCGGAATCACTATTTAAAAGTGAATAGCATCTATTATTTAATCACATCCAATACCGCCGATACATTGACTCTTGCCGTGCCTGGAGACATACCCGACGACAGTTTGGCATATTCGATTGTTCCGTTTAAAAAACAAGAATTTTTTGGCGCATATTTACGTCCTGACACAAATTCATCGCGTCGCTATTCTATTGTGGAGGACAAAGAAACTTATATCACGGTTCGCGTTCCGGTGAACGCCACCGGCACTGTTACAACGGGTGATGCATCGGCACCCTATAATACATTTAGGGATACAAGTAAGGCCGGCAACTATGCCACAGATTACTGGAAAGATTATTCCGTGCGGTTCACAAGCGGCGCGAACCGGGGTGTGGCAAAGAAAATCTCTTCTTATGACGACACGACCGGGGAATTTGTAACGGCTGACTTCAGCAATGCTATTGCGGTCGGAGACACATACGAATTGATCGATGATTTGCAATGGGTGGGTACCAGCACAACGTTCAGAATTGAGGGGTATGTATGTCCGAAGCCGGCTGATTTTCTGGACAGCGCATTAGCGCCGATAGGAAATGTGTTTAACAAACAGATCACAACTACTTTCGGCGAACTGAACGAATCAAACCTACCCGATTATTATAATGCGATTTATTCAATCAAATTAAAAGCAAGTAAATCCATCACCATGACAATGGATGTGGACTGTAGGGATTCATTGCGAATCATTATGACAGATATTACCACCGCCGAAGTATTTACGATTATTGATTCTGGATTCCGTCCTACAAGGGGGTGGAATATTAAAGCCAATTTCCCTTTTTTGTATGGTCATGAATATCGTATTGATATATCGTTTTATGCGGAAGATGGGAAAAAGGGATTCGCTTTTGGTGTAAAAACAAAGACTCCGTTTGGTTTTTATATATCAGAATGGGGATTCCCCAGGCCGTCTCCGCCCGAATGGGTGTATATCACCGGTAGCGGTGATGCCGGCGATCCAAGCGCGCATGATGCTACGATTGTGTTGCGCTGGAAGCCTCCTCAGGATTTATTTGGCGCCGACCCGCCGGAAGGAATTGAGTAATGGCGCTTTACACGGGCACGACACAAGGCGAAAATGAAGGCGCCGGTGTTGCTTATAAGGTGGAAATATGGGTAAGCGACACGCAAAACGGCACGTATGAATATTTGACCTCCGTCAAGGCGGGTGCCGGCGATCAGGTTTATTTGCATCGTGTGCCCGGCTATGGCGTTACGCGATGGTATCAATTACGATATGTCAATGTTCGGAGCGGGGGGTCAAAAGGTTTTACCAGCGCCAAGAAAGGCTCCACATCACAGGCGTTTACTTCGGTAAAGCCAACCAGCGATATAACACCAAAACCATTATCATAAAATGATCAAACTCAACACAGACGGTTCGGCAAGTATCAAATTGGAGTGGAACACTTACGTTCAGGGCGCCAACCCGGCCAGCGGGATTTTGCTTTACTGGCGGGCGATGACAGGCGTGTCCATTACCGGCGCATCCCAGGCCAACCCCTGTGTGATTGATGCGCCGGGTCACGGCCTGACTACCGGGAACAGTTACCGGATCTCCGAAGTGGTGGGAATGACCGAATTAAACGACAAAGATTACACCATAACGGTCATTGATTCGGATTCATTTTCACTGGACGGGATTGACAGCACGGCATACACAGCCTATTCCAGCGGTGGGGTGATTACGCCGGGGCAACTATCCAACACCGACAATTCGATCAAGCTGCCCATCCAGGCGACGTCTTACAAGTTTGAGGGTGTGGCCGCCGATTTGTATTATCGCTTCGGCATAGCCGTTTACAAGACAACACTGAACGGCATGGCGGAAGGAGACATCAAGGACGATCCCACGTGGAGAAAGGTACGGCCGACCACCACACCGAACTTTATTGGCAATATTGCCGGTGAAATAGCGGCTACCGTCAAGTCAAATGCACAGGACGGAAAAACCGCTCATACGGGCACAACGAAATATCGTTCAACAATAGATCCGAATGCTCCGACCAATTTAACGGTTGGGACAGTAGTGGTAAACGATGACCAGAGTATTCAAATTCCCTTAACATGGACGGCTCCTACCGGCAACCTGGACGGGTACACACTTCGTTATGCGGTCGGCGACGACAGTAGCGTAACAATTGACGCGAACAGTCCGACGATCAAATTGTCAGCGGACGCGACGGGATATAAAATTGAGGGGATATCCGAAGGTAAATACATTAAAGTTTCGTTGAAGGCGTATTTTGTTACCAATACCGGGTTGCTTTATTCCTCCGCGGTAACGGCCAATATTGATCGCACGGCGCAGTCGGTTCAATTTGGTGAAGCGTCATTGCCGGATAATGTGATTGTGGATAACGGAACCAAGTTAACGCGGAAGGATACCGGCGCTGTTACGTTGGATGATTTGGATGACGGAACAAGTTACGTTAAGACAACGCCAAACCAACGTGATGGGGGCGGTTTTGGGTACTCTCATCTTGATGCCAACGGTTTAAAGAGCACCTCTAAGATCGGCACAACATTGGCTTCTGACGTTGAGAGCAGAGCAAATGCCGCAGAGACCGATTTATCGAATTTGTTGCAAACAAGAGGCAGCAACCCCAAGTTAAAAAGCTCCACTATTTATACGGATAATGGTGTTGATCAGTTGATTGACGATACGGGGAAAATCACAGCGAAGCTGAAGGCTACAGACGGAGTCGCGGTTGATAACAAGGTGAAGGGATTTGATTCCACAGGCAGTTTTATTGGTAAGGGAACGGGTAATCAAAGGATCGAGATAGATTACGACAATGGATTTATAAAGTTTTATGAATATTCTACGCAGGACGATCTGAGGGTTCATATTGGAAATAATATCTCTCACTATTATGATGGTGTACTCTCCACAACTTTTGGAACCGAGATATATGGGGACAATGGAGGGTATTTTATAAGTAACGCCGCAGGAACGTTCGGGAGGGTTGCTTTAACCTCGAATACAAATGGTGGTATATATGGATTAAAGTTTAATTATACTGCTGATGATTATTTTTGGCTTGGATGGAATGGGACATATCTTATGGCCCAAGACTCTTTTCGTTGTACATCTTATTTGAGTGCGGCTTTTGATATAATTGTTGGGGAGAATTATAAGTTGTTGTGGTCAGATAGTTACTACGGATCTGGAGCGGATACCAACCTCTATCGTTCTGCGGCAGATACTCTCAAAACAGATGATTCTCTTATTGTGGGAATTGATTTGGATGTCATAGGCGCCTACAAAATGGATGGGGCGGATATCATTGATACGAATGGCTATCAGACAGGTGGGTTTAAAACAAGACAAGCCATTCTGTTTGGTTATAACGCCGAAATCAGCACCAATGCAACCTATGAAATGTTTATTGTGAACGGGGTAACTAATGGGCAGGGTTATCGTATGCCCCGCTCCGGGAAAATAACAGCGCTTGCGGTTCAGTTGGATGTGACTCAAGGTTATGATATTGATTCGCAGATTCAGTTTAAGGTTTATAAAAATGGGACAGTGCAAGCAATGGTGGTTACATTTAATAACGCCAACGCCGGTTCAACGGGCGACGTGGGGGCATCTACTACTGCCAATGCGTTTACGTTTGTTGCCGGCGATACAATAATGGTAAAAGCAGTACAATCGGTGGTTTTGTCTGGAAGAGTTGACGATATTGCCATTATAGTTGAATTGGAAGCATAAGCAGGAGAAAACATGTCATTAAATCAAGAAGAAATTAAAGCCAAAATAAAACCCGAAATATTTGCCGAATTCATCCAGCAAAGGAAATCGGTGCTTCAGAAACGGATCGACGAACTCCGACAAAGCCTTGTACAATATCGGGAGATTCGTCGCAGAGAAGAAGGTGCCGTCATAGAATATCAGGCAAGATTACAACGTGCCAAGGACGACGAACTGGCGTGTTCCATGCGATTGGATGAAATACAAATGCAACTTCAGCGATTAGACAACCCGGATTAGACCGGGAGTTCATTCTTTATACACCTCCGATAAATCCGTCACGTTTAATACGGCGCCGGAGATTATTTTTTGCAACTCTTTTGACGGGTGTTCCCATATTTGTTTTTCAACAAACAGGATATCCTGCACGATTGAAAACCCGTCCCATTCGGTGGGTTCCACGCCACTGTTTATCATGGCGCGTCGTTTGTAGCCGGCGCTTTTCCCCGTGAGCACGACGTTCATCCGTTTCACCGTTTGTCCGTGTTCATGGATCGTCAACCCGCAACCGCAACATACGTACGCAAACCGTTCGTGATGTGCCCTGGCCTGCTTGTCAAAACGCACATTGGTATATTGCGCTGTTCTGATCTCGTGGAATTCCGTGCCTTCACAGGCCGGACAGGTAAGCAATTTCATTTTTTCCTCCACATTCGGGGGATCGTGTTCCTGGTATAGTAGCGCAGCTTTTTCAGTTTCCCGGGTTGAATCGAAGGACGCATAATCAGGTAGCGGTCTTCGAATTTTCCGCGGCTCACGCGCATCAGGTCCCATTTTTCAAGGTTGTTTACCGCCCCGTCCCAGTCTTTTTCGGTAAAACCGCAGGCTTCACACAGCGTTCGGCGGTTAATGAGCGTGTGTGCCCATTTTACCCCCCTCCTGTCGGTTGTGGTGCTGTTCCCGGCCCGGCAAATGCGCTCCCCTACCTTGATCAGCAAGCGCAAATCGTTGCGTTCCAGCACGGCCACGTACTGCCCGACGTTTTCGTGGAGCACAATCGGGGTCAACGTGCCGTGTTTACGGCGTTGGCGCAGTTCGGTTACGGTAGTTTTCGCGGATCGCTTTAACATCGTCTGCCAACTGTTTGATGTCGGGGTGATAATAATTCGTGTAGAGGGTCATGATTTCATCCCCTACCACGGGAGCTAATTTTTCCACCGGGGCGCCGGCTTTTACGGTTTCGGTAATATAGTAGTGTCGAAACAGGTGTGGATGCAGGGTTGGTAACTGAACGATTTTGTTCCAGCCGTTTACGGTGCAATCAATCAGCGACGCGGAGGTGTGTTCGGAGGCGTTGCGCGCGCCGGCGGGAGGAAACAAATAGCGCATACTGCTGACGTGGGCCTGGTATTTAAACTCCTCAATATAGTCACGGATCGCTCGTTCGGCGGATTCTTCCAGCGGTACCCTTCGCCAGCCGTTCTTGATCTGGGAAGTCTTTTTGCCGAAGATTTCCACCTGTTTTGTGTGGTAATCAATTCTCGAGACTTCGATGGCAATCAGTTCACTTTTACGTAAGCCCATTGTCACCAGGCATTCGAAAATCGCCCGGTTGCGCAGGACCCGCAGGCGTTCGTCCGGTGTATCCATTGGCAGTGAATAGAGATAGTCGCGTAGTTTCCGCACATGTTCCGGGGTTAAGTATTGTTTGGCTTCGCGGCGCGCCTCGGCGGGCGATTTCTTGAAGCCTACGTGTGTCCAATCGGGCTTAAAGCTATGCTTGAACATATCGTCGGCATACTTCCTGAAAAAGTGAATAATAGCGCTTTGAAAGCTGCGGCGATAGGCCAACGAATAATCCTTGTTATACAGGTAGTTAAAGAAATCCTTTAAGTCCTGTTGTTCGATATAAAACAGCCGTCCCTTGCGGCACACCTGCGGCCACAAACCGTTATGGCGGCTACGGAACTTGGGGTAATGCGCCAGCCAGTCGTCAAAGAGCGTCAGGCGGTGCACATAGGTGGCGATAGTGGTTTCCGCCGGTTTGCGCATGGGTTCGCGCAGGTAGGCTTCGTACCGTTGCAGGTACTTAGGGATCTTGCGTCCCGGTTCACGGACTCTTTGGATGGGTTTGTCGTACCATTTCATTGTGTTACCACTGAATTATTTAATTGCAACCATTTTCCCGGCATCGGCAAAATGGTCTGATTATTTTTCATTGTACGGCCCACCGATTTTAAACCCGTATTGTTGAGCATAATTTTTCACGGGGGCGATCCATTTCCGGGGCATATAGGCGTCATAAAACAGTAGGGGCGGTTCGTTATCCAGGCTCCACACCACACCTATTTGGGTCCCGACCTGGTAGACAATTTTGATGGCCGTTTCCGGGTCCATCCAGCCGGTTTCCAACCGGACGGAATACCCTTCCAGTTCGTCACCCAGATTGACAGCGCATTTGAACCGTTGGTCCCGGTAGTGCAGTTCCACTCCGGGGGTAACGAGGGGATAGTATTGGCCTTCGTAGGATACGGTGACCTGGGTGAGTAAATGTTCCACCGCTTTCAGTAAAATCATCGCGTCAGCCCGGGCTTGTTCGTCTTTGTAGGAGTGAATTCGTGCTTTAATTTCCGCTAATCTGTTTTTCAGCATGGGTGTCTCCCGTTGGTGGTTTTGTGTAGAAAACGGTTCCTGAATAAATCTTCTTTTTGGCGTTTTTAAACAGCTTTAATTCAATAAATTCTATCACAATCGTATGTTTATCGGGAAAGATAATCTGTGTGTCACGCCAAAGACTGTTTCCTTTTTGGTCAGTTACAAATATCAACGGGAAACAACGAAGCTCATGTTTAATGATCACCCGGTGTGTATCATGAAAATCAACACGGTATATTTTTTGCCGGTTGTCTTTCATTGCCTTTTCCTTTCTTCCCGAACCACGTCGGCTGAACCGGTTTGGGCGCGTCCGATTAATGTCCAATCGTTTTGATTGCCGTATTGTACCATTAAATCGTACGGTGCCAGTAATTTGTCCAATAGGGTGTTCAGATTTTCCAGGGTGGGCTGTTGTGGGTCCATATCAGTAAAAGCCTTTACTGTGGTACGCAATGTGCCCTTAATTGGTATGTCTTTATTACACCAGTATTGTGCCTGGGCTATCATAAAGCCGACCATGTACAGGACCTTGGGGTTATATTTTTTGGCGTAGCGGATGACCGGCATAACAAAGTTCAGGTGTTCAAGAATCTCCGCTTTTTCTTTTTCCGGGCAAAGCGTCATTAACCGACCGTCAACGAACCAATCGTTGGCGGCCTGAAATGCGATTTGAAAATTATACAGCAAGTTCATGTCGGTTCCCGGAACAAAGACCGAACCGGAGAAAAGCGGGTGGACCGTTTCGGCCAGTTCAGCGTGCACGAGCTCATGCAGGTATTCAATAGCGCGGGCGGGATTGTCGGGATTATCCTGTGGCCACCGAATGACGTGTTCCTTGCGGTGAGCATACGAATCAATCGTAAATAAATTGTTGGTGTTTTGTTGTATTGTTACTTTCCATTGTAGCCGGTCTAAAGCCGCCTGGATTAAATCGTTCATATACGAATCTTTCTACGTTGTGTCTTGTTTATTGCGGGCCGGGCGTTGTTAATTACCCCCATAGAGTTTATTTTAATTTCCTGACTTTCGCCATAATTCATTCCGTCTTTCAGTTGTTCTTTAATCATTTTCGGTATGCCCGCAAACAGCCTGGCCACGTCCGAATAGTCCGGGTTTTTGCGGAAGGGAAGATAAAAAATTATTTGTTCATTAATATCACCATCAAGGTACTGTGGGGCGAACAGTGGTGCGTAAGTGTAGGCACCATATTTATCTGTAGTGCCTATAGAGCGATGCTTTACAAGGGTACTACTACGCTTGGGAGAATTGAAGATACACGCATCCTCATCAAAGGCAAGATTATGAATTGAAACATGGGGTGCATTACTCCTCACATACTGATATAGATTGCCGGGTGCGCCAATAATTTCCAACCCCTTCAGACGCGGGCGGTGTGGGTAGTCACGGGCGCAGATATGCAGTTCGATTTCCACTTTTGGCCGATGATTACCAACCGGTTTCTTATGTATCGTGATGTCGCACTTCATCGCAGGGTTTTCAATTTCTTCAGCGCCTGTTCGGCGATATATTGTTGGATCTGGTGTGCCCACCGGATCGTATCGTCTTCTATGTCGCCGCAGCGATTGCATGCGACTTTTTGCCCGGCGCCGAACCCACCGATGATCCGCCCCAAATCGCCGTTCACGTGCTTAATGTTATTGTTTTCGGCCTCGGTTACCAATCCGTTCACGGCCCGGCTTATCAGGTCGTCAATCGTTACCAGGGCTTCGTCCGTAATCTGTATGCCCCGGCGATTGAACTCGGCTTTGATTTTGGTTTTTTGAGTGATCATACTTCTTCAATGGAGTCGATTTCAAATGATTCGGTTTCAAGACAATTATTTTCTTCTTGCCAGTTGATGTTATTATTTTTCGCCATGCGTTCTGCTTCATCCCGGTTACGCGCGTAAACATATCCGACATATCCCACAGATTCTTTCGCAGTCCCATGTACTTTGAATTCTTTTAACAATTTGGGTGCGGCGACACCAATATTTAGCATCAACGTTGGTTTTTCGATATCCCCTTCGTAAATGGGCAGTAAACGCCAGCGTTTTTTGTTTTGTTCGAACAGTGGTAAGAGAATATTCAACGGATAAATCTCAAAACTGTGCATTTGATCATAGTATTTTCCGTCGGCGTCTACCAACTGATATCCGATTGGTTTGTTCATGGTTTGTCTCCTTATCAGATTTTTCGATAATGTTTATCACAGTCATAATATTCCACATTTGTCAGTGGTTTTGGACATTTTTCCTGTGGAATTGCGCGTGATCTATACGGTTCGCCGGTACCAATAATCCTGATCTTATATCCGAGAGGACATGTATTGGGTAACGGGTCATTGCCCGGAAATGTTTTATATGCTACACACCCATGACATGTTCGTTTACGCGCGTGTATATTGACTCCAACTCTCATTTATTATCCCGGTTATCGGTGCGGTTTGTTATGCGCACAAATTACAACTACCAAAACTCAATCCTTCCTCAAGTTTTTCAGCTATCTGCTCAAATTCTTCGGTTGTGATTTTATATTTTTCAAGCACTTCTTTTGTTGGCGTATTGAAAACATTATTATTCTCCTTAATTTTGGCAAAATAGGAAATCAAGAATATCTTCAAATGCTTCTTCTGTAGGCTGGAGTTCAATTATATCACCAAAAACTATATCCTTGATGGTACCTATTTTTTTTCCAAATCGTCTTATCTCTCCATCAGGAAATAAATAAGCAAACGGCATTAATCCATTTACGTATTGTTCCTTTGTGGCAATTGCGCCTTCTTTTTCTCCAACCAATATGTATTCATTGCCTTGGAAATTAATTTGTCTTAATCCCATTTTTGTTCTCCTTAATTTTTAATGGGGCGAGCAGGATTCGAACCTGCACCACACTTAACCGATACTGGTTATTCGGCGAGTTGCCATGTACCTCCGGTTCACATTACCATAATGGTAAAACTGTTTTCAAGTTTTATACTGTTCTTCCCGTTCATGGACTGCTCGGTAGCCTATGTGCGCATCATAGGTGTGGCCTTGCCAAACAGACGATTATCCTATTTCCGCCACCGCCCCGTTTTATTTAACACCTTTCCATTTTGCGGTATAATAACCAACAATTATTAAATTAAACCAACCGAAGAAATACATCTTCCCCTGATATTTCCCTTCAGTATCCTTCCAGCAACCGATTGTTGGCAAATACGTGATTGTATTATTTTGGGCGGATTTAAAGAAATACCATTTGGCGATTTTTGTTGTTTGCATAATTTTCCTTTTGTTCGCTCAGTAGGACGGGCGAGGATTTGCACCCCGCATGACAACCGCTTACGGCTGTTCGGACTGTGCCTGATTGTCTTAACCGATGCAAGCGTCTACCTATTCCGCCACCGCCCTGTTGATTTTCTATCTATTAATGTGTTGTATGTCTAATAAACTCGGTTTATCAATACAACCGTAACCACCTTTTCCTAAGCAATAATACCCACAAACAGGACATTGAATATCTTCTGATTTAATTGGCTTTCTGGTGGTTCGTTTTTCAAAATAACGCTTTAACCATTTCCCTGTTGAATATTTTGGTTTTTGTTTTTTATAACCATTTTTAGTTTTCATAAATATTCTCCTATGCCACATAACAACAGCTTCAACACGGAACGCAAAACGCACTCCGCTTCTTGGCAACCGGACAGCATCAAAGCGTTTTGCGTCCAGTTAGGCCTGTTCCGTTATGTGTTGTTTTACCAGTCTCCACCGTCACTCGGTTTCTCCTTTCCATAACCTGTCTAATTCCTTTAGTTTTTTTCGAATAAGTTTTTCTTTTTTTTCTGTATCCACGATATTCTCCTATCAGGTCAGCTTCTCAGTTAACCTTGCTTGGCTTGGTCTGATGGCTCTGGTACATTTTCGAATGTGCCATATTGCTCCAGCAACGGTTCAATTTCTTCATAAATACCATAGCCTTTTTCTAAGAGGATCACGGCGTTGTGTAGTTGTTCTCTGGCAAACAAGAAACCAATTTCACTAAAATTTTGAAGATTAAAATCTGCGTTTTGTAGTGCTTCTAATATTGTTACTGACATTACTTATCCCCTCTTATTGATGTGTTAGCGGTATTGATCTGGATTTTTCCTCAGTTCTTCAATAGCAGTATCACATTTTCTAAATGCTTTGTTACGGTATTTGGAATCGATTCTAACGCGAGGGGAAATTCCATAACGTTTTCCGGTAATTCCGCATCGCTTGCAATACATTAGATCTACTGCGTTTCCACGAAACCAAACGCTCATACCGTCCGTTCTTTTTTCCCACTTGTGATTATCGTTTTTCGTGTTGATAACCACAACATCAACAAGTTCCCGCGGTTTTTCTCCAGGGCGGAGGGTTTCATTAAACCACGCTACGGTCTTTTCCGCCCATTCTTTCGGATCTTCAACGTTCTTATCGTATTCCTCTTCCCAAGTTTCTTCTTCTCCAACATTGCGGCAAACTATTTTGAATAACATTGCTGGGCCTCCTTAATAAATTGATTACCCACAACTCTGACTGGCTGTGGCAGAAAAGCTGTGTCAGTTAGATATTGATAGTACTTTGAATTCATCATAAGACCATGCAAGCTGTATGCCGTTTTTGAGTTTTATACGCCACGCGCCGTTTTCGGTTATTTTCTCCATTATTGTACCCTTGCTACCCGCCCACGCACCTTTTACAATCATAACGTCTGCACCCAGCAACCGCTCAACCGTGACGTTGCTCTCGTCAGCATGATTTTCTTGTGTTTGTTCTTTGCTCATAATTATTACTCCTCGATTATGCTAAGCGGGTTAGCTACTTGGTAAGAAGCGTATTAATATTGATAATTCCAAAAACAGTGTTTCCTATCACTATGATTGTGCCTAAAAACAGATCCCCTTGTATTATCAATGTTACTCCCCATACTATGAGTGTAATTTGAAATAACAGAATAATAGCCACTATTATTTTTAATGATTGAATCTGGTTCATATCAAACCCCTTGTTGTTTTGCCACCTCACATGAAACAAAAACCGTCGGTGCGTGGTATATGTTTTGTGGAACTCATCTCAACCGTCACAAATAAAATTTCTACGCTTTAATTGATTTTTTCTTTTCGTTGCAGTATCATAATCATAAAAAGCCAATTCATCCTGCCAGGTACAATTGTAACACATCACGACATACATGGACAGATTGCCATGCAACGAATCATTGTCTTCCACATATAATTCGTGGAACTTCACACCCGCCCCACCTGATGTTTGTGCTGTTCTGTTTTGACACTGCTTTTCTGTTGTAATAAGCATTTTAAGTCGTGAGAGTTTTTTATACCAATAAAAGCGCAATATTTGAGTATCCCGATTTGATCTTCCGTTATTTTGACATTATATCTTGCAACCTGTGGGGTGATCGCATCCACCGCTTTTAACATTTTATTAAAATCTCGTGCGATTGATATTAGTTTAAATTTAATCATTGTCGTTCCTTTGTTAAAAACCGTTCCATCTCCGGGTGCGTAACCACCATGTCATAATCTTTTTCTCCACCACCGCATAGATCGCACCGGTAACCGTCTTTATAATACCGAAAAGGAACATCTTCGGCGCCCCCCACACTTCTACTAATGGCCGTACCTCTCCACTCTTTACTTTTTTCGCTACACAAGCATAACAAAACCAACTCATATCATCTCTGCCTTCCTTGGTAAATCGGGGGCAATGAAAACGGCTGTGTTCACGTCGTTCACCCGCTTACCTTCCGGTGACGAACCCGGACGTTCACTGCCCCTTCAGGTTGTATTTTTCCACAAAGTACCCGATCTTGTCTTCTGTTAAATGGATCCACAAAAAGTAGTCAACAGGAGTCATGGCGCGGAAACCGATCTCCAGTTTAAAGCCCCAGACCTTGTATCCCCGGCGGTGAATTACCACCAAGTGCGCATCCTTTGTAAATTTCTTCATAATGGCCGCGAAACTCATATCAACACGCCTGCGTTGAAATGAGACGGAACAATCCAGCACATCCGCCCACCATTCGTAACACTGTTCCTTCGCGTCATATAGAAGTTGCCGCTTTTGTTCAAAGCTCAAATCCCGCACGCCATAAAATATATCAGGAATATATTTGTCCATCAATCCCCCAATCGAATTTGGAGAATTGGCAGAGTGGTTTTGTAATTAACAGCCAGTAGAAAGTCCAACTCCTTATTTATCTTCGGTAATGTAAACACGATCTTTCTCCTTTGTATTGGTCGGGGGTTTATATTTGGCTTGTTTATTGTAAATCCAACGTTTTAGATCTTGTAATAATTGTTGTTCCCAGGAAGACAGTTCGTCAATATCGAATTCAGACGGTAGTTCCATGCGGTTGCCAATAATTTTCTTACCCAGGTAGAGATATATGCGTGCCCAATCATAATCCAGTGGTGCAAGCATGGACACCGGGATTAAGTAAGCCAGCGCTTCCGAATCGGTGGCAACCGGATCCCGGTTTTCTTTAATGGACTGCATTGCCTCGATCAAACGGTCGAATATTATCTGTTCCCGCAACCAGTGCGGGATCAGATCAGACCAACCAGCGTTACCGACTACCAGTGGTGCCGCTATTGCTGTTACCAATTGTTTTATGTGGGTCTTTGTTTTATCAGCCATATTATTTCAGTGTGTTGTTCAGATAATTAACTTCAAACTCCAGTGCTTCGGTTCGCGTCTTGAACCCTTTGCCGATCACTTCGCCGGTATCGGCCAGGCGTACCGACCAGGTTTGATCGGAGTCATTAAACTCAACGTGACTGGCGCGGTTAACGTGCAGGGTCCCCAGCGCCGAAAGATCAATCAGGTCGGTGTATAAACACCGGATATTTCCGTCCGGTTGGACTAATAGTTCCACTGAGTTCATCGCTTTACCTGTACGCTTCGACGTTCGCGCTGGTAGTATTCGGCTTTTTTGCGGCTATCGGTAGCAAGACCTAATGCTTTTTCAATGGCTTTGGTGGCACCCTGACAGGAAGAGCCCTTGAAACCAATCGCATCGATCTCGACCGAACCGTCAACGTCAACGATTATGTTAATTGTTTTCATCGCACCCTCACGCTTAGTTTGACCTTGCCGTTCGACAAGCGGTTACGGGTTACCATCCATCCCTTTTTCCGGGCTTCCATTTCCGCGGCACACACGGCATACGTTTGTTTGAGTTTGTCCCCGTTATTGCCGATTGCGTTACGCAGTGTTGCGTCATAGAAATCGGCCACCATTGCGTAACCGTCCTCGGTTTTCTTGAATCCGACCGTATATCGCGTGTTCGGAATCTTAATATTGTAGTCTACGGCGGTTCGCAGGCTACCGAAACCGACGGCTTGTTTTTCATCGGTGAACTGAAGCCCCAGTTCTTTACACGCCTGTTTAAGCGCGGGAATGGATTTGATTTGTAATTGTACTTTAGTCCAGTGCGACATATTATTTTTCCTTATGGTTGTTCACAATTGAAATGTGGCGCATGCGTATAAGGTGCCTGGCAACCACACGAAAATCGGCATCGGAAGTTGCCATTAACCAGGGGAGCAGTAAGGATTTGTATTGTGCCCCCTCGTTCCCATACCGCAAAATCACGGTGTCGTCACACAGGTAAACATCGTAATTGCGATACGACCAGACAAACAGGCATTTCTCACAGTCGTGTTGATACTGTTTCATATCCGAATTCTACGTTTCCACTGTCCGGTGACGGATGAAACGTCGGTTAAATCCTTGGCGGCGTCCATTACTTCGGATAGTTTTTTCTGCAACTGTTTGGTGGCGGTCTGGTTGTTTTTATACTTGATATCGTGGAGATAATTATTCCGCAGGTCGGTTAGTTGTTGATGAATAGCGGTATCCCCCACGAAGTTCAGGGTTTCGAACCGTTCGATGAATTTCCGCAGGTTATTGATATTCCTTTCGGAGATTACTTCGCCGCGCTTGATTTTGTTTACCACAAATGAGCAAACATCCACTGTCTGGGCGCGTAGCGATCCGACAACCTCATGCAGGAATTCATTGATTTCCTTTTTCGCGCGGTTGCGATACTCGCGGGTCAGTCGTTCGTTTTCCTCGGCGCGTTTGGCCAGGAACCGGTCGGAACGTTTCCGGTAGTTCGGCAGGCTCACTTCAAAGAACGACCATTCAAAACTGTACCGACTACGAATTGTGGACTTGTCTGGATATAGTTGTTCCACAGCGTTCATGAATTTTTCTGTAAACTCTTTATAATTACCCCCGTTATTTCCAACGGTCACTTTGTAAATTTCCGGCATCTTTTTTCTGAACTGGTTCAGTGTTGCCCGACGTATAGACAAATAGTGCCCTACAATGTAATTTGTTATGTCCCTGTATTCATTTTGACAAGCAGTCAAGAACTCAATCAGTTCTGGTATTGCTGGTTCCGGGACAAACTTGGCACTTCCTATCGGAAAAGGAAAAGACACCTGTTCCACTCGATACCAGGCTTTTGACTCAATCTTGCGGGGCAGTGCCCGGATATCTTTGGGTATCAGGTTTTTGCGCCCCAGTGTTATTAACTCTTCGGGAACTTCACCGGAAAACCCAAGATCGTACTGATTGAGTTTATACTGTCCGGTCCAGTATCGAATGTTCAGGTCAACCAGGATTCCCTGGCTGAATATTTTATTCAGGTCTTTCATTATGATCTCCCGAGCGTGTTGTCAACTCTAATGTGTCTCACTGTTTTCGGTTTGATTGCCGAAGCTGGTTTGGCCCGCTTTTTTTCCACCCACTCGTTAATGCGTTGTACTTTTTCGGGCATTACTTTTATGATAGGCGGCGTATCGGCGATGCCGTGCAAAATATGTTCAGTGGTCAGTTCTGTTCCCTGGTCGAAGGCTTCATACATTCCGGTAATGATTGACTTCTCAATTTCCGCGCCGGAATAACCGATGGAATGTTCGACCAGCGTGTCGATATTAAATTTGGCCGGATCGCGTTCACGTTTTCGCAGGTGAATAGCAAAGATTTCTTTCCGTTCCTTATCGGTTGGCAAGCCGACCGAATAGACGGCGTCAAATCTCCGCACCAGTTCGGGCGGAAGCGAATCGATGTCGTTCGACGTGGCAAATACGAAAATCGGGTCTGTGTTTTCTTCCATAAAGGTAAGGAATTGACCGAAAGTTTTCTTGGTTACGCCGCTATCCAGTTCACCTGAACCGGAGGCGCCGGCGAAGGCTTTTTCGATTTCGTCGATCCATAGAATAATCGGCGCCATAGCGCGGGCCAGTTCAAACACACGGGCGAATTGTTGTTCCGATTCACCGACATAGCGACTGAATGACCGTCCCACGTCCCAGCGGAGCAAGGGCAGGTTCCACAAGGCGGAAGTTGCTTTCGCAGTGAGGGATTTCCCCGTTCCGGGAATACCGGTTACGATGATTCCTTTTGGTGTGGGCAAATGATAAGCGCGGGCCTTGTCGATTTCCTCGAAACATTTTTTGCGCCGGATTAAAAACTCCTTCAATTTGTCCAGCCCACCCACTTCGGCCAATGTTTCGTTGGGTTCATAGTACTCGAGCAGTTCGGATTTTTTAATCATGTTCGCTTTTTCCCGCTGAATGATTGCGGGAACAATCTTTTTAGCTTCCACGACAGACAGGGCGAAGGCGTTTTCCGCTTCAAACAGGGTCAACCCGCGGGCGGATTCGACGGCCTGTTTTTTAATTTTCTTCGCGGCTTTCATTCCCACCGCGTCAAGTACGCCGTCCAGTGTTACCATTAGTTCATCTGTATCTGGCAAACTGAAATCGACAACCGTTACCTCGCTTTGCAATTCGATTGGCAGGTTGACAACCGGAGAAATAAACACCAGGTATCGACCGGTGGACTTACAGAACTGTACCAGGTCCTTAACAATTTGCACAATCTCCGGCAGGGGCGGGTCCAGGTAGAAATGATACCCCAGCATGGCCAGCATGGAATTTTCCGGTATACCCCGGACGGCTTGCAGGGCGGCAATCGGATCGGTTTCGTTCATTTTATCCTGATTGTTCACCCACCCTTCGGTAACGGTCCAGTGCCAGAAATGTAATTTGCTCTGTTCGGCGATTTGTTGCAGGGTGTGCGCCGCACGATTTTCTTCCGGTGATTTCACCCACAGCACAGGGTATCCGGCCTTGAAATAGTTCTCAATTCTTTGCTCAAAGTTCATTTCGTATTCCCGTATTGGTGCACGAATGTATAACAAAATAGTCACATTCGTAAGTGGTTTTTGACTTTAGTCTTGGCAACTGTCAAGTATTACTTAACAGTTGGACGATAAAATTAACGGTAGGCAATGTTTCCTTCAGATGCCTCAATTCCGACTTAGTCAATTTATTTTTCCATCTCATTTTCTTGCCTCCTCTTGTTAATGCGGATTTCAAAACCAGTCTAATTCTTTTGCAATGTCTTTTTTTAGTGTGTAATCGTTTCTATGAAATATTCTACATTCAGGAGCACCAATTTTATCTCTCTTGATATATACGTCATTCAGAGAATATCCTGCATCTGTTTTCCATACTCTCCCCTCTTTCCATACCGTGATTACGCTATAAGGAGTAAATGAATTACATACATCATACACCTCTTGAATTACTTGTCGTTTGGTCATGGTTATTTTCCTTTCTTAACTGGTTCTTTCGGCCAATGATGTTCGCAATAGATTCCCCCGTTCTCCCCCACGTATGTTCGGGGAGACCAAAACCGAACACGTTTGTTGCAAGTTTCACATCTGTATATTCTTTTCACTGGTTAATCTCCTCTGATATGGTCTTTTTCCTCTGCGCAATGAGGGCATATTAACGGCCTCTGCCACCGTCCTATATGATATGCTTTTCCTTGAGAATGATGAGACCAGTCGCCCCATGTTCTACCAGGGTACGGTACAGCATTTTTGCGTAGTGTTTTTTTGCAGATATAGCACTTCAATCTGATATGGGGGAAGTGAGGGCTTCTTACATACGTCTTTTCTGTTATTCGTCCCATTTCTTGTCTCCTTCTCCGTTTCTGATTTTCTTTTGAACGCTACAATATACATATTACCGCTCTGTTTGGTTGTGCCTGTGTTCATTGTTTCCTCGGCATTAACAAAAATATTGTTTACTCCTCTTTATACCACCAGTCAATGGCTTTTTTGAGATAATCGGTATATGGTTCCAGTTCCGGTTCTTCCAGCATTTCTTCGTATGACAGGTGAATATATTTATCCCATACATCGGTTGGGATTTTTCTTTTCAACCATTCGTTCACATCAGCTTGCGTTTGAGGGATGAAGGCCGAACTTTTAGGGTCATACCGATTCTCAAGCAACACATATTCAGGGTTTAGTGGTTGTATTAGTTCATGTTCATTGAGCTGTTCATCGGTAACATCCTCATAATAGAGATCTTCCGACATCATTTCCCCGTCGGTTGCATAGATACAGCCGGACACAGGGTCTTTGACATAATAACGATTGGACTGTTTCATCTTTTCCTCCAAATTTTCTATTCAACCCGTTTTGTTGACGCCAACAAAGTGGTTGTCGTTTTATTAAGGTTAACAAGACGATATAGAAAGCGGTTGTCTATGTTCCTGAATAGCACATTTAATAATATCTTTTGCATGATCTATTAAACCGCTATTTTCATAGTGACCGAAGAAGTTCCAACAACTCTCGTCTATTTCCTCAATAACAAATCCATAAACCTCACCTTTAAGGTAGCTGTCATAAGTGTCAACCTCTGCTCGCAGATAATCTATGATTTGCTGTTTTCTCTTAGCGGAGATTCTTTTCCATCCAAATTCTTTACATGCCTGTTCTTTAGTGATATAGATAAACCCCACTTGTCCACTATCCCAAGGACATGAGAAGGGAACTGTTCGCATAGTAACTCCGCCATGATCATAGATGTAAAGCGGCAGGACAATGCAATTAGCAAACAGCCATTTTTCAATACGCTCTCTGTCTGTTTCATAATTACCATCGACATCAAAAATATTATGTTCCCATGCAATGTGTTCCCATAGTTCTTGGCTTGAATAAAAATGCTCGTCCCCGAGGCTGTAACGGCTATGAACACAAAGCATGGTTCCGAGATTGTCCCATTCCCTTGGGTTTTCTGCGTTATCATAGTCGGATACAATTTGAATTTTATACCCGCGATATGTGATAATGTCAATTACGTCCATAGTTTCACCTATTAGTAAAAGAGTTTGAAGAATTTTCTAACGGTATCGATCACCCGCACCAGCCAGGATTCCCGGCGGTATGCGTTCAGGGCGGATAGAACGGCTTGACCCCGCGTTTCCGGGACCATCTTTTCCCGGCGTTTGTGGGAACCAATATGAGTTAATTTCATTTTTTGATTTTTGAAGTGTCTATAGGTATATTCCCCCCTATCGCACCATTTTTCAAAACCGCTATGTTTTTTTATCCATTGACAAAAACCGTTTTCCTGTATGGTAAATTGTTCGCAAAATACCCCGGTGACACAAACTTTTTTCTTGTTCATTTTTATTGAGCTTGGTATTCAACGCCAACTAAGTTGGATAAATTAAACTCGTAGATTGCTTGGTGTAATAACCCCTCATCTATATTAAACAGGTGCTTAAGGCCCGCCATTAAATTGTAGTAAGGGATATGAGCGAAAGACAAATCACCACCATATTGCGACAATGTTCTTGCCGATGATTTTACCAATGACCAAGCGTTATAGATACGTTCAGACGCTGTGGTGTTCTTACTCATGGTTGCCTCTTGGAGTTAATGTTTTTGCTTAGAGTACGTTTTCCATCTTTAATCAGCAGAAAATAAAGCGCGCCCGCCATGAGGAGCGTACCGATTGTTAGGGTTGTTAGTTCAATCATTGTCATTCTCTTCGGTGCTTTCCATCCGGTTGGACACTGTTTACTCATGCGTATTCGTTACCATCAACGCAGGTTGTTCATAACAAGGATAATTAATACCGTTGCCTACGACCTGTCGTGCTTTGGTGCAGAATGTTTTCATAAGGGTATAATGGACACCATAATCCCGCTGTTCGCTATTTGCCCTTCCTTTTCGTGATTATAAAAACAATTCGATGTTTTCAACTTCTCTTTTTAAATCTTCGGTGCGTGGTGAGAATTGCGACTTAATTTCGCCGCCCATAGCAGAAATAAAACACTTCGGCAAGGCGTAATTATTTTCCCACGCCGGAAGATCAATGGCGCCGGACAAAAGTATTTTCTTGGCTCTGTCTTCGATTAGTTTTACAACTTCATTAGTTAGGTCTTCGACTTTTGCTATAAATTGTTGTTCAGTCATGGTTTTACCCTCCTCAATTTCTTGTTCTATGTCTTAATGTGCGGTTGGCCTTTTATCATAAAATCTGGTTCGTTTTCCATCCGGTCGGATTACGGTAAAGGCCGGTGGCGGGTCCCCGTAAAATTCCGCCATAACATTGAGTTCTGCCTGAAAGGATTGTATTGTTGGGCATTTGATCGAAATTACATCCCCTTCGGCATAGGTTAGAATTTCCCGCCGTTCAGGATGTACCCAAACGCCGAAATACCAAGCGTCCTGATTTGTGTCGTATTGTTTCCATCCCTTTTGAGGGGAACATAGCCGAAAATCAAACAAGTAACGGTCGGCATCTAAGAAACTCCGTTCAACAATGTTCCCACGTTCGTTGATTTCTTGCGACATGTTTTACTCCGGTTTTGTAAGTTGAAAATGGTTACAAATTGCATAATGAATTGGTGTCCAGTCGTCGGGATGCTTGGACCAGTCCCCACCGTTGATTCGCACCATTGGTCGGTCGTTCACCACCAACACGTCGTAGATTGTGTTCTTTGTGCTGTATGTATAGACCGGAAGCATTGTTGGTTTTCCATCAACTGTGTAAAATACAACTTTATATTGAGAGAATCGTTGTTCTGAGAGATTCACGGTTTTTTCTCCTACATATTGTCGGAATTATATGCTATACTTGCGACAAAGAACCGTTGAAAATGTCGCGCTTAATTGTTTTAACGAGCGCCGTGTAGTTGGATTTTTTGGCGCAGGTTTCCCAAACATCAATGGAAAACCGCAAGAATCCCCCGGCGGTTGACAGTTCCTCTAATTTTGTTAGTTCGTCATTGGTTACGAAACCATCGATTCGGATTCCGCCCGGTCTGTTTTCATAGATTGTAATACGATTCATTGTTTTGCTTTCTATTTGGATTTGACAACTGGTTGAAATAGTTGGTAAAATTTTGAGACTATCTCATATAAAGAGAATGCTATATAACAGGAGCGCAATATACCCCAACACAGAAAGCACCTGTAATATTTCGCCCATGTATTTTATCATGAGTTCGCCAAATGATTGGCAATGATATTGTTCCATTTGTGTAGTTCATGCGGGTGAAGGGACACGCGCCGCCGCTTGCGAAAAAGGTGTATGCCGACGATGTTCAGACCTTTTTCACTCGCGGCGCGTATCACTGAGGAGTAATCAGGCAAGGGGTTATTCAGGACAAAAATATTTCGGAATCGTGCCGGAAGTGTGGAAATTTGCCGTTCCAGTTCCGCATTGGGAGTAAGCACACGAAAGATATATGAGTCCGCGTACTCGAATTTATTGTGCAGCCGGTTCACCCAGCCCTGCTTTGTTCCTGTATTCGGGACAATGAGCAGGGCTGGCGTTTTTCCGGCATATCTTTGGTTCATGTTCATCGGGTTTGTTCCTACATTAGTTCCTGTTCTGTTCATCACTGACAAAACAGGAAAATAAAATAAAACAGGACAGAATTTAATCTGTCCTATTTCAACCGTTTTATGCCTTCGGGAAAATGGTTGGTACTTCCCAACCTGCCCGGCGGATTTCCCGGGCACCCGTGCCAATGCTTTCTCAAATCGTGTACACCAAGTAAAGAATAATCAGAATAGTTCGCACTTTGTCAACCGCCCCACAGTTCCACGGAGAAAATCTGCCGGAAAGGGCGGATTCCGTCCGGGTGGAAATATGCCTTTACGCCGTTCATGTTCACGACTGTAAAAAGCGATTGACAAAAAGCCGAAACGTACCGGGTGCATATTCCCGGATTATGACGGGTGGAGATTCTGTTCATACCAACGGAACCCATTACCCGGATTGTTCTTGGCCCATACCGTTCCGGGTTGGATTTATTCCGGTATGGGTTGTGTTCCCGATTCTGTGAAAGCAAGAGCGGAGCGAGACCTACCGATTCTTACAGTTCGCCGGTTAGGGGTATTTCCCCGGCTGTTCCGGTATCCCCGGACTTCCAATCTCAGGGGCGAAGTCCGTTTTGATTTTTGTTCATCCCTTCGCGGCTGTTTTGTTACCCGTTCACCGTCTTACGGGTGCTGTAGTTCGTGATTGCTCCGGGCGGTTGCGGGGAGCTCCGTAGTTCAAATTTTTGTTCCGCCAGTTCAGGAGGGGGCCGCGCGGCCTGTTCATGGCGGCTCTTAGTGCCCGCCCGGTTGCCAGTTCCGGGTTAAGGCTGTTCGGGCCGTTCAATGAGTAATGATGTCAAAAAATATTGTGTCTCTCTCCGCTATATATAGGGTAAGAAATCGGAAAATGGGACATTGAAAATGAAAAAATTTTGGATCACATACCGAAACATGAAACAGAGAAAACAGAATAAAAAAAGTTAAAATTATTTTACTGCCCCTCTAAACCCAAATATTACGGGATTTACGCGGATGAAAAATTAAGAAAAGCAACTAAAAAACTTGACAAAATCAATAATATTAGTATATTAGAGTCGTTATTTGACAAGTGAGACGGCAAAAATAAAATTGGCCGCGAAACCCTAACATAACGCGGCCAATAAATCCCAACCTAACATAGGAGATCAGGACATGAGTAATATACACACAACCTCAATAGACGCGCAACACGTAACCGACTTACATAATCAGATTACTGCGCGCGATACCTACACCGACGCAACCGGCCAAACCCAAACCGCCAATGATTGGGACCTGTGGCAGGCAACCGACAGGATACAGGATGTATTCGGCGACCCAATTGCGGAGGCTGATCACTACCGCTCAATAGGATTATTCCGACGGTGGGCGCAGAAGTACTCCGACCAATGGGCCGAAGACATTGAACGCGAAGCGTACCTCGCATTTTGGCTGGCGCGGGAAAACGGCACCGCCCTAAGCCACGCCCGGCAGATTGCAAAAACCCGGGCGTTTCATACGTGGCTGAAATGCACCGAGAACGCCAAAAGGTGGAACGCGGAAAAATGGGCGAAATGGCACAGCGCGAAAATTGCCAGGATCGACGAAATCAGACAGGACCCAGACCTGGATCAGGATACCAAATCGACACTATGGGCGGAGCTGATGAGTACACCCGAGCCCACCGGATACCAGGCGATACAATGGGACTCTATCGACGCACCCACGCATGATGGATCGGAAATGACGTTGCTCGCAATCCTGGCCGATACGGATTGCGACACAGGCGAAACACTATGGCGAATCGAAAAAATTATACAGGACGAAACAGACAGACGAATCGTAGCTGGCATCCTGCATCAGTTGACCATGCGACAGATAGCCGACACGTACCACCTGAACCGTAAGACGGTATCGCGGCGGTTGAAGGCAATCGGCCAACGATACCAAGCACAATACACACAGTAGACCGCCAACCACGGCGTGAGAAAGCCCGGTTGAATTAAACCGGGCTTTTTTATTGCCGGATTGCTAAATGAGAATGAATCTCAATAAGACATAGCTGGCAGGCATTCCTTATTGAGACTGATTCTCAATAATGCGTTTTAAATTTTTCATGTTCGGGGTGGCGAAAATTACCTATATGCCGATCTGGGTGCTCCCCAGCGGAAAATAGAATACTACATTCTATTGACAGTCCACAGATTGCGCTATATTAGGAGTTCTGACATATATGGGGTAGGTTTACAGATTTTAGGGCTATTTGGCGATATGGGGGGCAGGTGGTCAATATGAGTGTCTGGCATCAATTTTCAGAATAGATTTTAATAATTGGTTGGTGATTCATAAGGCACGGCCAGACAGGGAGTGTCAATTCCCTCTTAATGCTTTTTGCTATTAGAATTCACAGGTTGTCGGGTGTAATTTTGTGGCGGATCGCATTATGAGAATGAGTCTCATTTGTACGGTCGTGGGCGGTCACAACGCACAAGGCGTTTTGATTTGTATTAACGAATAGTATTTGACCGCCCAAATTTTGCGGGATGACTGGAGTGGTTCCAGCGCGGCTTCATACGCCGTAAGACGGGGGTTCGAATCCCTCTCCCGCGACGCCCCTATAGCTCAGTTGGAAGAGCGGTGGATTTGTAATCCATTGATCGGGGTTCGATTCCTCGTGGGGGCTCAGAGAAATGGTGCAATTGGTAGTGTGTCGGTCTGATATGCCGAAGGTTATTGGTTCGAGTCCAATTGCCCCTACTGAGTTTAGTGGCAAAGTCATTTGTTATAGTCCAAAGGTGGGCGCTCCAATTGGTTTCTGAAAATCATCATTTTTAACAATTATTGGATTTGTTTATTAGCATTTTTAACCCCCTCGAATTCGATGGGATTAAAAGATATTAACTAAGTTAACAGTATGCAGAAAATCCCGTTTCCCGGGATGTTATACATACAGAATTTCTTATTAGTTTGATTTGTGTCTACTGGTTGGACTTATCCTGAATTCATACAGAGTATATTTTTTTGTGAGTGACAATAGGTTTTTGAGCATATCGCGTCTTTTGGCGTATGAATTCCATTTAAGCCATTTGTTTTCACCAAATAGACGCCGGAGGATCTTTGGCTCTTTGGGTCGATATTCTATAATATAAGGGGCGGGGTGATGAACGCCCGGGGTTTGTTGGGTGGGATCGGCACTTTCTTTTCGGAGCAATCCATTGTAGTCACAAGATAGATTTCTTTTTTTCCGTTTCATGGTTTGATATTAACTTCATGGCCGGTGTTTTCTCAATATACAAAGAGCCCCCATAGCTCAGTTGGATAGAGCGTTGGATTCCGGTTCCAAAGGTCACAGGTTCGAATCCTGTTGGGGGTACAGCCACACTGCATCTTTGGAGGTCAACGGATAGAACCGTTGTTTCGGGGGGGAGCAGGTTGGCGCGTCTTACAATGGGCCGGGTGTCAATCTCCGGGGATAGCCAAAACTTAATTTCGATATGGTCGTTCCAATAGGTTATGTATTGTATGCCCCATTCGGAATGCAGGTACTCACGTTTGTGTTGGAAGGACCAGTTATCAAACGCTTTCAGATAGGTGATGATGGTGTCGAGTGATGGGGTTTTGGCTTTGCCTTGTGTTTCCATGCGGGTTATGTGATTTTCTTTAATGCGGATCAGCCTGTGAATCTCTTCGGCTTTCTCTTTTACGGATACCAGGGGTACACCATTTGCGATTGCCTGGGCGATGTTACGCGCTTGTTTTTGCAATTCGGATAATTCATTTCGGTATAACTGAATAATCTTGCCCGTGTCTTCGTATTGTTTGCGGTGCATATCAAGGTGCATTTTCGCGGTGGTGGCATTGCCGAAGTTGTCGATAATTGACTGCTCAACGATGCGCTCAATAAATCGGGCGGTAATTCTCTTTGATTGTGTGCATGCCAGGTCTTGTTTGCCGTTACAGCAGTAGCCGTACCAGGGGGTTTTGCGTTTCCGCTTGCCGGTTGTTTTTTCGACGCTCATGGAGCGACCGCAATAGCCGCATTTCAGCAATCCGGTCAGGAGGTGTTTGGCGCGTGGGGCTAATTGACGGGATTTTCGTTGACGGATCTTGTTTTGCAGGGCATGAAACTCTTTCGGGGAGATAATGGGGTCGATGTTTTTGGCGGTTATTATTTCTCCTTTACTATTATACATCAACCCGGCATAGGATAGGCGGCGGCGAATACGTTTAATTGACGTTAATGTTAACAATTTATCTTTTGGTCCGGTATAACCACAATTCCTGGCATAGCGGGTCAACTCTTTGTCTGACATGTGGGTTTGGGAAAGCAGGTCCCGGATGATTACGGCTTTTTCGTTGGGTTGGAGCGACTTCGTATTGCGGTCCCACCGGTATCCGAAGGGCGGGATGGCGGCGGCGGACAGGTAAATGCCGGAGTCTTTGGCTTCGCGCAGGGCGCGGAGTCGCTCCGTGTTGCGTTTGCGCTTTTCATCTTCGGCGCTGAAGAAACCGACAATTTCTTCGATGATGCTGCCAAGTCGGCGGGCGTGATATTCACGGGTGGGGGTCAGAATGTTTATACGGTGTTTATACAATATGGAGATCAATGTCAGCCCGAAACCGAAATCACGGTGGGAGCGATCAACTTCGCGGGCTATCATGTAACCGTTGTCGTAACGGCCCGTTTCGATTGCTTCGATAATTTCACCCCACAGGGCCATGTCTTTGGCTTTGGAGGTTGAAGCCACGCCAAAATCATAGATGTCGTTTCCGGTAAATGTCAGATTATGCGCGCGGGCAAGTTGCGGAAGGTCTTTGCGTTGGCTGGTAAGTGAATAACTTTCGCCTTTGTCGGCGGTGGAAACACGGATTACGATGAAACAGTTTGGCATTGTATCTGACTGGAACCCGCAGGGGCATCAAGCAAACGGTCAGCTTTCACTTGTCAAGGGTCCATGAAAAGTCCCGGCTGCCATCCAGATTAACCCACATTTCAAATTCATAATTGTATGGCAGGGCGATTGTGTCTTCCCAGCTTTGGATCATCGGAACGGTAGTTTGAATTTCGGTGCGCATTGCATGAAATAACAATTTGCCGTAAAAACAGTCTGACGATTTAAAATACAGTAAACTGTCATTAGGCGCATAAGATCTCCAATAGTAATCCTCAATTTCGTTTTCATACCCCTTGAGCGGAGCATAGGTACTGTCATAAAAAAACCGAATTCCGCCGGAGGTCTCAAGGTCCAGGCGTTGGTAATAATTGATTCCCAGCGAATCGTAATTACTTTCCCAGGGTGGCCACCTTCGATCAAGCAGTAATAATCTGAACTTTACCAGAACGCTTAATATATCGCCATGCGAATTGTCATATAATTCATAATTGTCATAAGTAATCCGCTTCAAAACGTATCCATAACAATCACTACCACTACAGGATAAATCGTATCCATAAAACACCGCCGTTGTATCAACGACGGCATGCACGTAATAATGATTTTCATCCTCCGGCTCTGTTGTTTTGTCAAGGCATGATATCACGAGCAATGCAATTGGTAACAAAAACCATCTCATTTGTCGGTTTCTCTTCCCTTTTTCACCCGGGGTAGAGGGCTTGTGCCCTCCCCCACCGTTTGCCAAAAAGGATACCCCTCTTTGTCATATACTTTTTCCTGGAATATTTTTCCAGAATCAGTATAAAGAATTCGATAATAACGGCCATGATCGCCCCAGATCCATTCTTTTTCGTTTTTTTCTACTGTGTCTCTATATGACATGGATTCACTCCTGTTTGGTTCTCGTATGTAATCTCCAGGGATTGACGTGTCTTCAGTATTTGGTGTGTCTTCAATAAAGGATTTAAGCCCAACCTCTTGCATGCGGCGTTTAAAATAACACTCAATATCTTCATCGAAAAATAACCATTTGGGCAAATTACGGCCCCTTGGATCAAGAATTTCTTTTTTCACCTCCCAGTTTTTTATGGTTGTCTCCGATACCCCTGCGATACGTGCAAATTCCTTTGCGTTTTTTAATCCCAAAACATCTCTTCGGTATGTTTTTAACAATTTACCGATTTGATAATCAAAAATCATTTGCACTCCTGTCTATATTATTGTACATTTGTCTTGACTTATGGACACTTTTCACTACATTTCGTCAAAAAATCTGGGCGGGCTTCCCCATTGTCATTCATAATAAAAGTGTGCGCTATTCAAAGTCAGACTCGGGCGCCCGCCCCTCCATTTCCGCAAGGGTCATATCTTGACTGTTTCAATCGACACCACCAAAACTCCGAAGCCTTTCTTTACCGATGAGATATTGTCCGCTATTCACAAGGCTATTTTACTACAGAACAATCTTAAATGCAAAAAATTAGGCAATTTGTCAAATAAACCTAAGAAAAAGGTTAAAAATGCGTGATCCGCTTTTGTATTTGAAATCAAAATTGAACGACTGGGCCAGAAAACAGGGAATGCGCCGGCTGGCAACCGAACTGGATATCCCCGTTAAAACGCTGGCCAATGAGTTTCATGAATATTCGCCCAATAAGTTGGATTGGTCACGACTGATTGAATGTATGGAGGTAACGGGATCGACGATCCCCCTGGATTATATCGCTTATCACTTCCACAAAATAGTCATTGACGTGGGCAAAACACATCTTTCCGAGGAGTCTGTCGTATGCGGCATGTCGGCGGTATTGGAACGGTTAGGCAGTGTTGGCGCAGAAATTCGCGCCGCTATGTCGCCCGACTCTCCCGGAGGGACAACTATTACCGCCGCCGAAAAAGACGCTTTGATTACAACGGCAATGGACCTTTCGCGCGACTTGCTTGAATTTGTTTATTCACTCTGTAATCATAACGAAAGGAGATCACATGAACAATAAACGATTCATCGGCCTGGCGCTGATACTTGTACTGGCCTTCATGTTGGTGCTATTAGGAGCCACCACGGATCCGACACCAACGAAAATCCCGGATGCGACATTCATGGACAATGACTGGGCACAGGATTTCATGACCGTGCAGGAAGGACAGATCATCAAACAATACGCTTTGCCGGAAAAGGCCGTCTACTATAACCTGGACAATTGGAAAGAAAACGGCTTTGACGCCCTGTATGTATGGATCAAGTACGACCAACGCACTAACGACATCATATTCGCCCTGCGTAACCCCGACGGATCATTCCTGGAACTGTTTCCGGTATGCCCGCCTTATTGCCCGGACGCTAAAGAAGAAATATGAACAATCTCAATTCCATATTCTTACTCATTATTCTCTTGTGCATACCGATATATTATGTGATCGGTAGACGGAATTTCTGTTTTTATCTGGTTATTCTCCTTGTTGGTTCTTTCTTGCAGAGATTAGGGTCGGCTATGCTCTGGGAGTATAGCCGCTCCCTGTCTTTGTTATGGTTTGAGGTGATCGGCACAATCATTACGGCCGGTTTACTCATTTTTATCATTAAGAATTATCTCAGGATCAATATCGATCTTGATAAAAAAACAATCATTTTTTTGCTTACCACATCGCTGGGTATCGGATTGCGAATCCTTCGTCTCGAGGGTAGTTACAATGATGTTTTAAGCCTTGGGTTGGTGTGCAACCTCCTGATTGCGATCATCGGCACGGCATATATCCTGCATTGGGGGTTTCATAATGCTATTATTCATGATCGCGGATTGCTGGTAAGCATTGTGGTCCCGGCGGCATTATATGTGCTTAGTTATTGCCTGTTGCATAACGGATTCCGTTTTTACCAAACTTGGGCCTATATCATTATTGCCCAAACAATCACCTGGTTTGTAATCGGCGCGTCGCAGTTGCGATGGCACAAGCCGGGTACGAAAAATCATATCCTTAGCGGTGTCCCGGGCGGGAAAAACAGCAGTCAACGGCTTTATCCAGACACGCTGCCGGGACACTGCAATATATCAATGAGAGCCAAACAATGAAATCCACCACAAAAAAGAAATATAACATGACCGAAAAAACCGAAAAAGAACCCAAAACAACTGTTGAAGAACAATCGCTTATCTTTGAGGTGGGGAAACTTGAGCTCAAAGATAATGATGTATTGGTAATCAGACTGGGAAAACACCCCGGTGGCATCGTTTATTATACCAAAAGCGAAATGCAAGATATAGGAAACCGCATAGAGAGTTGTCTATGTGGACATATTCCACCCACAGTAAAAATAATGGTCGTTCCGGCGACTTTTGAATTTGAAGTTATTACAAAATGAAATCCACTTGTAAAAACCCGAAAAGGTGCGTAAACTTGCGGTGTAGAAAGCGTGGGGTGATCCCCGCACCTAAAGCGGGTTTTTTGTTTCTGGCTATTGCCCCAGATTCCTGTACCCGTGAGGGTGCGGGGGGAGCCACGCTTCCCTACAAAATCTGGGGCATTTTTTATGCCCTGAAACGTAGAAAGCGTGGAGTCAATATGACTATAAAACTTATTCGTGCAATTCGCACAATATTTACCCCGTTTACGAACCACACACCTCAGCGCAGGTACTCTATCTTATACCCCCTCCCAATCAATCTCCGATGGAATAGCACTGTACCTGCGCTGATTTTTTCCCAATCCTATAGGATATCAATACCATGATGCAAGACTTATTATCCGATTTCCTCCAGACCATCCTGCGCAACCAGGTCGTGATTTACCTGGGCTTGTTACTGATCGTGTTGCTTGGTAGGCGGGAATGGATTAATCACAAGGCTTCTAATAAGGAGTAACATAATGAGAGACCAAAACCTGAGAGCATTAGTGCGTGGAGCGTATGATATTCAACAGTTACGCATCCAGACCGGCGGCAGAATTGTGGCCAACTTTCGCTCTAAGCTGGGCATAATGCCCGGACAAAAAGAAGAGGAGTTAAGCAACGCTGATGCCCAACGAATACTGAAAAACCTGAAGGAACAATACATACGGATTACCGATGGTATGGCGCAGTTTCCAAGACAGATCAATTTCAACGGCAACGGTTTGATTTCAACCATGACCGAACTGGCGCTGATAGCGCAATATTTTGATCTGGAAAAGCGTGAAAAACAGCACTTCAGGAATCTGGAACGAGTATTAAAAGAACAACCGGTTTACACCCTGTATTTACAGGGGATCAAAGGCATCGGGCCGGCGATGGCGGGAGTGATCATTTCCGAAATCGATATTTCCCGCGCGCGTTATCCTTCGTCTTTGTGGAAATATGCCGGACTGGATGTCGCTTCGGACGGTCGCGGACGGTCGCGCAAAGCGGAACATTTGGTTGAGGTGGAATACACCGATAAAAACGGAGAAACGAAAACCAAAAAAGGTATCAGTTTCAACCCGATTCTGAAAACCAAGCTAATCGGTGTGGTCGGATCGTCGTTCCTGCGGGCTGGTGGTGATTATGCCAAAATCTACTACGACTATAAGAACCGCCTGGAATGCCACCCGCAACACAAGGACAAAACCAAGGTACACAGGCACAATATGGCGATTCGCTATATGGTGAAAATGTTTTTACTGGATCTGTACCTGGCGTGGCGGAAAATAGAAGGTTTGCCGGTGAACAAATCTTATCACGAGGCAAAACTTGGGCATAAACACGCGGTCGCGGTTTAGTCATGATAAAGAAGGAAACCAAGAATGTGGAGCGCGCCATTGTTCATAAGAAAACCATTAGTCACAAGCGTGCCATATTCTTTTAGGAAACCAAAAAATGGAAGCGTGCCATTTGAAAATAGACAACCATGAGAGCAAAGTGTGCCATGAAATCTGATAAACACAGGAAAATTAAGCGTGCCAGAAGAAGAAAGAAAACCATGACGCGCGAGCGTGCCGGTATTATGAAGAAAACCAGAAATAATAAGTATGCCAATGGAAAAAAGAAAACCACCAAAGAAAAGCGTGCCATCACGCGCCAGAAACCCACAACTCCCGAGCGCGCCATTTCTATTAATCAACCCAAGTAAGGAGAGCGTGCCGTGCTTATCTTGAAACCCATAAGTCGAAAGCGTGCCACGATCTCGAAGAAAACCAATAAGTGAAAGCGTGCCATCAGTGGCAAGAAAACCATTGATAAAAAGCGCATCAACAGAAAGCAACAATATGAAAACCCATCTTTATGACAACATCAAAAACAGGTCTGTTTGCGGCATCAGGTCCCGCACACTGCGCTACGCGAAATCCCGGTTTGAGGGTGAGGCTATCGACTACTGTAGGCGTTGTGAACAAATTGCCAGGTGGGATGATGAGGTCATTGACCGCAAAACAGTGAAATTATGGAACCGGCGGATCGGTTTATACAAATTCGCCAACGGCGATTACATGATCTTCAGCAGAGAGTTGGGTGTGCCGGGGTTGGAGCCGCGCGCCGTCAATAAGTTTTCCCACCGGATTTCAGGAGAAAGTTTCCGGCAAATCATCGGGATGTATATGGACATTAATCACCACAAAGGGATAGTGATAAAAAATGATTGACCTGAAAGCCACGCGCAAACGGATGAATAAGGCATTGGATTCCTATACCAATTACGCTCAACACATGCACATGCACGGTAAAAACGCAGTCATTATTCAGCGCAAGGAAACCTACCGGGTGGACTTGGAAAAGCTGTCATGCACCTGCGCGGATTATCAATTTCACGGGAGCGTGTCGCTCTGCAAGCATTTTTGGCTGGCGGTTATGTTTGCCAATTCGGTAAACCACGACGCCCCGGAAGGGAGCGAACCGCTTTGAGTTTTGCCTTAATTCGCCACTTGCGCCATTTGCAGGAGACTCACCTGTTGGGCGTTTATCCCACTCGCCCGGAGGCGGAGTTTATCAAGACCAAGGTGGGACATCAACAATATTGCAAAATCGTTGAGGTGGATTTGCCGGTTACCTCAACGCGGGTAAAATCTTATTTGAAACACAGGAATCTTCTGCAATGAAGGAAATCAACAATATGCGGCAAAACCATCCTGACCTTGTCGTGCAAGACCTGGCCGGGATGGTGCCTTCGCATTATGTAAAGACGGTTTTATTAATGCGCGGAGTGAACAAATGGTTTATGGTTCGGCGTTACCTGATTCAACTCAAACATCGCTGGAAAGCGGAGATTGATCGGCTGTATGCCGAAGCGCAGACCTTTAAAGAAGCCGGGAAAATGCGGAAATACCATCGCTTGATGGGACGCCGGGCGCAATTGATCGAATGCCGCCAACAGGTGCGGGCGCTTTGTCACAGTCCGCGGTTTGTGGATTGGACCGGCAAAAAGGTAAAGGACATCCGCTTGCCGGAGGATTTCCCGGTTTTGCCGCATAAGCGCTGGTTTTATCGTCATGGAAATCACAGGGGGAAAGACTGATGCAGGAACTTATTGAGCCGCTGGAATGCAAACAGCCGGATAAGAGCTATTTGTTTGTTATGGAAGACAATAACTGCCGGATGTGCTACGGTTGGAATATATGTTTGCAATCGGCCCTGGCGAACATGAAAAAAATTGAACACGATCTGAAACGGGGTTTTCTGGATGTGGTCGGATCGGATAAACCGAAAATTACATCGGTGAAAACGGTATGAAATACAAGAACGAAGAGCACGCGCTGCAACGGGTATCGGCGGTTGGGGTCGAATTCAAACGCTCAAACCGGACGCTTACCATCAAAAAGGGCTTAAAAATCGGCAATCGCGCATGGGGAGCGATGGATTACCTGCGCAAGGTGCATAAATGGATAATAAGATGGGAAAAATAGAACCATACTCAGCAAAACAACACTTATCCCCCAACCAGTTGAACATGTATATGCGCTGCTCTGCCCAGTGGATGTTTCGGTATGTGGAAGGAATAAAAATACGGCCCGGGATTTCATTGTTATTCGGCAATTGCTTTGACGAGGTGTCAAATACGAATTTCCGGCAAAAGATGGAAACCTTTGAGGACCTGCCGGTGGACGATCTGAAAGATTGTTTCGTCACCGAATGGGACGGGAATAAGGACCGTTACCAGATCGAAGAGGACGACAAGCCGGAAGAGAAACGGGAGCAGGGAATTTTACTGGTGGACCATTGGCGCAAAACCCGGGCGCCAGCAATCCAACCGGCCGGAGTGCAGGAAAAACTTTCATTTTCACGCCCGGAACATCCGTATGATATTATCCAGTATTCCGATGTGATTACCGCAGACAGCGGCATTATCGATAACAAAACCACGACCAAGTCGCCTTCCAAGGACAAGGAAACAGGGGTTTACCTACCGAAATCAAACGATCATATTGTCCAGATGTCGCTTTACGAAATCGGTTATGAACAAAAATTCGGCGAACGACCGGAATACCTGGAATTGGACTACGCCGTCATTAAAAAGGATCCCGACAATATCCAGGTGCAATGGACACCACGGGATTACCACCGTAAATATGTTTTATCATTGATCGACATGGTAACGCACGGTATTGAGAGTAAGGTATTCATACCCAACCGGGGCAATTTTCTATGCAGCAAGCGTTTCTGCGGCTATGCCGCGATATGCGAAGCCGAATTCGGCGGCAAAGTAAAGGAGTAGCATGATGGCAGACGAAAAAACAGGATTGATTTATCAGAAAATACCGGACATCATGTCCGCAATAGATCCGATCAGGAAAGCCCGGACCAATAGAGAACAGGGATTCAAATTTCGTAGCATTGATGATGTATACAATGAATTACACGACTTATTGGCAAAACACCGGGTATTTACCTTGCCGGAAATTATAAGCGAACATAGGGAAGAACGAAAAACCGCTAAAGGATATACTCTGTTTTCCCAGGAAATAATCGTTAAATACACATTTTTTGCCGAAGACGGAAGCTATGTACATGCTACTGTGAAGGGAGAGGCTATGGATTCGGGCGACAAAGCCTCCGGGAAAGCGCAAAGCTATGCGCATAAAGCGGCCCTGTTACAAGCGTTTATGATACCCACCGACGATGAAACCAAAGATCCTGATTATGGCTCTCCGCCGCCAATTAAACCCAAAAACAAACGACCGGCCGCGAAACCACAACAAAGTGATAAAAAGGTAACGCGGGGAACGCCGGTCAAACAACAATCGGCGCCCGTAATAAAAAGCAAAGCCGACATCTACAAACTGAACCGCAAACAATTGATCGCGTGGTTAACAAGCAAACGCAGCGTGCGTTATGACCGGAAAATATACGACCGGCTGAAAAAAGAGACCTTCGGAGATACACCTGTTAAAGATATTACTATCGAAGGTTTCCAAAACTTCTTTGAGACCGTGGAAGAACAAGCCTTAATCAAGCCCAAGAAAAAATGATAAACGACCGCAGGATTATTACGCCCCAAAACGATGAGTTTATGATCGGCTTACTGCCGCCGGAAGTGCGGGAAAGGGCGCTTGCCTTATTGAGAACGGTTCGCAATAAGATTAAAAACGGCGGGCATAGTCCGCATCCCATTCTGAAAGTGGAGCGGTTGATAAGTGAGTATGAAAGATTTGTTGATAGCCCTCAAGACAAGACTCAGGCAATATGACGCATGGAAGTTTATTTTCAGGAATCGGCGGTTTTGATCTTGGCTTTGAGTGGGCTGGGATCGAAACGAAATGGCAGGTGGAGATTGATGAATATTGCCAAAAAATATTGGAACTGAGGTTTCCTGATGCCAAACGATACAGAGACATCAGGAAAGTTGGAAAAGAACTTGAACCAGTTGACATTATCTCAGGTGGATTCCCCTGTCAGGACATCTCAATCGCTGGGAAAGGAGCAGGGATTAATGGCCCCAGGTCTGGTCTTTGGGCAGAGATGCACCGCATTATTGGGCTATTACGACCCAGATTCGCAGTCATTGAAAACGTCCCAATGCTCATTCATCGAGGGCTTGGACGAGTCTTGTCTGACCTTGCCGAAATCGGGTATGATGCGGAATGGCAGATTATATCAGCAAGAGACGTTGGTGCACCACACCTCAGAAAAAGAATCTGGATTGTGGCGTACCCCCAATGCCGGCGATGGAGAGGGCGGGTCATTGCAAAACAAACTGTGGGATCAATGTCAATCGACAAACAGACAATTCTGGCCAACACCGATGGCACACGATTACAAACGGAGAGGGCCGAACAGCAAACAGCAGGGATTGAGCGATGTTGTAGAAAGATTTCCAACTCCGAATGCGCGGGATTGTACGAGAGATACATCTCCAAAACGGGACAGATTGCCAGATGCGGTTGGCTCAAGTGTGACTACTGGGAGGCTGAACCCAACGTGGGTAGAGTGGCTCATAGGGTTCCCCATCGGGTGGACAGACTTAGAGGTCTCGGAAACGCAATTGTCCCGCAGATCGCCTATTTCATTGGGAAAAAATTAATGAATTCAAGGGTCAAAAGTGCCGACAAACAAAAAACATGCTGATGTAAACGTTTCGGCGGAGGCTGCCCTGGCCCTTGAAAATATTTTAACCGGAAAGGGAAAGAAAATGAAACAGTTGGTTGCCGAACGACTTCGCTTTGCGAGGGACGAAGTATTCAGTATCGTCGGTACACAGCATACTGAATTCGGCGTAGGGAATACTTTCTCCCATCTATATAAACGTTATGGTTTGCAGACTTTCGTACCGGAACCAAACCATTTGCTGGAAGTGCAGAAAATTTATTTAATCGCCGACGATTCGATGGTGTATGATGGGGAGTAACGAACATCCGATAGCTTTCAACGCCGAAATGGTGAGGGCCATTCTGGCCGGTCGCAAAACACAGACGCGGCGGGTGATCATACCACAGCCGATTTGGGTTAGACCTCCCAACACGCCCTTTAAAACGCACGATGCTGACCCACGCGGAATTATCAAATGCCCTTATGGTGTGCCCGGAGACCGGCTTTGGGTGAGAGAAACATGGCGTGTCGGCGCCTGGAACGAAGATACCGGAGAAATCTGTGTCGATTACCGGGCGGACGGGTTTGTGCGTAAAGAATTCCTGAAAGTGCCCGACCCGGAGCAGTTTACAAGGTTATGGATCCAATCTTCGGATGATGCCAGGAAAGCCGGAATTACGTGTGATGCGGACGGAAAATACCATTGGAAACCGGGAGAGGCCCCTACCAGGTGGCGATCACCTCGCTTCATGTACCGGTGTACCTCGCGGATTATATTGGAGGTTACCAAGGTCCGGGTTGAAAGAATACAGGAGATAAGTGGTATGGATTCCAAGGCGGAGGGGATTGTGTGCATCAAACCAGGTTCAAACACATACGATTATATCAACAAATTTCATGCACTTTGGGACTCCATCAATGCCGGGCGCGGGTATGGATGGGAAAAGAATCCCCGGGTGTGGGTAATCGAATTTCAAAAGGTACAGGAATATCCAGCCAACAACAAAGGAGAATAACATGCCGCTAACACAAATACCGACATGCAGGAAATGTCATAAACCGCTGGTGCCGATTGCCAGTAAATCGCGTCCGCAGTCGTCGGAATGGTATTGTCCCGAACCGTGTCATACCTCCCACCCGATGGACATCGAAACGGCCCGGATAATATTGCAACAGAGAGCTTCGGCGTAGAAACGTGAGAATAATCACTATTTAGGGATGAAAAACGTGAAAAACAGACCTGAAAATTTAACAGCAACACAACGGGTACTGTGGGAGTTGCGCCGTCTGCGTTTGTATAATGTCAAAATATTTCTCAGTCGCAATCCTTATGCCCGCGATAACATCATTTCCGGCGGATTCGCGCCCGTTGAGCATTTTCAATCGCCGTCCATCGGCGGCAGTGATGCCGGGCGACAGATTCGTTATCTGCGGGGGTCGCGTTTCCATCAGAACGGCCACGAGGTGCCGATTATAAGCAAATCGCACACCTACATTGCCGGGGACGGCAAACCGCGCACCAGGACCATCTATCGCCTGGATATGACCCGGGAAGAGATACGGCACTATGATTGGTCTGAGGCGTGGGCGGTGCCCTTTACCTGGATATTTGACCGAGAACAGTACCAAACCATAAAACGGCGTTTAAACCCGCCCCTGGAAGTCAATTTTGACACTAATGGACAAGTTGCATTTCTGTAATCGTGATACATGAAAACAATCAAAACCAAGCGGAGCAAGAATTGATGGCCAAACCCCCCTCAATGCAATTTTATCCCAGCGATTGGTTGCGCGACATGGAAGAACATCCATTGGATATTGAAGGCGCCTGGCTGCGGATCGTAAACAAATTATGGTGGGAAGAGGAACGCGGAAAAGGCGTAAAAACGCTGGTCCAGTGGAGCCGTGTTTTGCGCATTGACACGGATTATACCGCCCGCATTTTGCAATACATACGGGATGAAAAAATAGGTGACGTTTTAGGGCTTGTAACGGAGCGTAACAAAAATATACCGGAAAATAACGAAAAAATAACGGTGATTTGTCGTAGAATGCACAGGGAATGGAAAGAAAAGGAAAACAACCGGTTAAGACAGGATAAATATCGCCAAAAAAGGCAGAAACAGGAAAATAAACAGGAAAATAACGGCGACATAACGCCCTCGCGCGCGCGTTTTTCTGCATCTGCATCTGCTATTAAAAGTAACCCTAAAGGGTTACTATGCGAAACAAAAGTTTCGTCCCCCACCCGCACACCGGGTAAAAAATTGATTGAATTGTACCACACGCATTGCCCTTCCCTGCCGAAAGTTGTGCAAATACCGATTTCGGAAACCAGCCAAAAGAACCTGCGCCGGCGATGGCGTGAACATCCCGACTTGGACTGGTGGGTAAAATATTTCCAATCGGTGGCGGCATCGGATTTTTTAACCGGCAAAGTACAAAGCAATGACAACCGGGCGCCGTTTGTGGCCGATTTCCATTGGTTGATTCGTCCCAGCAACATGGAAAAAATAATCAACGGGCGCTATATCAATCGTTACAAACCGCATACCGAAACACCGGCGCGGAAGAAAGTGCATTTTGTCTGCCCCAGGGGTTGCGAAAAGGATCCGGGCGTGTGGGCGCTGAGTCATATCACTACGTTTTGTGCTGTGTGTGAAGAACGACGAATACCGGAGAAGAAATGAGCAGGACGGAACCACGAATCAATCCGCATAACCAGGATGCTGAAAAAAACCTGCTGGGCGCCATGCTTATCGACCGCAAGGCGTTGGATATTGCGCTTGAATACCGCCTGACGGCGGATGATTTCTACATGCGTCAATGCGCGATTGTCTATCGTCATATTTTGCAACTTGATGAAGCCGGTGAAATGATCAATGTCATTACCCTGATCGATGCTCTGAAACGCAGCAAGGAACTTGACAAGATCGGCGGCGCCTATTTTATCACCGGGTTGGCGGAAAGCATGCCGACGGCCGCGCAGGCCGCCAGCTATGTGCGGATTATCAAGGATAAATCATCCAAACGCAAGTTGATCGATATCGCCAACGATATACTGCAAAAAGCGTTTGATGATTCGGTCCCCGCCGTGGATTTGCTCCAGGACGCCGAGCAAAACATCTTTGACCTGGCGGAGGTGGATGTGCGCAAACAATTCATTCACTACAACGATTTGGTGACAAGCGTGTTGGAAGATCTTGACCGGTTACATTCCGGCGAAAAGGCAAGCGGAGCAATTCAAACCGGGTTTGCGGATTTGGACCGATTATTGGTGTCCCTGAACCCCGGCGACCTGGTCGTGCTTGCCGGGCGGCCATCGATGGGAAAGACGGCCCTGGCCCTGGACATTGCCAAGCATGTTTCGAAACATGTGCCGGTGGCGTTTTTCACGCTTGAGATGTCGGATATCCAATTATCAAACCGGATCCTGTTGTCCGAAGCGCGGGTAGATTCGATTGAGGCGCGACACGGGAAATTGAACAAGGAAGATTTTCGCCGGGTGATGAAGGTCGCCGCCAGGAAATTCGATATTTACATCGAAGAGAACATGCAGTTGACGGTCATGGAAATGGTTGCGAAAGCACGTCGCATCAAAGCGGAAAAAAATATCGGCCTGATTATTATCGACTACCTGCAACTGATAAACCCCGGGAAAAGTTTCCCCTCTGAAAACGCTGAATTAACCTACATTTCAAGGACGCTGAAATTAATGGCGAAAAACGTCGGCGTGCCGGTAATTATTTTGTCACAATTATCGCGCGCGGTGGAAATGCGCTCTAATCATCGACCGCGAATGAGCGATTTGCGGGGATCGGGATCCATCGAACAGGATGCGGATGTGGTGCTTTTTGTGTATCGGGAAGAAAAATATTTGGAAGAAAAAGAAATTGCGTTACGACAGGCGGACGGGGACGACCCGACCGGTGTGGCCGAAATCATTGTCGGCAAACAGCGAAGCGGGCCTTTGGGCACTGTAAGTATGGCTTTTATAGAGCAATATACACGCTTTGAAAACCTTGCGCAATCAATGAATGAATATTAGTACGGAGGAATAAAATGGCCAGTTTAAATCGCGCAACTTTAATTGGACACATCGGGCAGGACCCGGAGCTTAAAAGCACTACCAACGGCACGGCGGTATTGAATTTCAACATGGCGACTGACGATGGATATTTTGATAAAAACAACAACTGGGTGGAACGCACCGAATGGCATCGCATTGTCGTGTTTGGCGATACCGCTGAACGCCTGGCTTCCAGGCTATACAGGGGAGGTTTCGTGTATGTGGAGGGGCGCTTGCAGACCCGCAAATGGGAAGACGAAAAGGCCGGCGTCACGCGCAGCATTACTGAAATCATTGCCCGCGCAGTGAAGGTGCTTGACAAACGGTCGAATGAAAGCCAAATATCATCCGTCCAGGAGCCGGAAGAACAACCAAACGATGAAGAAGATTTGCCTTTTTAGGAGATTAAAGTTACAACAGGAGTAAAACATGCTGAAAGTGATGAAAATAAACTCATACGGACATTTGCTGCCGTTTGAAGAGGCGGACGGTGGGACGCAAGAATTTCAAAGCTCATACAAGGCTGAACAATGGCTGAAAAACTCGGGCTTCACGGGACAATTTTGTATCGTGAAGATTCACAAAACCGTGCAGGTTGAGCGGGTTCATACCACCGTTATTAAGCAGTTGGTCATTGACGGAATGGCTAAAGCATGACACAGCTTAAACTTGGTTCTCTATCGATTGTCGAAGCGTTGCGTTTGTTGGAAGACGCTCAAATAGACATGTTTAACATCACGCCTGACACGGTATTGTTTTTACGCTTACCGTCGGATGTGTTGATTGGAGTTGGGCAGGATGTTATCGCATGGGTAAAAACCGCTATACTGGGGTTTACCGGTTTTGATATCGGCATTGTCGTCCTACCCTACAATACCACCGTTGAGAACAGCACGCTGGATGAACTTAAACAAATGCGACAGGATATCGATTTGACGATTGCCCATCTTGTGCATAAAAAACACCAACAAAAGAGCGCCAACTGATGCGCGTGAACAACTACATCATTGAGCATTACCTGACGCGCGAAGAGCAAGAGGAGGTAATGAGCTATCCGGCGTTCCTGCGTGATTTGCATTTAAAGAAATTGCTTGTTGCCAAGGGGTATGAACCGGAGGCGGAGAAACGTCGCGTACGGGCACTGTTGTCGCGTCAGGTTGATTTGTTTGGGAACAGCAACAAAGGATAAGGCAAATGGATAAAAAAACATCTCTGTTTTCGGGCAACATAACGTTTCTGGAATTATTAACGCTGATTTTTATTACTTTGAAATTGGTAGGAAAAATATCGTGGTCATGGTGGTGGGTATTATCGCCGCTTTGGATAGCCGGTCTGGTCGGAATCGTAATAATGTTAATAGCGAAAATACTTTCTGACTTGCTGGACAAACGAACATGATATTGATGGGACAAAAAATGACACCAGCTTATCCCAAAGAATATGTCAAAACAGCCCCCCTAAAACAACAACGCGCTTGGGAGCACGAAAGAAAATGGAACGGAAAAGAAGAATGGCTTACCCCGCCTTATATTCTTAAGGCTTTGGGAGAGTTTGATTTGGATCCGTGTGCTCCAAAATTCAGGCCCTGGGATATCGCCAGGAAACATTACACGATTGACGATAATGGGTTAATGCAAAAATGGACCGGCAGAGTTTGGCTGAATCCACCATACGGAACACAGACCAAATTATGGCTGGCGAAAATGGCTGGACACGGGAACGGAATAGCCTTGATTTATGCTCGGACGGAAACGCAAATGTTTTTCAGATATATTTGGCAGGCGGCAGACGGAATTATGTTTCTAAGAAGAAGATTGCGGTTTTACACAATGAATGGAGAACCCGCTAAAGCGCCGTGTGGTGCGCCGTCCGTGTTGGTGGCTTATGGAAAAGAAAACGCCGAATGTCTCAGGAAATGTTGGCTGGACGGAAAATATATTGCGCTTATACCCTCTTAAAAATTGACACAAAGAAAGGACGAAAATGAATTTTCAATTTGACATGCAGGACAGCGGCGAACGCGACGTATTCCCGGGCGGAGCCGTTCGGGATATACGTACCGGCAAGGGGCGTTATGATTTGATTTCACCGATTGCGTTGCGCCGTCTGGCATTGGTATATGAACGCGGAGCCGAAAAATACGATGAACGTAATTGGGAAAAGGGAATGTATGTCAGCCGCATGCTGGACAGCGCTATGCGGCATATTCAACAGCATTTGGAGGGCTTGCGCGATGAAGACCATCTTGGTCATGCGGCGTTCAATATTTTCGGCGCTATCCATATCGAGGAAATGGTGCGGCGCGGATTGCTGGATGGACAATTCGTTGATTTGCCCGATTATACCGGTCAACAAACCCCGGCGGAGAAATGAAGATCCTGGCGCTTGATTTGGGCACCACGATGGGATGGGCGTTTGCGCATGACGGTATTGTTACGTCGGGTGTTGTCAACTTTAAGAACAAGCGTTTCGAGGGCGGCGGCATGCGTTTTCTGCGATTCGAACGCTGGTTGATCGACCTGTTGAAAAATGCGGGGGGTCAGATCGATGCAATCTATTTTGAGGAGGTGCGTCGCCACTTGGGAACAACCGCCGCCCATTTGTACGGCGGTTTCATGGCGGGTTTGCAGGCTTTTTGTGAAAAAAACAACATTCCCTATCAGGGCGTTCCGGTTGGCACGATCAAGAAACATGCCAGCGGCAAGGGCAACGCCACGAAGGAACTGATGATCGCATGTGCCCACGAAAAAGGATGGAATGTATCCGACAGCAACGAAGCGGATGCGCGGCATTTGCTTGATTTTGCGATTCAGGAGTATTGGTCATGACAACTTCTGAACGCGAATTAATTCGTCTTCATCGTTTGGTTGGATTTGCAATAGGTACCCTGGAGGGAATTAACATTTTATTGGAGGCGCAGAATGCGCAGGTATTGCAACAGAATGCCGAACATATTCGGAAATTTATTCCCGGCGTTTTGGCGGAATTGAATTCTACCGATCCGTCGGAGCAACCGATCAAGAAAGGAGAAGGAACGTATGTACGGACAGACATACTATAAGGTCAGCCTTTCATATCACCAGCAGCCGAAAGAGGATAAACCGGCGGCGCGCTATAAACCCCGTCAAAAGACATTTTATTGTCCCAACCATGATTTTTTGTGGGAACGCACAGATCAGCGAACCACAAAAAACGGTCGCAGCGCGTTGTATGTCATGGCCTGGACACGGAAGACAATGGCGTTTCTGGGGTTCCCGCACAGCAAATGCCCGGAATGCCGGGGACAGCACGTCGTAACCCTGATTGATAAGGATGAAATATGAAAAATCCACTCACCAAAACCGTCTTACCGCACGAGGAAAAACCCGGTTTGAAATGGGTGCTCCTGCACGAGGAACAGACGCTTCCCCCCTACCGGTCATTGTATGTATGGAAGCCGGTTGCTATTCCAGCCGGATGGATTTGGCGCATGTATTCCCGTTTGCGGAAGCCGATATACAACCGTGATGCTGTGATTGTCAAACTGACGGTTGTGTTGCAAACCGTGCGGAGCCGGTGGGATGAGCGCCGGAAGAAATTTGAGAAGCGTCGTATCGGCACACGGCGCTTAATCGGCGAAACCGATAACGACATGCGCAGGTTGATACCGACCCGGGAAGAATTGCAAGCCAACAGTACGGAAAGTACGGAATAATGGGCAATATGGACCTGATGTACCCCAAGCCCAAGCGTCGCAGGAAGCGGTTTGATTCCAACCACTTATCGCAACTATATATTGACTGGCTGCGGCAATTTCCTTGCGTAGTGTGCATGAATCCCAGCGTGGAAGCATCGCATACCGATGCGGTCGGAACCGGACGGAATCGCAAGCGGCCCATGAAAGAGCATTTCCTGGTTTTGCCGAAGTGTCATACGCACCACATGGAATATGAACACATGTTATTGCGTGAATTCGAAGCGCACAATTCGATTGACGTATGGAAAATGGTTGCGAACATGGAGGCGGAATTTTTATGGCAATTGTCCAATGGCAAGTTGAACCACATTCTTGATAAGATGACGAAATACGAGGAATGAATATGAACACAGAGATTGAAACGGCTGATCGCGGAGCGTTGTCCTTCGCAAATTTTGAATCGATTGTAAATGATGTCAAGTTGATCCAGCGTACGTTTTTGACGCTTGGCTATCATTTAAGCGAATGTTTAAAACACGGATACTGGAAATCGTTTGCGGAGTCCTTCGAAGAATTTGTGGCTATGCCTGAGATCGGAATGAAGAAGAGTCAGGCATACGCATTGGTCAGCGTGTATCGCCATTATATTGAGAGTTGGGAATGTGACCCAAATGATTTAATCAACATCGGACACGCCAAATTGAATCTTTTGTTGGAAAAGAAAGCGGTTAATCGTGATAACGTGCAGGAATGGTTATCGGAGGCCCGCGTATTGGGGAAACGCGATTTGTTGATTCGACTGGGAAAGGACAACGTCGAAGGCGACGGCATGCTCAGGGTTGAGTTGCGCAAGGATGACGCCGGATGCAGTCTGTTTGTTTTCGACGGTTGCGAAGAATTGCCGCGGGGACTGTACCGGCTGGTGGGCGAACGCAATGGATTCGGCGCCCACGAGGCGGTGGCGCGGCTGTACGGGAAGGTAATGTGAGATGAAAGACACATTACGGCTGTTGCTGTCATTGTCCTGCAATTTGAATTGCGAATATTGCTGCAACCGGATCCCGGAGGTGAAAAAACGTTTCCGGGAAATGCCGTTTGGGGATATTGATTTTAGTCGTTATCAGAATATATGTCTTACGGGTGGTGAGCCGTTTATGGATCGGTTATTGTTGTATGCGGTCATACGGGCAATCCCGGAATCGAAAAACATTTATCTTTATACGAACGGGCTGTTGATCATGAACGTCGATGTGTATTTCCTTGGCCGCATACCGAATTTCAAAGGATTGAACATCGGTTTGCATTACCTTGAACAACTGGAACAGATCAACGGCCAGGTGGACCGGTTGAATGTACGCTACGCGATGCGGGACACGCTCGCGGCGGATTTTTTTGCGGCCTACCCGGGGCGGATGAACAAAAACAATACTAAGATCTGGAAAATGAACGAATGCGACACGCCGAATGAAGATTTGGTGTTATTGCAAATATAAAAGCTGAGGAGCGCATGGCACGAAACAGGACAAAATTACGGAAACAGATACCAAGCCTGCTGTTGAGCGGGTGGTTTTAATGAAAACAAAAGGTTAAATAATGGAGTTCAGAGAATATCAACACATCGAACGGTTTGGAACTGATGAAGTACAAGGAATAGAACTTGGAGAGGTGTTTGTTTTCCCGAAGATTGACGGCACAAATGCAAGCGTATGGTTGAATGATGGTATTGTCTGCGCCGGAAGTCGAAGGCGGAAATTGTCGTTAATCTCAGATAATGCTGGATTTTATGAACATGTATTGTGTGACGAAAGAATCAAGGCATATTTAGCCGCTCACCCGAAACACCGCTTGTTTGGTGAGTGGCTGGTTCCTCATACTTTAAGGACATACAGAGAAGAGGCGTGGAGGAAATTTTATATCTTTGATGTTACATTGGACATAGGAGACGATCTTGAATATTTGCCATACAACGTTTACCAGTCAATGTTAGACGAATTTGATCTGGATTATATACCGCCACTGTGTGTAATAAAAAACGGAACATACGAACAATTTATACGCTGGTTGGGGAAAAACGAATTTCTAATTGAAGATGGCAAAGGCGCAGGGGAGGGGATTGTATTAAAAAACTACGCTTATCGCAATCAGTTTGGGCGGGTAATATGGGCGAAAATTGTCAGGACAGACTTTAAGGAACTGCACACAAAAACGATGGGGCCACCAGGGGTGCCTGGTAAAGCGTTAATCGAGGAGCAAATCACCAACAAATATGTTACGCAGTCCCTCATAAATAAAGTATACGCCAACATTGTAAATGAATCCGAGTGGCAAAGCAGACAGATTCCGAGATTATTACAAACGGTTTACTATGAACTGATTAAGGAGGAATCTTGGAATTTTGTCAAAGAATTTAAAAATCCGACAATCAATTACAGGGTACTACACCGTTTTGTAATTAACAAAATCAAATCCCTGAAACCGGAAATATTTTCATAGGAGGCAATGTGAAAAATATTTTTGTAGTAATACGTGATATGAGTGCCGGAAATGCAGAGACTGGTGAAGCATGGCAAGAAACAAAGATATTTGATGAAGACACAACTTTAAAAGAGGTGATGGAGTGGGCTATGCCTGAATATGACACTTACAGCCGTAAGCGCATTACCATAACAAAACCGCAGATTAACAACAGAAAAAGGTTTTTTAAAAGTTAATAAAGCAGGGCGCAGTGGCGGAATTGGTAGACGCTAAGTTCCATAAGGTGCAAAGCCTTAAGGGGTGAATGACAACGTCCAGCATTGACTGGGGATGAGCACCGTGCAGGTTCGAGTCCTGCCCGCCCTGCAAAAATTAATAAACGAATGGGAAACAATAGATGACAAACAATGAAAAGATATTGAATGAATTTTTACAAAAAAACGAAGCTGTTGATGCGGAAGTTACTGGCGGAACTGTTTATTTAAGTCTCGAAGACGTGCTTACGCTAATGAATCGCGCAACCAACGTGCCAAGCCAAATTAAACTGATGTTAAACGCTGCGCAAACTATTGCGAATTGGATGCAGTGGTGGTTAAATGAAAATGAATGTGATTGTATAGATGGTCATATTTGCGGTCGTATTGAAAGACAAAAAGAATTGGACGAATTTTATCGTGCCCTTAACGAATTCAAAGGAGAAGTGTGATGAATTTATATCGCGTAAACGTTTGGCATGGAAATGAACTTTCTGGGAGTCCGGTAGGAACGTTCTACGTGATCGCACGAACGGAAACGGAAGCAAGCAAACACGTGCTTGCAAAATGTGAGGAGTGGGATTATTGGAAAGACTCATACGTGAAGCAAATTGATTTGGTTGCT
>Ga0256830_1000134_pt1 | contig 64789 bp, 52 predicted proteins | sample 128326metaG_FD_190537 | JGI IMG/M metagenome (GOLD analysis project Ga0256830, IMG submission 190537) | Hydrothermal vent microbial communities from Lau Basin, Pacific Ocean - 128-326 | ecosystem: Environmental > Aquatic > Marine > Hydrothermal vents | place: Pacific Ocean: Lau Basin | collected... | reverse complement strand
CGTTAGGCCGCATATGATGCCGAATCGAAGAGAGCGGGAGGGTCAATGAGAGCCAAAATAGAATTCCTGATAAAGGCGATAGAGGAAGCTCAAGAAACCAACAGGTTCTTAGACACCAAAGCAGGTGCGCTGATTGTCTTCGAGTCATCTCTTCTCGCCGTCGCCGTTTTTAACCTCTTTGATAAATCTACACTAGAATTGATACGAAACCTTATCAATCGGGCCGCGATTGGATATCAGATATTTCTAGCATTCTATTTCGTATGTTATTTAATTGCACTTATTGCACACATCTTACTCTCATTGAGAGTTATATTCCCCCAGGAGAACCCAGAGGCACATATTGATCTCGGTGATTTTCAACCTAAACGACTCTTCTTTTTGTACAAACTGGACGAGAAACAGTGTCTTAGACCCTCTGTGGTTGAATATTCAACGCGACTAGCCAGTATGAGTGATGGTGATATTATAAAAGAATACATCTTTGAATTATTGAAGTTATCCTACAGAAGGAAACTTAAAAGTGATCGCTTGGCATTCTCCTTCAGATTTCTTGCATTCTTGATTGTCGGAATCGTGATATTCGGCTTTTTACTTGCTTATGGTCTGCTCGCATATTAGCGGTGGGAGGAGCAACCACTAGGGAGCGGATGAAGGTTGGCAGGCGGATAGAGGTGGGTGGGTCGAGGATGAGGGCAAGGAGAACCGAGGGTGAATGGGGGTCGGAGGTTCAAGAGTGAGAGCAACGAGGAACCGAAAGCGAGCGGGGGGTAGTGGTTCGAGGGTGAGAGCGAGGGGAGCCGGGGGCGAATGGAGGTGTTGGGGCCAAGGAGGGCAGCACTAACAAGCGGTTGGTGCCGACCTTTCGAATCGGCACGGCTTGGCGTTCCGCAAATCGGTTTTCGGGGCGTTGGGGGGCTTGGGTCCGAGGGTTGGAACGGCGGCACAACCGCAGGTCGTTGGGCGTCATATGACCATTGCTTTGGGTCGGCATACAGAAGATGGCCATTTGAGCAACAAAATGCATATTGACCGTTACTTGCCATTCCTGAAAATTCTGCTTACGCCACCAAGGCTTCAGCACTCCCTGGGGGTTATGCGGGTAATGGCAGAATTGTCACCGATTTACTCGCTTGACCGCGTACAGGCGATGACTGCTGGCCTACTCCACGATGCGGCCAGAGACCTGAGTCACGAGGAACAATTGGCGCTAGCGGCAGAAGCTGGAATCGAATTGTGCGATCCCTGTGAACAGCATCCCGTTTATCTACACGCGCTGGTAGGAGCATATCTCGTTTCTAAAGAACTTGGTATCACCGATCGCTTGATTCTGGACGCGATTGCAGCCCATTCGTATGCAGGTAACGGTCATAACTTCAATGCCCCACTATCGCTATGTCTTCGGTTTGCTGATATACTGGCTCCCAGTCAAGAATGGAAGGGGGTGATGAAGCTCAGGAGCATGGTGTATGCGAGGCAAATAGACGAAGCCACTCTGCTCCATTGTAGATGGGTGATTGAGTACTTTCAGGGGCATCGGGTCCCTGTGCATCCCAACCTGACAAAGCAGTATCAAACACTATTGAGCAAGTTGGCCGTAACCGAGGCGTTCTTTGAAAGGTGGTAGCAGCCAAGTGCCGCCCAACACCCGCTGCAGCCGACCCGCTTCCGCTGGCGCTCCGGCGGGCGGCTGAGCTGGGCCGTTAGGCCGCGCGTCTTGTATTGAGAACTGGTTCTGAAACAACGGACTGATGTTCTCACACCAAACATCTATGCTGGGAGGGCTTGTATCTGTCACGCGACACGACTGTTGTAGTCAGGGGGACGAAGTGAAATTCTACGTGGCAGCGTTTATCGGCGAGAAAGAGAGAGTAAGAAGGATTCACCATCGGTTGAGAGAGCTTGGCCATGAAATCACCGTTGACTGGACTGCGCATCCAGGTGTCTTTGGAAAGGACAGGGAAAAGTACCCAGAGCGTGTGCGGGAGATCGCAATTCGAGATATGAATGGGGTTAGGGATTGTGATGTCTTCGTTCTCCTTTCCGAACCAGCCGACGGACGGGCGAAGTATGTCGAGTTAGGAGCAGCTATCATGTCTTATCTTGAGAAAGGCAAGCCCCGGGTATACGTACTTGGACAGGAGACTCATCAATCGGTTTTCTTCTATCACCCTGCGGTGAAACGAGTTCGAACTCTTGACGAGGTTCTGGCAGACATCAAGGAAGGGAGCGATGTTGACAAGAGCGCGGAGCGGATGTGAAATACCAGGCTGCTTCACTTTACGAGATTTCACGTGCCTATCGAATCCTGTGATCCTGTGCTGTAGGCGGTCATTTTGGTGTGGTGGGACAGGGGGCGCGGCCTAACATCCGCTCCAGCCGACCCGCCTCCGCTGGCGTTCTGGCGGGCGGCTGAGCTGAGCCGTTAGGCGGTATGTGCTATACTGATAGGTAAGCCTTCGAGCGTTACATACAAGGACGGCAAGCTATGAGTGAATTGAAGGTGGTCTTGAGCATCCCAGAGAAGGTGCTTTTGGCCGAAAAGAGTGACCCGGAGACTTTTGCGCGGGAATTGCGCATGTTGGCTGCCGTAAAGCTCTATGAAATGGGACGCCTCTCCTCGGGCCGCGCGGCTGAACTAGCGGGCGTGCCACGGGTGGAGTTTCTCTTAAACCTGCACCGCTATCGGGTGTTTCCCCTTGCAGCCGAATTAGAGGAGCTGGAGGCAGCCCGTGGACATCGCGATTAGCAACACTTCGCCGTTACTTTATTTGTACCGGATCGGCGGGTTGGCGTGGTTAGCACGGCTTTTTACCGAGGTATGGGTTCCTGATGCCGTGATAGCAGAGCTTGAGGCCGGGCAGCAGCGGGGATACGACGTGCCAGTGATTGAGCGATACCTGTGGATCAAGCGCGTGAACCCGCGTTATGTGCCTGAAGAGTGGCTGGCCCTAGACTTGGGCCTTGGAGAATTGGCCGCATTGGCTTTGGCCCTTGAACACCGGGAACAGGTCATTTTGTTGGATGATCTTCTGGCCCGTCGGATAGCCCAGGCTGCCGGATTGCAAGTGTGGGGAACGCTTCGTGTGCTCCTTGAACTCAAAGAACAGGGCGTGATTTCAGAGGTGGCGCCTTATGTAGATAAGCTGGTTCAGGCAGGTATGTGGGTATCGGGAGACATTCGTCGTCGTATCTTACGGTTGGCTGGCGAAATCGCCTAGCATCGGCTGCAGCGGACTCGCTGCACTCGGTCGCTTCGCTCCCTCGCTTGCGAGCCGCTGGGCTGCACGTTAGGAACGGAGGCGTGGGGGATAGGCGGAGAGAGCAAGCGAGGGCGGGATGGTCCGGCTTGGGGCGAAAGGTGACCCTGGAGCGGGAGGAGGAGGGCGGGTTAGCGGGGGCGAAGGGAGGTGCCGGGGCGAAACGCCGGGGGATGGTCTGCGGGCGGATGGGGGTCGGTGGTTCGAGGGGGAGGGGGCGGTCATCGGGGGCGAATGGGGGTTGGTGGGTCGGAGGTGAGAGCAAGGGGAATCCCAAGCGAATGGGGGCTGATGGTTCGGAGGCGGAGAAAAAGGGCCGCCTGGGGCGGATGGAGGTCATAGGGCCAAGAGGGTCTTTCCTAACCGGCGGTTGGTGCCGACCTTTCAAATCGGCGCGGCTTGGCGTTCCGCAAATCGGTTTTTTCGGGGCGTTGGGGGGCCTGGGTCCGGGAGGTGGAACGGCGGCACAACCGCAGGTCGTTGGGTCTCGAGGTTTACCAAACAGCTACTTGCAGGTCAGGGACCTCTGCGAAGTGGGCATCGCGTGTGACGAGAGTGAGGTCGTGTTCCACTGCAATGGCGGCGATCCAGATGTCGTTTTCTGGAATGGGCTGTCCTTTGAGTCGCAGTGCGTTCTTGATGCGGCCATATAGGCGCGCGGTCTCGATGCCACAGCCCAACACGGGGGTCTCGACAACCAGGTCTTCAATCCGCTGCAAGTTTTCCTGGGCGCGCGCGGATTTCCAGGCGCCGTAGAAGAGCTCGCCAACAGTGATGTTAGGGATGAAGATTTCCTCGGCTTGGGCGAGGTGATCTTTGACCGAACGGTCGTTGGCGAAGAGGGCGATGAGGATGTTGGTGTCCAGGAGGTATTTACCATTCATTGGCATTGATTTGCTCGCAGCCCTCTTCGATGGCCTGGTGCATTCGTCTTACGTCGTCGGGCGGGATGGAGCCCGCGAAGCGGAGGAGGATATGTCCTGGGATGCCGCGAGGGGTGGAGGTGGCCAGGGCTTGGGTAAACTCGAGCACCCGGCGCTGGGATTCGTAGGGTAGAGTTTGGAGATGTTTTACCACCTTTTCGATCAAAGGAGTGTACATTCTATCCTCCTGATGCACGGTTGGAGCACGTGTCTATTATACACCAGATATTCTAAATCGCCTAACCGGTCGCCGCAGCCAACCGCCCTATCGTGGGCTCATCAGGGTTGGTCTTGCTTGGCACCGTGCTCGCCGGCGAGGGCACCTTGCCTGTGTTGGGTGGTAGCTGGGCTCCTGGTCGTTAGGGATGGGGCCGTGTAGGGTGGGCAGGAAAAGGGAGCCAAGGCGGGGTGGTCCGGCCTGGGGCGAAGAGTGGTGCTGGAGCGAGCAGGAGAGGGCGGGTTGGCGGGGCGGAAAGGGGTGCCGGGGCGAAGGCCGGGGGATGGTCTGCGGGCGGATGGGGGTCGGTGGGTCGGGGGTGAGCGGGGGGTGGCCGGCGGGCGAACGGTGGTTGGTGGGTCGAGGGGAAGAGCAAGGGCAGGCGCTTCGGCACTTGAGGTCTGGCAGAGGCGAGTCATCCCGGCCCGGTGGCTGAAATGCTCGCATCTCCAATACGCGCATCGGCAAGGAGACCCGCGCATTGAGCCTGACCGTAGGTGACTGGGCGGATGGGAGGGGGCGTGGACATAGAAGCCAGACCTGCCGAGCGAAGCGGGAACACATTTTGCACAGATAACGGATAGCTGGTCTGATCACAACTCTTGTCGCTAGACCAGGAGGTGGTGATGAACCGAGCCGTTACCCGCCGGGAGGAGGAAGAGCGCCTCCGTCGGGAGGGACGCCTCCCCCCCGGTCAGTCGCTGACCCTCAAGTTCCCGGTACTGCACTACGGCCCTGTGCCCCGCTACGACGACCTCTCCCGATGGACGCTCCGGGTCTTCGGCCTGGTCGAGGAGGAGCGGGTCTTCACCTACGACGAGATCCTGGCCATGCCCCGCACCCGCATTGTGGCCGACATCCACTGCGTCACCCGCTGGAGCATGGTGGACACGGTCTGGGAAGGGGTTCGCTTCCGGGACTTCCTGGAGCACGTGCGGGTCAAGCCGGAGGCCCGCTTCGTCGTCACCCATTGCGAGTACGGCTACACGACGAACCTGCCGCTGGAGGTGATGCTGGACGACGATGTGCTGCTGGCCTACCGCTTCGGCGGGAAGCCGTTGGAGCCGGAGCACGGCTGGCCGCTGCGCACCGTCGTGCCCAAGAAGTACTTCTGGAAGAGCGCCAAATGGGTGCGGGGATTCGAGTTTCTGGCCGAGGACCGGCTGGGCTTCTGGGAGCAGGCCGGTTACCACAACGAGGCCGACCCTTGGAAGGAACAGCGGTTCGCCCGAGGATAGCGGATTGCTCGATCTGAAGGAGGAAGGGAATGAAGGTTGAAGCGTACACCCAGACCCCGGCGGAGCCCGTGGAGGGAACGCCCGGCGTGACCATCCGCTGGGTGATCACCCGGAAGGATGGAGCGCCCAACTTCGCGATGCGGGTCATCGAGGTGGAGCCGGGGGCCAACACCCCCTACCACACCCACGATTACGAGCACGAGGTCTTCGTCCTGGCCGGGCGGGGGGCGGTGCGGGGGCAGGAGGGGGATCGGCCCATCGAGGCCGGCACCGTCGTCTACGTGCCCCCCAACGAGGAGCACCAGTTCGTCAACACGGGAACGGAGGCCCTTCGCTTCATCTGCGTGATTCCGAACCCCGCCTAGGGGGGTGACCAGGGCCGTTCTCTGTAGGAGGGCTTTCCAAGCCCGACCTTTCCAAGCCCGACCTTTCCAAGCCCGACCTTTCCAAGCCCGACCCTCCCGGCCCTGGGAGATCGGCCCTGGAAGGGCCTCCTACGCCTTCACCGGCCCCGGGGGCTCGGCCCTGGAAGGGCCTCCTACGCCTTCACCAGCCCCGGGGGCTCGGCCCAGGAAGGGCCTCCTACACCCTCACCGGCCCCGGGAGCTCGGCCCTGGAAGGGCCTCCTACACCCTCACCGGCCTTGGAGGCTCGGCCCTGGAAGGGCCTCCTACGCCTTCACCGGCCCCGGGGGCTCGGCCCTGGAAGGGCCTCCTACGCCTTCACCAGCCCCGGGGGCTCGGCCCAGGAAGGGCCTCCTACACCCTCACCGGCCCCGGGAGCTCGGCCCTGGAAGGGCCTCCTACACCCTCACCGGCCTTGGAGGCTCGGCCCTGGAAGGGCCTCCTACGCCCTTCACCGGCCTCGGGGACTCGGCCTGGAAGGGCCTCCTACACCTTCACCGGCCCCGTAGGAGGGCTTTCCAAGCCCGACCTCTGCTAGGAGACGGTAATCAGCCCCCTCTTGATGGCGTACTTGACCAGCTCTACCCGGTTGTGCAGGTTCAGCTTGCGCATGATGTTCTCGCGGTGGCGGTCCACCGTCTTGACGCTGATCTCCAGCGCCTCGGCGATCTCCTGGTTGGTGTACCCTTCGGCGATGTAGGTCAGCACCTGGCGCTCGCGGGGGGTGAGCCTCTCCAGGGTGCGGGCCGAGCCAGGGCCTGTCCGCTGCAGGAAGTCGTCCACCAGCAGCTTGGCCATCGTGGGGTAGAGGAAGACGTTGCCCTGGCTGACCACCCGGACTGCCGAGATCAGGTCGTCGGGGGCGGCCCGTTTGGGGATGTACCCCAAGGCACCCGCGCTCAGCATCTCGAAGAAGTACTGCTCGTCCTCGTACATGGTCAGGGCCAGCACGGCCACGTCGGGATCGGCCTCCTTAATGCGGCGCGTCGCCTCGATGCCGCTCATACCGGGCATTGCCACGTCCATGATCACCACGTCGGGCTTGAGCTCGCGGACGGCCTGAATGGCTTCCTCGCCGCTGCCCGCCTCGCCGACGATCTCCATGTCCTTCTCGGCCAGGAAGAGCATGCGCAACCCGGCCCGCACGATCTGGTGGTCGTCAACCAACAGCAGTCGTATTTTCGACATCTTCTGGCTCCGTTGTCAAAGGTACGCGCACATGGATTCGCGTTCCCTGCCCAGGTGCTGAGTGGATCTCATAGTGGCCGCCCAACAGCAAAGCCCTCTCCTGGATGCCCAACAGCCCCCACCCGGTCCGTGGTCTGGTTCCCTCCAGCACCTCCTCCGGGTCGAAGCCACAGCCGTCGTCCTGAACGGTCACGCAGATGTGGGTGGGGCGGATTTCGAGCCGGACGAAGGCGCGGGAGGCGTTGGCATGTTTGGCGATGTTGGTGAGCGCCTCCTGGGTGATGCGGAAGAGGACCGTCTCGTACTCGGAGGGCAAGCGGAACTCGCTACCCTCGACGGCGAAATCGGTGGGGATCTCGTAGCGCTTCTCAAATTCGTGGATGTACCATTGCAGCGCGGCGACCAACCCCAGGTCGTCGAGCTGAGGAGGGCGTAGGTCGGAGATGATCCGCCGCAGCTCGCCTAGCGCATCGGTGCTGAAGGATTTGAGTTCCCGAATCTCCCGGGTCGCCACCACCGGGTCCTCGTCCAGCAGGGCCTCCACGCCCCGCAGGCCCAGGGCGATGGCGGTGAGCGACTGAGCGGTGGCGTCGTGCAGCTCCCGGGCGATGCGCTGGCGCTCCGCCTCCTGGGCATTGACCACCTGGTGCAACAGCTCCCCCAGCCGCTTCTCTCGCTCCCGGGCCTCCTGATGGAGGCGGGCGTTCTCGATGGAGAGGCCCAGTTGCTGGGCCACCCCTAGCATCAGCTTGAACTCATCGGTCGAGGGAGGGGCGAAAAATGTTTCGCCCCTACTCTCCTCCTCGCTTTTGATGCGGGCCAGGACGATGCTGCCGATGACCTGCTGCTGGAAGGCCAAGGGAAGACTGACCATCGCTAGCGGGCTGCTGTAGCAGGGGCTTTCCACCTCCCGCACCACCCTTTCCAGGGAGAGGGCGTGGGTGACACCATCCAGATGTCGGCAGATGGTCACGCCCTGGGCCACGCACTGCTCGCCCAGCCGCATCGCCCAGCGGTACTCAGGCGTCTGCTCATCTCGTCCGTCTGCCGATGAGAAGCCGATGGCGGCCTGGACGTGGAGCATCCCGCCCTCGCGTCCGATGAGCAGGATCATGCCGGCGTCCGGGAAGTCGAGGCTGCGGACGATCCGCTCCAGCACGTTGTGCAGCCTCTCCCGCAGGCTCATCGGGGTGGCCAGAAGGTTGGAGAGGTCCAGCAGCAGCGATAGCTCGCGGGTCGTGAGCCGCAGTTCCTCGTTCAACCGTTCCATCTCGCGGCTGGTGCGGCGCTCCGCCTCGAGGGCGGCCGCCTGGGCGCGCAGCTTCGCCCGATGGGCCTCCTCCAGCCGGCGCTGGCTCTCCAACTCGAAAGCATCGAGGGCGCGGATCATGTGGAAGGCGAGGACGGAGGCCATGATGGCCCGGAAGAGCTGGACCGGGAGGCCGAACCAGTGCAGGAAGAGGGTGCTGTTGACCACCGTTGAGGGCCAGAGGGAGGTGGGCTGGACGAAGAACTGGCCGACCGCGCCGTAGAGGAAGAGGGCGACGGCGCACCAGCCTAGATCGCGTCCGAACTGAGGCATCTTGTGCTCGCGGAAGGTCCGCTGCTGGGCCCGCAAGGCCCACGTCCCCAGGAGAGCGCCGGGAATTCCCAGGAGGTAGCGGAGCAGGACATCGGCCAGTCCGATCATCTCGGTGGGTGAGGGCTTGAGCACCACCTTGACCATCAGCAGGGCTGCTGCCCACAGGGTGGTCATCACCGCACCGGGGAGGTAGGCTCGCCATCGTCCTCCTCGCTCCAAATTCAATCCCAGCCCGCCGAAGGCCAGCAGCATCAGGAAGGAGAGGCTCAGAACAGCCAGTCGGCCCATCTCCTGGGGAACCGTAGGGGTGTAGGTGCCGAGCTGGAGGCCGATCTTCTGGAACATCTCGATCCATTCGTGGGCACCGTGCAGGATGCCGAAGGCGGCCAGCGGGCGGATCGCCTGGGCGAACCGAAACCGGGACCGCCGCCGGCTGGCGAGGGCCAGCGCCAGGCCCGTCGTGAAGAAGGCGAGCCCGTAGAGGAAGAAGACGGGGATGATGTTCCTGAGGAAGAAGGCCGAGATGGGATTCATCGTCCATGCCCGATAGTCAGGAGCGATCCCCTGGCAGAGCGTTAGCCGGAATGGCCGGGCCCTTCAACCGATGTGCGATCCTGGGAACAGGAGGAGGGAACCATAGCTTGGGAGATGGAGCTGCGGGGCATCGGACCAGCGCTGGTGTGTAGCTATCTGGTCGAGCTGGGAGGCCAACAGGTTGACGCCGAGACGGTGGTGGGGCCGGGCTGGAGCGCGCGGGTGGTGAAGCTGCCGCCGGCCCGCATCGGCGCGCTCCAGCTCGGTCGTACCCACGTGTCCATTCAGGGCGAGCCCGAGGCCCTTGACCGCCTGATCGAGCGCTTCCGGCGGAAGGTGCTGCGGGCAGGTGGGTGATCAACTTCCTTCCAGTTCCCTGCGACGGCTCTCGACCAGTTCCACCACGTCGGGGAAGTCAATCCCCAGCCGACGCAGGGTCTCCAGCGTGGGGATGCCGTGCTTGTCCCACCCCCGCCGGGCGTAGACGGCGTCCAGAAGCTGCTCGTAGCGGGCCTCCCGGTACTCTCGCAGCCGCGCCATCTTCTCCTCGGTCGTCATCCCTCCGGGGTCAACCCCCACCTCCTCCCGCAACTGCCGGTCGTAGCGCTCGGCCCGGGATTCGTACTCCGCCACCGTCACCGGCCCCATTGCTCGGTAGGGCGGGTAGTCGTGTTCCCGGGTGCCGAACCCCATCTTCAGGTTGAAGACCCGCTGGAAGTTGTAGACCCGCTCCGATTGCAGGATCAGGTCCTCCGGCGTCACCGGCTTGCCGGTCACCCCCTCGTAGAGCCAGGTGTAGTTCTCCACGTGCTCCGGCACCTTCTCCGGCTCGTCGGTCTCGGCGTTGTTGGCAGGCAGGATGTCGTTCCAGGGCAGCTTGCAGAGCCCGTGCAGGCTGAACCAGGTGCGCCAGAGGGGGAAGTAGTGAAGGGCCTCGGCCTTGTCCTCAAAGGTGGGAAGCTGGTTGCGGACCTGGTCCATGAAGATCAGCCAGGCCTCGTCGTGCTGGGCCCCCTTGAGGGCCATCGCGTAGCCGCCCTGCTGGGCCAGCGACTCCTTGGTGACGTACTCGGAGAACTCCAGCCCCTTGACCTCCATGCCGATGTCGTGCAGGAACTGGGGATCGGTCCCGTAGGTCTCGGCGAAGTACTGCTTCAACCGACGCACGCCTTGGCCGACGATGCGCCCGAACCCCTCGCCCCGGGCCATCTGGTGCAGCAGCTCCAACACCGCCTCGGCGTTGCCCCAGGTCAGGTCCAGGCCCCCGGTGCGCTCCCGGTTCAGGATCCCCTCCTGGTAGCACTCCATCACGAAGGCCACCGAGTTGGCGAAGCTGATGGTGTCAATGCCGTAGGTGTCGCAGTAGAAGTTGATCTCCAGGATCGCCCAGGGGTCGAAGATGCCCAGGTTGGCCCCCACGCCGGCCACCGTCTCGTACTCGGGACCATCCACCAGCACCACCTGGCCGACGTAAGGCCCCGTCTTGAGGTGAAAGTGGTCCACACCGTGGGAGCAGGAGAGGGTGCATCCGGCCCAGCAGCCGTCGGGCACACCCTGGGTGAAGAGGTTCTTCCAGACGCTGGACTCGATCTTGCGGGCATCGGGGTGGGAACCGTAGCGGAAGTTGTGGACGGGGAGCAGGTCGAAGTAGTTCATAATCTCGACCAGGTAGGGGGTGCCCACCCGGCGCATCTGGTTCTGCTCATCGTCCAAGGTGGCGATCTCCCGGTTGATCCGCCGTCCCGCCTTGCGGATCAGGGCCATATTGACCGGACCGTTGCTGTCCCCGCGCAGGCCGCTGTAGCGCACCACGATGGCCTTCAGCTTCTTGTCCCGGAAGACGCGACCGGAGCCACCCCGGGCCGCCTGTTTCACCCGGACCTCCTTCCGCCGCACGTCGTACCAGCTCAGGTTCAACCCGGCGTAGAGGACGTGGTCGGCCCCCTGGCCGGCCGAGACGACGGAGATGCTGATCTGGTCGCGCTCGTTCTTGGCGTACATCCGCGTCAGTTCGCGGACCAGCAGGTGGGTGTCCACGTCCTCCAGGGGCGCTTCCTCGATGGTCACCCGCCCTTCGTCGCCGTCAATGACGATGATCACGTCCCGCTCGGCCTTGCCCTGGATCTCCAGGGCGTCCCAGCCGGCGAACTTGAGGTAGGGGCCGAAGTAGCCACCACCGTTGCTGTCCATCACCGAGCCGGTGAGGGGGGAGATGGTGACCACGGTGGACTTGCCGGAGCCGGGGTAGGCGGTGATGCCGCTGATGGGACCGTTGGCGATGACCAGTTCGTTCTTCGGATCGTCCCAGCGGGTATCCCCGTCCACGGCGTTCCACAGCAGCCAGAGGGCGAACCCCCGACCGCCGGTGAAGATGTCCTTCATCTCCTGGGTGACGGGCTTCTCGAGGATGGTCTGGTCTGAGAGATTGATGTAGAGGGTGCGGTTGGCGTAGCCCCCTTGGACCGGACGCAGTTCGTAGCGGTACTCGGCCAGGAGCCGGTGGGCAGCTTTTTTCTCCTCCAGGCTCTTCTCCAGGGTTGCAACGGCCATTCTGCTTCCTCCTTACAGTCTTGCAGTCCACGGGTTGCGCGATAGAGGGTTTTCGGGCTGGTGCTATCTCTCCCTAGGGGCACGCGGAAGGCGCAGCGGGTGTTGGCTTTGGAAGTTTACCGTCCGAGGGCAGCGTTGTCAAGTCTAACGGGGGCGGTGATTACCCACAGGTGAGCGAGAGAGTGGTCCGTAGCGGGCCGTCCACGAATTTCTCACGAATGCACGAATGAGGCGGTCCTTAATTCGTGTATTCGTGTCCCATTCGTGGACGGCCCCGTCTGGGTCAGAGGCCGGCCGCCCGTTTGGCCGAACGCACGGTGTTGGTGAGGAGCATGGCGATGGTCATCGGGCCGACGCCGCCGGGCACAGGGGTGATGGCACTGGCCACTTCTCTGACCTCCTCGAAGTCCACGTCCCCTACCAGCCGGTAGCCTCTCTTGGCCGTCGGGTCCTCAACCCGGTTCACGCCTACATCAATGACAACGGCCCCCGGCTTCACCCAGTCCCCTTTGACCATCTGGGGGCGGCCCACAGCCGCCACCAGGATGTCGGCCCGCCGGGTGACGGCCGGCAGGTCCCGGGTGCGGGAGTGGCAGATGGTCACCGTGGCGTTGCGGTGGAGCAGGAGCATGGAGACGGGCAGGCCGACGATGTTGCTCCTGCCCAGGACCACGGCCTCTTTCCCCTCGATTTCCACCCCCGTTCGGTCTAGCAGCTCAATGACGCCAGCAGGCGTGCAGGGCACGAAGAGGGGCTCCCGCCCCTTCATCGCCAGCCGTCCGATGTTGATGGGATGGAAGCCATCCACGTCCTTCTCAATGCTGATGGCGGCCAGGACCGCCTCCTCGTTCAGGTGGCGGGGCAGGGGGAGCTGGACCAGGATGCCGTGGACCTCCGGGTTGGCGTTGAGTTCCCGGACCAGGCCCTCTACCTCTTCCTGGGAGGCATCGGCCGGCAGTTCGTAGCCGAAGGAGCGGATGCCCACCTCAGCGGAGCGCTTGCGCTTCATCTTGACGTAGGTGATGGAGGCCGGGTTCTCCCCCACCAGCACCGTGGCCAGGCCGGGAACGACCCCGTGGGTTTCCTTAAGGCGTTGCACCTCCTCGGTCAGCTCCGCCTGGATGGCCGCTGCGATCGCCTTGCCGTCAATGATCTGAGCTGTCATGACCCCACCTCCAACAGGTATTCGTAAGCGGTCAGGGATGCCTTGGCTCCCTCTCCGATGGCGATGAGCACCTGCTCTGCCCACACGTTGGTCACGTCGCCGGCGGCGAAGATGCCGGGCTTGCTGGTCCGGTTGCGGGCATCCACCTTGATGCGGCCTTGCTCGTCCAGTTCGACCAGGCTGGCCACGATCTGGGAGCGAGGCAGCAGGTCCAACTCGATGAAGGTGCCGTCCACGGCGATCTCCCGCTCCTCGTCCCCTTTGCGGACGACGACGCTGCGGGCGTAGGTGTCCCCCTTGATCTCGGTGACCCGATAGCCCTCCAGGATGGCCACGTTGGAGAGCCCCTGGATGCGGCGACCTAGGGGGGTGTCCAATTGCCCCTCCTCGGGGGCGATGAGGTAGACCTGGTTGGAGACGCGGGCCAGCTCGGCCGTCGCCCGGTGGGCCAGCTTGCCCGATCCGATGACCGCCGTGGGCCGTTCCAGGAAGAGGGGGGCAAAGCTGATGGCCGAGTAGCAGAGGCCGCGCATCATAAAGCGGCTCTCGCCGGGCACCTTCAGCTTCTGGGGCGCGGCGCCCGTCGCCACGATGAGGGTCCGGGCCTCAAAGTGCTTCCCCGTCTCTGTTTCCACGTGGAATCCGCCCTCGATCTCCCGGACGGCCACCACGCTGTCCAGGTGGTGGGCGAAGTCTAGGTACTCGATCTCGCTGCGGAACTTGTTGACCACCTCCCGCCCGTCAATGACCTGGTAGGTCTCGACACCCTCCAGGGCCAGCCGGTAGTTGGTCTTGCCGCCCAGATCGCGAGCGATGAGGAGCATGTCCAGCCGCTTGCGGATGGCGTAGATGGCCGCTGTGAGGCCGGCCGGGCCACCGCCGATCACGATCAGGTCGTACATCGTGCTTTCCTCCCCTTTCCTCACCTAGTCGGAGGGCGCGATGAAGCCCTCGCGCATCATCCATTGGGTCACCTGGCGGGAGCGGCGGATTATCGCCTCGGCGTGTTCGTAGAGTTCCTGCTCGCTCCGCTGGAGCCGGGCCACCCCCTGCTCCTGGGCCTTCAAGGCGACGGCCACCGCCTCGCGGGGGAAGACCTCCCACTCATCCATCGTGGGCAGGATGTGGTCGGGAGTCAGCCCCTGCTCCTCGGCCATACCGGCCAGCGCGTGGGCGGCGGCGTGGCACATCTCGTCGGTGATGGTCCGAGCCCGTACATCCAACGCACCCCGGAAGATACCGGGAAAGCCCAGGGAGTTGTTGACCTGGTTGGGGAAGTCGGAGCGCCCGGTGGCGATAACGGCTGCACCGGCCTCCTTCGCCTCCCAGGGCCAGATCTCGGGGATGGGGTTGGCGCAGGCGAAGACGATGGGGTCTTTGGCCATCGCGGCCACCCAGTCCTTCTTGATGGTGCCCGGCCCCGGACGGGAGAGGGCGATCACCACGTCGGCGCCTTCCATCGCCTCGGGAATGCCGCCCCGCCGATCCTCGGCGTTGGTTATCTGGCAGTACTTCCACTTGTCCACGAACTCGCTGCGCCGCAGGTAGATGTCCTCCCGATCCTTGTGCAAGATCCCCTTGCTGTCCACGAAGACGGCTAGCTCAGGCTTGGCTCCGGCCGAGAAGATAAGGCGGGAGCAGGCGACGTTGGATGCGCCGGTGCCGATGAAGGCGATCCGCACCTTGTCCAGTTCCTTGCCCACGATCTTCAGCGCGTTGATCAACCCGGCCAGGGTGACGGTGGCGGTCCCCTGCTGATCGTCGTGCCAAACGGGGATCTCCGCCCGGGCGCGGAGGGTGTCCAAGATGCGGAAGCACTTGGGCTGGGCGATGTCCTCCAGGTTGACGCCGCCGAAGGCCGGCTGGAGCAGCATCACCGTCTCGATGATGACGTTGGGGTCCTTGGTGTCCAGCATGATGGGCACCGCATCCACGCCGCCCAGGTACTTGAAGAGCAGCGCCTTGCCCTCCATCACAGGCAAACCGGCCTTGGGGCCGATGTCCCCCAGCCCCAGCACCCGAGTACCGTCGGAGACGACGGCGACGGTGTTCCACTTGTTGGTGTACTCGTAGACCAGCTCGGGATCCTGGGCGATGGCCCGGCATGGGGCGGCTACGCCGGGCGTGTACCAGATGGCGAAGTCATCGAAATCTCGGATCCGACACTTGGGGAAGACCTCGATCTTCCCCCGGTAGAAGGGGTGGAGCCGCATCGCGTCTTCGGAGGGCTTCTTCGCCTTGGCCAGCAGCTCCTCCACTGCGGGAGTGACTTCCTCGACAGCCATTGCACTGCCTCCTCATTGCCAGGTGCTCGTGAGAGCACACACCATCCTACGCGAAAAGAGCAGGCAACAGGGAGGCCCTCAGTCCGGTCCCCGTTGCCTGTCTCTCCAGCTTCACCTCCTTTCCCACCCCGGTGGGATGGATCGGCAGCACGCCCATCCAGGAGAGGTGGGGCCGGTCCTAGACCGGCCCCCAGGGGTTTCCCACGGCGATTAGAAGAGGCCCACAACCTTCCCATCCTCATCCAGGTCCACATTCAAGAAGGCGGGACGGGAGGGGAGGCCGGGCATCGTGCGCATCTCGCCACAGAGGGGGTAGAGGAATCCGGCGCCCACCGAGGCCCGGATGTCCCGGACGGGCAGGGTGAACCCCTTGGGCACGCCCTTCCAGTTGGGGTCGTGGGAGAGGGAGAGATGGGTCTTGGCCATGCAGATGGGCATGTTGTCGTAGCCCAGGTCGGTGTAGAGCTTGATCTTGCGCTCGGCCGCCGCCTCGTAGACCACGCCGTCGGCTCCGTAGATCTCCTTGGCGATGGTCTCGATCTTCTTCTTGATGGGCCAGTCCAGCGGATAGAGGAAGCGAAAGTCGGAGGGCTTCTCGGCGGCCGCGATCACGCCCTCGGCCAGTTCGACGGCCCCAGCACCGCCGTCTCGCCAGTGGGTGCAGACGTGGGCGCTTTCAGCTCCTGCCTCCACGGCGTAGCGCTTCACCATCTCCAGCTCCGCCTCGGTGTCGGTGGCAAAGGCGTTGACGGCGACGACGACGGGAATGCCGAACTTCTTGGCGATCTGGATGTTGGCGCCCAGGTTCGCCAGCCCTTTCTCCAGCAGCTCCAGGCTCTCCTCGGTGTAGGCCGGGTCCAAGGGCTTGCCGGGCACGACGCGCGGGCCGCCGCCGTGCATCTTGAGAGCGCGGACGGTGGCGACCATGACGACGACGTTGGGGATGAGGCCGCTGACGCGACACTTGATGTCGAAGAACTTCTCCATCCCACAGTCGGCCCCGAAGCCGCTCTCGGTGACCACGTAGTCGGCCAGCCGGACGGCGATCTGGTCGGCGATGACGGAGGAGTTGCCGTGGGCGATGTTGGCGAAGGGGCCGGCGTGGACGAAGGCGGGCTGCCCCTCCAGCGTCTGCATCAAGTTGGGCATCAGCGCGTCCTTCATCAGAACGGTCATCGCGCCGGCCACGCCCAAATCCTCGGCGGTGATGGGCTCCCGCGCCTTGCTGGTGCCGATGACGATGCGGCCCAGCCGCTCCCGCAGGTCCTTGAGGCTGGTGGCCAGGGCCAGGATGGCCATCACTTCGGAGGCGACGGTGATGTCGAAGCCGCTCTGGCGGGGGCGACCATCCCACTTGGTGCCCAGGCCGACGATGACGTTGCGCAGCGCCCGATCGTTGACGTCCACCACCCGGTTCCAGGTGATGCTGTAGGGGTCAATGTTCAGCCGACGCAGGCCGATGGCGGCCAGTTGCTCGTCGGAAAGGCGGTCCTCGTGCATAATGCGGGCGTCAATGGCCGCCGCCAGCAAGTTGTGGGCCACCCCGACGGCGTGGATGTCGCCCGTGAGGTGGAGGTTGAAGTCCTCCATCGGGACGACCTGGGAGTAGCCACCACCCGCGGCTCCCCCCTTGATGCCGAAGGTAGGCCCCATCGAGGGCTGCCGGATGCAGGTCATCACCTTCTTGCCCAGGCGGCCCAGGGCCTGGGTCAGGCCGATGGTCGTCGTCGTCTTGCCCTCCCCCAGGGGCGTGGGGGTGATGGCGGTGACGTCAATGTACTTCCCTTGGGGACGGTCGGCAAATTTCTCTAGGACGTCCAGATGGACCTTGGCCTTGTACTTGCCGTAGAGGTCCAGGTCCTCTTCGGTGAGGCCGATGGACTCGGCGATCTCGAGGATCGGCTTGAGCTCTGCTGCCTGGGCGATTTCCAGGTCGCTGGGTACCGTCTTACTGGTCATAGTTCACCCCCATTTATGCTTGTGTGGTTGAGGTCCGAGATTCACCCCAGAGGCACAGAGGGGCACAGAGATTGTGGTGAGTTCAGCGGAGAGTCCATCAGTGTCTCAGCGTCCTCCGAGCCCTTGCGGTGAAAGCAACTTCTCGGTGGGCGAGACTCCGGCTTTTGTGAGGTTAGCACAACTTTTTCACGAGGGCAAGTGACAGATGTCACGACTCGGCTATGAGGGTTGCTCCAAGTGGTGGTCAGGTCAGCTCGGGGAAGAGGCTCTGGACGGGCAGGGCGAGTTCCGGGAAGGTGGGGGAGGTGAGCGTTTCGCTGCCGACGTACTGGCCGTGGAGGGTGTAGATGCCCTCCCGGAGCAGGTAGATCTCCACGGACCGGGCGTGGGGGTCCACGATCCAGTACTCGGGCACCCCGCTCTGCTCGTAGACCCAGAACTTGACCACGCGGTCGGTGCGGGCCGTGGAGGGGGAGAGGACTTCGACGACCAGGTCGGGGGCTCCTTCAAAGTGGCCGGCCTCGGGCGAGGGCTGCCGCTCCGCCCGCAGGAAGATCAGGTCGGGCTGGACCGGGCGGATGCGCTCCCCCAGGTGCACCTCGAAGGGAGCCGGGATCACAACGCCCAAGCCGCGCTCGCGGACGTAGGCCCGGAGCGCGGCAAAAAGCTCACCGACGACGTACTGGTGGTTGAAGCGGGGGGCGGCGGTCACGTAGAGCACTCCTTGGATGATCTCGTAGCGGCGTCCGTCATCGGGGAGGCGCAGGTAATCCTCGTAGGTCCACTCCCCTTGGGCCGGCCAAGGCCCCCCCTCGGCGGGCAGGTCCGGCTCCTCCCGACGGACAGGGGGTGGGGCGATCATCGGCAGGGCCATCGCTCTCTCTCCTCTTCAGCCTTCGGCAGCCGATCCGGGTCTCCTGCACCCATTGTAGCACATCCGGCGGGGGGAGGCAAGCGGTGGCGGAAAAGAGGAACAGCCCCGGAATGGGGGTTCCGGGGCTGTAGCGGTCTGGACGGTGTGGGGCACCAAGATGAGGATTCCGGCGTTGGCTCCCGATGACGGCCTACACCACCACGTTCACCAGGCGGCCTGGGACGTAGATGACCCGCTTGGGCTCCCGACCGTTCAGACGGCGTCGGACCGCCTCGGAGGCGAGGGCGATCTCCCGCGCCTTTTCCTCGCTGATGCCCACCGGCACCTCAACCCGGTCGCGCACCTTGCCGTTGACCTGGATGACCAGGGTGAAGGTCTCCTCGGCGGCGATGGCCTCGTCCCAGGTGGGCCAGCGCTGTTGGTGGATGCTGTAGGGCCGGCCCGTGCGCACCCACAGCTCCTCGGCGATGTGGGGGGTGATGGGAGCCATCAGCAGCAGGAGCGTTTCGATGGCCTCCTCCCAGGCCTCGCTGCCGGCGACGGGCGTCCGTTTCGCCTCCTGCAGCACGTTGCGGAACTCCATCAGGGCGGCCACGTAGGTGTTGAAGGCGAAGGCTTCCATATCCTCGGTGCAGCGCTTGATGGTCTGGTGGGTCTTGCGGCGCAGCACCCGCACCTGCTCCTCGGTGGGCGTTGCCTCCGCCTGGGCCGGGTCCATCGGCTCCAGCACCAGCCGCCAGACGTCCTCCAGGAAGCGACGGGGGCCCTTGATCCCCTGGCTGTCCCACGGCCCGCCCTGGTCCCAGCGGGCGAAGAACATCAGGTAGGCCCGCACCGTGTCCGCTCCGTACTGCTCCACCAGATCGTCCGGCGCGACGACGTTGCCCCGGCTCTTGGACATCTTCTCCCCGTCCTCGCCCAGGACGGTTCCCTGGTTGTAGAGGCGCAGCATCGGCTCGTCGAAGTCCACCAGCCCCAGGTCCCGCAGGACCTTGGTGAAGAAGCGGGTGTAGAGCAGGTGCATTGTGGCGTGCTCGATGCCGCCCGTGTACTGGTCCACCGGCAGCCAGTAGGCCCCTTCCTCGGGGTCCCACGGCCCTTCGTCGTAGTCGGGGCTCAGGTAGCGGTACTGATACCACGAGGAGTCCACGAAGGTGTCCATCGTGTCCGTCTCGCGGTGGGCCGGCCCGCCACAGCGGGGGCAGGTGGTGTGCAGGAACGCCTCGTGGTAGCGCAGGGGATTCTCCCCCGTCGGCCTCCAGTCCACATCCTCGGGCAGGAGAACGGGCAGCTCCTCCTCGGGCACGGGCACCGTCCCGCACTCGGGGCAGTAGATGATGGGGATGGGGGTGCCCCAGTAGCGCTGTCGGCTGATCAGCCAGTCGCGCAGCCGGTAGTTGACGGCGGCCTTGCCCACCCCCCGCTCCTCCAGCCAGGCGGTGGTGCGCCGGACCGCTTCCTCGCCGGGCGTGCCCGTCAGTGGACCGGAGTTGATCATCCGCTCGTAGGCGTCGTGGAAGAGCAGGTCCCGGTAGAAGGCTTGGTCCCACAGCAGTTCGGCCACCGTCCGCTTCGCTTGGACAGCGGGGTCCAGTTCCTGGCACCGTTCCAGGATCCGGCGCTCCTCCTCGATGGAGCCGACGTTCATCACCGGCCCGTCGGCGAAGACGAAGGCCCATCCGGCCCCGACCACCTCCGTCCAGGTGCCCGGCTTCAGGTAGGACCGGACCAGGGCAATGTAGCGCTCTCGGTCCGCCTCGTCCAGGGTGACCTGGAGGTCGCCGTCGGCCTCCTCGAAGGCGAAGCCGGCCTCCCGCAGCGCTTCGGTCAGGCCCTCCCGGTAGCTGCCGGCCCGCAGGACGCTCTTGGCCTGACCCGAGGGCGGCGCGATGACGGGGATGACGGGCAGGCCGAACTTCAGGGCGAACTCGAAGTCCCGCTCATCGTGGGCCGGCACCGCCATAATCGCCCCCGTCCCGTAGGTCATCAGCACGTAGTCGGCGATCCAGATGGGGATGCGGGCCTCGTTGACCGGGTTGATGGCGTAAGCGCCGATGAACTGGCCCGTCTTCTCCTTGTCCAGGGCCAGCCGCTGGATCTCGCTCTGGCGGGCGGCCTGGTACTGGTAGGCCTCGACGGCCTCCCGGTACTCCGGCGTCGTCAGCTTCTCCACCAGCGGGTGCTCGGGGGCCAGGACCATAAAGGTCGCCCCCCACAGCGTATCGGGCCGGGTGGTGAAGACTTCAATCTCGTCCCCTTCTTCGGAGCGGAAGATGACGTCGGCCCCCTCGCTGCGCCCGATCCAGTTGCGCTGCATCGTGACCACCCGCTCCGGCCACTCGATCTGGGAGAAGTCCAGCAGTTCCTCGGCGTAGGCGGTGATCTTGAAGAACCACTGTTCCAGGTCCTTCTTGACCACCGGCGTGCCGCAGCGCTCGCAGACCCGCTCCTCCCCCCAGACCTGCTCGCGGGCCAGGGTGGTGTTGCAGGAGGGGCAGAAGTCCACGGCGGCCCTGGCCCGGTAGGCCAGCCCGCGCTCGTAGAACTTCAGGAAGAACCACTGGTTCCAGCGGTAGTACTCGGGGTCGCAGGTGACGGCCTCCCGCTCCCAGTCGAACATCGCGCCCATCGAACGGAGCTGGCGGCGCATCCGTTCGATGTTGGCATAGGTCCACTCTCGGGGATGGATGCCGTGCTTGATGGCGGCGTTCTCGGCCGGCAGCCCGAAGGCATCGAACCCCATCGGGAAGAGGACGTTGTAGCCCCGCATCCGGTAGTAGCGGGCCTGGGCGTCGCTGGGCGTCATCGCATACCAGTGGCCGATGTGCAGGTCACCCGACGGGTAAGGCAGCATCGTCAGGTAGTAGAACTTGGGGCGGTCGGGGTCCACCACGGCGCGGTAGATCCCGTCGGCCTCCCACCGTTGCTGCCACTTGGGTTCGATCTCCTGGGGCACGTATGGATCCGTCATAGCTCTCCCCCCATCGCGTACTTGGCTCGTATCTATTCAGCCTACCCTCCCGCAGGGCACCGGTTGAGGGCGCTTTCAGCCCCGATGGGCTATTTGGAGCACGGTTTTGCCTCGGAAACGCGCCTAACCTGCGGGAGGGTGGACTGCTACCTTGGCTCTCATCGCTCGACGGCGTGATACCGTGTGTCGTTCCAAATCCACCACCACGCGGAAGTCCTGGAGGACGTGGGTGCCCACGATGGGCTCGCTCCCCGGCGGCCCGATGACCACGTTGCCCACGATCCGCTCCCCTCCGAAGTCGAAGAGGCAGAATCCATAGGGCAGCGCTTTGATGGAACCATCCGCCAGCTCCAGGGGTACCGTCCCGACAGGCTCGATCCCCAGCTCTTCGGCGATTTCCTGGGGTATCCAGGCGCGGGTTGAGCCGGTGTCCACGAGGAACGAGACCTCCCGCTGGCGGGTCCAGTCGTGTACGTTGGCGACGATCAACTCCAGGTAGATGTCGCCCATCCCCCGTATGCTCCAAGTCTCCGGTCTACCCGACAACTTGCACGCCCACGAGCAGGCCGCCCAGGAGCAGGAGCAGCTCGGCCAGGGCCACGTACCACTGGCGGAAGTACCGTTGCCGGTAGTAGGTCATCCCGAAGAGCTCCGGCCCTCGCTCCTGGATGGGCACCAGGGCGTACTGGCGTTCGCGGAAGGGCCAGAGCCACATAATTCCGTCGTCGGTCGCCCAACTGTCCAGCACCAGGTGCAACAGCGTCAACCCGATGAAGAGGGTCAAGGCCCGTAGGTTCAGAAAAGGCGTCAGCAGCAGCGCCAGGCTCAGGAAGAAGAGCGGTGTGTGGCTGAAGAAGCGGTGGTGCCGGTTGCGGTCCTTGAGTTGCCAGTTCCTCGTCGCCGTCAGGACGTAGACACTGTCTAGGTCCGGCAGCAGGCTGAGGCCAATGGCAACGCCCATCGTCTCGGGCGTCATCGGCCGGTGGAAGATGAGTGCGTCTATGAGGTAGGCGCCGATGACGCCGGCGCCGATGTGGGCGGTGAAGGTCAAGACTCCGGTTCCCCCTTTCTCGTTGGTTTTGTGTATCCATTCAGCCTACCCTCCCGCAGGTCACCGGTCGAGGGCACTTTCAGCCCCGATGGGCTATTTGAAGCACGGTTTCGCGTCAGAAACGCGCCTAACCTGCGGGAGGGTGAACAGTTACGGTTTTGTCACGCCACCGTCTCGTTGACGTAGGTCAGCCAGCCGAACCGGTCCTCGGCCTCGCCGCCGACGATGGCGAAGAAGGCGTCCTGAAGCTGCCGGGTAATGGGGCCGCGCCCCCCGTTGCCGATGGGTATCCTGTCAATGGAACGCACCGGCGTGATCTCGGCGGCGGTGCCGGTGAGGAAGACCTCGTCGGCGATGTAGAGCATCTCGCGCGGGATGAACTGTTCGCGCACCTCGTATCCCAGATCGCGGGCCAGGGTGATCACGAAGCGGCGGGTCACGCCGGCCAGGATGGAAGCGGCCAGGGGCGGGGTGTAGAGGACCCCTTCGTAGACGACGAAGACGTTCTCACCGCTCCCCTCGCTCACGTAGCCGTTGGCGTCCAGGGCAATCCCCTCCACGTAGCCGTGGTCGTGGGCCTCCATCGTGATGATCTGGGAGTTGATGTACTGCCCCCCGATCTTGGCCATCGCCGGGAAGGTGTTGGGAGCCATCCGCCGCCAGCTGCTGATCCCCACGTCCACACCCTGCTCGATGGCCTCGGCCCCCAGGTAGCGTCCCCACTCGATGGTGCCGATCACCACCTCCACGGGGCAGGAGCGGGGGTCCAGGGCGAAGGTGTCGAAGCCCCGGAAGACGAGGGGGCGGATGTAGCAGGCCCGGTGGCCGTTGGCCCGCACGGTGGTCAGGATGGCCTCGCAGAGCTGGTCCAGCGTGTAGGGGACGGGCATCCGGTAGAGCTTGCAGGAGTTGAGCAGGCGACGCACGTGGGGCTCCAGCCCCAGGATGGCCGGCCCCCGGGGGGTGTCGTAGGCCCGCATCCCCTCGAAGACGCTGGAGCCGTAGTGCAGGGCGTGGGTGAAGACGTGGACTTTCGCCTCCTCCCAGGGTACCAGCTCACCGTTGAACCAGATCCAGGGGGTCTTGGCGATGGTCATAGGCTCCTCCGCTGCAGCTATGTCCTCTGTTGAGCTTTCCCCCCTCGCCTCTCGCCCTCGCCGGCCCAATCCTGCACCTCGGACGGGCTTCTCAACCTACCCCCCGCAGGTCACCGGTCGAGGGCCCTTTCAGCCCCGATGGGCTATTTGACCTACGGTTTCGCATCGGGAACGCACCTAACCTGCGGGAGGGTGAACAGTTACCGGGCGTATACAAAAACCCCTTCGCCGATCAGGGACGAAGGGGCACTCCGCGGTACCACCCTGTTTGATGGACAGGACAAAAAATCAGGTGGAGCTGAGGGGATTCGAACCCCTGACCCCCACAATGCCATTGTGGTGCTCTCCCAGCTGAGCTACAGCCCCACGCTGTCCATCCACTCTGAGCGCGGTAACGGGCGCGACCCGGTGGCTACTACTGGGGTTGTCCGTTCGCAGCCACGGCTCCCAGGCGAGTTCGGCCTTCTGGCGCTCCCCGGGGGCACCGTTTGCCGGGCTTCCACCTGGTCTTTCCCGGCTCGCTGCGGGGATGGCCTACTACTCCTGTTCGCCGCCTTTGAGATGGGGTACCTTGGAAAGGTCGGTTGCCCTCTGGGGCCGCAGGCCCCCTCTGGTGGAGCTGAGGGGACTCGAACCCCTGACCTCTACAGTGCGATTGTAGCGCTCTCCCAGCTGAGCTACAGCCCCGTTTCGTGAGCGCCTGTAAGTATACCGCACGGGGTCTGATTTGTCAAGGTGGGCTCCTGACGCCAGGGCTTCTCAGCGCTCGGAACCCTCCCGCAGGTCCTCCCCACGGCCTGGAGCGCCTCGGAGGCCGCCTTCGATATGCTATGGCGACCGCCGGGCACCGCGGGACCTGCGGGAGGGTGGCCTTTGGGCATTCTCAGCGCTCGGAACCCTCCCGCAGGTCCTCCCCACAGCCTGAAGCGCCTCGGAGGCTGCCTTCGATGTGCTATGGCGACCGCCGGGCACCGCGGGACCTGCGGGAGGGTGGCGTTTGAGCATTCTCAGCGCTCGGAACCCTCCCGCAGGTCCTCCCCACGGCCTGGAGCGCCTCGGAGGCCGCCTTCGATATGCTATGGCGACCGCCGGGCACCGCGGGACCTGCGGGAGGGGAATAACGCAAGGTTGACAAATCGGCGCTTCTGTGGCAGAATTAAAGCGAGCCCCCGTAGCTCAGGTGGATAGAGCACTGGCCTCCGGAGCCAGAGGCCCAGGTTCGAGTCCTGGCGGGGGTACTCCAGGGGCGGCTCTGGTCGCCTGCCAATGGACCCGGCCTTTTCAGGCCGGGTTTTTCGTTACGCTTGTTTGAAGTCGTAGATGCCGTCCCTACGGGGCCAGCGGTGCCCACAGCCCGGACAGAAGAGGGCATCCGGCTCCTCCCGCAGGGCCGTCTCCCCGCAGGCCGGACAGCGGAAGAAGGCACCCGTCGGGGCCAGGGGCTTCTCCCAAGAGGCCCGGCAACGGAGGAAGACGCTGGGCGAAAGTTGCCACCACCGTCCCGTCGGCTGGACCAGCCGGTCCATCGCCACCAGCAGGGGGAGCGGCACCCGACGCTTGAGGAAGGGGAGCCGGAAGTGGGAGACGGTGCGCCGGGCCTCGATGGTGAGCCCCGCCTCCCGCAACCGATCCGCCATCCAGCGGGGATGGAAGTCGTAGTTCAGCGGCACGAACTCGTAGGGCTCCGGGAGGAAGGGGTTCCAGGACTGCCGGCGAAGCAGCCAACGCCCGATGGCCTTCAGGTGCCGCTTGTTGGCGAACTCCAGGATGAACTTCCCCCCCGGCGTCAGCACCGCCTGCACCTGCTCCAGAGCGGCCGGCACCGCCTGCACGTGGTGGATTACCCGCACCATCGTCACCACGTCGAAGAGGCCGGGGACGAAGGGCAGGTGGTAGAGATCGCCCACGACGAAGCGAAAGCGGGGATCGTGCCCCCAGCGCTCCTGGGCCTGGCGCAGCATCGAGCGTGAGTAGTCCAGCAGGACCACTTGCTGGTAGCCGGCGTAGAGATCGGCCAGGCGACCGAAGCCGGCCCCGATCTCCAACAGCCGCCGTCCCCCTCGGGGGAGCAGGGCCCGCAGCGCCGCCCGCTCCACCCGGTCCTCGTAGGTCCGCTCTTCCCCCCAGAAGGCCGTCGGATAGTCCGACCCTTCGTAGTCACAGATCGCCCACTGGCCCATCATCCCCCCTACGTCTCCTGTCTCAGCGGTCAAAATCCATCGGGCAGGCTCTGCACCAGGTCCACATAGGGGGTGAGGAGCCGGTTCAACCGCACCACCACCAGGTTCAGTTCCGTCTCCCGCAGCGGGATGCGCACATCCACGGGGAACTGCACGCGGATCGTGTCGCTGACGGGCACGGTCATCTTCAGGCGGACGGGAAGCTGAGTACCCGCCGGGATCTTGATGCTCACCGTCCCATTGATCGTCCCCCCGCCACCGGGAAGCTGGAAGACGGCCCAGGTTGCCAGGGGGACGTCCTGCTGGAGGGTCACCACCGTGTCCTGTTCCAGCGGGATCTGCAACTGGATGGGCACCTGCTTGTCAATGGGAATCTGGGTGACGATGGTCGCGTTCCCCAGGTCGTTCACAGCCCCCTGGAGCTCCAGGAGCAACGGCTCCACGATCTGGGTCTTGGCCGGGAAGAGGAGCCATCCTCCTCCGATGAGGAGGAGGAGAACCAGGACGAAGTTGACGGTGAAGGAAAAGAGGATGGCGAAGGTCTTGAAGGCTTCCCACAGGTTTCGGACGGACGGTCGGCGTTTCATAACATACCTCCCCAGATCAGACGGCAAATACGGCCTTTCCATCTTAACACCATTGGGACAAAAGGGCAAGTGGGCTAGGATCATCGTCCGCTCGCTCCTGCCGGATTGCGCGTGCCGTTGTCCCGAAGCGGGCGGGGGAAGGCTGGAGAAATCTGGGCTTCTCCATCCGATTTGACGGATAGGGCTATCTGTGTTATTATGGAGAAGTTGGCGCGGTGAGTTTGACAGGCGCGGGCGATCTCTGAGGCCGGGTAGGAGAGTAGTCGGAAGGGGGAAGTTTAAAAAATGGTGAAGCGATGGGCCTCACGGTGTGTGGTCTGTTTGGTTTTGGGCTCGCTCTTCTTCTTAGCGGGGGCAGCGGGTGCGGGAGGGGACGGGTTCACATCTGGTTCACTGGCCCCGCCGCTTGGTCGGGATCAGCAGGTTAGGCAAGGAGATGAGCTGACGGCTGTCACCGACGGTCGAGGCGTCTACAACTTTCGAGGTCTTCCGGCGGGCACTCACCGCCTCTGGCTTGATCGGACCACACTACCGCCATCGTTACGTACCCCAGAGGACACCGCATCGGCAGTCCTCTACATCAACCCCGGTCAAACCCTGGTCTCCCCACCCACCGGAAAGGACGTCCGCTTTACTGCTACCTACAGGAAAGAGGATCAAACCATCGCCGGCGTCGTCTTCCACGACCGCAACGGCAACGGTCTGCAGGATGCAGGTGATCTGGAACTGTCCGGCGTCACCGTTGTGGATCCCACCATCCATCAGTACTTCATTCCCTTCAACGACGCCGACCTCCAGGACCTCTTCAACCGAAAGGCTCTCTGCCAGACCGGGGGGCAGGCTGTCGCTAGTACTCTGAACTCCTTTATCTCCCTCACTGCCGGCTCCGACGGCACGATCTACTACTACGACCACTGGGAAGACGGCTACGACCCCGATCCCACCATCCCTGGTCCCACCACTGAGGTGGGTGTACTGGATGCTGGGGCAACCCGAACCTTTAACCAGGTGGTGGACATCACCCAGTTGGGCATCACCCTCCAGTACGATGGTCGGGACCGGATCACCCTTTTCGGTGAACCGGCCTCCCTGGTGCGCAGCGTCTACCCCGATTTCACGGGAGGCCACGACGGCGTCTGGCTGGCCGGCTCTTGGGAGGTGACCGAGGTGGCCGACTGGGGGACCTCCTACATCCCCATCGTCGGCGAGGACCTGAACCCGGCGGCCTTGGACGACTACGATTTCGTGGGGCTGGAGGTGATGGCCGTTGCGCCGGGAACCCAGGTCTGGTACAACGGGACGATGGTGGCGACCTTGGGGCCGGGGGAGACCTACTACGTGCCGGGGGCCAACAACGGGGCCGGCGGCGGCGGCGTGGACAGTAACGACGTGATCACCGCCACCGCTCCGGTGCAGGTCCAGGTGCTCAGCGGGGCCTGTGGCACCTACTACTCCAGCCGGGCTTACACCCTGCGTCCGGTGGATGAGTGGAGCAACGACTACTGGGCTCCCGTCCCCGGCTCCGATGATGGCGCGGGTGCGGGCTGGTGTACCATAGACCTGGACGGCGATACCAACGACGATCGGGACACCGACATCTACGTCCACAATCCTCATCCGTATGCCATCACCGTCACCGTGGCCGCCGATACCTCCCTGACCAATCTCGTCATCCCGCCGCAGACCACCCAGAGCGTGTTGGCCTCTACAGGCTGGGGGGACCTGCCCACGGTCTCGGCTGCGCATCTCTTCTCTTCTGAGACCTTCTGGGCGGTCTCGGCGGTGGACTCGGCCTCGGCCGGTGTTGACGGGAGTTACCGCAACGACTGGGGCTACGTCCTCATCCCCACCGATAAGCTCAGCTCCCAGGTCGTCCTCGGTTGGGCTCCGGGCAACAACAACCGGCCGCCGACGGACAACGGGAACCTGGCCTTCGTCACCGCCATCACCGACACGGTGATCTACGTGGACCTGAACCAGGATGGCTTTCCCGATCCCTTCGACATGAACGGGGACGGCGATGCCGATGACCTGGACGTCTACGGGGACCCCCGCTTCGACGAGCCCACCTCGGCGATGGGGGTTCCCCTCTCCGTCGGACAAGTGCTCCGGGTGGGCGATCCCGACGATCACGACCTGATCGGAGCCCGCATCTACACCCTGGAGCTGGACAAGAAGATCGCCGTGGCTTGGGGGCAGGACCCCTGCGCTTCCACCCCGATTGCCCCCTACTTGGACCTGGGTTACACGACGTTGCCGGTGCCTATCCCCCTGCTGACCAAGACCGATGAGCTAGCTGTGGACACCGATATGACGGGGGACATCACGCCCGGCGATGTCTTGACCTACACGCTGACCCTGGAGAACAACGGCCTAGGGGCGATGCACAACGTGATCCTGACCGACTCGCTGCCCTACACCTACACCGACTTCGTGGTGGGCAGCCTCACCGTCATCACCCCGCCCCTCTACTCGGCCGTCGAATATTACAACGGCCCGACGGACACATGGGGGTACACGCCTACGCCCGATGCCCAAGGGGACGATCCTGCTGTCTGGGCCTTCCGCATTCGCTGGCCCATCATCGGCCCCGGTGAGACCGCTGTGGTCTCCTTCCGGGTCCGCCTGGACGACCAGATCCCCCCGGATGTGGAGGAGGTGACGAACACCGCCACGGTGAGTTCCGACGAGACGCCTCCCACCGAGTCTCAGGACCCCGAGGACCCAACGGACCCCGATACCGATACGCCGGTTGGTCAGGCGATCCTCAGCATGGTGAAGCGGACCGATCCCAAGGTGGTGCAGGCGGGCGGGCTGCTGACCTACACCCTCGTCCTGAGCAACACCGGCACCGGCGTAGCCATCAACGTTGAGATCGCCGACCGATTGCCTCCCTGGCTTCGGTATGTGCCTGGCACCCTGGGCCTCACCTGGCCCGTCGCCCAGGAACTGGCCTACACCTACACCGTGCCCTACACCTATACTTTCAAGGGCGCCTACGCCGACGACTTCGACGACGCGGGGGGCGGGGGAACTACTGGGTACGGTGGTGATGACGGGAGCTTCCCCTGGACCACCGACTGGCAGGAGTACAACGACGATGGGCAGCCCACCGGTGGAGAGGTTCGGGTGAACACCGGCGGCGGTGCCCTGACCGACCCCGCCTACCTCCGCCTCGGCGACGATGACGACGATGATGCCGGGGCTAGCCGCGGCGCTGACCTCACCGAGTTCGTTGAGCCCCATCTGCGCTACTACGTGGCTGGCACGGGCAACGGCGACGCTGACGATCTCTACAGCCTTATCGTGAACGGGACCGACGTCTTGCTGAGCGAGGTCTATGTGGGGGACTACACCCTGCGGGATGTGGACCTTTCCGGCTACGCCGGCAGCCTTGCCCTGCTCCTCCAATTTGAGGCTGGTGGAGGGCTGGAAACCGGTGAAGAGAACCGTGTGGACAGCGTGCTCCTCTACGAGCGCTCCCCTCTGCGCAGCAGCACCCAGGTCCTGACGATCACCCAGCAGGCCCTCACCTACACGGCTCAGCACAACACCGACCCCCTCGCCTACGACGCGCTGAGTCGTCAAATGGTCATCACCCAAGGGATGCGCATCCCGGCCGGCGGGATCGTCACCGTCACCTACCAGGTGCGGGTGGCCCAACCTCTCACCAACAGCCTGGTCCTGACCAACACCGCCGTCGTCAGCTCCAGCAACGCGCTCACCTCTCCCATCTGGGCGGACGATCCCGTGACCATCCAGAGCAGCCATACCTTGACCTTGACCAAGCGGGACAGCACGGACCCCATTGGTCTGGGTGAGGTGCTCACCTACACCATCGTCTACACGGTGACAGGCAACGAACCGGCCCCCGGCACCGTCATCACCGACATTCTGCCGGCGGAACTCACCTTCCTGGCCTGCGCTGGGGGGATGAACTGTGGGGAGACCAGCCCCGGATCGGGCGTCGTCGTCTGGCAGTTGGGAGACCTGCTGCCGCCGGGGAGCGGCATCACCCAGACCGGCGGCCTCGCCACCGTCACCGGTCGGCTGGACTGGCTACCGCCGGGGGATCGGCTCACCAATCGGGCCACCGTAGACGACGACACCGATGTCCCCCCCGGTGACGATAGCGAGGAGACCCTGATCCTGGACCAGGGCCTGCGGCTGACTAAGGAGCGGCTGAGCGCCGAGACCGTCGGCCCTCAAGGGACCGTCCGTTACCAAATCGTCGTGCGCAACATCGGGCGTACCCCCTTGAGCCCTACGGTCACCCTGACCGATACCTATGATTCTGCCTACCTCCGGTTCGGTGACGCGGTTCCCTCACCCGACAGCGTGACACCGGGACAGATCGTCTGGAACAACGTTGGGCCCGTTGCTGTGGGCGGTCGGGTAACGGTCACCCTGACCTTTACGGCCCTCCAGAGCACCCTGGGGGCCTCCACGGTCAACGGTGCTATTGTCCAAAGCGGCAACCTCACCGACAGCGATGAGGCTCTCGTCTTCATCGCCGATCCCAGCTTGGCTCTGGACAAGCGTCTGACCGGCCACGACCAGCGCCGGGGGGTGGTGACCTTCACCATCGTCATCACCAACACCGGCCCCACCACGCTGGTCGTCGTCCCGCTGACCGACACCTACGACACAGCCTATCTCCGGTACTGGCGGGGGACGCCCTCGCCTGATGAGCGAGGGAAGGGAGCCCTTTCTTGGTCCGATCTGACCCTCGCATCACCCTACGGTGTTGGCTACGACCTGTCTCCTGGAGGGCTGCTGACGGTCACCACCGTCTTCAGCGTCGTCGCCGACATCACCCAGACGGTGAATGTGGCGATGACCCGGAACGCGCTGGATGAGCATGGGACGCTGGCCAACGAGGCTCAGGATCAAGTCCCGCTGCGCAACGTGAGCACCGCCGTCGAATTGCTCTACTTCCGGGCAACGCCCCAGCCCGGCGCGGTGTTGTTGGAGTGGGCGACGGCGGTGGAGGTGGACAACTACGGCTTCGAACTGTACCGGGGCGAGTCAGGGGCCTTTGCCCGGGCGACCTTGCTGGACTTCCTGCCCGGTCGGGGGGCCGGGGGAGGGGCGCGGTACACCTTCACCGATCAGGTTCCGGTGCCGGGGCGACGTTATTGGTACTGGTTGGTGGATGTGGACACGCGGGGCCGGCGAGCTATCCATCCGCCGCTGGAGGCTTGGGTGGCCAGCCAGGAGGCCGTCCATCGCCTCTACCTACCCATCGTGCTGGACCGGTGAAGGTGCTAAGGGCCGAGGGAGAACTGATGAGAAGCAACAAGGTATGGAAGGGAAAGGTGCGTGGGAGGTCGTCCTGGGGGATTGTGGTCGCAGGACTTGTCCTGATCGGTGCGATGGGAAGCAGTGGTCTGTCGGCCGTGGCGGCCCTGGGTCTCACACCCACGCCCTCTCCAACGGCAACGTTGGTGACGGCGACGCCGACCACCACGGCCACACCGACGTTGGAAACGGCTACCCTAACCGCCACGGTCACACCGACGCCGGGGACAACCACGCCGACGCCGACGGCGACCTCCACCCGCCCGCCGACAGAGATCACGACGCCCTCTCCGACTCCCACACCCGTCTCGGCTCCCCCTGTTTCCCCTCCTCAGCTTACCCTGGACAAGGAGACGGAGGACCGTCTGGTGATGCCCGGCGGGCTTGTTCGCTACACCCTGATCCTCCAGAACGTGGGCGGTGAGGTGGCTCGCGACGTCGTCATCCAAGACGTGCTGCCCCCGGAGTTGGAGCTGGTGGAGGTGGTGGCGACTCAGGGGACCGTGATCATCAACGGCAGTGCCATCGAGGTTCAGGTGGGCGCCGTGGAGCCTGGCCAGATGGTCCGGGTGACCATCGTCGCCCGGGTGCGTTCCGACGTTCCGCCGGGCACAGAGATCGAAAATGTAGCTCAGGTGGGCTATCCCGGTGGCCCACCCACCACGACGCGGACGACGGTGGTCGTGACCGTTCCTGGCCTGCCGGAGACCGGTGGTGGGCTCTCCCCAGCGCTCCTGCTTCTGGGGCTATTGGGCCTGATCGGGGGTGGGGGGCTCCTCTGGTCCGCCCGTCGCATTGCACTCCCCAGTCCGTAGTCCCCGTTATGCCCCCATCCGCTAGGCTGTGAGGCCGCCATCCACTACGTTGCTACCCCGCTGCTGAAAATCATCCTCGGGGATGACCAGGAATCATCCCCAGGGGTGGTCCATCCTGCTCAATCTCTTAGTATAATGGGTGTTGGGTTGGTCGCCACGAACTTTACGTCCGCTAGAAAGGAGGGGTGTATCCGGGAGAAGAGGACCGCTGTTTCCCTAGGTTCCTTTTGTTGAGGTACGGCTGTCCTTGGACAACGACACGTTCCCAACGCAGCTACCTAGATGAGCAGGAGGAGTGGCATGAAGCGATATGCGGTTGTCCTTGCAGCCACGCTCGTCGGCATCCTGGTGGTGGTGGGCGCTGTCTGGGCCGCTGCCCCTGACGAGAGCGCTGCCCTACCGGTAGCCCAGGGAGGGCAGGAGGGGTGTACCGCCGAGGGCTGCCACGCCGGGATTGAGGACATCCGGGAGCCCGACAGCAATATGATGAAGCAGATCAGGGCGCTGGGGGAGTGCACGGTCTGCCACGGCGGGAATCCAGAGGCCACGACCGCCGAGGAAGCCCACGGCCCTGAGGGGGAGTTCTACCCCGACCCCGGCAGCCCCTGGGTGGTGGACAAGACCTGTGGTCAGTGCCACATCAACTACGGATATGCCCTACGCCTCTCCCTGATGAACACCGAGGCCGGGAAGATCCAGGGTAACCTGTGGGCCTGGGGGGTGCAGGGCAAGTACGGGGAGGGCAGGACCGTCAAGTACGGCAACTACACCGTGGACGACGAGGACGGCTCCACGCCCATCTTCGGCACCGAGGCCTACAAAGCCTATATGGAAGCGATGATCGCCCAGTTCCCCGACCAGTTCCCCTCCCGCCTGGAGATGCTGCCCAACCCCACGGTGGAGGAGATCGTGGAGGACCCCTCTCTAGCCGCCTTCACCTATCAGCGTAACCAGTGCCAGCGCTGCCACGTGGGGGTGCCCGGTCGGATGAAGCGGGGCGACTACCGAGGGATGGGTTGCTCGGCCTGTCACATCCCCTACAGCAACGACGGCTACTACGAGGGCAACGATCCCACCATCCCCAAGGATGAGCCCGGCCACCTGCTGGTTCACCGGATCCAGGGGACCGAGGAGGCCAGGAACGGCATCCCGGTGGAGACCTGCAACTCCTGCCATAACCGGGGCAAGCGGATCGGCGTGAGCTACGAGGGAATCATGGAGTTCCCTTACGGCACGCCCTTCGACGAGGCCGGCAATACGCAGCCCCGGCTGCACACCAAGAAGTACCTTTACATCAAAGAAGACCTGCACCACAGCCGGGAGAGTCGGCCTGAGAACCCCGAGGGAGGCATGCTCTGCCAGGATTGCCACACCAGCATCGAGATGCATGGTGACGGTAACATCTTCGGCACCACCCTGGGCCAGGTGGAGATCGAGTGCGCCGACTGCCATGGCACCCCAGACAAGTACCCGTGGGAGCTCCCCCTGGGCTATGGTGAGGAGAACTTCCTAGAGGGTATGGCTGGGGAGCCACGGGGCACGGTGAGCACACTGCCGGCCAACTTGTTGGACGGCACCGTCTACGATCCCGAGGACGGCTACCTGCTGACCGCCCGGGGTAATCCCTTTGGGAACGTCGTCCGGCGGGGTGACCAGGTGATCGTCCACTCGGCCACCGGCAAGGAGTTCATCGTCCCCACCCTCAAGGGCATCAAGGAAGCGGGGGCCTGGAAGTCACCCGACGCCGAGGTGGCGATGGACAAGGTGGCAGGTCATATGGAGAAGATGGAATGTTACGCCTGCCACGCTGACTGGGCACCTCAGTGCTACGGCTGCCACGTCGTCGTAGACTACTCCGAGGGGAAGGAGGGCACCGACTGGGTGGCCATCGGCAACAGCTATGTCAACCGCCCCGACGGCACCGTGGACACCACCTTAACCACGCCGGGGAAAGTCAAAGAAGGCCGTAGCTACCTGCGCTGGGAGGAGCCCATCCTAGGCATCAACGGCGAGGGACGGGTTACACCACTGATCCCCGGCTGTCAAGTGGTCTACACCGTCATCGGCCCTGAAGGGGAGTCGCTGGTCCACAATGTCATCGGCCGCACGCCGCCCAACACCGAGGGGGCCGGGCCGGAGGGCCAGCGGGGGCTGGACATGGCTCCGGTGCAACCCCACACCGCCGGCCGCAAGGCCCGCACCTGCGAGTCCTGCCACAGCAATCCCAAGGCGCTGGGCTACGGCATCCAGAACGGCGTCTTCCTCCTGGGCTACACCGACGATCAGGTGGTGGACCTGCGGGGGCCCGATGGCGAGGTGCTCCCCAGCCGGTACTCGGTGCAGATGCAGGCCATCCCCGACCTGCCGATGGATTGGAGCCGGATCGTGGACCCGGAGACGGGGGAGCAGTTGATGACCGTCGGCTCCCACTGGCCGGGTTCGGGCCCGCTCACCGAGGACCAGCGCACCCGGATGGAGCGCGTCGGCGTCTGCATGGGCTGCCATCAGAACATGGCCGATACCGCCTTCTGGACCGATCAGGTGATCGCCACCTACGGTCGGATCATCTCCAATGACGAGCACATCCAGATGATGAACCAGCTCGTGCGCGATGCCGTCGAAGGCAAGGCCGCCATCGCCCAGGTCGAGGAAGCCCAGTCGAAGATCCAGGCGATGCAGTCCCAGATCGAGGAGGCGAAGGCTCAGGCCGAGGCCGCCAAGAAGCAGGTCCAGAACCTGGAGTCGGAGCTGGCCAAGGCCAAAGAAGAGGCGGCCAAGCCGGCCCCGACCCCTGAGGCCGCACCGGCTGCCGGGCCCAGCCCCCTCTACCTGATCATCGCCCTGGTCGTTGGGCTGCTCATCGGCGGTGGCGTCGTCCTCGCGACACGCAAGAAGTAAAGGGACCGACCCTGAACCCAAACCGGCGGGCAGGTGGAGCGGACGGCCTGTCCGCCGGTGACTTTGCCTTCCCCCTGGTAGGGCTGTCCGACCGAACTCCTCGGTCGGTGGAGAACAGGGAGTGACGATGCAAAAGATGGCGCTTACCCATCGTTCCTTTCGGAAGGGGCCCTGGCTTTTGGTCGCCCTGGGAGTGCTGATCATCGTGGGGGGAACCTGGCTGGGCTACCAGACTTTCTTTGCTAGCACGTCTGCCCCGCCGGCGACGGAGCAGCAGGCCAGCCCCTCGGAGGACTTCCTAAACCTGGCCCTGATGCGGGCCCGGGAAGGGGATGTGGATGGTGCCTTGCAGGCGCTGGACGTCGCCATCGCGGCCGATCCCGACGGCGCGGCCGATGCCTACTACTACCGGGGTCTAATCCGGGCAGAGCTGGGCGAGTACGATGAGGCCGTCGCCGACTTCGACCAGGCCATCACTATTGACGAGCATATGCCGGAGGCCTATGCAGCCCGAGGGACGACCTACCTGACGATGGGACGTCCGGCGACGGCTGTCGAGGATTTCCGCAAGGCGCTCCAATTGGATCCCAAGCACGCGCCTACCTACGTCAACCGAGGTCAGGCGTACATGCGCCTGGGAATGGAGGACCTGGCGCTGGCCGACTTCAACAAAGCCATCGAGTTGGACCCAGAGCTGATCGCCGCCTACTTCAACCGGGGTGTGCTCTACATGCAGCAGGAGAAGCCGGAACTGGCCGTGGAAGACTTCAGCACCTGCATCGAGATCGCGCCCAACACGGCTGCCCCTTACTTTAATCGGGCGGTGGCTTACATCCAACTCGACGAGATGGACAAGGCCGTCGCCGACCTAACCTTCTACCTGCAGTTGGCCGAGGATCAAGAGGGCCGGCATCAGGCCCAGGCTCTCCTGGACTCGCTCACGGGGTCATACGGTACGGATACAGAGCCCTCGGAGCCTTGAGGCATTGGTGATTACCCATATCTTGGAGATAGGGAGACTAGCCGTCCACGAATGGGGCACGAGTACACGAACTAAGGACCGTCCCATTCGTGCATTCGTGAGAAATTCGTGGACGGCCTGCTACGGACCACTCTCTCGCTCACTTGTGGGTAATCACCGAGTTTGTGAATGTTGACGCCTGGGGCTTCGTATGCTAAAATATGACGGTCTGTCCCCCAAAAAAGCCAAGGAAGGTGTCCCCCATCGGTTCGCAGGAGTCCATACCCGACCGCGGTGACCATCGTCGCGGTTTCGCAACGGATAGCGATCAACCCGGTCGGGTTTCTTTTTGAGGCGATGGTGGCGTAGAGGTGACAAGTGGGGCAGGCTTGCGAGCCTGCCGGTCGAGCAGGGCTGCTCCATGTGTGGCTTTTCCTCCTCCGCCTGCGGGAGGGCTTGGGAAGGGCGATGGGGGCGCGGCAAGGCCCTTGCCAGCCTGACGATGTAGCCCCGACGAGCGAGCAGGTCTTCAAATCACGATTCCACCACGAGGAAGTACAGGATGAAGAGACAAAGATCTCTCCGGTTCCCTGTCCGGTGGCTGTTGATGATGGGCTTGCTGGTGGTGGCCGTCCTCGTCGCTTCTGCGGTGATCCGCCGCAGCGAGGCCGCCGATGGGGACCCTCCCTCTCCCATCACCACCCTCTTCTTCAGCCATCAGAAGCACGTGGATGCAGGTGCGACCTGTGTCTACTGTCATCCCGGTGTGCTCAACGGCGCTGTCGCCGGCATTCCCTCTCTGGAGAAGTGTATGGGGTGCCACCAGAATGTGACCCCCAAGGACGAGAAGGACCAGCCGGACATTGATCGGCTGGTCCAGGCGTGGGAGGACCAACGGCCCGTCCAATGGCCCAAGGTCAACGACCAGCCCGATTTCGTCCGCTTCAGCCATCAACCTCACATCCGCCGGGGCATCGCCTGCGAGACCTGCCACGGGAACGTGGCCCAGATGGACCTGGCCCAGCCGGTCTACAACCTCAACATGGGGTTCTGTCTTTCCTGCCACCGTAGCATGGCTGTGGACGATGCAGAGGAAGCCCGCCTGGTGGACTGCTCAATCTGCCATAAGTGAGAGGCCGATGAAATCGAAACCGATTACCCGACGCAACTTTCTGAAGTTGAGCGCAGCGGCTGGCGCCGTGGCGGTGGTCAGCGGCTGCACCGTCAACCTACAGCAGACGGAGTACCTGGAGAGCTACGTGCGCTCGCCAGAGGATGCGCTGCCCGGCGAGGATACCTGGTATGCCACCACCTGTCGCCAGTGTCCGGCCGGCTGCGGCATTCTCGTGCGCGTCAGCGACGGTCGAGCCCGCAAGATCGAGGGAAATCCCATCCATCCGCTCAACCGGGGCCGTCTGTGCGCCCGGGGACACGCCGGCCTTCAGGTGCTCTACAACCCCGACCGCTTGCGCAGCCCCGTCCGTCAGGCGCAACGGGGAAGTGCTCAGTTTGAGCCCCTCTACTGGGAGGAGGCGCTCCAGCAGGTGGCCGAGCACCTGGCCTCCCCGAGGCCGGAGAGCATCGCCTTCGTGGGAGGATACGGCACAACCCCTGACCACCTCTACTGGCTGGCTCGCCACTTCCTCCAGGCGTTGGGGGGGCTCCCGCCCCTGCTCTTCGATCTCTACAACGTGGTGGATGGGCGGACGGTGTTGGCCCAGACCAGCGTGGACCTCTTCGGTGTGGAGGCGTTGCCGGTCTTCGACGTCGCTGAGGCCGACGTGGTCTTCTCCTTCGGAGCGCACTTCCTGGAGACTTGGCTCTCGCCGGTGGCCTACAGCCGGGCCTACGGCTGGATGCGCCGAGGCCGGGCTGGCAAGCGAGGGGTCCTGGTCCACTTTGAGCCCCGGATGTCTATGACTGCCGCCAACGCCGACGAGTGGGTGCCCATTCGCCCCGGCAGCGAGGGGTGGGTAGCTCTCGCCCTTGGCAAGATCATTGTCGAGGAGAACCTGGGACCCGCTGATCTGGCCCGCCGGTACGCCCACCTGTACGAGAAGGTAGACCTGGCCGAGGCGGCCCACGTCAGCGATGTGCCGGTGGAGAAGCTGCGGACGTTGGCCCGGGCTTTTGCCGACGCCCACCACCAGGTGGCGATCCCCGGAGGGACGATGGCCGGTCACACCAACGCTCCCCAGGCCATCGCCGCCGTGCACGCCCTCAACCTGGTGATGGGGCAGGTCGGGCAGGCGGGAGGAGCGTTTCTCGCTCCCTCCCCTCCCTTCGCCGACTTTGCACCTTCCCCGGTTGCCAGCTTCGCCCAGATGCAGGACTTGGTCGAGCGGATGGCGGCAGGGCAGATCAAAGTGCTCTTCATCCACGGCAGTAACCCTGTGCTGGAGCTCCCCGCTGCGGTCCGCTTCGCCGAGGCCCTGGAGCAGGTTCCCCTCGTCGTCTCCTTCAGCTCCTTCGTGGATGAGACCGCCTTGCTGGCTGACCTGATCCTGCCTGACCACACCTACCTGGAGGGATGGGGCTACCAGGTTGTCGCGCCGGCAATGGATCGGCCTGTGGTCAGCGCCCAGCAACCGGTGGTGCGCCCCCTGTACGACACCCGGGCCACAGCCGATGTCCTGCTGGCCTTGGCCCAGCAATTAGGTGGCGAGGTGGCCCAGGCCCTGCCCTGGCCTAATGAAGTCGCCTTCCTCAAGGAGAAGGTGGCCGAGTTGCGAGGGCTTGGTGTCTCAGCGGAGGGGTTCTGGACCGCCTGGCGGCAGCGGGGTGGCTGGTGGCCGGAGGGGGAGGCACGCGAGGTCCCGGAGCCGAGTGCGGCTTGGAACCAGCCCCTGGAGGGGGTCTTGCCCGACTTCTCCGGCGGCTCCGAGGAAGCTCTCTACCTCCTTCCTTACCTCTCCACTGCTCTCAGCGATGGGCGGGGGGCCAACCAGCCCTGGCTCCAAGAGATGCCCGACCCGATGACCACAGCAGCCTGGAACACTTGGGTGGAGATCAACCCGGAGACAGCGGCCGAGTTGGGCGTTGGGGACGACGACATCGTCCGGGTGATCTCGCCCTATGGGGAGATCGAGGCCATCGTCTATCTCTACCCGGCCATTCGACCGGACACGGTGGCCATTCCCATCGGCCAGGGGCATCTCCAATACGGGCGTTATGCCGCTGGACGGGGAAGCAATCCGGTGGACCTGCTGGCCCCACGGGTGGAGGTCCGCAGCGGCGGTCTAGCCTGGGCCGCCACCCGGGTCACGATCATCCCCACCGGACGGCGCCGGCGGCTGGCCCGGCTGGAGAGCAACATCGGCGTGGAGTACGCCCGCGAGGTCGGGCCGCCTGGATGAAGTTGGTCCGGTAGCCAGATGGTCGGGTGGCCCTGTCCTCCGGCGGGACCTCCTGACGGGCCGGAGGCTATGCCCCCCAACCGATCATCTGCGACTTGCCATCGGCAATTTGCCATCTGCAATGTGAAGGGATGCTTATGAACCGCGAGCACAAATGGACGATGGTGATAGACCTGGATCGATGCACCGGCTGTCAGGCCTGCGTCGTCGCCTGTCACGCCGAGAACAACGTGCCCGTCGTCGGTGAGGAGGAGGTGCTCCGGGGCCGCGCAATGCACTGGATACGCATCGCCCGTTATTGGGAGGGAGAGTATCCCGATGTCCGGGCCCGCTTCCTGCCGATCCTCTGTCAGCAGTGCGAGCGTGCGCCCTGCGAGCCGGTCTGCCCGGTCTTCGCCACCTACCACAATACCCAGGATCACCTCAACGTTCAGGTCTACAACCGCTGCATCGGGACCCGTTACTGCGCCAACAACTGCCCCTACATCGCCCGTGTCTTCAACTGGTTCACTCCCTATTTTCCCGAGCCCCTCACCGAGCAACTCAATCCCGACGTCACGGTGCGGGAACGGGGCATTATGGAGAAGTGCACCTTCTGCATCCAACGCATCCGGCGAGTGGAGGAGAGGGCCCGGGCCGAGGCCCGCCCCATCGCCGATGGAGAGGTGCAGCCGGCCTGCGTCCAGAGCTGCCCCACCGAGGCCCTCGTCTTCGGCGATCTCAACGACCCCGACAGCCGGGTGGCCCGGCTGGCGAAGAGCCGTCGGCGCTTTCGGCTCTTGGAGGAACTGGGTACCGAGCCGGCGGTCATCTATCTGAAGGGAGGAGAGGCCTATGTCGGTGCAGACTGAAAGCCTGACCCTGGTGGAAGCAGAACACCGCCGCAAGCTCCTTTTGGACCCCATCCCGGTCGAGGAGATGAACCGCACCATCCTTCGGGCGATGACGACCACCGGGCGGGGCTACTGGATCACCGTGGCCATTCTGGCCCTTCTGGTCCTCATCGGCCTGGGGGGGGCCTGGGTCTACCAGATGATCTGGGGGATGGGGGTGGCGGGCATCCGCCGGCCTGTCTTCTGGGGTGTCTATATCGCCAACTTCGTCTTCTGGATCGGCATCAGCCACTCCGGTACCTTCGTCTCCGCCATCCTGCGCGTCTTCAAGGCCGAGTTCCGTCGGCCCATCACCCGCGCCTCGGAGATGATGACCACCTTTGCCCTCATCACGGCGGGGATGTACCCGCTGATCCACCTGGGCCGCACCTGGCGCTTCTACTGGATGATCCCCTACCCCAACCAGCGCCAGCTCTGGCCCAACTTCCACTCGCCGTTGATGTGGGACATGATGGCCATCTTCACTTACCTGATCGGGAGCACCCTCTACCTCTACCTTCCCCTGATCCCCGACCTGGCGATGGCCCGGGACCACTGCGTCCGAGGCTGGCGGCGAAAGCTCTATCGCATCCTGGCTCTGGGATGGCGGGGCACCGAGGGGCAGTGGAGCCACCTGCAGACTGCCATCACCATCTTCGCCTTCGTCATCATCCCGGTGATGTTCAGCGTCCACACTATCGTCTCCTGGGACTTCGGGATGACGATGGTCCCTGGGTGGAGCAGCAGCATCTTCGGCCCCTACTTCGTCACCGGCGCGATCTTCTCCGGCGTGTCGGCCGTTGCCACCGTCCTCCTCATCGTGCGCAAGACGATGCACCTAGACTACTTCTTGCGGGAAGAGCACTTCGACGCGCTGGGCAAGCTGATCCTGGTCTTCTCCTTCGCCTGGACCTACTTCTTCTTCGCCGACTACCTAACGGAGTGGTACGGTGGCGAAGCGGTGGGCCATCAGATTCTGACCCTCCAGGCGAGAGGACCGGTAGCTCCCCTCTGGTACACGATGCTGGCGACCAACATCCTGATCCCTTGGCTGACGTTGTGGAACAAGAAGGTCCGCACCTCCCCGACCGCGCTGCTGCTGGTCACGCTGGGGGTCAACGTGGGGATGTACATCGAGCGGTACATCATCGTGGCCGGCTTCCTGACCCGGAACCGCATGCCCTTCGATTGGGGAGCCTACAACCCCTCGCCGGTGGAGCTGCTGATCAGCATCGGCTCTCTCTCCCTCTTCGTCCTGCTCTACGCCCTGGTTTCCCGGCTCATCCCCCTGGTGCCCGTCTGGGAAGTGCACGAGGGCCAGATCGCCCATACCTTGCGGCGGATCGGGCGGACGCTGGTGCCCTCGGTGGCCGAGATGGAATAGGAGGGTGCGATGGCAGAACCGATCGTCTTGATGGGACTTTTCAACGAGGTGGACCCGGCAGCCGACGCGCTGGATGAGCTGCGGGCGTTGGGCATCTCCGACGATGAGATCACCGTCATCTCCGGGGTTCCCTATTCCCATCACGCGCTGGGCCGTCCTAAGCCCTGGGAACGGCTGCCCTTCTTCAGCCTGGCCGGCGCCCTGGTGGGCTTTGGGGTCGGCATCTTCTTCAACGTGGGCACGCCCCTGCTCTACAGCATCCGCGTGGGAGGGCAACCGCTTGTCCCGATCCCTCCCTCGGCCGTGATCACCTATGAGTTCACAATGATGGGGCTCATCATCGCCACCTTCCTGGGAGTCCTGTGGCAGAGCGGCTTTCCCACTTACAGTCCGAAACACTACGACCCAGAGATCGCAATGGGGCGTATTGGCATCTTCTTCCGCTGTCCACCGGCGAAAGAAGAACAGGCCCGTGCTGTCCTGGCCCGGTGTGGGGCCGAGAAGATCCAACGAGCGGAGCGGAGGCCACTATGACGCGACGGATTCTCATCACTTTGGCAATCTTGGCCAGCCCCCTCGTCGTGGCCCTTCTGGCGACCTACGAGATCGTCCGCGTGGACTTCGTCAGCTTTATGGAGAACCAGCCCTCCGTGGATTATCAGGAGGGGCCTCGGCGGCTCCCTGCTGAGGGGGCGGTGGCCTTCTCAGCCGAAGCACGCCCCGCGATGGCCGATACCTTTCCTCTCAACCCGGTCCCGGCTGACGCGGTCTCCCTGCAACGGGGCGCTGTGCTGTACAACCTGCACTGTGCCCTCTGCCACGGTGAGGAGGGTGCCGGCGATGGTCCAATCGTCGAATTTTGGAAGGAGGACGCCAACAAGCCGGCCGATCTGCGGGATGAGCGCATCGTCTCTCAGCCGGATGGGGCCCTCTACCTGACCCTGACCGACGGTTTTGGTGCGATGCCGGCGCTGGCTGAGAACATGACCCCGCGTGAGCGCTGGGACGTGATCAACTACGTTCGTAGCCTGCAAGCCGCACAGGGCCAGTGAGGTAAAGGAGATTTTGGCATGAAAGCTCGCACACGACGACTCGCTGCGCTGTTTCTCTTCCTTAGCTTGTTGCTCTTCGCCTGTAGCAATCCACAACCCCTTCCTACAGAACCGACCCCCATCCCCACGCTGCAACCGGCCACGATGCCGCCGCCGGCGACGCCGACGGCTCGCCCGGAGTTCCTGACTATCCGCTACCCGGAGACACCGCCCTCGGCCGTCGCCGCTCAACCCCTCTACCTGAGCGAGTGTGCCACTTGCCACGGAGAGGACGGCAACGGGGTCGTGCCCGAAGCCCGCAACTTCGGCGATGTGGACTACATGCGAGGGCAGACGCCGGTCCGATTCTACCAGATCATCACCGAAGGTCGCAACGAGATGCCCGGCTACAAAGAGCAGTTCTCCGACGAAGAGCGTTGGGACCTGGCCTTTTATGTCTGGACCTTCGCCGTTGGGGCTGATACCCTGCAGCAGGGGCAGGCCATCTTCGAGCAGAACTGCGCCGTCTGCCACGGGGCCGACGGCGTGGGCGTCGTTCCCAATGCTCCGGACTTCACCGATGTGGCCTTCGTGGCTCAGCGGTCGGCCACCGACTTCTTCCAAGTTGTGACGGAGGGGCGGGGCGCGATGCCGGCCTGGCAGGGCCGCCTCTCGGCAGAAGAGCGCTGGGCGGTCATCGAATACCTCCGCACCTTCGCCTATGAGCCTGCTGTTGGTGTGGCGACGGCAGGGGCTCCACCGGCGGCGGGAGGCGAGGAGGCCACCCCGGTCCCGACAGAGGCACCTGCCGCCACCGAGACGGGGGCGATCCCGGCCGCCTACCTCCAGAGCGGCTGCGTCTCCTGCCACGGTGACAAGGCTCAGGGCGGGGCGATCGGGCCTATGCTGGTAGGGATCAGGGCACGGCATATCAAGGAAGTCGTCCGCAAGGGCCGGCCGGGGACGGCGATGATGGCCTACGACCAGGCCGCCATCAGCGACGCCGATCTGGAGGCGCTGGCCCAGGCCCTGAGCGCGATGACGCTCCAGGACGCCGGGGTTGAGCTAAGCCAGGCCGTGGTGGACCACCTGACCAAAGCCCAAGCTGCCCTGGCGGCCGGGGACAAGGCGGCTGTGGAGACTCACCTGAAGAAAGCCCAGGAGGCGGCCACCGATGCCCCGCCGGGCGTCCAGGTCACGCTGCAGGTGATGATCCAGCGTATGCAAGACCCCAATTGGGACAAATACATCGAGATGCGCCTGGCGGCTCTTCTGGGGTCGTGAGGACTCATCGGGCGAGGGGGTGGCCCTCGCCCGATGGAAAATCTGGTGAAACGATCAGGTGCCGGGCACTCCCACGTGCCCGGCACCTGCGCTCTTTCGCCCTCGGCACTTAACTCGCGACCAGGTCTGAGACCCGCGCCCGGAAGCCGGGCAGCAGTGGCGACGTCAACTCATCCTCCTCCCGCCAGGTGCCCACCAGGCGCAGCACCCCCTCCTGCCGCCGGTAGACCTCGATGGTCCGGGCCCTCCAGTCCACGATCCAGTACTCCTGCACCCCCCGCAGCGAGTAGAGCTTCAGCTTCACCACCCGATCTCGGCGCTCCTTGGAGGTGCCGGGGGAGAGCACTTCCACAACCAATTCTGGCGCGCTGTGCAGGTGTCCATCTTCCCCCAGGATCGCCTGCAACCGCTCATCGCTCACCCAGACGACATCCGGTACCACGTCGTTCTCGTCGTCGAAGACCAGGCCGGGTGCTGGTGCAACGTGACCGAAACCGCTTGTGTGACACCAGTTGGTTAAAGCCGCTGCAATGGCGTTACACGTAGTCTGATGATGCCAGTGGGGTTGCTTGGACATCAGAAGCTCTCCATCAACGATTTCGTAGCGGATGCCGTCCTCGGGCAGCAGGTCTAGATCGGCCCGCGTCCAGCGGATGGGCGTTGTGGTAACAGCCATTGGAAGCCTCCTATCTGCCTACTCCCAACTCTCCCCTTCCGTGGCAACATTGTAACATACCCCGGCCTCCGGGGCAAGACCGCCCCTCACTCAGGGCTTTTCAACGCTCAAACGTTACCCTCCCGCAGGTCCCGTGGTGCCCGGCGTCACCATGGCTTGTCGGAGGCAGCCTATGACGCGCTTGAGGCCGTGGGGGGGACCTGCGGGAGGGTTCCCCCCGAAGGGTAGAGCGCTGAAAGGCCCTGCCCCTCACTTCATCCGCTGCTGCCACTCGTAGAGCTTGTTCAGCGCTTCCAGAGGGGTCAGGCTGTTGATGTCCAGCGTCTTCAGTTCCTCGAGGATGGGATCGTGGTCGGTGAAGAGGGTCAGTTGTACGGGGGTCTCTTCTTCCTCGCGTTGACCGGGGCGTAACTCACCGCTCTCCAACCCTGCCAGGAGCTCCTCGGCCCGGTGGATGACGGCCCGGGGCAATCCGGCCAGTTGTGCCACGTGGATGCCGTAGCTCTTGTCCGCCCCGCCGGGCACGACCTGGTGCAGGAAGACGACCTGGTCTCCCTCCTCGGCCACGGCCATGTTCACGTTCTCCACGCCCGGAAGCCGCTCGGCCAGCGCCGTCAGTTCGTGGTAGTGGGTGGCGAAGAGGGTCCTGGCCCCCAGCCGGGGATGGTTGTGGATGTACTCGACGACGGCCCAGGCGATGGAGAGGCCGTCGTAGGTGCTCGTCCCCCGTCCGATCTCGTCCAGGATGAGCAGGCTGCGGCGGGTGGCGTGGTGGAGGATGTGGGCCGTCTCCACCATCTCGACCATAAAGGTGGACTGGCCGGCCGCCACCTCGTCCTGAGCTCCGATGCGGGTGAAGATGCGGTCCACCAGGCCGATGCGGGCCCGGCGGGCCGGGACGAAGCTGCCCATCTGGGCCATTAGGACGATGAGGGCAGCCTGGCGCAGGTAGACGCTCTTGCCCGCCATATTGGGGCCGGTGACGATGAGGATGCGCCGCCGCCGGTCCAGGTGGAGGTCGTTGGGCGTGAAAGTCTCCCCCTCCAGCGTCTGCTCGACGACGGGGTGGCGGCCCGCCTCGATCTCCAGCAGGTCCTCGTCGGTCAGCTCCGGGCGCACGTAGTCGTTGCGGCGGGCCACCTCCGCCAGCGTGGTCACCACGTCCAGCCGGGCGATGGCCCGGGCCGTCTCCAACAGAGTCGCCGCGTGGACGGCCACCTGCCGGCAGACCTCCCGGAAGAGGCGCGTCTCGACCTCGCTGCGCTGCTCCTCGGCGTTGAGGATCAGCGATTCGTACTCCTTGAGCTCCGGCGTGATGTACCGCTCGGCGTTGACCAGCGTCTGCTTGCGGATGTAGTCGGAGGGCACCCGGGAGGCGTTGGCCTTGGTCACCTCGATGTAGTAGCCGAAGACCTTGTTGTATCCTACCTTGAGGGTTTTGATCCCCGTGCGCTCCCGCTCCCGCTGCTCCAGGCGGGCCACCCAGCCTCGGGCATCGCGGGCCGCCGTCAGGAGGGCGTCCAGTTCTGGGGAGAAGCCGGGGCGGATCACCCCGCCCTGGCCGGGGGAAGCAGGCGGGTCGTCGGTGATGGCCTGGGCGATGAGTTCGGCCACCTCCGGGCAGGGGTTCAGCGCCCTCGCCAGCCCCTCGACGACGGGATGGGCTGCCGTCAGGGGGGGCAGCGCCTCCTGCAGTCGGGGCACCGCCTCCAGCGCCTTGCGAATGCCCACCAGGTCGCGGGGCGTCGCCGTTCCGCCGACGACGCGGTTGGTCAGCCGCTCCAGGTCGGGCAGCCGCTTCAGTGCCTGGCGGACGGCAGCCCGGGCCACGCCGTCCTCATAGAAGGCTTCCACCTGGTCCAGCCGCTGCTCCAGGGCCTCTCGGTCCAGGAGGGGCTGTCCCATCCAGATGCGCAGCAGCCGGCCTCCCATCGGCGTCTGGGTCCGGTCGAGGACGCCGAGGAGGGAGCCCCGCTTGCCGCCGCTCCGGATCGGCTCCGTCAGTTCCAGGTTGCGCCGGGTGGCGGGGTCCAGGAGCATAAAGCGGCGGGTGCTGTAGGTGGAGAGGCCCGTCAACTGGGCCAGCGCCCGCTTCTGGGTCTCCCGCAGGTACTGGACGATGGCCCCGGCGGCCCGGATGGCCAGGGGCTTCCCCTCGCAGCCGAAGCCGGCCAGGGTGGCGACGCCGAACTGCTCCATCAGGGCCTGGCGGGCCGTCTCCTGCTCGAACTGCCAGTCAGGACGGGGGGTGATGTGGGTCGTCTCGGGCAGCCAGCCATCCGCCCGGCCCTGGAGGGCCTCGGGGAGCAGGCACTCGCGGGGGGAGAGGCGGGCCAGCTCCTCTTGGAGCAGGGTGGTCACCTCCTCGCCCTCCAGTTGGGTGGTGGCGAACTCGCCGGTGGTGATCTCGGCGTAGGCCAGGCCGGCCCGTCCCTCGGTCACGACGAGGGCGGCCAGGTAGTTGGGGCGCTTCTCCTCCAGGAGGGTCGGCTCGACGACGGTCCCGGGGGTGACGATCCGCACCACCTCTCGGGGGACCAGCCCCTTGACCGGGGCGTCGCCCACCTGCTCGGCGATGGCCACCCGATAGCCCTTCTCGATGAGGCGAGCGATGTAGCCCTCGACGGCGTGGTGGGGAACGCCGGCCATCGGCACCCGCTCCCCTTTGGCGACCGGGCGGGAGGTGAGGACCAGGTCCAGCTCCTGGGCCACGATCTCCGCGTCCCGGTCGAAGGTCTCGTAGAAGTCGCCCAGCCGGAAGAAGAGGATGGCGTCGGGGTGCTGGCGTTTGAGTTCCAGGTACTGACGGCGAATGGGGGTGGGTTTGGACATCGGGGGTTCGGGGTTCAAGACTCAGAGGCTGGCAGCCTCGTCCAAAGCGGCGATGACCTGGCGGCGCAGCCGACCGGAGAGGGCCTGGGTCCGACCGGCTCCGCGCAGCCACTTTTTCAACCGTCGGAGGGGGAGGGCCGGCAGCGGCGCACCGTTGGCCTTCAGCTCCACCTCGGGGTTGGTGAAGAGGACGACGACCCGCATCGGCACCTCCTCCCCCGGCAGGGCTTTCTCGAAGAGGGCCTGCATCTTGCGCAAGGCGGCCTCCGCCTCCCGCTCCGGGTCGCCCAGGGGCTCGTCCCGGCCCACCAGACGCCAGTAGAGGCTGGCCCGGTGGTGCCACCGCCCATCCTCCCCATACCACACCTGACCTCGCTGGCCTTTGAGCAGGAAGAGGGTGACAATGCCCGGCTCCACCAGCACCGCCGGGACAGGCAGGGCGTAGGCGTAGAAGGTGTAACGATCGTCAAGCCCTTTGAGGGCCTGGGCGACTACGGTGTCCGCCCGGTATTGAGGCATATAGCGGTTGGCCAGGTAGAGGCTGACGCGCGTGGTCAGGAAACCGACGATGAGGGTGATGAAGGGGATGACCGGCACCTCGGGCCGCAGGAAGGAGAAGGCGGTCCCCGTCAGCAGGATGGCGATGCCCGACAGGCCGGTCCACTGGGCCAGCTTCTCCCGACGGGTGGCAAAGGCGGTGTTGACGACGAGTTTCATCGGACGGCTCCTAGGACGAGACAGGCGTTCTGACCACCCAATCCAAAGGAGTTGGAGAGCACGACCCGCACGTCGGCCCGTCGCGCCTCGTTGGGCACGTAGTCCAGGTCGCACTCGGGATCGGGCGTCTCGTAGTTGATGGTAGGGTGGATGATGCCGTGGTGGATGATCAGGGCACAGACGGCGGCTTCGATGGCTCCGGCCCCGCCCATCGGGTGCCCCAGCATAGACTTGGTGGAGCTGATGGGGATGTTGTAGGCCTGCTCGCCAAAGAGGGTCTTGATGGCCAGGGTCTCCACGGCGTCGTTGATGGGCGTGGAGGTACCGTGGGCGTTGATGTAGTCCACGTCGTCGGGGGTCAGGCCGGCGTCCTCCAGCGCCCAGCGCATGGCCCGGATGGCCCCGGCCCCCGTGGGATCGGGGGCGGCGATGTGGTAGGCGTCGGAGGCGGAGGCGTGGCCCAGCACTTCGGCGTAGATGCGGGCCCCTCGGGCACGGGCGTGGGCCAGGCTCTCCAGGATCAGGATGCCGGCCCCTTCGCTGAAGACGAAGCCATCCCGGTCGGCGTCGAAGGGGCGGCTGGCCCGCTCCGGCTCGTCGTTGCGGGTGGAGAGAGCTCGCATCGCGGCGAAGCCGGCGAAGGCGACCTCGTGGATGAGTGCTTCCACACCGCCGGCGATCACCAGGTCGGCGGCCCCTCGCCGGATCAGTTCGCAAGCCTCGCCCACGGCCTGGGTTCCGGTGGCGCAGGCGCTGGTCACCGTCGTGGTGGGGCCTTGAGCGCCGAAGAAGCGGCTGATGTGGAAGGCGGGCATGTTGGGGATGGAGGCGGGGAGGGCGAAGGGGCTGACCCGTTGCCATCCCTTCTGCCAAAGGACCCGCATCTGCTGGGCGGCCATGTCGAAGCCCCCCATCGCCGTGCCCACCACCACGCCGACCCGCTCCGGGTTGGCCCAGCCGTTGCTGAAGCCGGCGTCGGCGATGGCCTCTTGGGCCGTCGCCACGGCGACCTGGGAACTGCGGGCCATCCGGCGGGCCTCCTTGAAGCCGACATACTTTCGGGGCTCGAAGCCCTTCAGTTCGCCGGCGATCTGGCTGGGGTAGCCGGTGGCGTCGAAGAGGGTGATCGGCCCGATGCCCGACCGGCCGGCGATCAGCCCCTCCCATGTCTCCTGCACGGTGAGTCCCAGGGGGGTCATCAGGCCCAACCCGGTGATCACCACGCGCTGCTCATCACTGCGATGGTTGTGGTTCATCCTCTCCTCTTTCTTTCGTCCGACTCCTCGATGTTAGCGGTCACTGTGATGGTCTCTTGGATCGCCTGGCGTATGGCCTCCTCGGCTTCTCTAGACTCGGCTTGACAGAGTTCGTCGAACAGCGTTGCCAGTCTCTCCTGCTCGCTCAGGGTGAGCTTAAGCGGGTTCAGGACAGGCAGGCGGTCCATCTCCCTGGGCTCGATCTTGATGGTGTCACCGCCGTAGGTACGGCCTACCTGTCGCAGGGCTGCTTTGGTCATCCGCGAGTTCAGCACGGCAAGAAAAGCCTTCAGCATCTGTTCGTCCCGACCGATGGCGGGGATTGGGTAGATGTAAAGGAAGACGTTAAGGGCCAGCACACCGGCCAGGTTGTAGATGAAACGTGATCGCTTGCGGCTCAGGTAGGTGAAGTAGATGGGGGCGGGGTCGCGCTGTTCCATCGTGTACCAGAGAGGCCGGGTTCTGACCAGGCTGCGCTCGTGCAAATGCTGGGCTTCACCCCATCGGATGTAGAGAGCTTCTGGGGTATCGGGCTGTACCGGTCCTGTCAGGTACAGCAGCCAGCGCTTCTTCCCCTCCCGGCCCAGCCGGTCGAAGTCGTCCTCGGTAAAGGCATACCCCGGCGCTTCACGGGTCTTGGTCAGTACAGGGCGCAAGTTGGTTGGATCAACCCCCCAGTGCTTCACCTCATCGTCCGAAAGCACGAAGAAGGCATTGGCACCGGTGGCGATGCCCCGTACAATGCGGGCGAGCGAGGCGAGGGGAACAAGCCGTCCATCGTCGTGGTTGTTATGCCCGATGACCGTCCATTTGCGATCCGGCTCCAAGGCGGAAAGGCGAAGCCTTCGCCGATGCCCCCAGTCGATGTCTCCCTCACCCTCTTGCTCAACCGCATCGAGTATCGGTTCCACTCCAGGCCACCGGTGCACCTGTAGGTGTACGACCCAGTCACGGGGAGGAGCGCCCGGCCCTTCGATCAGCGTGATACAGGCTGCGGTGTCCACGCCTTCGAAAACGGGAAAGGTTTCGTCAAAGCTGACGATGGCCCGCAAGCGTAGCTCCCGTCGAACGAAAGCTTTGATCTGATTGCTGTAGAAAGCCTCGAATACCGTTGCCGGTGTGATGAAAGCCATTCGGCCATCGGGCGCGAGCATCCGGCTGGCCTGGATGAAGAAGTGGGCGAACAGGCTGGAAAAACGGCTGAGCTTGACGCCGAACTCTTGCTCCGCGACCGTTGCCCAGGTAGACTTGTAAGCTTCAGGCAGGCGGTGGTGCCGTGTGTACGGCGGATTGCAAATAATGGCGTCGAACTTCTCGGAGAAGGTGGTCGGGGCGGTCGTTGCCATCCCCGGCAGGGCCATCTGACGCACGTCAAGCGTGTACGCTGCTGTGGGCTCCCGCAGGATCGCGGCCGGCTCTCCTCGGGGTAGCAAGAAGTCGTCCCACCGCAGGCGAAGCCGAACGCTTGAAGGGTATCGCAGCAAGAGATTGGTCAGGCCCATTAGGAAGACCAAAGGGCTGATCTCAACGCCCGCCACACTTTGCAGGGCGGTTTCCGAGGATGCTCCTCGTTGGATCAACCGGTTTATCGCTGCCAGCAAGAGGACACCGGAGCCAAAAGCTGGATCCAGCACCCGGTCGGTAGGCGATTGGATAGCCCATTGGCTCATCAGTTGGGCGATGGGCCAGGGGGTCCAGAACTGCCCCGGTGCGCGACGGGCACGCTGGGGGATCCACGCTGCGTAAGCATCCCCGATGACGTCTTCGGAAGCCCGTTGCAGCGCCTCCGCCAGGGTTGCGATCTGGGGGACCCGGAGGACCAAGTCGGACTGCAGGGCCAGGAGGTCTAGGATGGAAGAAGGTTGTGGTTCGATTCCCAAGGCTCTCAGCAGAGCGTTGCTGTGGGAGGTGAGGAACTGGACCGGGGCTGTGGCGGGCAGCGCATCAGCATCCAGTTGATAACTGATCAGGCCCCGTAGCACCAGGTTGAGTGCGGCTTGGTGAGCAAGCACCTGCTCATCTACGGGAGCATCCCAGCTGTGAAGCCGTGCCCACTTCCTCATTTCCTCGCCGGAGGCGGCCGGCACCAGCCGCACCAGCTTTTCTGCCAGGGGCAATGTTAGGGCTTCGAGCAATTCGCGGGCACCGGTCATAGCAACCGACTCCGAAGATCGGTGAGGATCTCCTCAGACAGGCTCATCCGACCGCCGGAGAAGTGCACGTAAGGGAGGATGTGGCCGTTCTTGTCCTTGATAAATCGAGCCGACATCTCCGGTGCCTCAACCATCGTCCCCAACGGCCGGGCCAGCGTGTACCAGATCTTGTAAATGCGTTTGCGGGTTGTCGGTCCTCCAGGGGCGTAGAAGGTTTGCTCAGTAGGGAGGATGATCCCGTTCTCGATCAACTCACAGGCGTCTTGAAGGGCGATGTAGTATGCCTCATCGTAGAACAGGTGGAAGACGTGAAGGGGAATGCCATAGGCCGCTTCCCAATCCACAAGAGGCGCTAGGTCTTCTTCCTTGATAATCACGGTCGGCACTTTGGCTGTCTCCAGGAACCCCATTAGGCGTGCTCGCGCCGGCGACTGAGCGCAGAAGCGCCGAACGTTCTCGGTCCACGCCTTCCACTGCACAACCTTTTCCGGTTTCCTGAACCGTCGAGGACGAGCAGCCAGGTCTATCAGGGCGACACCTTTCCCGTAATCGGGCATCTCGCGGGCCACCCAGAGGCTGTTCTCCACTTCGACGGCGAGGATGGCCTTGGAAAGCAGGAACTCCAGGTCTGCCTCAGAGGTAAAGGGTAAGTTGGGCACGCCTATGTCGTCAAGCTGAGGGCGGATCGCTTCAAAGGCGCTTTTCGGCAGGATGAGCAAGTCCGGCCTCTTGCCAACCGTCCTAGCTTTGTCCAAACGCTCGAAGTACCGCTCCATCTCAAACGGGTCGGAAGGAGCGACGCTGGACGGTCCATAGGGAATTGCGCGAAACGCTTCTGTCGCGTTGATTGTCCGCACCACGATCTCTTCGGCCCAGCGGCCTTGCGAGAAGCGCATCAGGAAGTCGCTGCCCCGCAGGTAGCGGGGATTCAGGTAGAACCCCCAGAGCACCTGGGCGAACCGATCGGACAGAAAGACCTCTAGGTCTACCCGGCTGATCTGCAGGAACTGCTCGAAGCAATCTACGTCTGGGGAGGAGTCCACGTGTCAGGTCCCCCGATGGGCGAAGGCAGCCAATCCTTCCTGGATGGCGTCCAAGATCCGGCCTTCCACAGCTCGGCGGGCCTGGCCTATGGCGTTCTTCACCGCCCGCCCGTTGGAGCGCCCGTGGGCAATAATGACAACCCCGTTGACGCCCAAAAGTGGCGCGCCGCCGATCTCGAAGGGGTCAATCCGACGGGCAACCCGCCTGAAGGCCGGCTTCGCCAGCAGCCCCCCCACCATCGTGAGGGGATTGGCCGTCACCTCGACCCGGATCAGCTCGTTGAGCATCTTGGCCACCGCCTCGATGGTCTTGAGCACCACGTTGCCGGTGAACCCATCGGTCACCACCACGTCGGCCTCCCCGGCGATCATCTCCTTCCCCTCCACGTTGCCGATGAAGTTCAGAGAGGAGTCCCGAAGCAGGGCGAAGGCCTCCTTGACCAGAGTGTTCCCCTTGCCCGGCTCCTCCCCGTTGGAGAGCAAGGCCACCCGGGGAGAGGTGCAGCCCAACACCCGCTCGGCGTAGATGCTGCCCATCACCCCGAACTGGTAGAGGTAGCTGGGCTTGCAGTCGGCGTTGGCCCCGATGTCCAGCAGGACCACCCGCCCGTTCATCACCGGCAGGATGGTGGTCAGGGCGGGTCGCTGCACGCCGGGGATCCGTTTCAGGCTGTAGAGGGTCGCTACGGCCAGGACACCGCCGGTGTTGCCGGCCGAGACGAAGGCGTCCGCCCGACCGTCCCGCACCAGGTCCATCCCCACCCGCATCGAGGCGTCCTTTTTGACGCGGGCAGCCCGGGCCGGCTCCTCATCCATCGCGATCACCTGGCCGGCGTGGACGATCTCCAGCCGCAGCCCTCGGACATCGTACTTGCCCAACTCCGCCCGGATCCGGGCCTCATCCCCCACCAGGATGATCTCGTCTCCCCACTCGCGGGCGGCCAGCACCGCCCCCTCCACGTCGGGCACCGGGTGGTTGTCGGTGCCCATCGCATCGAGCACAATTCGCATGGTGTTCCCCTCCCGAGTCGCGGAATCCGTCGGGGGAATTCTACACGAAGCAGAGCAAAAGTCAACGCCTAGGAACCTGCGGGAGGGGGCAGCTCAAGCCTGCGATGCCCTTGCTCCTCCGGCCATCCTGAAGTACAATCCGGGCAAACCACCCTTCCTGGCAGGTAACCGTTCACCCTCCCGCAGGTTAGGCGCGTTTCCGACGCGAAACCGTGCTTCAAATCGCCCATCGGGGCTGAAAGCACCCTCGACCGGTGACCTGCGGGAGGGTAGGCTGAATAGATACCCTGGCAGAATCGCTTTGGAGGAGAAAGCTTATGCGAGCCGTGGACATTATCGCCAAGAAGCGGGATGGAGGGGAGTTAACGCGCGAGGAACTCCACTTCTTCATCCAGGGCTACACTCGGGGCGACATCCCCGACTACCAAGCGGCGGCCTGGCTGATGGCCGTCTACCTGCGGGGGATGAGCCGGCGGGAGACGGTGGACCTGACGCTGGAGATGGCCCATTCCGGCGACATCCTGGACCTCTCCGACATCGCCCCCGTCGTCGTGGACAAGCACTCGACCGGCGGGGTGGGGGACAAGACGACGCTGGTCGTGGCCCCCGTGGTGGCCGCGGCCGGCCTGCCCGTGGGCAAGATGACGGGCCGAGGGCTCGGCTTCTCCGGCGGGACGTTGGACAAGCTGGAGTCCGTCCGGGGCTACCGCTCGGATCTGACCACCGCCGAGTTCCTGGACCAGCTCCGGCGCATCGGCATCGTCCTCACCGGCCAGAGCCTGGACCTGGCCCCGGCCGACGGGAAGCTCTACGCTCTGCGGGACGTGACGGCGACCGTCTCCAGCCTCCCCCTGATCGCCAGTTCGGTGATGAGCAAGAAGCTGGCCAGCGGTGCCCACGCTCTGGTCCTGGACGTGAAGGTGGGCCGAGGGGCCTTTATGCGCACCCTGGAAGAGGCGCGGGCCCTGGCCGAGATGATGGTCAGCATTGGGAAGGACGCGGGCCGGCGGATCACCGCCCTGCTCTCGGATATGAACCAGCCCCTGGGCTGGGCCGTGGGGAACGCGCTGGAACTGCGGGAGGCCATTGACGTGCTCCACGAGGGCGGCCCTCCCGACTTCCGGGAGCACTGCCTGGTCGTGGCCAGTGAGATGCTGCTCCTGGGGGGCAAAGTCCAGAGCGAGGAAGAGGGGATCGCCCTGGCCGCCGAGCGGATCGCCTCGGGGGCTGCCTGGCAGAAGTTCCGCCAACTGATCGAGGCCCAGGGCGGGGACGTGAGCCAGGTGGACGACCCGGAGAAGCTGCCCCAGGCCCGCTACGTGGAGGCGGTGTCCGCCCCCCGCTCCGGTTACCTGGCCGCCGTGGATGCGCGGGAGGTGGGGATGACGGCGGTGTTGTTGGGGGCCGGCCGGGAGAAGAAGGGCGATCCCGTGGACCACGCCGTCGGCATCATCGTCCACTACAAGGTCGGTGACTACGTGGAAGCCGGCACCCCCCTCTTCACCATCCACGCCAACGATCCCCAGAAGCTGGCCCTGGCCCGGGAGCGCCTGCTGGCGGCCCACCGGTGGTCCGATGAGCCGGTGGAGCCCCTGCCGCTCTTCTACCAGAAGGTCACCGACGGCCCTTAGCGCAGCCGCGCATAAAAGGCGCTGCACAACGATGGGGATATGGGGGAACGGGGTGGGTGGAGCCTATGCGATCAGCCGTGCCCGTTGAAACCGGCCCATAGCCGCTGCGAGCAGGCCAAAGTCCAACAGGACCAGCATGCCGGCGCTGATGAGTAGGGCCAGGGAGGTATCCATCCCAGCCAATGTCTGGGCCAGGCGTACCTTCCACGCATCCGGCAAGGCCTGACCGCCGAACCCGATGCCGAAGACCAGCGCCATGAGGGCGAAACTCATCGTCTGCTGAGCCTGGCGCACGCTGGCCGCCCGCAGGGAGATCAGAACCCCGGCCCCGGTTGCCAGGCCAGCGCCTAGGAAGCTCAGAACCACGGCTCCCAGACCGATGGTGGTCGGAAAGAGCAAGGCCCTGCCCGCACGGTACGCTGTGTTTATTGTCACCAGGCTGAGGAGCAGTCCCAGTGTCGTCAGTCCCCAACCGTAAGCAGCGGCAGCGCCCACTTTGCCGAACAGAATTGCCCAGTCTGGGAGCCGGCTGGCCAGCAGCGTCTCCAGCGTATGCCGCTCTCGCTCGCCGGCAAAGGAGTCGGAGACCACCGTGGTCACCAGGAAGAGGGATACCCACACAGCAGCGACGGGCACCAGCGGTGATGCGACCCACTCCCGCCCCATCTGCAGGGGCATGAACACGCCGAAAACACCGAGAAAGGCCAGTAGCCCCAGGCGTCCACGGCCGGCCCCCTGCGAGAGCTCCTTCCACTCCTTCCACATAACGGCCCAGATGTCGCCGATCATTGTGCCTCCTCCATCAATGTCAGAAAGACCTCTTCCAGGCTGACCTCATCCCGGCGCACTTCGTCCACCTGGACGCCAGCCTTCACCAGGGCGGCCACCAGGGGGGCGATCTCCGTCCTTTTGCGCAGGGTCAGGGAGAGGACGCTGTTCTGTAGTGCTGCCTCGGTCACCTCGGGTCGTGCCCGTAGCAGAGCCAGCACTTCATCGGTGAACCCACGCCCTGTCACCGTGACCTGTGGCGCTCTGGCCCTGCTACGCAGTTCGTTCAGGGACCCGACGGCCAGCAACCTCCCCTCTCGAATCACGCCCACCAGGTGGCACAGCTTCTCCGCCTCCGCCAGGTTGTGGGTGGTCAGGAAGACCGTCACCCCCTCACGGGCGACCAGTGTCGCCAGGTCCTCTTGCACCGCGGCTGCGGCCACGGGATCCAGCCCTGCCGTCGGCTCGTCCAAGAAGATCAGGGACGGTCGGTGCAGGAGGGCGCGGGCCAGAGCCAGCTTCTGCTTCATCCCTCGGCTCCAGGTCCTGACCTGCTCTTTCCGCCTCTCCCACAGGCCCAGGCGGGTGAGCAGATCCCGGATGCGAGCCTGTCGCTCCGCCCGTGGCAGGTGCCATACCCGGCCATAGAACTCCAGGTTGTCCTCCGCGCTCAGCCGTTCGTAGAGGCCGTGGTGTTCCAGCAGTGCCCCCACGCGGGCGCGGATCTCATCCGCCTGCGTTCGGGTGTCGAAGCCCAGCACCTCGGCGCGTCCCTCGGTTGGCTCCAGCAAGCCCAGCAACAGGCGGATGGTGGTCGTCTTGCCTGCACCGTTGGGTCCCAGGAAGCCGAAGATGGTGCCGGCGGGGATTTCCAGGGAGAGGCCATCCACCGCCCGGACGGTGCTGAAGTCGCGTGTTAGGTTGTCGGTGTAGATAGCTGTCTCTGTCATGCCGACCTCCTCGGACGGGCGTCGTCGGGTTCCGGGCCGGGCGTGGCTACATCACGTGTCGGAGCCAGGCCCGGGCTAGAAAGTAGACGGCAACCCCACCCAGTAGGATGGCTGAGGCCCACCGTCCTGACAGGTTGAGCATGCTGACCAGCGCCAGCCCCCCCATAACGGCGATGAAGGCATAGGTGGCTGCCCGGTAGGTGATGGCCTGCTCCCGCTCATCCCGCCGCAGAGGGGCAAAGGGCCGGCTGGGATCCACGACGAAGTGTCCGCTGTGAGCATACGCTATAAAGCCGGCCATCACCGCCAGCCCGATCGCTACGGCCAGCCAGATCGAGCCCATCGCCATCCAGGTCGCACCGGCGACCACCACGGCAAGGGCCGTCCGAGTAACGTAGTACCCCATCAAGTCTTTCATAAAGACCTCTCTCCTTCCGCGTTCGAGGGTGATGTCTCGAGCCAGAAGATGGATTCCACAGGCTCACCCAGCACCCTGGCCAGAAGGAGCGCAACCTGAACCGAGGGGTTGTAGCGCCCCTTTTCCATAGCGATGATCGTCTGCCGCGATACGCCGATTGCCTTGGCCAGTGCCTCCTGAGTCAAGCCGTGCCGGGCACGCAGTTCCTTCAGGCGATTACGGACCTCCATAGCGATGGTTCTCCCGTATTGGAGGGGCCGGCGTTACACTTGCATCGCGCGTTCCCCTGGGTTCTTGCTCGCGGCGAGTCCGTGACTTGCCGCCCGGCGGGAGCGGTTTCTTTCTGCTTCGGAAGTCTGGAGCCGACTGTATTGTAAAGCAGACTTTACATTTTGTCAAGTGTGCTTTACATCCATTGGATGATAGCGCACTGCCGCTCAGAGACGCCCGGGCGTCTTGGACGATGGCAGGTGAGACGAAAAGCCCCGTCTCCCAGCCAGGAGACGGGGCTTCGCTCACCCTTGAGCTCGTGGGGATGGCCTCGCGCGAGGGTCAGCGCAGGCCGGCCAGCTCTTGGAGCAGCCGCCAGTTCTGCAGCCGATCCTCCTGGGCCTTCAGCAGGATCTCGTTGGGGTTCCCCTCGGCGTCGAAGTTGCGGGCGAAACGGCCCTCGCTGCGGGCGAAGGTGATGAAGTCAATCCGCTCCCCCGTCTTGGGCACCACGTACCAATCCTCCTTCACCGCCGGGTTCCCCTTCAGGTCCAGCCGCTCCCGCATCGTCTCCCCCTTGCGTGGGTCGTAGATGAAGACGGGGAAGGCGCGGGATTCGACGGCCAGCTTGGCCTGATACCGGCTCCGGTCGGCGGCGATGCCGTGCTCCGGCTGGCAGGGCGTGTAGACGATCACCACCGCCGGGCCGGGATAGGTGTTGGCCTCCATCACCGCCCGGTAGAAGTGGTTGGGGATGGCCGTCACCGTCTGGGCCACGAAAACGTTGGGGTGCATCATCATAATGCGGCCCAACTCCTTCCGCTGCTCCTGCTTCCCCTTGATCGTCCTGCCGATGGCCGCCATCTTGGCCCCCTGGCCGGGGAAGGAGGCGGTGCTGGCCTGGCCCCCCGTGTTAGAGTAGACCTGGGTGTCCATAACGAAGACCTTGATGTCCATCCCCGAGGCCACCATCCGGCTGAGGGCCTGGAAGCCGATGTCGTACATCGCCCCGTCCCCGCCGAGGACCCAGAGCCGCTTCTCCTGCCAGCCCAGTTGATCCCAGTGGGCGCGGATGCCCATGGCCGTCGTCGGTGCGTTCTCGAAGAGGGAGTTGATCCAGGGCACCAGGAAGGGGTTGTAGGGGTAGGTGGACCCGTAGACGGTGTTGCAGCCGGTCGCGGCGACGATGGCCATGTTCTCCCGACCGTACTGGTAGGTGGTGGCCGCCATCAGCATCCGCAGGGCCGTGGCCTCACCGCAGCCGGCGCAGGAGCCGGCCCCGCCCACGTAGCTGAGGGCCTCCTCGCTCAGCATGTAGTCCACCGGCAGCCGCTCGGAGATGAACTCCTCCGGCGTCGGCGGGAGCCGGCGGAAGAAGTTGATGGCCTTCTGGTAGATGGGAACGGTCTCGTCCCGCTTGGTGATCATGCTCAGGGCGTCAAAGCCCAGGTCGTGGCAGACCTCCACGCACTCGGCGCACCCCTTGCACTTGGTCGGGTCAATGAAGATGCCGAAGTAGCCGGGCGTCTGCCCCCGCCGCTCCCGCGACTCGTAGAACTTGCGGGTGACGGCGAACTGGTCGCGCAGGTAGGCCCGCTCCGCCTCGTCCTCGACGCCGGCCAGGTGCTCCTCCAGCGTCTCCGGCGTCACCACCTTGCCCAGGATGGCCGTGTCGGGGCAGGCGTTGACGCAGGACATACAGGCGGTGCAGCGCTCCTTGTGGAACTCGGGGATCTCCGGGGCCAGGTAGCTGAAGTCGCGGAAGGCCCCGGTCCCCGCCGGCACCAGGCTGCGGGCGGTCATCAGGTCGGCCGGCAACTCCTCCGGCCCCCAGCCCTCGTTGTAGCCGGTGATCACCCGCTGGAAGAAGGCTTCCACGTCAATCACGTCGGGGCTGTAGCCATCGCCGTCGCCCCCCGTGCTCACTTTCTCGATCTGAAACTGATCCGTTGTCACACCCATCGGTCACCTCTCCTCGGTAACGATCTCTCGAAAGGCCGGACTAGGCCACGCCGACCCGGGCGAACAGCCGCTCCCGTCCGATGGGAGGCGGCTCCTGGGCAATCACCTCCGGCGGGACCTCGAAGACCTCCTCGTAGCCCCGGCGGACGCAGATCAGGTTCTCCTGGACGACCTGCTCCCCGCGCTTGCCGAACTTCTTGCGCAGCGCCTCCTCGGCCGACGCCATCAGCGCCTCCTTGGAGAGGCCCGCCTCCTCGGCGAAGGGGGTGGCCTTCAGGAAGACGCCCAGCAGGACGATCCCCTGCATCCGCACCTCCAGCGCCGGGTCGGTGGCCACCTCGCGGGCGATCTTGGCCGAGTCCAGCGCCATCACCCGGATCTTCCGTTCCCGGATCGCCTTGCGGGCGTAGGCGGGCACGTGCCGCCAGATCTCCATCGGGTCGGTGTAGGGTGTCTGGATGAAGAGCGTCCCGCCGGGGCGCAGGCCGGCCACCGGGTTGCCCGTGTAGAAGGCGTCGGTGCTGTGGACGTAGACGAACTCGATGGTGGTCAACTCACTGTGTAGCCGGATCCGCTCCCGCGCCAGCGTCAGGTAGAAGGTGGTGGGCAGCCCCTGTTTCTCGGCTCCGTACTTGGGATAGGCCTGCACGTAGAGGCCGAAGAGGTCGTTCATCACGTCGGCGATGATCTTGTTGGTGGTGACGGAGCCGAACCCGCCCACCGAGTGGCCCCGCATCGAGAAGGCCCCCGCCGGACGGAGGTCGGGGTCGTGACCGTCCCGCAGGGCCAGTTCGTGGTCCACGCCCAGGACGAAGTAGCGCCGGGGCTTCTCCTCGATCAGGTGGCGGAAGGTGGCGATGAGGTGACCGGGGCGCACGTCCCGGCTGCCCAGGCCCGCCGAGCCGGAGTAGATGGTGGGAACCCGCTCCACAGCCGGGTACCCTTCCGTTCCGATGACGGCGTCGGCGAAGGCGGCCTTGATCTCCGCCGTCAGGGGGTTGGACTGGGCCAAGGGCACGTCCAGCCGCTCCAGGACGGCGAAGGCTTTCAGGTGCTTCAGGGCCTCCACCAGTTGCCGGCTGGGGAAGGGGCGGAAGCAGGTGACGTGCAGCGCCCCCACCTTCCAGCCCTCCTGCTCCCGCAGGTAGTCCACCACCGCCTCCGTCGTTTCCATCATGCTGCCCATCCCGACGATGGCGTACTCGGCGTCCTCCAGCCGGTAGGGCTCGACCAGGGCGTAGCGGCGGCCGGTCAGCCGGTAGAAGGTCTCCATCGCCTCGGCCAGGGCCGGCTCCACTTTCTCGTAGTAGTAGCGCTGGGCGATCTTGCCCTTCATGTAGCTGTCCTGGTTCTGGACGACGCCGACCTGGACCGGATGGTAGGGATCCATCAGGTTGATCAGCTTCTCCCGAGGGTCGCCGACGAAGGTCTTCATCAGTTCGGGCTCGGGGTAGAGGATGTTCTCCACGGTGTGGGTGGTCAGGAAGCCATCCTGGACGTTGAGGAAAGGAGTCAGGCTGGCTTCGGCGGCCCGTCGGGCGATGAGGGCCAGGTCGGTGGCCGCCTGGGCATTCTTGGCGAAGAGGATGCCCCAGCCGGTGTCGGCGACCCCCATCACGTCGTCGTGCCCGGCGTGGACGTTGAGGCTCTGGCTGGTCAGCGCCCGGGCACCGATGTGGAAGACGACAGGCAGCCGCTTACCGGCGATGACGTAGAGCACTTCCTTCATCAGGATGAGCCCCTGGCCGGAGGTAAAGTTAGTCACCCGACCGCCGGCGGCAGCGAACCCCTCCGCAGCCGAGGCTGAGCTGTGTTCCGACTCCGGCTCGATGAAGGCCAGCAACGTACCCCACAGGTTGCGCCGGCCATTGGCAACCTCGGCCTGGTAGCCTACCCCCATCGGGGTCGAAGAGGTGATGGGGTAGGCGCAGGAGCCCTCTGTGATGTGGGTCTCCACCCAGACCACACCGGTCGCCCCATCCGACGTGGTCGGAATCCCCGGATAGGGAAACCGGTTCTCACCTTGCGCACTCATAAACCTCCCTCCTTTCACTTCTTTGGACATCGCCCTGAACCTCAGGTCTCTTTCGCCAACGTCACGCCTCCCGCGCCCACCTGCTGATCCTCATAGCGGGCCAGGACGAAGAGCAGCGAGGAGAGGCGGTTGAGGTAGCGCAGCAGCGCGTCGTTCTCCACCTGTCCTTCGTGGACCAGCCGGGCGACCCGGCGCTCGGCCCGGCGCACGATGGTCCGGGCTAGGTCCAGCGCGGCGCCGGCCAAGCTCTCGCCGGGGACGACGAACTCCCGGGGGAGAGCGATGGCCGAACTGAGGGCGTCGGTGGTCTCCTCCAACCAGGCAACCTGCTCATCCCCGATCCGCCGGAAACGGGGGGCCGCCTCCGGGGTCGCAGCCAGCTCGGCCATCAGGTGGTAGAGGTGGCGCTGTACGATCAGCAGCACCCGGCGCGTCCGCTCCATCGTGCTTGTCGCCCGGGCGATCCCCAGCGCTGCCGACGCTTCGTCCACCGTGCCGTAGGCCTCAGGCCGGGGATGGTACTTGGGCACCCGTTCCGCCCCCAGCAGCCCGGTGTAGCCGTCGTCTCCCGTGCGGGTGTAGAAGGTTCCTGACATCGGCGAGGTCCCCTTGTGATCAGGGAGAGCGTGGTGGCGTTGCCGCCCCAACGCTCTCCCTCCTGTTCAACCTTTCGCAGTGAGGGGATAAAGTAGATTTGTGTCTAATTTTATCACCAATCGTCCGGGCCGTCAACAGACTAGGGCGCGGTGATTACCCATATCTTTGGAGATAGGGAGACTAGCCGTCCACGAATGGGCACGAATACACGAATCAAGGACCGTCTCATTCGTGCATTTGTGAGCAATTCGTGGACGGCTTGCTACGGACCACTCTCTCGCTCACTTATGGGTAATCACTGCACTAGGGCAGCTTGTCAAGTTGCCAACAACGGAGTACGGACCGTGGACTATGGACTGTCAACCTGCCGGAGCAGCGCTTCGACCGCCGAGTGGGGGTCCACTTCCCGCCGCACCACCCGGGCGATGATCTCGCTGAGGCGTTCCTGGCCGATCTGGTCCAGCAAGTGGGCGATAAGCCGTTCTCGGAGCAGGTTTTCCAATTGGGCGGCGGCCCGCAGCCGTTCCCGCCGCTCCCACTCCCCGCTCTCCCGCAAATAGGCCCGGTGATCGGCGATGCAGTCCATCAGTTCCGGCACCCCCTGGCCGCTGGTGGCGACCGTCTGGCAGATGGGCGGCTTCCACCCGTCGTCGGCCAGACCGACCAGGCCGGCCACCTCCATCGCCTGGCCGTGGTGCATCGTGACCTGGGGCTGACCCAGGTCCAGCATCATCTGCAGGGCGCGGACGGTGTGGATGGCTCCCTCCCGGTCCGCCTTGTTCACCACCAGGATGTCGGCGATCTCCAGCACGCCCGCCTTGAGGGCCTGCACCTCGTCGCCCAGCCCCGGTGCTTCCACCACCAGCGTCGTGTGGGCGGTGCGGGCGATCTCCACCTCACTCTGGCCCGCCCCCACCGTCTCTACCAGGATCACGTCGTAGCCGACGGCGTCGAGCACCTGCACCACGTCCGCCGTCGCCCGGGCCAGCCCGCCCAGGCTTCCCCGGCTGGCCATACTGCGGATGAAGACGCCGGGGTCACCGAAGAGGTCACGCATCCGCACCCGGTCGCCCAACAGGGCTCCGCCGGAGAAGGGGCTGGTCGGGTCCACGGCCACGATCCCCACCGTGGCCCCCTGAGCCCGATAGGCTTTGGCCAGCTCGTTGACCAGCGTGCTCTTTCCCGTACCCGGCGCTCCGGTGACGCCCACGATGTGGGCGCGACCGGTGTGGGGGTAGAGGGTGGAGAGGGCTTCGTGGGCTTCCGCGCCGTTGTTCTCCACCAGGGTGATCAGGCGGGCCAGCGCCCGCCGGTCCCCCGTCAGCGCCTGCTCAACCAGCTTCATCACCGCGCACGTGCTCCTCGATAAAGCTCACGATCTCGTCGGTGATGGTACCGGGGCCGAAGACGGCGGCGATGCCGGCCTCCTTGAGGGCTGGCACGTCTTCGTCGGGAATGATACCGCCGGCGATCACCAGCACGTCATCCAGCCCCTGCTCTCGGAGCAACTGGACGACCCGGGGGAGCAGGGCGTTGTGGGCCCCGGAGAGGATGCTCAACCCCACGACGTCCACGTCCTCCTGGAGGGCCGTCTCGGCGATCATCTCTGGGGTCTGGCGCAGGCCGGTGTAGATCACCTCCATGCCGGCGTCGCGCAGGGCGCGGGCGATCACCTTGGCCCCCCGGTCGTGACCGTCCAACCCCGGCTTGGCGATCAGGACGCGGATCTTTTTCTTCATACCTACCCCCTCTGGACGGGTGTTCATCCAGATGTTGCGACGGCAACTTCGCTCGCCGCACCGTTAGACACAAGCCGCTTCTGAGAAGGCTCTCTACAACAATTTCAGCAACTCGTCACGTGTCATCTCACAATCGCGTAGAATCTTGGACATTAGACCTGGACCAATTGTCTCTCCGCGATGAACGGGGACAACCGTACATCGGCCATCAGGGTGACGTAGAAAGTGATGGCTCCCCTTTACCCGTATCACCTCGAAGCCGGCCTTGCGCAATACGGCAATCAGTTCTCGGCCCTTGAGACGCGGCAGTTTCGTCATCTTTCGACCCAGACGCGCTGAACCCCAATGAATTCCTGAGATGGGGTTTCTTCACCTTCCACCTCCAGGCACAACTCAATGGCCTCTCGTATTCGCTCCATTAGGGTGTCCAACGATCTCGCTTGAGTGTGACAGCCGCGCAATTCTGGGACGCTGGCTACATAGTAACCTTCCGCATCGCGCTCAATGATAACGTTGAAGACCTTTGCCATTTGCCTTCACTCCTATTTCCCTCGTCTGGGCAGGGGTGTGACTCGGGTATGTGTGGGGAGGAAGCAGTTCGTCAAAATCCGTCTGATGAGGTCGTGGCGTTGTATACCCGTTTCTCGGCAGCCCGCCTGATTATACTCCAAATCAGGGGGGTTGAAAAGGCCGGAGCAGGCGACCGTCACGAGTTTGGGACATCATTCTGAGTTGCCTCCAAAGGCCAGACAACGCTCAGGCCGGCGCAAAGGGAAGCCATCGGCACCTGGCTGATGTCGTAGCCGGCCAACTCCAGCGGGCAC